>Ga0209299_1001432_pt1 | contig 13205 bp, 30 predicted proteins | sample S_140806_MF_Meta_FD_187326 | JGI IMG/M metagenome (GOLD analysis project Ga0209299, IMG submission 187326) | Freshwater microbial communities from Lake Simoncouche, Canada to study carbon cycling - S_140806_MF_MetaG (SPAdes) (version 2) | ecosystem: Environmental > Aquatic > Freshwater > Lake ...
AACTTTCCACGGATTTGTAAATAGTCGCCGTAAGCCATTTTTCTTGCCCTATGCTAGATCTGTTTGTTCTATTCTTTCTCTAATTAGATTAGATACAATGTTATGTGCTTCGTCTACCTCATGTAGAGATCCAGACCATAACAAAGCTTGGGCTTTACTTAACTGATCATTGATGTAGATGTCACTCATCCTCATCTTCGTCCTCTTCTTCCTCTTCTTCAAACATTGAGTCAACAATGTAGTCACGGCTCATCATCCAGTCAAGGACGTCTTCTTGGTGCTGTTCCGCCCCGTACTCCAAAGAGAAGCCCTGGCCCGCCTCCACAGCCTCACAGAGGTGGTCCCACATCTCATCTAGGGTACAGTTCTGCCTGTAGGTCTCATCTTCAAAGATGTTGTTAATGGTGGACCAAGTCCACAACCAAACCAGGGATAACCCAAGGTCGGTGGAATCAAGAATCTTTAAACATTCGTTGAGTTTATCTTTATCTGCTGGCTTCATATGCTAACTCCCTTTCATTCCATTCCGCTAATGTTTTGACAGTAAAGTCTTTTCCTAAATTGTAACAGAACAGGACCGCTTCGGTCAAATTTTCTGTCTCATATATTGGTATATCCAAAGGTATATCAGATTTATCATAGACTTCAAATAAGTCTATACCTCCAGGTGAACATGAGTATTCAACTTCCAGGATTTCTAGACTTGGCTCGTATGTCATACTTTTTGCCCTTCCTTTTCTCCTATAGCAAATGATAAATCATATGTTAGTTTATATAGTTCAACTAAAGTATCTAGTCGTCCCTCCGCCTCTGTACGTGCCATTGAATCCATTGCCTCTTCGGTCTCATCTTCAATTGCCTGAGCCCAAGCCAATTGCTCTTCGGCAATCAACATTAGATTCTTTAGTTCGCCATGCATTATATCTAATCCATTAACACCTGCATTAACTAAACGTTGCAAGTGGGGCGGAAGCCCAATGTCTTCTGCATTCATTAGTATCCCTTTCCTTGGATGTTGTCATTCATTATATCAGTAGCCACTGACAATAAATGTTCGGTTGCCATAATTTGTCCCTGGATATTAATCTTAGATTGAACATTGTAATCTGCCTCTAAGTCCTGGTTAAGACTAATTAGATGTATCTTCATATACTCTATGAACTTAGATGACTTAGTCAAAATAACCCTCAGCCCATAGACCTTGTAAAAAGTCATTTGCTTTCAATAAACCTTCAACTAAAGGGTCTTTGTCTACTTGTTCTACATCAGAATTTCTAATATAGAAAAGCTTTGCGTCATGTACAGCATTGCTCATCTGATCTAAATCCTCTTTGGTGTAGCCTAGCATTATGCCTCCTCATTCCATTCTATGTAGTATTGGTCTTCGGGTTTCAAATCATAAAATTGATTGAACCTACCTTTTAGATAATTGCTTTCGCACATTTCAGCAAATCGATAATCTGCAAATAGTTGGCCTTCATCTAAATTAGAATTAACCCAATCTTCTACTAGTTGCTCACCGATATAAGAATACTCTGCGTCTATTACCATTTGGTTTTCATTCTCTAAGAAACTCATGCTTCCACCTTTTCTGTAGTTTTCAATAATACCATGTGGGTCTGACATTCTGCCATTGCCTTTTCATCCTGCCAAGAGCCTTGATTACAGTTTGAGCAGAATTCACCGCAGTCATCTTCACAATAACTCAATGTATCAAAAGACTGGCAAGCATAACAACGGTTTTCCCATTCTGCCAATTCCTTTACTTCACCACGGACAATCTCATATTCCCCACCCCAACCTGTTTCTTCCTCAAACTCTAAAGTAAGCAGGCAGTTCGGAACAAGATTAGATAGTTTAGTTAAGATAGTTACAGCAGGTGACCAAGCAGTCTCATACTTATATACAACCCAGTTGTCATCACCTTCTGATTTCTCTTCAAGCAATTCTGTATTTGGATATTCATCACCGTCACGGACGGCTACATCCCACTTAGTTCCCCAGTTAGATGTATTCCACGAATACCAATCCTTTTGGGTCTTAGCAAACTCAACAGACTTGCGGAACCAATCAGGGTCATTCTGAATATCATAGTTGCCACGAGAAGGCTGGCAGGCATATTCCTCATCAGTAATTCCGTCATCTTTATATGAGTGAATGTTGTGAAAAGAAAAAATCGGGTTAGAATAAGATACCTGTTCAATCTTAGTAGGAAATCCCATAGTAGAAATATCACCCATACCATAAGTCTCTTGTGCTAATGTAAAAGGCTTATTCAATCTATCTTTAATCATATCTACCTCAGACTTAGGTCCTTGGATAGTTAATGTGTTGTAACACCAATTTGGCATTTTATATCCTTTCGTTGATATAGGATTATTATACATTGGACCACTGACAAATGGAATGGTTTATGGGTGTGAGTCACACCACATTTCCCATCCAATGTGGTCAATATCACAGAATTCCAGGGCTTTTAATATTGTTTCCGTAAGCAAAATATGCTACCCTTATTTTTGCGGGCCGATCACGATTTGTCAAGTAGCTTGTACAGGCTGCTAGAGGTTCACCAACGAAAGTAAAAGAACTCTGCTTTATTTAACCCCTGGCCTGAAGAGACTATAGGGGCACCCTATTAGATTAATTATACAGTAGCCCTCGCATACTTATTAATAAACGAATCTAATGTCATTGTAAACATTGCTTCGTCTTGCATGCCACGGACCTTATACTCTGTTGATTCGGACCATGGTGCCTCTTCGTGTAAAGAGAATGTTCCAGTAGACCAATCAATTAAAGGTATCTTGTGCTCATTATCTAGAATGCTATTAACGGTTAATCCCCAGCCTGTTGTATCGTGCCACTGGTCCCCTACTAAATGTGATACAGCAATACGTGTAGCATATGATTCATCCGTCCAACGAGAACGTGCCGCTTCCACAGCGCTTGCTAGATTACCTAGCATATCGTGGCCTGCCCAATGTCCATAGAGTACAATCGTTTCGCCATTAGATTGTCTAAATCCAAAGTTTGCTCTGTCGCCCATTTTATTCCGCCTTTGTTAGTTGTTGTTCTTGCTCGTAGTTTAGTAATTGTATCATTTCTTGGGCCCAGTCCACAAGGGTTTCACCCTGTGAATTTTTATGGTGCCCGCAAAAGAATAAAGACATCTCATCTTTCTTTGCTTCCCACATTGCCTGAGCTGCACATTGGTCACACTTCAACCACTCCGCCATCACAGTGAGCCACCTTCCATCATTTCTGAAAGACGGTCTAAGATCCAAGAGTCTATATCTGCGATATCAATTTCTGATAACTTTTCAATAATCTCTTCACGAGCAAATTTATACCCGTCATCAAATCCATCTCTATAGTCTGACATTTTATCTCCCTGTGTATCCTGTTGGCTCGTAGTCTGATGTATAACTTTCAATTAAATTATACTTATCACGAATGCGACTTACCTTCTCTATACTACCAGTTCCGATGTTGAATGTCAACGGTGATAATGCAGTTGGGTCTAGCCCAATCATTTGTGCATCCCAATAGGCCATCTCCATGGACAACCTATCGGGAGCAGTCAACTCAAAATACATTAGCACTCACGCACATTACATACTTCGGTGTCGCCAATTTCAATGTTGCCATTGTTTGAATCGGCATAAAGAGCATCTGTAACTTCTGACTCAAGGTCTAGGTCATAGTCATTCTCAAGAATGTTATAGGAATAAGTTCCAGTAACTTCGATAGATGCGGTGAATTCAACTTCTTTGATAAGTTCAATTGAAAGTGCTTCAGCAATTGCACGAAGTGTATCTTGGTCACCTGAATCAGCATATGCCTCGCAGATGATTTCTTTGACGGCGTCAATCTGAGACAATAAAGTAGTTACACGCTTCTGTGATTGGCGACCATTATGCAAATCCCATTCGATGCTAGCAACTTTGTCAGTTGCATATTCTGCATCTGAATATCCACGGATTACTTTGTAAGTAACCAACAGATTAGAGTTGTATGTATCGGGAATTGTTACTGCAGGTGTTGTTGTATCTTCCATTTTTTCCTCTTTCGTTTGGGTTATAGGAGCAATTGTAGCAGTGACCACTGACAATAAGACTGGCTTACGGCCACACGGACAAGTGATTTCCATCACACCCGACGGGAATCCAAAACCGTCAGATGATGTTAGTTCTATTAGTACATCGCAATTGTCTGGGTCGCAGGCAAAAGTATATTTAGTTGATACTAGTTCGTTGGTCATGATGAGAATTATACACTACCTGGCTGACATTCACAAGCTTTTCCAGGGCTTTTTATATGTGTTTCTTAACACACTTTTTTCCCCCTTAATACTGCGGGCTTTTTGCGATCTGTAACGGACTTGAACCGTCGACCTCTACCGTGACAGGGTAGCGCTCTAACCAACTGAGCTAACAGACCAAATAAAAATTGTGAGCAGTTTTAAATCTTGCTCAGGATTTATTTTTATTTAGAAAGCAGAAACCAATTTCTTGATTTTGTTTTTCTCAGCAGTTAGAATTGGGTCAAAGCCTGATGCACCAGCCATTAGTGTTTCAGAATTGCCACGACCTGAACGATAATAATCAAGGCGTTCAGTTAGTGCGTTGAATGCGCCCCACTTAGTTCCCTTGATGTTAGCGTTAGTTGGTGAGTTATGATAAAGGTCATCAAGAAGCACAACCTTATTCTCCCACTTAGTAAGTGCAACTTTTGCTGCATCTTTATCTGGCTTAGGATAAATTGTCTGAATCAACTTAGAAAATTCAGCATCGGTAATTGATTGAGAGAAAAGTGCTTGCGCTTCCTTTTCAAATTCATCAAAGTATCCAAGAGCAAGCCCAAGAGTTTCACGAGCAACTTGAATGCGCCCGTCAACAGATTGTGTATGACGAATCTTGAATGATTGCTTAGCATTACGCATTGCAAGATTCAAAGTGTTTTGGCATACAACACGAACAGGAGTAACGGCTGCCTGAACGGCAACAGAACCATCGTGTGAAGTCCATACAATGAGATAAAGTTTTGTCTCATCGTTAGCGCCTTGTGGGTCAAGAACCATTGTGCGTGGAATGTCCACAGTTCCGAAAACCACTTTGCCCTTCTTTAGTGAGCCAGCAGATTCCCAACGGCAATCGGCATTGGCATCGTGAATTGCATCAGCGAATGCAAATAGTTCCTCATTCTGCACAGGCTTGTAACGCTTGCCTACAGTTGCGAGAACATCTACACCCTTGTTGAATGGGTTATCACGAATGACAAGAGATGCCTGAGATACATCATTCCAAGATTCTGAAATGTGGTCGGTCAATGGAGATAAGCGAACATTCCAATTAGAAAGTTTTGCTTCATCAAGCATTAGACTAGTTGTAACTTCCTCATCTTTTGTAAAGATTCGGTTAGCGAGATTGTGCCAAGCAGGAGCACCACGAAGAGCAAAAGCAACTTCGCCATTTTCCATTTCTAGATTATGAGCCATTTTTATTTCCTTTCGTTTGATTAGTTGTAAGTATAACAGGTGGCACTGACATTGTCTAGGATTAGATACAATATGTCCGAATTGATCAGTGTGAGTAATCTCACAAAATTCCAGGGATATCCACAGCTCCACTTAAACCTGTGGATAACCCCGCACCTCTACGGGCATCTCAAATAATAAGATGAGGCGGGATTCGGATACTCCCGCCCCAAGCTTTATTTAATTAGGGATTTTACGAAGTTAACTGTTTCCATAGGAAAGAATGCAGCGGACGTTTTCTTTTTATTTTTTTGATCATACACAAACGCTTTTACATTTCCATCAAATCGTTTTAGATTTGAGAACACAAGTTCTTTTAGGCTTTCGTTATCATAGCCTTCATCTGAATAAATTGTTAAATCATTTGCTTTTACTTCATCAAACATTTCTATCTTGAAACGCATTGTATTACCTTTGTTAGTAGGAACACCCGAAGGTGTGAGCAGTTTGGCGACTTACTCAGGTCGTTTATTTATTTAGAGATACTTAGCAATCTGCTTCATTGTAGAAGCATTTACTGTTTCCTCATCTGTCATTTTGAGAATTGTGAGAGCATTTGTGATGTCCTCTTTCATCTCACGATACTGGTGCTGATGGATAACCTCAAAGTCTTTTTCAGGTTCAGCAGGAAAACTTCCATCTTTTGTGATGATGTCAAAATCAACATTGAGAGTGTTGTTCCATTGACGATAGTTTGTGCGAAGGTTCTCAGCCTTTGAGAAGTTGGCAATAGCCCACTTGCCAATTTCCTTGCGCCACGCTTCTTGCGCTTTGCCGAACTTTGCTTCCTTTGCGGTCTGTGTGTTGTAATCGTTTTCTAGCGTTGCTAGACGAGCCTCTAGTGCCTTGATTACTTTGCTTGTTGCTACCTTTACTGTGATTTGTCTTGACATTTATTACCTTTCGTTGGTTGGTTGTTGTTATGGATAGTATAGCAGGGGGGTCTGACATTTCCACCCGAAGGTGGAGAGTTCTTACTTACGACATTGGACTAGATACTCTCAAAACTGTCCCTGTTTCGTTTTAGGTATTATCCTAAAAGGGTCTTAGCAGATACCGAAGTCCAGCGAGTTTCCTTGCTAGGTAGTTCCAGTAGCACACGCACCGAGCCAGATGCTTGTGGGTGTATCTCTTTGATTACACCTGTCTTTTTTGACTTTAGAGTAGTGAATAAATCACCAATCTGATAGAGTTTGCCTTCTATTGTCATTTTTGCCTCTTTTCTTTGTTAGGTTAGTAGTATAGCATTGGGGTCTGACATTAGTCTAGCCCTATCTCATTATTTGAGAAAGTTATTGTGTGATGCTACTCACACTCAGGTAGCCAAAACTCTAAGTGGTGTTGGTCTATGATAGCGGAGGCGGGTGCTGTATCTAATCCTTTATAAGATACGCCTTCAGGCATTTCTATCTGTCGATCAAAATCCTCATCGTAGTATGCGTCAATAGCATCGATACAAGGCTTGACCATAGAAAGTGGAACGGGCGGGTAATGATTACCCTGTAAATGATACGCTAATTGTGTTTCTAAATCTAATACGCTATCGGCTAATCCAATTGCTGTTACGCTTCCCATTATTATTTATCTCCCTTGATAGTTACTTCTGCCCAAGTGTTGAACTCATTAGCAGTTTGTAATACATTAGACTCAGTAAGTGCGTGAAGTGTTGCTTCCTTACACATTTGTTCAATTGAACTTTGGTCAAGCGCAAGTAGAGGGCGCAATAAATTAGCAGGAATTTTATCTAAGTCAATTATTGCTTCGAATACTACTGTGTGTGGAACTGTCATTACATTAGACATTTGTAACCTTTCGTTGTTGGTATAAGAGTATTTTAGCATAACCGACTGACATTACCTAATCCATTCTCGGCGTGTCGCAGCTTTTGTGATAATACTCACAATTCCAGGGGTTGTGGATAACTCTCATAACCCTGTGGATAACCCCCTATATATACGGGCCAACTTGATCTTTGTCAAGTCGACACGCCGCTATAGCTTAGTAAATACGTACAGAGCTAATAAAATTGGCACGATAGATATAAGCATTACCATGGATCCGCCAATAATACCGATAACCTCATACATTATTTTTTACTCGCAGAAAATCGAATGTCTGCTTTACCATAAACACATAGGCCACATGATACACATGCGGACCCTGCATTGCTAATAAGGGGAATTGCTTTTAAATTCTCAGGACATTTAGCGCCAGGCTTGCCAGTCAATTCTTTCATTGTGTCTTCGGTTGCAGCGAATGTTTTTCCCAAATAGGCTAGGCGGACCTTAGAATTAGTTTTTAAATCGAATGCTATTTCTTTATTTTCATCATCGGTTGAATAGTATAGAGACAGATTAGATACATCCTTGAGAATAAGCGCTGCGTCGCTTACACGTGTGTATACCCAAAATTGAATATCGGAATGGTTTTCAATAACAGTTTTCCAGGCATAGGTATAAGTATCATTGAAGAAATCTCCGTCCCAGTGGATACGGAATAACTTAGGGGCACTCTTCTTATCACAATCAGCAACAAAATCAACAATCATCTCTTCTAGTAGACGCACCATTGTGTCATTGTCTGCATTGCGTAACAATTCCCAATTGTGTAACAGATTAGTTTTTACTCCTGGGAATAGTTTTTCAAGTTTTCCTGCGTAGCAAACACTCTCACAAATATTAGTGGCACCAGGGCATGAATAATTTTTTCCTGCAGGTAATCCGAACGTGTTCGCAATTGCGGCTTGCTTTCCATTTTTTGTGACAAGGTTAGCCACCTTTCTATCATTAGAACGTTTTAGTTTCATTGGAGCCCAATCGTTGGTTGAATGGCAAGTATAGCAGAATGGACCGACATATTCCAATCCTGGCCCAAATTTCCAGGGTGTTTTTGATCACACTCTTAACGACACGCCCGACCCCGCAGCTATGTGCGGGATTTTGCGTCACGTGTCAAATTTATTTTTATGTTTGATCTTGCGTGTGTATTTTTTTTTATTGCGAACAGGTTGCGCCGCATTACTGCGACGCAATTCCTGAATGCGTTTTACTTTATCTTGAAGTGAAGTTAGGAACATTATAATTGCTCGCTTCGTGAAATCTTGTTACATCAAATCTCGGATTATCTTTTGCAAACATTTCTGCAAAATCGTGAACAAGTTTTGAAAATAACGCTGGGTGAGTTTTATTGCTTGCATACTTTAGAATTTCTGCGGTTGCAACATAGTCTTTACGAGTCATCATTTTGCTACGACCATTCCGCTACGATAAAAGTTTTTTGTGTAGCATTTCAATTCTGGAGTGTAAATATTTACAGTTGAGAATTCATCAGCAAATCCCCAATCGGTGAATTTGAAAAACGCTGACCACGCTTCCATTTCATCATAGTAATCGCCCTGCCAGTGTGGTGCATTGTTATCATAAGATAGAGTAATCTTATACATTAGTTTCCCTTTCGTTAGTTACGCATTTACATTGTGTTACAAGTATTGTATCAGTTTCCACTGACACAATGGCGAGAGTATCGCAATTAGAGCAAATCCACATTCCAGCAATTTCAGACTGCGATTTCATTGGCAACCTCTTTCCATTCGAAACAATAAGAGTCTGAAACAAAAGTGTGTTTCACAACGCTATCAAATAAAGATAACGCCATTTCTTCATCTTCTGCGTCAATGTCTAGCCAAACGCCAAAAGTGTATTTATTCATTCGAACGCACCTTCCTCTAATAATCCTAATTCGATGTTGAACAATTCATCGGGTGTTGCTTCGGATAAATCTACCCAGCCAGCACCTTCATTGTCCATACGGAAAATTTCAATGTATCCCATTATTCAGCACACTCACATTCTTTAGAGTAATCAAATTCGCAATAGTAGCAACCCATAAGTTCGCTATGCGCTTTACATTGGTGGCGAAATTGTTGTTCATCACAACACATAAAAAGTAAATCCCAAATCCAGTAGAATTCGTTTTGGTCAATTACGGCGGTCAAATTATTCACCGACCTTTACTGCGATTGTTGCGAATTTATTTCGCAAGCCACCAGCATTTATTTCGATTAGATACGCTTCAGTTTTATCGCCATACCAAATTTCAGGGCGAGCCTTAGCAGAAATAATTTCACCAGAAAAGTGGCGAGAATTAGAGCGATAGTTTTTTCCTACAAGTAGGCTTTCGATTGTGTATAGTTTAGTTGCCATTAGTGGCACCTTCTTTCGTTGTTGTTGTTATGGACATTGTAGCAGATAGCACTGACAAGGCTTGAGCCTTGCTTGCTTGACGGGTTGCCTCGACATGGGCACGGAATTCGTCTAGGTTCATTTCTGACCTTCTTTCGTTGTTGTTATAGTAGACATTATACACGAGGGCACTGACATTTCTCTACCTACTAGCCAGTAAGTCCACATAGTAAGACGCTCAACTCATGTGATACTAATCACATAAAAATGTCCGATATGTCTGTCAAATCGACACGCCGTAGAATCCAGGGTGATTTATGTCACCGCCTTAACGACACGCCCGACCCCGTGCCTGTGTGGGGGATCAGCTTGACATTGTCAAGCCGACACGCCGTTATTCTTCTTCTAATTCTGCTAAATAATCCTCATGCTCTACTAGCCCAATCGCAAACGCTATGGGATCACAACACTCCAAAATCTCGGCGGGTGTAAAAGTAGAGTAACCGATTTTTACAGTAGGATAAATGTCATTTAGTAAATCAATAAAACTTTCTTTGATTTCTAAATCTTTTTCAAATTGCGATTTATTCATTTAGTCCCCCATTTTTTATGTCTTTGATTACTGCGATTAGTAGCGGGATAGTTACGCCCGCTAGTAGTAATTGGACGGCGGTAGTTAGTAAGCGATTAGTAGTCATTAGTTACACTCCCCACAATAACACTTTCCCAATTCTTTATTATTACATTCTTCTTTAGTTAGGGAAGGCTCCCATTTATTCATTGTATCCATTTACTTACGCTTCTTTCTTTTATAGATAATAACACCTAACGCAATAGACCAGCCTATAATTAGTATCTGCCAAGATAGTGCTACATAGCACCAGTTAGTATCTAGTTCTAATCCGTATCCGTTTAGTTCTAAAGTCATTAGTCATTCCAATCTAGTGTAAGGGACTTAGATAGTTCATCATCATCAAAATCATCAGAGCCAAAATCTACGCCCTCTGCTAGTGCCTTGTTATAGGCTTCTTCTTCATCAAGATAAACATAAGCATCGCTTACATCTGCTTGGATAGTATCCCATTTAGTCATCATTACATTTCAACCTTTCGTAGGTGTGCTACTACATTTTTAGAAACCTTTTGTAATTCGGTTACTGCCTTATTCATTTCATCGGCGCTAGTAGCCTTGAAATCAACGCCTAGTAGTTGAGCGCCGTCCCATAGTGAGTATGTTATAGTCATTATCTGTTCTTCTTTCGTTAGTAGTTAGTTAGTTGTTGAGCGGTTATTTGCTAGGCTCACCTTTCGGATTATTTGCTAGGCTCACGCTCTAATTCTTATTTAGTTGTTATGCTGTAATTGTAGCCGATAGGGCTGACATTATCAACCCGACACGCTATCGGTAGAGTGTGAGTTACCTCACACAACAAGCGCAATAGGTCGGTAGGCTAAAGAGGTGCTTTAGCAACGCCTTGCGTTCATAGGTAGTCAATTCGGGGTGGTTAGATTTCACGCCCCCGTGTTGGTATTCATAGACGATTGCGTCTAGTGTGTTTTGAGTGAGCATTTGATTGCTCCTTTCTTTTTGTTATACCTTAAGCATAGCAGGGGGGACTGACATTTACCCCATTATTCTCGGGCGTGTCGGAATAAATCTTTGTGAGGTCAATCACACTCACGCTCAAGGTCATTAGGGTATGTGCGGACTATCTAAACAAAACGGACATTTCAAATACGTGTATCATACAAATTAAAAATTTATTAACATTTTGTGAAATATCAAATATTAGTTAACTAAAATAATAGGTGCTATACTAAATACATGCCAACAGAGCAGAACATAATAATTAATTCCCCGCAGGGATCTGGAAATATATATGCTAAATTTTTACTTAAAAAATTAAGTACTTGTAAACAGCCTTACGTGTCTCATATACCAGATAAGCTAACTTCTGGAGAAAAGCAAGTAGTTTTTATTAGAAATCCATATGACTCAATTGCATCTGCAACAGAAAGGCATCTAGATTCTGTTCCTTATAGATTTATAAATGAAAAAATAAGTATTGATGATAAAGAATCCTTAAAAAAATTTATTTCGGATTATATAATAATTTATAAGCTGTTTATAAATGGAATAGATGATAATAAAAACCTATTAATTATTTTATTTGAAGATTTGGCTTCATGCCCTATAGATGTTGCAAAAAAAATAAATACTTTTTTTAATTTTGAGTTTATTGATCAAGAAAAAAATTTTGATATAAATAGTTACATATACAATGAAATGTTGAGGGCACATCAAGAAGCTAGATCTCCTAGAAAAAGAACAGAATCAAGGGAAACAATAGAAGCACTAATAAAGACTTTCCCTGACATTAAAAATGTATATAATCAATATTTGAGAGTTAAAGAAAAATTGCAGTTAACTGAAATATAGGGTATACTGTACATATGAAATGTGATTTTTGTGAAAACCCAAAGTATGTTGAGCGTATTAACGCTAAAGGCATACTTGAAAACTTTTGCACTAATTGCATTGAAAAATTAGTGGCGGGAAACCGAATACGCTAGTCCCTAGGGGATATAGCTTAATCTGGTTAAAGCACTTGTCTTATATACAATAGATTCTGGGTTCAAATCCCAGTATCCCTACAATGGAGTAGAATATGAATAACAACGTAATAGTACCTGATGAATGGCCAAAACATAAAAAAATTAAATTTCTTGGCATAACATTAATTGCTATAGTTTTAATATTAATAATTTCAATTTAGGAGTTATATATGGCTAAAGTAAAGATAGCTTGCCCTGCAGGATCAGGAATGAATTTTGCACAACAATTACTTCAACTTTCTTTTTATAATGCTGAAGATCAATTTCCAACTGGCGGACATGAAAGAAAAGATATTTTAGAAGAAGTTCCAACATTGGTTATTGTTAGACATCCTTATGATGCTATTGCTTCTGGTGCAGAAAGATGGCTCAAGTCATCTGATCATAAAGCATTTAAAAACAATACAGATTTAATAGATGATTTAGATATAGATAATATAATTAAACGTATTGAAGGAGAAAATTTTAGATATGTAGAATTTCTTAAAGATATAGAAAGTCTTTCACACGTTAAACTTTTTACATTTGATTTTCTTACACAAAATTCACAAGCTTTTGTAAAAGAAGTAGCAAAATATTTTAAAATTAAAAATGAAATTACCATAAGATCTATTCCAGAGGTACTGCAAGTAGTAGTAGATTCTGGCAATGCAAATAGAATACCTCGTGAAAAAAGTGCGGGAAGAAAACAAATAGAGAATCTAATTATTAATATTTATAAAGAAAAAGAATTTGATGCTTTAAAAATTTATTTATCTCTAAAAGAAAAATTAGATAAGGAACTAATATAAAATGAAAAACATATACATGCTTAGCGATTGTCATTTGTCTAGAGCAATTGAACACTACTACCCAGAAAAATATGAAGTAAAT
>Ga0209299_1001434_pt1 | contig 13197 bp, 12 predicted proteins | sample S_140806_MF_Meta_FD_187326 | JGI IMG/M metagenome (GOLD analysis project Ga0209299, IMG submission 187326) | Freshwater microbial communities from Lake Simoncouche, Canada to study carbon cycling - S_140806_MF_MetaG (SPAdes) (version 2) | ecosystem: Environmental > Aquatic > Freshwater > Lake ...
TATATAAGAAATGTTTGTAAAAAAAACTAGTAGTGCAAAAATAGATTATTCAAAACAAACTTTTTCTGAACGTGAAAAAATGTATATAAGAAATGAAATTGTATTATTGAAATTAAATTATCCACAATATATTCCTGTATTGGTAAGATCAAAATCTGAAAAAATTAAATTAAAAAAATATAGATTTTTAGCGGGTGATAATTTAACTATAGCAGAATTTTTAGTTAGTGTACGAGAAAAAATGATAGTACCACTTAAATCCTCAGAAAGTTTATATATATTTATAAATGATATTATACCTCGTTCTTCATCAACTTTTTCTGAATTGTATACTCAATATAAAGATAAAGATATTGAAATGTTGATATTAACATTATGTGTAGAAAACGTATTTGGTCAATTAAAAAAAATGAAAAACTAAAGATTTTAATAAATATGAAACAAAGACATGCTTAATATTGATAATATTGACATTGCAAAATTTAAATTAGGTAAAACTGGAAGAGCAATTAAACTTCTTTACGATAAAGAACCTGTAAAATTATGTACTTCAAGTTTAATTACACCTTTTGGCGTAAAATCTGTAAACAAAGATTGGTCTGCTTTTACAGAATATTATATTGATTGTTCCTTAAATCAATCTGTAAGTGAGACATCAAGTTCTACAGCATTCAAAAATGCAATTGATACATTAGATGATGTTATTCAAAAATTAGTAAAAGAAAATATTACATTGTTTAATAATAAATCTGAAAATGCTAATGAAGATTTTGTATATAATAAAATTTTAAGAGAAAATAACAATTATCCTAAATTAATGAAAATGCAATTAGTAAGAGATAAAAATGGAAATTTCGAATCTTTTATTTTTAATGAAAATAAAGAAAAGATAAAAATAGATGAAAAAAATATAGAAGAAATTTTAGCTAAAAGAAAAATTTTTAAATGTATTATAGAATGTGCTAAAATATGGTATTATAATGGTAAAGTAGGAAGTATTTGGAATATTAATCAATTGAAATTTTCTAATAAATTACTTGATCAAAATAAAGATTTGAGTGAAGAAGGAAGCGCGAATGTATCAAATGTATATAATAATTTAATGATTTCAGATGATTAGATATACATATGATCTATAATGGGATGTGATGTTAAATTTTTAATAATTTGACTTTTAATTATATCAAAACAATTTTCAAATATATTTTTTTCAAGAATAACATCTTTTGTATTAAAACTAATTTTTCCTAATAATATATTTTTATTAATTTCCAAGAATATTTTTTCTATAATGCGATAATATTCTCGGATTCCACTACTGACATTTTTATCAATGTATTGATCACAATATTTAATTATTTTTCCTACATCACTATCATTTAAATTTATATTGTATTTAATGCCAATATTTTGTATTATTTCTGGTATATTATGATTTTTAAGAATATATATAACATCTTTATCATTAGGTGCATCAACATAAATTATATTAAGACGATCTAATAAAATTTTATCAATTTTTGTAATATCATTGAACGTAAAAATATAAAAAATTTTAGAAAGATCAAATTTCATACCATAAAAATAATGATCTGAAAATTCGTTATTTTGTGTTGTATCAGTAAGATAACATAAAAAGGAATGGATGTCTTTACCATTATCAGTTTCACTTACTTTGTCTAATTCATCAAAATATAATATAGGATTAGAAATTTTAGAATCAATTACATTTTGTATAATTTTACCAGGACCACTTTCTACATAAACATAACCGTGTCCTAAAAAGAATGACGAATCTTTAATACCTCCTAAGGAAATTGTTTTAATAGGAATATCTAATATTTTTGATAATACCTTGACAATTTTACTTTTAGCTATTCCAGCTTTACCATATAATGCAATATTATTTCTAGTTCCATTTGGATTCGTTATAAATTTACATATAACATTAAGAATTTCATTTTTAACATTTTCCATACCATATATATCTTGATCTAAAAGTTCTTTAACCTTTTCTATAAAGGTGGGTATATCTTTAAATTTACTAATATTATTAGATATATTAAAATATGTATTCCAAGGATATGAAATAGCTAAATCAACAAAAATTTGATTTTTATAATATTCTGAACTATTAGAATCTGAACGTTTCATATTATGGAAATGTTTCATTATAACCAATTTATTAGATAAAGAAGTATCTAACTCAATAATACGTTGTCTTAAAGTTTCTTCTTGTATTTTTTTATTAACTATATTACTAATTTCTGACAATGATGATATTGTATTAGTATTAGTATTAGTAGTATTAGTATTAGTATTAGTAGTATTAGTATTAGTATTAGTATTATTTTGTTCTGTAGATTTTTCGTCGAAAAATTTAATATTAGTTTTTGCAACTTGAACGATAGGTTTAATATAAGATGAAGATTTTGATGATTTGGAAATAATGACAGAATTAGGAATATGTATTTTTGTAATTATATTATTTGATGTATTATTGTTTGCATCAGTTGCACCGGAATTTTTATGTTTTTTACAAAAATTACAATTTAAAAGAGCAAATTCATTACATCTAGCTCCTTTATTTGATCCTTTTTTATATACGTATAAACAAATCTTATTCATCCCTTATTATAATACAATCATATTAATTTTTTGAAATTACGGAGACTATTAAAAAATGAAAAATCTATTATATATATTAACTAATAAAATGTTAACTGTATTAAAAAAAAAACTTGAATCTCTATTTTATATTACTGAAAAAGACAATTGTGAAAATTCACTTCAAACGCGTATGAAGCATTATTTGTCACGATATAATTCTGAATGTCATTATTATAAACCCCGTATTATTTCATTAAAATCTAAAAAATTGTTATTTTTTGTTAATCATTTAACTACTTTAGACGAAAAATTAGAAATTTTAAAAGAACATAATCAAATGTTAATTGATGTATGCAGTAAATTATATAAAAGATTTGATCCACATATGATTTATACATTTAATAATGAAATTCACTTGGTATTTTATTATAATGATGAAGGTGATGTTTTATATTATGGAGATGTAAATAAATTGATTACATCTATTGTGAGTTATGCAAGTGTATATATGGAAAAAAAATTATCAGAAAAGGGGATGAATATTGATTTTATATTTAATGGTGAATTTGTAGAATTCGATAAAGATTATGAAACTCTTAATTATATTATTTGGAGACAATTAGATTGTAAACGTAATAATACAGTATTACTATATAGATGTTTAAAACAAAGTGAAATTTTAGATAATAAATTAGTTTTAGATAAAATAAAAAATGAAGAAATGATTGAAGAATTAAAAACATATAAAAGTATTGATGAAAGTATCTTTAATGGAAATATTATTAAGCGTCAGCTATACTATAAAGAAAGATCCAGTAAAGATAATTCGAGTAAAAAAATACAAAATAATAAAGAAAGTAAAAGAGAATGGTCAGAAAATGGAATGTGTACAAGAAAACGTTTAGTTGTTGATAATATTAATCTTGTAGATAATTTTAAAGAAAATGCGAGAAAATACATTTATAACAAAGTAATGTAAATTACTTTTCTAACAAAGTAATGTAAATTACTTTTCTAACAAAGTAATGTAAATTACTTTTCTAACAAAGTAATGTAAAAATTAAAAACAAAAATCTTAATATATTATAGTTTATTAAGATGAGTGTTAATATTATAACTATTGATGGGGAAGATTATGATCCGTATTTTATTTTAGGAGTTGCATCTGATGATACAGATGATCATATAAATAAAAATTTTCGTAAAAAAATTAAAAAATATCATCCGGATAAGATAGATGATAAAAAAGATAAGAAAAGGTATGAATATTACTCTAAAATTATATTAGAATGTTATGGTTATATAAAGGAAAAAAGAAAAAGTTCTCAAAAATTAAAGAAACGAGATTCGTCATCTAAACAGAATTTAAAAATATTAACAAAAGAGGAATTGGATGATTTTAATAAAAATTTTGAAAATAAATGTGATGTAAAAGTTGAAGAAAAACAAAAAAGATTAAAAAAAATAGATGATTATAAAAAACAAGACGTTACACAACATGATATTACAAAACAATTTTCTAAAAAAAAGTTTTCAAATAAAGATTTTAATGCTGTTTTTGATTATAATAAAAATTTAGATAAAAATGATGTTTCGTCGAATTCATTAATATATAGAACAAGTGATGGGTTTTTTGGGTATAATGCATCAGATGTTGGTAATTGTGCTATGGTAAGTTCTTATAATGGATTATTAATATCGGGTGATACGATTGGAGAAATGGGGAAGGGGTGTTGGAGTAATAACTATAGTGATTATAATCAATCTTTTGGAAATGCAATAAAAAATCCAAAAGGAAAATTAAATATGGAACACATTTACAAAGAAAACAAAAAAAATATTATTGAAACTAAAGTCAAAACTACTTTTAATGAATATCAAAAATCTTATAATACATTTAAATACACAGTTCAAGATACATATAATAAAGAACAAGATAAATTATTTAAACGCACTTTTGATCATCTTTTAGAAAAAGAAAAATGGGATCAACAAGTTGTTATGAAATATAAAGATCAATATGAACCAGATGTTATAGAACAAGCATTAAACGGTGAATTAGAAGTTACACCTACATTAATGGAAAATTTAAAAGGTCATTATAGACAAATACGAGAAAAATAAAGTATAAACGTATTAAAAAAAAATTAATTTTATATAATTAAATTAAAATAATAATGGATGATTTTATTGAAAATTTATATGAAGAATGGATAGATGAATTTAATCTTACACCTTTGACAACAGAGCGGTTTTCCGAATTTGATGAAGCAATACGTTTAAATCAAAGTTTAGTAAACAATATGACAAATGTAAGAAGACGTATAATGGAAAATGATTTTACAAATGTGCAAAATATATATAATAATACTAGAATTAATTCAGATCAAGCATTTTGGAGAGATTTCTTTAATATGATATTTTATATGAATGTAGGTTGGAATAGTTTAGATGAAGATGATTCTAATATATTTGAAGATGTAAAAGTAACAATGACACAAGAGCAATTTAATACATTAAATAAAAAAAAAGTTGATAAAAATAATTTGATAGAATATGAAGGTAAAGAATGTAATATATGTATGGATACATATAAATTAGATGAAATTATTATAAAATTAGGCTGTAATCATTTATTTCATAAAAATTGTATAAAAGATTGGTTATGTAAAGAAAAAATAACGTGTCCAGTATGTAGAAAAGATGTACGTGAACATAAAATATAAAAAAATAAACGTGAAATTGCGTTAAAAAAAAATAAGTATTTATTTTATATAAGTATATATAGAAGATATAGAATGACGGTTATATTATCAAGTTCAATTTTATCGGAATTAGATTTAGTTGTTTTTAGAAAACGTCAAAAAAATATAGAAAATAGCAATTTTTATTTTACACCAAATATCGGAATGAAATTGTATAGCGCAGAAATAATGATAATTACACCAAAATATGTAGTTTTTAAATTTGATAAAGTAAAAGATTTAAATTTATTATTGCTATTTAGAAATGTAAATGATTTTTTACATCGTAAAATTAAAAATCATTTTGGTGATTTTTTTAGTAAAAATATATATCAAATGGTTTCAGAAAATGAAGATAATTTTACATTAAGATGTTCTCTTCCAAATTATAATAGTAAATATCATATAAAATATTATGAAAATAATGAGCAAAAAATTTTTAAATTACCAAAAATTAATACAAAGTATGCTTGTGTAACATTAGAAATTAGAAATGTGTGGGAAACTGATAAAGGCGTTGGATTTAACATAGAATTAAAAGAAATACATAATTAAATAAATTTATAATATTATATATTTATTTAAAATAAACTCGTTCCTAAAAACTTTTATACATTATCTTTTACCTTTTTTCATCATCTTTTTAACAGGTTTAGGTGATATCTTTTTAACAGGTTTAGGTGATATCTTTTTAACTACAGGTTTAGCAACAGGTTTAGTAGGTGATGGTTTAAAAGTGGGTTTAGCAACAGCTTTAGTAGGTGATGGTTTAGCAGCAGGTTTAGTAGGTGATGGTTTAAAAGTGGGTTTAGCAACAGCTTTAGTAGGTGATGGTTTAGCAGCAGGTTTAGTAGGTGATGGTTTAAGACTGGGTTTAGCAGCAGGTTTAGTAGGTGATGGTTTAACTACAGCTTTAGTAGGTGATGGTTTAAGACTGGGTTTAGTAGGTGATGGTTTAGCAGCAGGTTTAACTACAGGTTTAGTAGGTGATGGTTTAACTACAGCTTTAGTAGGTGATGGTTTAAGACTGGGTTTAGTAACAGCTTTAGTAGGTGATGGTTTAAGAGTGGGTTTAGTAGGTGATGGTTTAACTACAGCTTTAGTAGGTGATGGTTTAAGACTGGGTTTAGTAACAGCTTTAGTAGGTGATGGTTTAAGACTGGGTTTAGCAGCAGGTTTAGTAGGTGATGGTTTAAGAGTGGGTTTAGCAGCAGGTTTAGCAGCAGGTTTAGTAGGTGATGGTTTAAGACTGGGTTTAGTAACAGCTTTAGTAGGTGATGGTTTAAGACTGGGTTTAGCAGCAGGTTTAGTAGGTGATGGTTTAAGAGTGGGTTTAGCAGCAGGTTTAGTAGGTGATGGTTTAAGACTGGGTTTAACTACAGGTTTAACTACAGGTTTAGTAGGTGATGGTTTAAGACTGGGTTTAGTAGGTGATGGTTTAAGACTGGGTTTAGCAGCAGGTTTAACTACAGGTTTAGCAGCAGGTTTAGTAGGTGATGGTTTAAGACTGGGTTTAACTACAGGTTTAGTAGGTGATGGTTTAAGAGTGGGTTTAGCAGCAGGTTTAACTACAGGTTTAGTAGGTGATGGTTTAAGACTGGGTTTAGCAGCAGGTTTAGTAGGTGATGGTTTAAGACCGGGTTTAGGTGATGGTACTTCAGATGTTGTAGTAGAAATATCAGGTGATGGTACTTCAGATGTTGTAGTAGAAATATTAGGTGATGGTACTTCAGATGTTGTAGTAGAAATATCAGGTGATGGTACTTCAGATGTTGTAGTAGAAATATCAGGTGATGGTACTTCAGATGTTGTAGTAGAAATATTAGATGGTACTTCAGATGGTGTAGTAGAAATATCAGATGGTACTTCAGATGGTGTAGTAGAAATGTCAGATGGTACTTCAGATGGTGTAGTAGAAATATCAGATGGTGTTGGAGATGGTGTACGTGAAGGTGTAGTAGAAATATCAGATGGTGTTGGAGATGGTGTACGTGAAGGTGTAGTAGAAATATCAGATGGTGTTGGAGATGGTGTACGTGAAGGTGTAGTAGAAATATCAGATGGTGTACGTGAAGGTGTTTCAGATGGTGTACGTGAAGGTGTTTCAGATGGTGTACGTGAAGGTGTTTCAGATGGTGTAGTAGATGGTGTACGTGAAGGTGTTTCAGATGGTGTAAGTGAGGATGTTGAAGTAGAATCAGATAAAAGTTCTTCTTCGCTTGGGAATTTGAGGAAATCTAGAATATCTAATAAATTTGGGCAAGGTTCATTTTCAGATATTTGAGACATATTATATATTAATTTATAAATAAAATAAAAATTACAAACAATAAAAAAATAAAAAATATAAATATTTTTGAAAGATGTAAAAGCTTAGAAAACATGAACAATTTGACTAATAATGAATTTAGTACAAATGAAAATAGCATAAAAGGTGATAATATTAATATGAATGTAGATGTTAAAAAGAAGAAGGGTCGTCCAAAGAAAAATGTAACGGAAGAGATTAATAAAGTGGAGATTGTACAGGATAAGAAAAAAAGAGGTAGGAAAAAGAAGGATCAAGTTGTTGAAGAAGTAAAGCAGAAAAAAAAAAGAGGAAGAAAGGCTGCTGTAAAATTTTTTAGTTCATCTATTAGGAAACAAATTCCATTAACTACTGTTTTACAGGATAGTAATAATTTTATTTTGCATTTAGATGTGAAAGAGAATCAGGAACATGAAGATGAATTATTTGAAATGAAGGATGATATTATTGGTTATGAAGAGGGTGATGATAATGATATGATTATATCGGATTTTTTAGAAAATGATGATTCTATTTTAAGTGATTTATTGGATAATGATTCGGATTTAAGGGAGTTGTATAAAGATAGGATTAAATCCAGAGAAAAACAGGATAAAATAGTAGTATCAAAATTAGAAAGTTTTCATAACAATTTATCATCTAATGATAATAAAACAAGTGATGAAATTGTAGAAACTGAAGAAGGCGATGATAATTCTTCTCGTGGTATAGGGGGATTTTTTGAGGTATTGGGTAAATTTATTAATAATAAGGATTGGTTACATAATACTGATGTGTGTTGTTGGTGGTGTTGTCATAAGTTTGATACCGTACCGATTGGTATGCCAGTAAAATATAATCATAATGAGAAAAAGTTTAGGGTAAAGGGTATATTTTGTAGTTTTTCATGTTTAATGGCTTATAAATGTGATAAACCAAAATTTACGAATGATTATTTAATCAAGTTATTATACAATAAGATAACAGGAGAACTGACATTGTCATCAGGTATTTTAGTAGCACCTCCAAGAGAAAGTTTAAAAATATTTGGAGGAAAATTAACAATAGAAGAATTTAGAAATATGTCAAATGAAAAAAAGATATTAAAAATGATAGAATATCCTATGTTTGTATCAAGAGATTATATTGAAGAAATAGATATAAAGAACGTAAAGACTGCGAATGCAAAATTGTTTAATGATATTATAGATAAATCTACAAGTGTACAAAATTTAGATGAAAAACGTATTGAAGATGCAAAAAGTAGATTGCAATCTCAAATTGACAAGACAACAATAACAATCGGTAATACTATTGATAAGTTTATCAAGATTACATAATATGCGTTTAAAATTGATATTATCACATTTAATTGCACATATTTTGTAAATTTATCTAATATATAATTATATATTAATGCATAATTATATATATTTAAAATTCGAAATTACCAAAAATTATATTTGCTTAGAACTGTGTTCCAAACTTTGGGAAAAAAAAATGAATAATTTTTTTTATTTTTAAATATTATATATTTATGAATACTAATATTGAAATTTCTAATGTTGAGGGTTTGGTTAAAAATCACGTAAATGTCAATATTGATATTTCAGATGTTACAAAATTAATTAAAAATCATACATTTGAAGAAGTTAAACAGATTTGTAATAGAGAAAATATTTACATTAAAGAAGGGTGTAATAATCAATCAAATTTATATTTGCTTGTTAGTAGTAAAGCAAATGAAAATAAAAATGAAAATGAAAATGAAAATGAAAATGAAAATGAAAATTTAAATGATCAATGTCAAGGTATTATTTTTGAAAAGGAAACTAATAGAATTGTATGTATGGCTAATAATAAAATTCAAAATTTAAATGATTGGAATGATTTACAAGAAATTATTCAATATAAAAATATTCGTGATATTAGTATGGAATATTGCGAAGATGGTACGGTAATTAGATTATATCATTATAACAATATTTGGTATACGGCTACAACTAGATGTATTGATGCAAATGGTAGTTATTGGACGAGCCCAAAAAGTTTTTCTGATATGTTTTGGGATATATTTGATGAAAAGTATCTTGTAGATCTTGATAAAAATTATACATATAATTTTATTATTTTAGACATTGAGAATAGAATTGTTGTAAAACATGAAGAAAATAAACTTGTTTATATTTCAAGAATTCATAATGAAAATCTTATAGAAGATTTTACTAATGTTTTTGAGAATTGTGAACGGATCGAACCAGCGCAAAAAATTTCAGATGATCAAAAAATGGTTTATAACAATAAAAAAAGAGGTATTATTATTAAAATTCATAATAATGAAAATAATACATATTCTAATTATTTAATTACATATGAGCAATATAAAGAATTAAAATTGATAAGAGGAAATGTACCAAGAATCGGTGTGAGATATTTAGAACTTGTTAATGATCCGGAAAGGTTACAGAAATTAATTGAAAATTACAGTGAATATTATTTTACATTTTCAGTTGCTCAACATTCTTTAAATAAAGTTATTTCAGCAATATTTGAATTATATAAAGAAAGTCATATAAAACATACAATTGAAATTAAAGAAGGGCATGTATATTATAAAACTTTAAGACAATTACATGCAATTTATAAAATTCATAATGAACGTATTACTTTAAACAAAGTTAAAGAAAAGGTATATTCATTAGATAAAAATATTCTTAAAAAGTTTATTGGTTGGGTTTAATATAACAAACTAATAATTAATGAGATTCAAAAGACGAATCAGATTACGATTCACAGGACGATTCACAAGAAGATTGTAAATAATTTTAGTAATACATTTTAGTAATAATACATTTTAGTAGTAATTTAGTAGTAATTCATTTTAGTAATAATAAATTTTAGTAGTAATTTAGTAGTAATTTAGTAGTAATTTAGTAGTAATTTAGTAGTAATTTAGTAGTAATTTAGTAGTAATTTAGTAATTGTGTATATATGATGATAATTATGTGAAAATCGATACACTAATCAATGGATATATTTGTAAATAATTTTAGTAATTGTGTAGTAATCGTGTAGTAATCGTGTAGTAATTGTGTAGTAATTGTGTAGTAATTGTGTATGTATGATGATAATTATGTATAAATCGAGACACCAATGGGTATATTTGTAAATATATAAATATATCCATTTTTAATAAAATTTAGTTTTTCTAATAATATTTTTTTTATTATTTATTATTAATAATGAGTGATTTGACATTGCCATTAATTGGCTTAACAGCATTAGCCGGATTTTTTTTTAGTAAAGAGGGTAAAAATTCAAGAAAAATAGAGAGTTTACAAAATGAGTTGGCTGCATTTGAAAAACCTAATGGAAAAAATATTTATACATCAAATGTAGTTGATGAGGCTAATAGGGATATATTAGAACGTTCTCTTAAAAATTATCAAGATGCTCAAAATCCAGAAATAACAGGGTTTATACCACCATTTTATAATGCTTTTCGTACTCAGAAAGGTAATAAAGATATTTTAGAAGGTAAGGATCGTGATATGTTAACGTATAGTGAAATTGCGGAATTAGATAATATTAACAGAAATGTGGATGTAACACAGATGGGTAAATCACTTTCAAAATTGGAAGAAAGGCCGATGTTTAAGGAATATGGAGAGTATATGTCTGGTATAAAGAAACCAGCAGAAGAAGAAAAGATAGGTAATACAGAGATTAGTTTATTAACTGGTAAATCACTAGATAGGAATCATAATAATATGGTACCTTTTTTTGGAGGTGCGATGAAACAAAATGTTGAAACGTTTTCTAACGAGTCGTTATTAGATTTATATTCTGGTAATACGTCAACATTTCAACATAAAAAAGAAGTGGGGCCTTTATTCAATCAAACACAAGAGAATATATATGGTTCGCCATTATTTACTAATAATGTAGAGATGGATAGATATAATCAATCTGTATTTAGACAGAATGAAAAGCCATTTGATCCAGTAAGAATTAATGCTCTCAAAGCAAATACAATTGAGAATAATATTTTACCACAATATAAAGATGTAAATGATTTAAATGTGAAACAAAAGGAGACATATGGAGGGCGTGTATTATCAGGTAAACAAGGTGAAGAACGAGGAATATTAGGAGATGTTAAAAAGAGACGTCCTGATACATTTTATGAAAAAACACAAGATCATTTGTTTAAAGGTCCTGGTCAATTTATTGGTATAAAATCAGAAGAAGATTATACTACTGGATTTAAAAATACAGCAAGAGCTGATTATAATACGGAATATTTTGGAATAGTAGGTCAAAATGATTTTAATAAATTAACAAGACGTGTTGTTTCTATTGATAATAGTGACGAGATTTTAGATGCGATTGCCCAAATTCCTAAAAGAACAAATTATGAAAATGATTATATGCGTAATGTAAGTGGTATTAAAAGTGCTGATGATTATGGTCTTGGTGCTATAAGACCTGTTACAACTGAACGTACGACTACAGGTGAAGGTAAAATATTAAATCCATACAAGTCAGAAAGAGGTTCAAGAGCTCAATTACAAGATGAAATGAAAGGTACATTAAGACAAGATGGTATGAATTATCAACAGATAGGAAATGTCAAGACTACATTTGATATGGGATTATCAAAATCACATGATGTTGGTATAGCAGAAATGTCAGCAAAAGATACACAAAAACAAACATTAGTAGATAATAAATATATTACACCTATTAATATGCCATTAGGTATGGGTTATGTTGTAAATAAATATGATGCTAAACCTACAACTCCTATTCATGCTTTAGATTATGTGGGTATTGCTGACAAGGATGTTGCTCATACATCAAGATTGAATTATGATAATGCGGAAATAAGAGATCATCAAGAAATAGCAGTTTCAGGTGAAAGACCATCTGGTCCAGAAAAATTCCAAATAGCAAGTGGTACAACATCTTACGGTGATATTCAACATACAGATAATATGGCATTAAAGGAACAAGAAGATCAACGTGATAAAGATATTTCCAAGACATATCAAACGATAAGTAACAAAAATAGTATTGGAGTTATCGATAAAGATAAAATAGGAATGGATAAAAATATGTATGGTTCAAGATTAGAACCGGAAATTTTAGGACAATTATTAGATAATCCATATGTAAATAAATAATTATTGAATAGTATGTTAAAAAATAAAAATAAATGTATATTATAATAAAATATGAAACGTGTTCAATTTAATATAGATAATATTTCCATTATAGAAACATATAGTAGAGATGAATATGATAGATCACAAATAGATTCAATACTTTATTTAAAATGTTATAATAGAATTTCTCATATTCAATGGCAAAAGGAAAAAGAACAATTATATGAATATAAAACTAAAGAAATGATTGTTCATAAACAAAGCATTAAATACACGACTTTTTAATATTACTTTAATATTACTAAAATATTTATAAAATAATTTAGTACTTTAATATTACTAAAATATTTATAAAATAATTTAGTACTTTAATATTACTAAAATATTT
>Ga0209299_1001436_pt1 | contig 13184 bp, 10 predicted proteins | sample S_140806_MF_Meta_FD_187326 | JGI IMG/M metagenome (GOLD analysis project Ga0209299, IMG submission 187326) | Freshwater microbial communities from Lake Simoncouche, Canada to study carbon cycling - S_140806_MF_MetaG (SPAdes) (version 2) | ecosystem: Environmental > Aquatic > Freshwater > Lake ...
CCGCGCCGAACTCAAGTTGAACACCGGGTGCAGGCGGCCCGTCACATTCACAAAGATCTGGAACGTCCCACTGTCGGCGTAAAGGTCGCCTCCGCCGAGCTTTCCCTGCGGCCGGAACAGTGCCAGCGCGCACGCCCCCACCGCGATCATCGCCGCGATGACGACGCCGACCATGGCCGACCGGCTGTAGAACTGCAGTGGATCATCGAACATCCGGGTATCGCGTCGCACGATGGCGTGCTCGAGGCGGCGCAGCAGGAAGCGCCAGCCACTGACCTGAACCTTCGTGGTGAGCCGCAGTCCCATGGCTAATCGCTCACATTCAACCGGGCATGAACGGAGTCGATCGCCTCGGTCATATCCTCGGCGCTGATCTCGCCCAGCCGCTGGGCATCGAGGTCTTCGAAGTTCTCCGAACGGGTCAGGCGGATATCGCGGTACTGCTCGGCCGCCTCCACGAGTTGGCGTGCGTAGCGGCCGTTACCGGCGATATCTATCGCCGGTTTGCCACGCACCGTCCGCTGATCCAACAGCTTGGCCGCCTGCAGCAGATTCTCGGCCGCATCGCTGCTCAACTCCGAATCATTGCCGCGGGCAATGACGTTCGCGATCTCGAGGATCTCCTCGGGGCAGTAGGAGTCGAACTCGATGCGGGTGGCGAAACGTGACCGCAGACCCTCGTTGGTCTCCAACAGCCGGTCGATGTCGGTGCTGTAGCCGGCGATGATGACCACCAGTCGATCGCGGTCGTTCTCCATCCGGGCCAGCAGGGTGTCGAGTGCCTCGGATCCGAACGGGTCGGCGCGGCCGTCGCGTTCCTGCACCAGGGCGTAGGCCTCGTCGATGAACAACACACCGCCCATCGCCCGGTCGATGGTCTTGGTGGTCTTGACCGCGGACTGGCCCTCGTATTCAGCGACGAAATCCTTGCGTGAGGTCTCGACGAGTGTCGGTTCCGGGATGACACCAAGTCCGGCAAGGATATTGGCCACCACGCGGGCGATCGTGGTCTTGCCGGTACCGGGTGGGCCGGTGAAGATCATGTGCTTGCTGGGTTGAGCCACCTTCATGCCGCGGGCGGCCCGCACCTTCGCCATCTGGGTGGCGGCGCGGTATCGCTCGATCTGGTCTTTGACCCGGGCCAGTCCGATCTGGCGGTCCAGTTCGGCTTGGGCGTCGGTGAGTAACCTGTCCCGCCCGGAGGTATCAGCCACCACGCTGGACGAGTCCCAGGGGTCGGTGCGGGCGGCGATCTGCTCGGCGGTGGTGGTCGGCAGCCGATAGGACGGATCCTTCAGCGCCGCAGCGACTTTCGGGTCCGGGTGGGTGGTTTGCAGCCATTCCAGCAGCGCCAGAGCGGCGTCCTCGTTGCCCTGGGCGCGGCGCGCCATCGCCAGGTGCCAGGCGATGGCCGGTGCGCATGCCTCGGCCGCGGGGGAGGCGTTGGCCTCGGTGAGTCGCCGCTCACCGTCGGTGAACAACCCCAGATTCACCGCGGCGACGCCGTGGGCGACGCCCGCCGCACCGGCCAGGAAGGCGTCCGGCCAGTTCCCGGCGGTGCGCACCTGCTCGATCACATCGGTCCAGCGTCCCGCGGCCCCGTACACCACGGCCTTGACCCAGGCCAGCAGATGCTCGGACGGGCCGGCCTGGACGTCGTCCAGGGCGTCCATGGCGTCGGCGAAGTTGCCGTGGGCGGCCTCGTTGGCAGCGAACCCCAGCGTGATCGCCAGCGGAGAGGTCACCGGGTAGGTGATGTCACCGTAGAGACCGCCGATGGGAACCCGGGCGCCAAGGGTGTTCATCGACACCCGTGCCGATCCCGACAGATGCCCGAAGCGGGTGCGCGAATACCAGGCCCGGAACAGCGTCACCCGGTCGGTATCGCCGCACCGGATGCGACCGACCCAGGCGTCACAGGCGGATTCGTCGTCCTCGGTGATCTCGGTGAACAACGCCAGGGCGCGCGCCTGCGAGGTGGCCAGCATGCTGACGGCACTGTCGAACAGTCCGGCCAGATGTTCAGCCATGGCGCCCAGAGTAGCGGCTGGCGAACACGTCCGCCTGGGCCTCGTCGGCCTGCTGCGGCGAGGGCAACTCCAGTCCCTGCTCCAGCACCTCCCGGACTTCCGCACCATTGTGGTGCGCTTCGCTATAGAGCATGGCGGCCATGAATGTGTACTGCCCGGCAAGTCCCTTGCGCCGCGCCAGGTCCGCGATGACGCGGATCTCCTCCGCCAGTTGCGACTCGGTCATGGTGGTCACCGACGGCGCCAGGTCGATCTGCTGAATCCTGCCGTCCATGAGCGAGGACACCGACACCGTCCCCGGCGGGTTGGTCACCGTGAACATCGGCCCGGGCGCGTCGTCGTCGTCCTGCTCGTCGGCGTCCCCGGTCTGGGAGTCGATGATGTCCTCGACCGTGACGACGTCGGCAATCTCGGCCGGTGCATACTCGTCCAAGTCGGCCAACCCCGACTCCGGGTCGCGGTCATCGTCGGTGCCGAAGCCCATGTCGTAGGCCTGCGAATCGTCCGCCGCGGCCTCAGCCGAGGAGAAATCCAGCGCGGCCAGATCGTCGTGGTCGTCGTTGCTGTGCGTCATCGTGGCCTCCAGTCGTGTCGGGGCGCCCAGCGAGAGCCGCGCCAGGGTGTACAGAAGATGGCCGGGGTCCACGGCGGCAATAGTCGCCAGGATAGAGGCCAGATGCCCCCGCAGGGATGGGTGAAATTACTCGAATCTGGCCGGTTCCCTCTAGTTGTGTCCGGCGTTATCGAGGTGATCGAGCCAACCGCCTGCGGGCAGGAACTCCAGCAGACTATCGAGTGCGCGCTGCAGATTCTCGGTGCTGCCCGGCAGGAAGCTTCCGTACAGTTCGCCGCCCACCCGGCGGGGCAGCGACACCAGCCTGCCCCAGGTCGAGTCCAGCACACCCGCCGCGACGCCGGCCGACGTCGAGGTGCCGCCGGGGTGGCGCTGGGTGGCGGTGATCTCGACCCAGCCGACTGGGTTGCCGGTGATCTCGGCGTAACGCCGGGCCGAAGCCGCCCCGACGCCGTGGGCCGCCAACTGCGCGGCGGTGGTGCACTCGGCCAGTTCGGCGGCCAGACCGGTCAGCGGTTCCACCTCGGCGGGTTCGGCGGGCCCCAGCACGGTGGTCACCATGTCCGCCAGGGCGACCTGCGGTGCGAAGCGTTGCAGCACCACCAGGTCGCCGTCGCGCACGGCGATCACGTGGCATTCACCGCGGCGGCACAGCACGAACCGGATCATCGTGGCGTCGGCGCGCCGAAACCACCGGCACTCCAGGGTCCGTTCGGCCCGGCCGAGGGTGTCGATCATCTGTGCCACGGCCGGGTCGGGATACCCCTGGCTGTCGAGCACACCCTGGCCGATCAGGTCGCGGCGAACCTGATCCCACACCAGCGCGCGGACATCCTCGTCGCCGATGTTCGCCCGAATTCCCAGGGCGGCGAACTCGGCCAGATCCAACCGGTCGGCGACCACTAGTAGGCCGTCGATGGTCAACTCCACCCCGACGACGTCGGCGTGCAGATCGGCCGGCCCGGCGGGGTAGGTGCCGGGCATGGTCAAGTGGAGGGCATCGAGTCGCTGATGCGCTTAGCGGACGAGTTGTCGCCGTTGTTGTAATCAGTTTCCGCTACTGTCGTTTTTTCAGCCAATTCGAGAGACACGTCTTTCAATTTTTTTGCGGCTCCACTGCGACTCTCCAGAGCAGCCCGCACGGCCGCAAACGACGCCTGGGAAACAGGGCCGTGGGAGTTCTTCACGTTAGTTCCCAGTTCGGCATTGGGTGTTTTAGGCGTTTGGAACGAATTACTCGCGGCGATGTTTTCGGCCGCGCTCACTTGGTGCCCGCGCAGCCTCTGCATGGTGCTGTCACTGGTGGATAAACTGCCACTGCTGGATGAAGTCATGATGTCCTCGCTAATGCGGTCGGGGTTAAAGATTTCGGTAATCGGCGGCGTAACCCAGTATCGCTGCGCTATTCGCTACCGCTTTCTGGTGGTGTATGCCCTGGTGGCTCGTGTCGGTGGCCAAGAGTGCTGTCCCGACGATGCCCTGAAGGGACAAGGACGCTGCTTTCGACGCCTCGCCATAAGTCGACATCAACCCGAGAATGGGTTTCCAGATCGCAAACGATGCCGTGACGTACCCGAAGACCTCCCGCAAATCCAAGACATCCTCGGCCTGCGTCGTCAGCACGTCCTTGAACGCCTTATCGATCCCGGCCATGCTCTTGACGCGTGCTAGTTGTGCCTTGTTCGCTTCGGTATACGTGGGTTCGCCGAGGTTGCCTGCCCACCCACTCGTATTAGCGGCTAATTCCAAATTCAAAGCGGCCGAGTCCAGCGATTTCGCCGCCGAATCGAGGGCGTCACCCTTATTGGGGGCATTGAACCCGTTCAGCAAGTTCAGCGACATGTGCATGACGTTCGCAATGTCGAGAATCGGGGTTACCCATTTAGTGTTCTTAGCTTTGGCTGCCGCTGCGTTTGCATCGGCCTGTGCGGTTGCTGCCGCCTGTGCCGCCTCGCTTGCAGCAGCTATCGCGTCCTCTGCCGCCATTGCCTGCTGGGCGGCATACGCGGTCGCTGCACCCTGCATTGTCTCGTTCAGTGTTTGCGCTCCAAGGGCAGCGGTTTGAGCCGCAGTTGAGGCGGTTTGAGCCGCAGTGGCAGTCGCCTGAGCCGCAATGGCAGCCGCCTGAGCGGTAGCCGCTGCGCCCGAGTAACCCAAGTTCGCCGCGGTCAAGCTCCCCATCCCGACGCCGGATGTCAAGCCCGCCGCCGCCCCGAATGTCGACCCAGTGCGGGCACTGGAGCTAGTGACCGCATTGCCGACAGCCGCGCCGCCGCTGACGGCCGAGCCAGCCGCGCCGGCTGCGCTTAGACCCACCAACCAATCCACTACTAACTCCTTCGTCCTATCGCTGTGCCCACGATAGCCATGCGCCATGCTGCCCGCAGCAGTTCACACTCACGCCCCATTGCCCCCTACCCCGGAGCCAACAGGGTGCGCACTTTTGCCGCCGCATCGAGGCCGGCCTGGATGGCGCCCTCGTAATAGCCGGCCCAGCGGGCCGAGGATTCCGAGCCTGCCCAGACGATGCGTCCCACGGGTTCGCGCCATGCCGGCCCGAAACTGGTCCAGGCGCCCGGGGTCATGAATGAGGTGAAGCCGCCGGTGACCCAGGCGGTGTTGCCCCAGTTGAAATCGGTGTAGTCACTCAGGGTGGCGGCACGGGGACCGAAGTAGGTGACGAGATCGCCAGTAATGATCCGGCGACGTTCGGCAACACTGAGCTGTCCGATCTGGATGGCCTTGTCGGCGGCGATGAACCCGGCCAGGATGCCGGGGCGACCCGATGGCGGAGAGGAGTCAGCCGTCAGGGCCAGGGCTTCGAGCTGTCCCTGGGCGAAGCCGCTGAGACCCTCATCGCGCCACCATGCCGAGTCGTAGACGGCCATCACCTTGATCATCGAACCCATCGGTGCCCGCTGGCAGAAGCCAGTGACCTGATCGGGCAGAACGGGCTCGAAGACGATTCGGCTACGCAGCGTCGGCGGCAGAGCCACCACCACGGATCGGCAGCGGTGCTCGGTGCCGTTAGCGGCGGACACGAGATAACCATCGGCCTCGCGGGCCACCACCCGAGCCGCGGCACTCGTCAGGATCGGCCCACGGATCTGCTGCTGCAGCAGGGCAGGCATCTGGCCGGCGCCGCCGACGAGCAGCTTGTACTCGGGCGTCTCGCCCTGGGGCGCCGCCTTATAGGTGAGCGCGAGGTGCAGGATCGACGCCGCATTCGGCTCGTAGCCACCGGAGCCGCCGATTCGGGTGTAGTCCCTGAAGATGTAGCGGGCGAAGTCGGAGTCAGTCTGACGACGCATCCAACTGTCGACCGTCTCGGAATCCAGCTCGCGAGCACCCGTTGTCGCCCAGGGTTGCACCGGGTTGACCGTGCGCGCCAGCTTGAGGAACTCCTGATGCACCCGCAGAGCTTCGTTCTGGTCGTGTTCGGGGACGGGCAGCGTACGGGGATCGAGGTTGAGGTAGGCGCTTTCCCAGTCTTCTTCCATCGGTCGCACCAGACGCTGCCCATCCAGCATCAGCACGGAATCGCCCCCGAAGTAACTGTCAAACGTACTGAGTTTCAGCTCCTGGGCGAGGTCGCTGAAAAGGTTATGGGTCTTGCCGATCCACTGGCCGCCAAGATCAATCCACCAGTCTTGAATTGTCTTTTTGCGCAGACAGCGTCCGCCAATGCGCGCAGCGGCCTCCAGGGTGGTGGTGCTCAAACCCTGGCGTTCGAGCTCCCGCGCCGCGATCAGACCCGAAATGCCGGCTCCGATCACCACCACATCCACGTTGCCCACCGAGGTGCCAGCAGAACAACCGGCACCGAACGACGCCGCCGCGGCGACCCCGGCACCGGCCGCGAGGCCGCCCAAGATCGTGCGCCTCGACATCCCTGCGCGGGAGGCGTCGCCCTCGGCAGTTGGTGCGGACTGGTCGTCGCGGGATTCGGTCACGGAAGCATTCCTCATGTCGCAGGTGTTCCCAGCGAACGCAGTTCGTTATTTGCGCCGGGCCCCAGTCATGCTCTGCGTCAGTGCGACTCCGAAACCCCGAGACCGTTACCGCTGCACCCGCGATGGGATGTTCACCGCGATGGCGTTCTTGGTCTTGTTCCTTCAGGTCTTACTCTCAGATTTAGTTTTCTGCGCCAACATCTTTGGCCTGCAAGTAACTGCAACACTAATTGCCCGAGACCCCCGCAGGGATGGGTGAAATTACTCGAATTCGGTGGTCAACTCCACCCCGACGCCGTCAGCGCGGACGTCGCCGGGCCCCGGCGGGGTAGGTGCCGGGCATGCTCAGGTGGGGGGTATCGAGCCGGCGACGTTTTCAGCGGACTCGTTGTCGGAAGATTTATATTTTTTATCCGCTTTTCCCAGCACGTCATCCAACCTGACAGACTCCGTTTTCAATCTGGTGGAAGCTGTTCCGCGATTCGTCAGAGCAGCCCGCACGCCCGCAAACGAGGCCGTGGAAATGGTGCCGTGGGTGTTCTTGACGATATTTCCCAGTTCCGCTTTCCCCTCTAACTTTTGGAACGAATCGCTGTTGGCGATGTTAGTGGCCGCGTTTGTTTGGTGCCCCCGCAGACGGCTCATGGTGTCGCTACTGGTGTTTAAAGTCATGGTGTCCTAGCTAAGCGGTCGGAGTTGGGAGATTGCTGTAGAGATCCTGGTACTCGGTGGCCAATCCCAGTAACACGTTGCCAGTCGCAATGGCCTTCGGATGGTGCCACCCCTGCAGGTTTGAGTCGGTAAGGATCGTTGCGGCGAAGGTGGCGGCTTGAGCTGCCAGAGAGGCCGGTTTGTTGTATGTAGACGCTAACCCGTAAATGGGTTTCAAGATCGCGAGGGCAGCCGTGACGTATGAGAATTGGTCCTTCACATCCTGGACCTGCTCGGCTTGATCCGTCAGGGCGGCCTTGAAACGCCGGTCGATATCGGCCATCGCCGTGACGCGGGCTATTTGGGCTTTATTCTTTTCGGTGTATTCCGGTTCGCCTTTTTCGCCGGTCCACCCCGTCGTATCAGCGGCCATCGTCAAATCTTCAGCAGCGTCGTCCAGTAAGTGCGCCGCCGGATCAAGCATGTCGCCCTCATCGGGAGTATTGAAACCGTTCAGCGTGCTCATAGACAAGTGGTAGATGAGGCACGCGTCGAGAATCGGGGTTTCCCAGACACGTCCTTCGGCTTTGGTTTTCGCGTCCGCTGCTGCTGTGGCTGCCGTTTGAGACTGTGTCGCCAACGCTGCGTTTGCAGCTGCAGTTGGGTTTGCTATAACGGCATTCGCTAACGCGTTCGCGGCCTGAGTGGCAGCCTCCTGAGCAGCAGCCGCTGCGACGCCCGCCGACCCGGCCCAAACGGTTGCGGCTCCCACCGCCGTAAGGCTCGCCACGGTCGCAATCCCTTCGGTGGACTTCGCAGGGTTGAGACTAGGATTCGTGAACACGTCTCCGAGGTCTTGCGCAGCCATGCCGGCGACGGCCCCGCCCACTTGCGACGCTGAGCTAGATACGCTCGCCGCCATCCCAAGTAAGGATAACCAGCTCATCGCGTACTCCTTCGCCCGGTCATTGCGCCGAGGATCGTCGTGCACCACGCTGATCGCAGGCATCAGAAGATGCATCCGGCAGACCGTGCTGAAATCCATTCAGCCATAAGTACAGTCACTTCATGGCGATATCCACGTATTCGGGCGGTGCCGTGCTGCCCGGCTCTGTCCTCTACGTCGGCCGGGTGGGCGCGCTGGCGGTGGCTCTGGGTATCGGGCTGGGTGTGGGTGCGGCGATCGCGTCGATCCCGATGGCCGCCGCTGACGACACCACGTCCGGATCGAGTGGTCCGAGCGCGGTGTCGTCATCGCAATCATCGGAGCCGTCGCGCGCGCAATCGTCGGCACGGCCGCGCGTCTCGGCGCGCTCAGTGGTGCGGGCGGGCTTGGCGGGCACGGGTTCCTCGACTGTGGCGCGCGTGGCATCGGGGTCCGGGTCGGTGAATCGGGTGAGTGCCCGCCCGCCGGTGCGCGCCGGCGATAGTGGTGCGGATCCGTCGGCGCCGCTTGCCCTGGCGGCATTGGCGGCCGGGCGCCGCGAGTTCGGTGGCGCGGTGCGCACCGCTGCTGCGGCGTCGGTCAGCAGCGGTGAGCCCGCGGTTGCGTCACCGCGTGCCTCGGCGGTGGATGCCTGGCAGCCGGGAAGCATTCTGCGGATTTTCGTCGGCAACGGCACGGCCGAGAACCCCAATGGCGGTCTGCTGCTGGGCAATGGTTACAGCTGGACTGCGGACACCTGCATCGGCGGTGCCGTCTGCACCGGCGGCAATGGCGGAGCGATCGGCAATGGCGGAAACGGCTACAACAGTGGTGCCGGCGGGTCGGCGGGCTGGTTCGGCCACGGTGGCGCCGGCGGTGCCGGGGTCACGGTTGTCGACGGCGGCAATGGTGGCGTCGGCGGGTTGTTCGTGGGCGACGGCGGTGCCGGTGCCGCGGGTTTGTCGGCCACATCGCCCGGCGGTTCCGGCGGTCGCGGCGGGAACGGCGGCGGCACCGGACTGCTGTCGCTGTGGGGCAACGGCGGCGATGGCGGTAACGGCGGGGCCGGGGTGGTCGGCACCCGTGGACCCGATGCGGTTGACGCCGGGGAATCGGGCACCAATGGCAATGCCGGCGGCAACGGTGGTGACGGCGGCAACGGCGGCGCCGGCAGCTGGGTGATCGGCCGCGGCGGTAACGCCGGCAACGGCGGCACCGCGGGCGCCGGCGGTGACGGCGGTGCTGGCAAGGCGGGGGCGCCTGGCGTCGACCCCGGAGAGTCCGGCGGTGATGGCGGCGACGGTGGTAGCGCTGGCGCCAACGGGACCGGGGGTTCCGCGGGAACAGCGGGCGCGGGCCGGATTCTGTTCGTATTCGCCGACAACGGCACGGCCGGAACTGACGGCAGCACCGATGGTGCCGGCGACGGCGGGGCCGGTGCGGCCGGTGGCCGGGGTGCCGATGGCGATCAGGGCATTCCCGACGGCGCTGCCGGCGGGGCCGGTGGTTCGGGTGGGGCGACGACCTCGGGTGTGGCTGGTGCCGGTGGCCAGGGTGGTGACGGCGGTGACGGATTTACCGGTGTTGCTGGTACCCGCCTCAGCAGCACCGGGGCCAATGGCGGTGCGGGCGGGAAGGCCGGTGCCGGTGGCGATGGTGGCTCGGCGACCTCAGGTACCGCCGGTGACGGCGGAGACGCCGGTGGCGGTGGCGCGGGAGGTGTCGGCGGCGCCGGCTACGACGCCCGTAACGCAGCCGCCCGCACTCCTGGCGGCAATGGCGGCAGAGGTGGGGTCGGCGGTGCCGGTGGTGGTGGCGGCGTCGGTGGAAACGCGACCTCCGGTGGCACGAACGGCAGCGGTGGAAACGGCGGAATCGGAGGTGCGGCCGGCGCGGGTGGTGATGCCGGTGCCGGTGCGTCGGGCACAATCGACGCCGCGAACGGTGCGGCGGGCGGCATCGGCGGGACCGTCGGCACGGCGGGTGTTGGGGGCGCTCCGGGCGCGGCGGGATCCGGCGGGACCGGCGGCGCCAATGGCACCGCGGGCAGCGCCGGCGATGACTCCGCCACCGGGGGTGCCGGGGGTGACGGCGGGAACGGGTTCTCCTCTACTACGGCCGGTGTGGCCGGCGGCGTCGGCGGCGCCGGTGGTGCCGGAGGTGCGGCCATCACGGGTGTCGGCGGAGTCGGCGGATTGGGCGGCAATGGCGGTGCTGGATTCGCCGGCCGCGCCGGTACGAACGGCACCGGCGCGGCCGGTGGTGTCGGAACCGTGGCGGGTGACGGCGGGGCCGGTGGGGCCGGCGGTGCTGCGACTGCGGTCACCGGAAGCGGCGGTGCCGGCGGCAAGGGCGGTATTGGCGGCATTGGCGGTAGTGGCGGCACCGGTGGTTCGGGTGCGTCCAGCAACATCAACACCGGCGGTGTCGGTGGAACCGGTGGTAATGGCGCCACTGGTGGTGCCGGCGGCGATGGTGGCGCCGGCGGTCAGGCGGGCGCGTTGGGCACCAACGGAATTGGCGGTAAGGGCGGGGCCGGTGGCAATGCCGGCACACCCGGAGACGGCGGCACCGGCGGCACGGGCGGCGGCACCGGCTTCGCCGCTGAGAGTGGCGGCACTGGCGGCACGGGCGGAGATCCCGGCGCGTTAGGCCCGGGCGGCCGCGGTGGCGCGGTCGGCACCGGGGGCACCGGCGGTAGCACGGGCACCCCGGGCGATAGCGGCAGTGTCAGCAGTCCGGCGGGCAACGGCGGCCAAGGCGGTCGGGGCGGAAACGGCATCAACAATCTCAACGGCGGCACCGGTGGCACCGGCGGCAACGGTGGCGCCATCGGTAATGGCGGTAACGGCGGTCAGGGCGGTAACGGCAGCGGCACCGGAACCGGCGGCACCGGCGGTCAGGGTGGCAACGGCGGCAGCACGTCGGGTGTCGGCGGCTCCGGCGGCCCCGGCGGTAGCCCGAACGGGGCTACCGGAAGTAACGGGACACCACCCCCGCCAACACCGTAATCCCGCGGATGACGGGCGGGGATTCGTTCGGTGAAGACACGGCGATTCCGGACCGCGGTGCGCGGTCAAGATCGCCACCGGTACTGCAGCCTTTCCAACTGCACTGCACCGCTGTCGTAAGGTCCACTGCATGCAGATCCGCGAGCATGCGCAGGCCACGCCTAACAAACCCGCCGTCATCCTCTATCCCAGCGGCACCCTCGTCACCTTCGGTGAACTCGAGGCGCGGGCGAATCGGTTGGCGCACCTGTTCCGTCAGGCTGGTCTGCGCGAGGGCGATCCCGTCGCGATCCTGATGGAGAACAACGAGCACTTCCACATGGCGATGTGGGCGGCACGGCGCGCAGGCCTGTACTACGTGCCGATCAATACTCACCTGACCGCCGCCGAGGCCGCCTACATCATCGACAACTCCGCAGCCAAGGCCATCATCGGTTCGGCGGGCACACGGGCTGTCCTGGAGAAGCTGGGCGAACATCTACCCAAACTGCCCGGGCTGTTGTTGATTGCCGACGATGATCTGGACGGCTGGCAGCGTTACCCGGAATGTGTTGCCGACCAACCGGATACGCCCATCGTCGACGAGATCGAGGGCGATCTGCTGCAGTACTCCTCGGGCACCACCGGCCGGCCCAAGGGCATCAAGCGTGCGCTGCCGCATCTGCCGCCGTCGGAGGCGCCCGGTCTGATGACCGCACTGGTCAGTTTCTGGGCCAAGCCCGACGGGGTCTATCTCAGCCCCGCGCCGCTCTATCACACCGCCCCGTCGGTCTGGTCGCTGACGATGCAGGCCGCTGGCATCCCGGTGGTGGTGATGGAGAAATTCGACGCCGAGGGCACCCTCGACGCGATCGCACGCCACCGCGTCACCCACGGCCAGTTCGTTCCGGTGATGTTCACCAGAATGCTGAAACTGCCTGAGGCGGTGCGCAATTCCTATGACGTCTCGAGTTTGGAACGCGTGATGCACGCGGCCGCACCGTGCCCGGTGCAGATCAAGCAGCAGATGATCGACTGGTGGGGCCCGATCGTCGACGAGTACTACGCCTCCTCCGAGGCGCACGGCTCAACCCTGATCAGTGCCGAGGAGTGGCTGGCGCACCCCGGGTCGGTCGGTAGACCAATGGGCGGGGCCGTGCACATCCTCGACGAGGACGGCAACGAACTGCCCGCCGGTGAACCCGGCGAGATCTTCTTCGAGGGCGGCAACACCTTCGAATACCTCAACGACACCGAGAAGACCGCGGCCTCACGAGACAAGCGGGGCTGGACGACCGTGGGCGATATCGGCTACCTCGACGACGAGGGCTACCTTTACCTCACCGACCGGCGCCACCACATGATCATCTCGGGTGGGGTCAACATCTACCCGCAGGAGGCCGAGAGCCTTCTCGTCACCCATCCCCGGGTGATGGATGCCGCGGTGTTCGGCATTCCCGACGACGATATGGGCCAGTCGGTCAAGGGTGTCGTGCAGTTGGTCGAACCCGGTTCTGCCAGCCCGGAATTCGGTGATGAACTGCTGACGTGGTTGCGGGAGCGGCTGGCGCACTACAAGTGTCCGCGGTCGATCTCCTTCGAGGAGCAGCTGCCGCGCACCGATACCGGCAAGCTCTACAAGCAGAGCCTGATCGAGAAGTACGGGTCACCCGCGAGGGGTTGATTGCCTGCTGGCGTGTCAACCCGGTCCCGGTCCGGCAAGACCATTAGCGGCGCCGGGACCGGTGGCGCCTTGCCCGCCGTTCCCGCCGGCGCCGAATGCCGTTAGCGGCCGAGGACGCCGGCCGAGCGCGACCGCGACGTCGACGTGTCAGCCTGGGGCGTCGACAGGGACACCACGTCGGCAGGCTACCCAGCGGACCCCGCCCCTGGGATGGGTGAAATTACTCGAATTACCGAAGCCTCAACAATGCCGCGATGATCGCGTCCGCCGACTTCGCGGCGCTCTGCTGATCGGCCCGGACGCGAGCGCCGTACTCCCACCGGTCCTGGTGACATCGGCAGGTGGACCTAACGTCATGTTGCACGCACTACATTCCC
>Ga0209299_1001451_pt1 | contig 13086 bp, 23 predicted proteins | sample S_140806_MF_Meta_FD_187326 | JGI IMG/M metagenome (GOLD analysis project Ga0209299, IMG submission 187326) | Freshwater microbial communities from Lake Simoncouche, Canada to study carbon cycling - S_140806_MF_MetaG (SPAdes) (version 2) | ecosystem: Environmental > Aquatic > Freshwater > Lake ...
AAATATTTACTTAAAGGAACTATAGAAATAATCATAACAACTCCTGTTACTATACCAACATACACCCATCTACTTAAAATTAATAATAATAAAGATAATATTACTAAACTTATTACTTCAGCTCCTTCTGACCAATCAGGCCTTTTAATATTAACTTTATTAATCATTGTACCTATTACAGCGGCCTGTAAGTCTTGTGGCCAAACTGGCCCTATTGCTGTAGCTACTGGATTGCCTATACCTGCGGCAGATGTGCCTACTATAACTATTGAACCTTTGAAATCTTCTGGTAAATTACTTAATGATACTGATTGATTCTTTTGACTCCAATCTATCCATATTCTACCTAATGAATCTGTATCTATGATACCTATGTCGCCAGGCAATCTCATCTTCTCTACACCATTGGCGTTTAACTTAACTTGAAACGTAGAATTGTTTGTCGCAACTCTTAATGTTTCCATAACTAGATTTGGATATAGTTTACCATCTACAGAAACTATTAATGGTAATCTTCTGTTAACACCGTCTATTTCTGGGAATGTATTGGTCGTACCTACACCTACTGCTGAATTTTCTAATAAAGGTATATTGGCAATCATACCAGGATATCTTACAATAGTATTAAGATGTTCTGGCCCTAATACTGCCGAACCTGGTACTTTAGGTTCATTCTTTGTTTGTTGTGCTGGCACATTACTTAATACAACAGGATGGTTTTTCATTACTTCTGCCAACACAGCATCTTTACCATTACGATCTGGTTCAGGCATTAATACGTTGAATACTACTAGGCCTGCTTTACGTTTGTATAAGTCTTTAATGATATTACCATATACATCTCTTGGAAATGGCCATTGACCATACTGTTCTAAACTCTTTTCATCTATGTTAACAGTGTATATGTTATTTTGTGTGGCAGTTTTACTTGTAATTAGAGTATCAAAGTATCTTAATCTTACACTTTCTATAAATTTAGGATCATATACTCTTATTGTAAGTATCAATAATAAAGTAATAATTGCTGTCCAAGGATTAAACCATTTCATATGAATATTTATTGTCCTTGTCTAACTGTTGTTGTACCACAACCACCTAGTGTAACACAGTTGGTTGTTATATTATAAGTCTGTCCACCTGTTTGAGTTAAATCTACACCTGCTGAACCACCTATATTGTTAATTACTATAGTTGCTTTGTTTTGTGTATTGCCTGATTGATTTACTGTAGCACTATTACCATTACCATTTAAAGTTAAATCAATATAATGTTGAGCGCCTGTACCTGATTGTGTTGTGCTTACTGTATTATTATTTCCTGTAATAGAATTAAATAATAATTTACTATCACCTGATTGTGTACTTGTAATTGAGTTATAATTTCCACTAACACTTTGTTCCATATAATTGCCTACTGTACCTACTGTTCTTGTTTGTTGTGTTGTTATTGTATTATAGCTTCCTTGTACATCTATCTTTTGATAGTTGTTGCCTAATTGATTTGATGATATAGTTCCATCTGTACCATAACCTTGATTAAGATTGAGAGTATTATTTCCTGTACCTGATACATTTAAATCTATTAAATTCTTACCTGTACCACTGTTTTGTCTGATAGTGGTGTTGTTACTATTGCCTGATATAGTTGCCGTTTGATTTGTTGTACCTGTAATTTTGTTATAATTACCTGATTGAGTAATTGTTGTTGTATTACTATTACCTACTTGTTCTATATAAATTTCATTGCCATTAGATAGAGATGTAGTTCTTCCTAAGTTGGCAGTAATATTTGTTTGTTGTGAGTTTGTAATATTACTAGTATAACTACCTCCGCCACCATTTGGTGGAGTTTCAACATATAAAGTTCCATTGGAATTAATTCTTATGCCCGTTGTTTCTGTTGAGTTATAGGTTAATACATAAGAAGATCCATTACTGACCGCTGAAGTACCACCATTTTGATTTCCTGATGAAGGAGAATCAACAAAAAAAATATCATAATAAGATTGCCCAGAATAAAAATGAACCTCGTATATGTGAGTAATAGATTGATTAGAATAATCAACGCCTTCTACTCTAATAACAAATTTAGCATCAGCAGTTCCAGCATTAATTTGAGCATAATATAATTTTTTTAAATAACGGTCTCCTGGAAATATGCTTATGTGTGGACCTGAAGGAGTGGAAGGAGAAAAACCGTAATACGTATTATTGCCTGATGAAAATGTAATATAACCATTAGTACCAACATACACGGCACCGTAATTACTTCCTAAAAAACTTATAGTCCAAGGCAGATTAACAGTATAAAAATTATCATCATCAATACCATTATAAACAAGATTTAATCCTGATGTGCCATTAGGAGAATAGGTGATGGCCTCTGCTTTTGAATTGGCAAAAAACAACATCAATATAAAACTTATTAATATGTTTCTCATTTTTGTATTACCGTTATTGAGGTGTTGCCACCACTATTAACTCTATTCTGAATACTCACTGGCCCTTGACCTTGTATAATTGTACTGTTCTGACTTCTTGGTGTTTTAATACATTGATTATTACTACCATCATTTTTACATAATGTTACATCAGTAGCCCCAACACTTGCTTTGACTCCTGTATTAGGATCGTAATCTGGTAATAGACTATCTTTATCTTTTACTAAAGCACTTTTTAATACTGTTTCTCTTTGTGTTTTTATTTGTTGTTCTAATATACTAAAGATGTTTGCTAAAAAATTTTGTGATAATAAATCTTCCATTAAAGGATTATCACCAAACTCATTACGACCTGCTAACTCATCTTTCAATAAATCTTTAACACTTAAAACATCCGTCTGTAACATATTGGCATAATTTTTTTCTGTTTTTTCTTCTTCTTGTTGTTTGGCAATTTCTTTAGGTGGAGAAACAATCAATAGGTTATTAATAGTATCTAAATTAAGATTTAATATTGTTGGTTTTAATGGTGGAGTATTTCTATTTTCAACTCTAGTGCCTTGAAATGGTTTATTTAATGTAACGGTACCTGCGTTATTAATTACGTCAATAATACCTGTCTTACAATCTCTATCTATATCTGCCCAACCTTTAGGACAACTAGGTAATAATATGATAGTACTAGAACCTACTTCATCTACAGTAGCTGTGAAGTCTGTACCTCGTACAGCAATAGTAGCTGATGGTGTATTAATATTAACTGAATTAGGATCTTTGTGTGCAATGGCACCTGAAGCGTATCTTACTGTACCCTCAGCAAATTTCATTGACAATTTACCTGAACCTTTTTTAGGATCATAAACGAAATCATCTATTACCAATTTAGAATTTTCATTTACTTCTACCTTAGTAGCATCTTCAAATGTTATGCCTACTTTACCTTTAGTAGTATTAACAGCATCTAACATTTCTATACCAGTACCTTTAGTTCCTGATATAGTATTTTTATTTCTAACAATAGAACCAGGTGTTGCTGGTTGTTCCGTAATAGTTCCTATTGATGCTGAATAAACAGAAGTGGTATATAACAATATTAATAATATAATCTTTTTCATTATTTTGTATTTGTTCTAATAGTAAAATTGTTATTACTACCTGTTGTTTTAATATCAACAAAACTATCAGCAGAAATGCCTGATTGTGTTACGTTATAATTGTTTAGATTACCACTGACTGTAAGATTTGTCCAATGTCCTATTACACCACCACCTGACTGTGTTATATTGGCAGTGTTTTGATTACCATTTATATCTAATATTACTAAACCTATTTTACCACTTTGTGTAATAGAAATATTATTAAGATAACCTACTACATTAGCAAATGCTAAATTATCTTCTCCACTAGTTATACTGTTAAATGTATTGACATCACCTTTTGTAAGTAACAATACAGAATTTCTAAGACCTATTATTGATATATTGTTTTCGTTAAAATCTCCATCTTCAATAATATATAAAGATATACCTGATGTTTCGGTTTTACCATCAGCATTTATATTTACATTACCTAAGTTACCATAACCTGTGCTGTAATATATAAAAGTATTACTTTTAGCATCATCAATAATAGTTGAAGATTTATCATTTTCATCAAATTTAGTAACTATGGAAAATTTTAAATAATTGCCAGAACCTATTTGTCTTATATCAACGTTGGTTCCATCACCATACATTTTAGATGGATTGGCATACCATATTGGACCATCAACACCGCCTAATCTATTTGCTGAACCATCTTGTTCTACATAGATAGTTGAATATTCTCCTAACTGATCTATGTAAGCTTCGTTATCAGCTGCCCAACAGGACAACGAGGAAAAAATAAATCCTATTGCTAACCAATAACGAAACTTCATTAAACATTCCTAACGAGTTTGTTGTATGTTAAGTAAGTTGTTGCTACCTGTAACACCAACGTTTGCTGTATTATTATTTCCTGATGTACTATATTGTCCTATGTTAACAGTATTACTTCCACCTGTTAATGTTAAACTAGATGTACTATGTCCTAGTCCTGATTGAGCAACACTTACTCCATTAGAACTTCCAGTAATTCCTATTGTTGCTGTATTACCTGTAGCATCTCCACCTACTTGTCCAATTCTTACATCATTACTTCCACCAATTATAGTTACTGAAGAAGTTGCTTTATCACTAGTTGTTCCTAAACCAAATGTTGTAGAGTTTAATCCTAATAATGTTCCTGTTCCATTAGTAGTAGAGTTTGCTGGCACATCTACATCATTAGTTAAAGTAGAACCTTTACCTTGAAGTATAGTTACAGTGTTACTGTTACCACCTGTAATTGATACAGTCTGACTGTTTAAAGTACCATTAGCAGTTTGACCTACTGTGTTACTATTACTATCTACGATTGATGTTCCAATGTTAGTAGTTATGGAATTAAGACCACTGTTACCTCTAAGATTTACATTAGTTGTATTACTATCACCATATATTGTTTGATTAATTGTATTACCTGCACCTGAACTAACTGTATCTATAACTGAAGTGTTACTATTACCAACTGCTGTATAGTTTGTTGTACCTGTTCCAGTTGTACCATCTTGCATTTTTAATTTCAATACGTTACTATCACCTGTTTGTGTAATAGATAAAGTTTGATCTGATCCTGTTATGGATGCTTTATTATTAGATGCAGCTGCACCATTAGTACCACCTACTGTGTTTCCTACACCTGTTTGTGTTACTGTTATATCTGATGAAGATCCTACTTGGTCTATATAAATTAAGTCATCAGCTGCAAAAGCTGTAGTTGATACAAAAATCGCTACCAAGCAAGGAATTATTTTATTGTTTTTCATTTTTTTCCTCGTTGTTGTTTATAATTGTTTTATATGACCAAATACCTTTACGCTCACCTTCTTTTATTAATTCAACTACTGCTGCTTCTACTGTTGCTTTTACTGCTAAAGTAGTAGGTTCGTTGATTGTCAATCCTGTTTCAGCTTCAAAAAATGCTGTACCACCTTTAAAGGCTTTTAATATAGCAATACTATCTCCTGTACTGTATATTGTTTTACTTACTGTTATAGTGGTTAAAACTTTACCACTAGAAACTGATATTGCTCTTAAACTAACTGTTACAATATCTTTTGAATATTGTGATTGTGGACCTATACCTAACCACTTATATGCTATACCACCTGATTCCATACCACTATCGTAACCTATAATACCACCTTCAACTACTATACCTGCAAACTGTAATGGTTGTAGATTCTTAGAATTTGCTCCTTCATACATATCTCTCATTTGTTTAATGATAGTTCTTTCTTTAATTAAGTTATCTATATTAACTCTTTCTACAACATCAAACCATAATCCTTGACCAACATCTTGTAATGCCTTAATAAGGAATGGTTCTGCACCTTGTGTTACTGCTGTGGAGAAACTTGCTACATTAGGAGTGTTTCTTCTTTGACCAGTTTTATCTTGGAAACTATAAACTGCCACAGTAATTTTCTTTTGTGCTGGTGCAGGTACACTATCAAATTCTTTTTGCAATTTCATTTCGGTAACTTCAGGTTTAGTTTCTAAACCAGCCTTTTGTGATATTGCACAATTTGATAATAGTAATAGTGTTATAGTTAAAAATATTTTTATCATATTAATTAAAAGTAAACTGTCCTAGTGGCACTTCAATTGTTGTTTGATTACCAAGCGTATCAGTTACCATTAATGTAATACTTGTCGTTCCATTCTTTTGCCAGAATATAGTATTGCCTTGAAAGTTCATTGAACCTGATGAAGATGCTCCATCAGCAAACATTGCTGTCGCTAAGTTCTGACTGATCTGAGCATAAATCCTAGACTCTAAATTAACCATGAATTGATTAATAGGTGTATTTTTAGCCTCAGCTTTAACGGCTGCTGCTTTCGCTTCAATAGCTTGTTGGATTTCTTTCGCTCTAGTTTGTTCTAAGTTGTACTTAGTTAACTCGTGTGTACTGTATCCATTGCCATTAAAAGCGGGACTTTTGAAATTGTAATCAGGTAAAGGACCTGCGGTGCCAGTAGTTATCAAATAACTATAACTAAAAGTGGCTACTAGCACTAATTTTAATAGTGCTTTCATACTCTATATTTATACAAATTGATTGATTTACTTGTCTTTTTTATTCTTTTCTTGCTCTTCTTGGTACTCTAGTATAAGATTTAACTTTGTGTTTAATCTGATAAGGTCATTATCTAGCATTCTTATTCTATCAACTAAGGCTATTAGTGTTTTACTGGTCTCACTTGTCACAGGTTTAATTTCTATAGTTACCCATTTCCAAACAAAGTATATAAAATATCCCATACCAAATGCGGCAACAATTGGAAAGCCATACTGATTAATCATCTTTACTAAATCCATATTAATCCTTTCTTGCGTCCTCTTTACCGTTTGCACGGCCAATTCTATCTACGTCTGGTTTAATTCTTAATGTCGCACTTACTAATGTATCAATTCGTATTACATCAGCGTTCATAGTTTTAACTCTATTATCTAATGCTTCAATTATACCACTTAGTTTTTTTACATCACCTGTAACTGATGCTAGAATAAATTTTAATGTTAGAAATACAAAGAAGCCACCAGCACAAGCGGCCGCTATTGGAAACCCTACTTCTAGTGCTAGTTTAAGAAAGTCCATAATAAATTAGTTCTTTATTTTTTTGAAAATGCTCTATTACCAAACCAGAAAGCAACAACAGCAGAAAATAATCCTGCAGTTTCCTCGTCCCAAAGTTTAGGTATTGAGTCTACGAAACCAACTCCTGATCTCATATATGCAATCAAAGCACATACTTTAATTGTAACGAATAAAGCAAAAAATATGTACGTAACAACAGGCCTAACAGATGATCTCATAGCGTCAATGAATGACCCACCTTTTAGTGAGGCATCGTGAGCGTAGATAGCAGCAGCTTCAGCAGCATTAACTTTTGCTTCTTCTATTTCGGCCTGTGCTTGTAATTGTTTAATGTTAAGGTCAATGCCTTTCGCTTGAAGCTCTGCTCTTAGTTTTAATTCTTCTAAGTCAGCCGCTCTCCTAGATTTCTCTTTAAAGACATCTAAGATTGATGGTATAACTGATGTACCAAAACCTAATAGTGTACCCAATAAACTTAACATTATAGTCCTTTACTTTTTAAATTTTCCAATAATACTATTTATGATCTCTTTTGCTTTAGTTATCACGGTGTCGACTATAGCTGGTTTTGGAATTGACCAACCAATCACTACACCAATCAGGATTAAGACTAATATTTTAATCATCTTTTTTGTCTCCTTCTTTTTTTTTGTTTTTTTTATTTTGTAGGTTCTTAGAAGCGCTTACAGCTTGTGTTCCTCTACTATCTCTACTACCATCATTAGTAGGGGCTGTATCTCCTAAATTGTAAGTTGGATGAAAGGAATCTAAACTCCCTATTGAAAACCCACCTGTACCTACAAAGTTAGCGTCCTCATACTCTTTCAAGTAATCTTTCGCAAACTCTTTGAAACTCTTAAACGTTCTTTTTTTATCTGACATTATATCTTTCTTTAAAGGATTTTTTACGTGGTTTTTTTTCTTCTGTTACTATCACGCCGGGTATAGCCACTGTGCCTGTGTTTGAAAAATCTATTAATGTATCTACTTTATCTAAACTATCTAATACTTGTTTTAACATAACATTATTGTTATCAAAATTTTCTTTTATGTTTCTTTTTAACATACTCATTACTATAGTTTTTTTCTTTTTCTTTTTAATACCAGGCTCACCAGCAGGTCCTACTCCTACACCTGCAATATTACCACCGCCTACATTATTTGCAGGTGCATCTTCTTTTCTAAATTTTTTAAACGTTTTCATATTCAGATATTAATTCTCCGTTTTTCTCATATATATCTATTCCAAAACAAGTCATATAAGGTTGTTTATTACTTTCTTTTATTTCTCTTATTGTACTAAACATTTCTTCATATTGATTTGTTTCTTTTAAATATGTTATGATTGAACTTTCTAATAAGGATTTATATTTTATTAATTCTTGATTCTCTTTTAATATTAATGCAAGTGCTGTTGCAAAATTAGATATTGAACTTTTTAATCCGAATTTAGATAATATTCTTTTTAAATTAAAAACAAATCTATGTAATACTGTATAAGAATCTTTTTCTGCTTCAGTATTTAATTTACCTGATTTTCTTAAAACTTTACCATCTTTGTCTATAATACCAAACTTAAATGCTTCTTGATCTTTAAAATCTGTTGACATTAGTTTTACTATTCTGTAAGTAATTAATAAATCTACTAATCTATTTGCCATTATAGTCCTTTTAATATTTCAAAAGCTTTCATATCTGCATCCACTTGTTGTAATTCGTGTGGGTACAAATAGTTTAAATAATCTAAAACAGATTTCAAAGCAGGCCAAAATCGCATATCTAATTTATATAACAATAATGTAACTGCCGCTTCTACTCCAAAAACATTTTGCAAAACTATAATATGGTTTACAACTAATCTAATATTTAAATCACCTGTAAATACATATTTACGAAACAATCGTTTTAGATATTTAAATCTCTTTAAATCTTCGTAAAACTCTTTTTCTTTTTCAAGCGTTGGATTATCATAATGATGTTGTGCAAACAATAACCAATTGTCTTTGGTAATCTGTTTAAACATTGTTAATCTTTAGATTAACTTTGCGTAAACCTTTGATGTATTATTACTTAATTTTTCAAAGTTAAACTCTAGTTTTAATCCACCAGTTTTTCTGTGGCTTATACCATCGTCATTAATAACATCTTCAGGTTTTGTATCAACATCTTTACCAAATCTACCACCAAATTGTTTAAGATCAACTGTTACAGAACCTTTATCACCTTCTAGTACTACGTTACCAAAAGACAATCCAAGTCTTGATAGTTTTTCTTTTAACTCATTGATTGCGTGAGATGGATTAATATATTCACGGTCTGCAATAGCACCAACAAAAGCATTAACTTGTTTTAATACTTCTGGGTTTTCTATGTTGTGTGCTCCCATACGACTATCTTCAACCGAATTTTGGTCTGAAGTGCCTACGCCTTGAGCATCACCTGCATAATTATTTTCTTTTATATGTTGTTTAAAACTTCTCATATTTTCTTCCTTTTTGTTTTCATACGATAAAATATCTTCTTCAAAGTCTTTTAAATCTTCGTTCTTTATGTAAGACTTAAATCTTTTCATATTATCCTAAGTTTGTTTCTTTACACAGTTTTATAAGTTTATCAGTTTGTTGAATTGCGCCGTGTAGAGCATTTAAATTTCCTCTCATTTGACCCAAGTCTAATTCAAACTGTCTTATTTTATCTGAAAGAGTATCAAATTCTTTTTTTAATAATAATCTTTCAGTGTTTAATGTTTGTTCATCAATCGCCATAATATTCTCCTATTAATTATGCAGCTACGTAACCGTGACCAGCAATAATATTCCACTTAGAACTTTTGAATAATAGTGTTACTGTTTCACCTTGTGCATTTAAAGTAATGTTTGTATAACCTCTTAAATTTGCTGGTGTAATAACTACGTTTCTTGTACCAGAAGTAGAAGTGTTTATAAATGTTTTAATCTGTCCATCTGCACCGTCTGCTAATGTAATAGCACCTGTTGCTGATGTTGCATTAATAACTGTTATAGCTGATGTAACGTTTGCAGTTAATGCTGTAGAACCATCTGCTGTTAAACTTTGAACGGCCTGTTTTAAACCTAACCAAGATGGTACGTTATTAAAAACATTTTCTGCCGATACTTTTTTATTAATTGGTGTGCCTGATGGATCATCCACTACGTGGAATAAATCTACACTTGCTAATGCTGTACCTAAATCGGTAAGCGCCGTGACTTTCTTATCTGCCATTTTTTTCTCCTATATTAACCCTTACGGGAATGCTACTCTAGGTAATACCTAGATCACTTTGTTTATATATTTATGCTACCAAGATATAGCACCTATTCTTCTAGCTTCTGCATATTCTTCTTGTTTCATAAATCTTCTACCATCAAAAGCATCACCTAAATTTACTTCAAAATTATCATCTACCGTTTGCCACATTCCATTATCATAATACTCTCCGTTTTTTTCATGTCTTAGATTTAAAAATAAATTTTGATTATTTTTATCTGTTTCATTAAGTGATATATGATAAACAACACCTCTTTGTTGTTTAGAATCTTGAATGTTTTTATGTTTTATAAAAATATATTTGCTCATTTTTTACCTTTTAAAGACGGCCTTTTTACAGGCCGCCCCCTTTATCTTATTTATGTATTACTTGATAAACAAACTAATGTTTCACCAGTAACTCTACCTGAACGTCCACTTGAACCAGTTGTTTTTAAAACCCAACCTTGATGTGAACCTGCAGGAAATTCGCCAGCTGCATAGTTAAATAATCCTCTAGTAATACCAGTGATTAAATTACCTGCTGTAGCGTTATTAAATAATTTACCAGAACCTGCAGCGCCCATATTTGCGCTTGTAGGTGCTTTGTGTACTGACGCCAGAGCCCATAAAGGTGCTGCTGTATATGCGTCTGCTTTTCCCCAACTTGCCATTTTATTCTCTCCTTAATTATTGTTTAAGTACTCAATTTGTTGATGTATGATACTATTTATAAGAAATACTATTTAAACCCTAGTTGTTTTAACTGTGTAATAGTATTGGCCGCACTGATATGATGAATAGCTATACCACCACGAGCCTTGAATTGATTAATGTTTTTTATATAGTCATCTATTAATAATGTAGGTTCATTATTTAACTTAGCGAAGTTTTGTTTCTCTCGTCTTTTAACAAGATTAATTCTACCTGCTGGTAACCCTAGATGTGATTGTGCCCAAAATCTTTTACCTGGAATGCAATTAGGGTCTGTAGCGTTTTCTACATATGCCGATAGTATATGTGGTGAATAATTATTAATATATGACCATAATTGCTGGCCACCTGGTTCCCAAGGTAATGTATGCCAAAATCTTTTATTGTCTATGATTGGTTTCCATTTACTTGCCTTATCTTTTTCACCTGTATGCATCCACTTTTCAATAGATAAACCTGTTTCTCTTACAGCGGCCGTTTTAAAGTCGCATAGTACACCATCCATATCACAGTATATTCTCGGTAAATTATTCATCTTTTAATTTTTCGTAATCATAATCATAACTGCCTTTTTCTTTTTCAGTTGTAATCCATTTAGCAGTATCTTCTACAGACCATATTTTTGTATTGACGAGTCTGTTTATCAAAGTTTTATTTACGTCTATGCCCATATTTGAGTCATAAACTTTTAATCTATTGTTTGGTTGTATGGCATAATTACCATCTTCTAATTCTATTACGTGGCCACATTTATGTTGGTCTGGAGCTTCTGCATAACCAAAATTTAATTCATTATAATCTCCTGCTGACCAATCAATTGTAAACAAATAATTTCCTTTTCTTTTAACACCTGTTCGTGATGTATATATCATTTTACTATTTGCTAAATGATAGAAAGTAGTAATTGCCATATTGTAACTAAAGGAATCCCATAACACTAATTCATTTAAAGGCAATTCTTTCGTGTCTGGCCTTTTACAGAATGCTGATATAGGTGAACGCCACCATACACCACCATCTTCCATTACAAAAGAAAATAAAGGTACTTGTTTAGGTATAGAACTGACTGCAAACACGACACATTTAAAGTATTGATCGTGTGAGTCTTTTTGATCTCTTAAATAATTACCTCTCACATAACACTCTATAAGTGGTATGTTAGCATTTAAATACATTTTATATTAGTTTTAATAATAGATTGATTGCTGATTCTAATTTAACTTTGATTTCTAATTCTTCTGCTTGTAGATTAAGTTTATCTGTGTTTTTTAAATCGTTTAGTAACTCGGCATATTCATCAGAACTTAATCGGCCAGAATTATATTCTTCTGTAAACTGTATTGCATATTGAGCTCTTTTAGCTGCCCAAGTACTTGATGTTAATAATTCTTTTAATTGTTCCATTAGTTTCTACCTTGTAATGCATTTGATATTATATATGATTGTTCTATTAATAAAGTTTTTTTGTTTTCACAATAACTATTACTTATAGATTTTTTATCTGTTCTTGTAATCATATCTTGTAACGTTGAATTGTAAACGTTGGCCATATTATAGATGTCAGTTGTTTTTTTACTCTCACTATATATAATCAACCATTCAACTCTCTCATCTAAAGAATCTAAATGTTTTTTCAAAACAGGTATTTCTGTTTTACAATTTATTCTTTTTGATTTTTGTTGTATATCTGTTATAGCGGCAGATTGATTAGCGTCCCAAGCACTCGGCATTAATGCTGATATGCCAGCAAGAGCTAAACAGCCTTGTAAAGAAACTGCTAAGAATAAGTATAATATAATTTTTTTCATTTAATTTTCAATTTTAGGGTCTACGTCAACTTTAGTTAATGGTTTATCTGTTAAAGTTCTTTTAGAATTAACTTCTTTATCTTGTTCTTTTTTAACAGACTTCTTTATAGACTTGTAAGTTTTCTTTGCTTCAT
>Ga0209299_1001455_pt1 | contig 13075 bp, 9 predicted proteins | sample S_140806_MF_Meta_FD_187326 | JGI IMG/M metagenome (GOLD analysis project Ga0209299, IMG submission 187326) | Freshwater microbial communities from Lake Simoncouche, Canada to study carbon cycling - S_140806_MF_MetaG (SPAdes) (version 2) | ecosystem: Environmental > Aquatic > Freshwater > Lake ...
CTGACCGCGCGCGTGACGGTCAATCGCATGTGGCAGGAACTCTTCGGCACCGGCTTCGTGAAGACCTCGGAAGACTTCGGCATCATGGGCAGCGCCCCGTCGCACCCGGAACTGCTCGACTGGCTCGCCGTCGATTTCCGCGCCAGCGGCTGGGACGTGAAGCGCTTCTACAAGCAAGCGCTGACCAGCGCCACCTACCGCCAGGTCGCCATCATCACGCCCGAGAAGCTCGAGAAGGACCGCGACAACGCCCTCTTCAGCCGCGGACCACGCTTCCGCATGGATGCCGAGATGATCCGCGACTACGCCCTCGCCGCCAGCGGCACGCTCTCGATGCGCATGGGCGGCCCGGGCACCTACCCCTACCAGCCGGAGAACCTCTGGGAAATCGTGGGTATGCGCAACATGTCCTATAAGCAAGATACTGGCGAGAACCTCTACCGCCGCACGGTATACAACTTCTGGAAACGCATGGCCCCGCCCGCCAGCCTCGACATCTTCAACGCCCCTTCGCGCGAAGCCAGCTGCGTCCGTCGCGACCGCACCAACACGCCCCTCCAGGCGCTCGTGACGCTCAACGATCCGCAGTATATCGAATCGGCGCGCATCCTCGCCCAGCACACCCTGCAGTCCCCGGGCGACGACACCGCCCGCCTCAACGCCGCCGCCACCCGCCTGCTCTGCCGCCCGCTTCAGGCAAATGAGCTACCGATCCTGACCGGCAGCCTCGCCCAGCTTCGTAAGCACTATACGGCCCACGCCGCCGATGCGGAAGCACTGCTGAAGGTCGGCGACTCGAAGTCCGACGATAAGCTCTCCAAGTCCGAACTGGCCGCCTGGACGATGGTCTGCAGCCAGCTCCTCAACCTCGACGAAGTCCTTAACAAATAATCCCCATGTCCATCCTCCACGAGTGGAACACCCTTCAGACCCGGCGCCGTTTCTTCGGCACGGGCGCCAACGCCCTCGGCGCAGCCGCCCTCGCTTCGCTGATCGGCAAGTCGACCGCTGAAGCCGCCCACGGCGCCGTGCCGACCCACTTCAAGCCGAAGGCCAAGCGCGTCATCTACCTGCACATGGTCGGAGGCCCGTCCCAGATGGATCTCTTCGACTATAAGCCGAAGATGAAGGACATGTATGACAAGGACCTGCCGCCCAGCATCCGCAACGGCCAGCGCCTCACCACGATGACCAGCGGCCAGACCCGCTTCCCCATCGCGCCGTCGAAGTTCAACTTCGCCCAATATGGCCGGAGCGGGATGTGGATGAATTCCGACTTGCTGCCCAACCTCTCGAAGAACGCCGATGACATCTGCTGGATGCGCTCCCTCCACACGGAAGCCATCAACCATGAGCCGGCCATCTGCGCGATGCAGACCGGCAATCAGGTCGCCGGGCGCCCTTGCATCGGCTCCTGGGCCTCCTACGGACTCGGCTCCGAGAACGACAACCTCCCTAACTTCGTGGTCCTGATCGCCACGCCGACGAACCGGGAGCAGGAACAGGCGATCTCCGCTCGCCTCTGGTCCAGCGGCTACCTGCCGAGCGAACACTCCGGCGTCTCCTTCCGCAGCAAAGGCGACCCGATCCTGTTCATCAACAACCCCCCCGGCGTACCTGACGACCTGCGGAAGCAGACCATCGATGGCATCAATCAGCTCAACCGCCTCAATTACCAGGCCGTCGGCGACCCCGAGACCCATACGCGCATCCGCCAGTACGAGATGGCCTTCCGCATGCAGGCCTCGGTGCCCGAACTGACCGACCTCACCAAGGAGCCTGAAAGCACGTTCAAGCTCTACGGCGAGGAAGCCAAGGTCTCCGGCACCTTCGCCAACAGCGTGCTCATGGCCCGTCGTCTCGCCGAGCGCGGCGTCCGCTTCACGCAGATCTACCTCAACAATTGGGACCACCATAGCAACGCCGGCGGACGTATGCCCAGCCAGTGCAAGGACATCGACGGACCTTGCCACGCGCTCATCGAGGACCTCAAGCAGCGCGGCATGTTCGACGACACCCTCATCGTCTGGGGCGGAGAATTCGGTCGCACCATCTACAGCCAAGGCGGACTCTCGAAGGAGAACTACGGCCGCGACCACCACCCGCGTTGCTTCACCATGTGGATGGCCGGCGGCGGCGCCAAGGGCGGGCAAATCTACGGCGAGACCGATGACTTCAGCTATAACATCGTCAAGGACCCCCTCCACATCTCGGACTTCCACGCCACGATCATGCACCTCATGGGCTATAACCATGAGCGCCTGACCTATAAGTTCCAAGGCCTCGACCAGAAGCTCACCGGCGTCCTCCCCGCCAAGGTCGTCAAGGAACTGATCTCGTAACCCGAGGTAGGGACAGCACCACATGCTGTCCTCATGTGCAAAGGTGCAAATCGGCCTGCGGCCTGTGCAAAAGTGCAAAAGTGACGGCTAGAACCAGGGCTAGGCCAACCCCTAGCCCTTTTCATTTCTCAGTATTCCTAACCCTTCCCCCACCCCTACCCCTACTTGCTTCCACCTTTGCATTTTTGCACCTTTGCACTGTATCTTGAACCCCCACCCCTACCCCTATCCCATGCGACTCACCCTTCTCGCCTGCCTCGTGGTGGCATCTCTCTCCGCGGCGGACGACACTGCCTGGCTACAGACCAAGGGCACGCTGATCTTCCATGACGCCTTTGAGCGCGACGAGACCGGCACGGGACTCAAGGACATCGGCAACGGCTGGGAAAGCGCCACGGCCGACCGCGTCCCGAAGATCAAGCAGGCCGACCTCGACGAAGGTATCATGAAGATCGCCAGCGCGACCAAGGAAGCCGGCCACGCCGCCCACATCCACCACGACGCCGGCTTCGCCGACGGCGGCGTCATCGTGCGCTTCAGGTTTCCGGGACTCAACAAGGCCGAGAACCTCACGACGGGCTTCGTCGACCGCGAGCTCAAGGACGTGTGGGCCGGCCACCTCTGTTACGCAACCCTCTCACAGACCGACCTTAACCTGAGCGACCGCAAGACGGGGTCGATGAACCTGGCCGTGAAGAAGAAGCACGCCGACGACGCCGCCGCCAAACGGAGGCCCGACCCGGCCTTCGAAGCGATGCTCAAGAAGAAGTCGCAGACCAGCCCGTTGAAGGCCGACCAAGAGTGGCACGTATACACCCTGGTCACCGAAGGCGACGAGATGCGCTTCTCCCTCGACGGCAAGCTGATCGCCAGCCACCGCTCCGAGGGCTATGCCCACGACAACAAGCGCTGGTTCAGCTTCCTCGCGAACTCGACGGTCTGGATCGACGACGTGAAGATCTATAAGGTGAAATGAACGCGGTCCGCTTCGTCCTCCTGTCGTTACTGCTCCCGCTCGCCTGCTCCGCGCGCTCCGAAGAGGCTGACGTCATCGTCTACGGCGCCACCCCGGGAGGCTTCTGCGCGGCGATCGCCGCCGCCCGCGAAGGCGCTAAGGTCGTGCTGCTCGAACCGACCGCGCATGTCGGCGGCGTGAACACGGGCGGACTGAGCTTCAGCGACTCCAATCAGACCGTGCGCTCCACCTTGGTCGGCCTGTTCGAGGAATGGCATACGCGCATCGCCGCGTACTACGCCGCCCGCGGCGTGAAGTTGCCTTACGACGTCGCGGTGAAGGATAACGCCGTGTGGACCTACGAACCGCACGTGGCCGCCCGCGTGACGAATGCGATGCTCAAGGAAGCCGGCGTGAAGGTCCTTATCAAACAGCCACTCGAAGGCGTCGAGAAGGATGGCGCCCGCATCGTCGGACTACGTACCGCCGCCGGCGTGCATACGGCCGAGGTCTTCATTGACGCCACCTACGAGGGTGACCTGATGGCGAAGTCGGGTGTCGTCTGGCATCTCGGACGTGAGAGTCGCGATGAATACGGCGAGCCTCTGGCCGGTCGCCAATACCCCAAACAGAAAATGGCCATCAATGGCTTTGACGCCAACGGGCTCCCCCTCCCCTTCATCACGACGATACGTCGAGGCGATGATAACGAAGGCGAACAAACAGTGATGGTCTACAGCTTCCGCCTCTGCCTCACGAAGGACACCGCCAACCGCGTACCCTTCCCCGAGCCGAAGGCCTACGACCCGGCGCGCTTCGAGCTGGTGCGACGTTATTTCCTGAAATACCCGAACGCGCCGCTTCCCTGGGATCTCTACCCTCTGCCGGGTGGAAAGTTCGACGCCAACAACGGTATCGGGAAGATGTTCTCGATGGGGCTCGTCGGCGAAGCCAACGGCTGGTGCGCCTCCGACCCCGCCGGACGTGCCAAACTCTGGGACAAACACAAGGAGTATACCCTTGAGTTTTATAAATTCCTGACGACCGACGCCGCCGTGCCCCAAAAGATCCGGACAGAGATGGCCCAGCTGGGCCTGTGCCGCGACGAGTTCCCCGAGACCGACCATTGGTCGCCGCAGCTCTACGTCCGGGAAGGGCGTCGCATGGACGGCCGTCATACGCTGACGCAAAAAGACATCATCGATGACCCGAAGAAAGATGATGCCATCGCGGTCTCATCCTTTCCTATCGACTCGCACGACTGCCGACGGATCGCCCTGTCCGATGGCGTGATCAACGAGGGAACCATCATGCCGTTACGCATGCCCGGGCGACGCCACGGCTTCGCGTATCAAGTGCCTTATCGCGCCATCACCCCAGAAGCTACCGAGTGCACCAACCTGCTCGTACCCGTGGCCCTCTCCGCATCGCATGTCGCCTACTCCTCCGTCCGAGTCGAACCCACCTGGATGACCATCGGCCAATCCGCCGGTATCGCCGCCGCCCTCGCCGCCAAGGCCGGGGTGACTGTTCAGGCGCTCGACTACGCCCAGCTCCGCGCCCGCCTGCTCGCCCAGCATCAGGTGCTCGACCTGCCTACGCTCCCGCCCTTGCCTCAGTCGAAGTTCCAATCTAAAAAATCCAAATGAAGACGTGCCTGCTTCTCTGCCTCGCCGCCCTGCTCGTGGGATGCTCCACGTCAAAAAAGGGCTCGGTATCCAGCAACTCTCTCCTTCCGGACGGCTGGGACGCCAAGGCCGCCGGGGATAAGGTCATGGCTGGACTGTTCAAGGTGACCGGCCCCGAAGTCAAAGGTGCGCATGACGCCCACTTCGCCATCGTGGGCGATCGCGCTTACGTCGTCACCGAAGTCAACGACCGCCAAGCCGGCGAAGCCGCCCAGTGGCCTTTCGTCTACGCCACCCTCTCCATCGTCGACCTCCGCAACGACCGTCTGCTCGACGTGATGACGATCGCCCGCTCCGAGCAGGCCTTCGCCAACGAGACGCTCGCCGTCGGTGCCTGCTTCGTGCCCCGCATCAAGCAGATTGGCCCGGAGACCTTGCGCTGCTGGTTCGCCAGCGAACAGCCGGGCAAACGCCAGTCGCAGACCTACTACCGGGATCTCGACCTGCGCACGATGACCTTCGAACCGGAGATCCATCGCATGAAGTTGCAGACCAGCGATGGCACTTTCGACCTTCAGCCGACGCATCTCTACGCCGACGCCGCCAAACAGGGCTTCAAGCGAAAGCCGGCTGATGCCGGTCTCTACCTATTCGACAACTTCAAGGAGTTCGACGGCCGGACCTACGTCGCCATCAATAACTACCTCGGAGCCCAACAGGCCCTCTGCACGATGAACGCGGCCGCCGACACGCTCGAGATCGTCGGCCACTTCAATGGTCCAGGCGAACCCGCGCTGACCGAACCGGCCGTCAACCGCCTCCCCGACGGCTCCTGGCTGGCGATCTCCCGTAAGGAAAACGGCGACCGCAACTACTGGTTCTCCGAGAGCAAGGACGGCAAGACCTGGACGACCGGCGGCGAGAAAGATTTCGTGAAGAATGGCGCCGCATCGAAGCCGACCTTCGATAAGTTCCACGGCATCTATTACCTCGGCTGGCAGGAACTCACGCAAATCGACAAGGTGAGCCGCAGCGTCTTCAATATCGACGTCTCGGCCGACGGGAAACACTGGGAGAGGAAATACCGCTTCGAGACCACCAAGTCCTTCCAATACCCCACCTTCGTCGAATCCAACGGGCAGGTCTGGCTCTGCGTGACTCAGGGAGATTCCGACCCGAGCCGTAAGGAACGCATCATGTTCGGTCGGCTAGAATAGTCATAAGGCCTCAAATAGGCTTTTTCCAGAAACTCCTCGCAACCATTAGTCCCGCTGGGTGTATTAATAGTACCCCTATGCGATTCCTCGCCCCCCTCCTCATCGCCGCGTCGGCCGCCGCCGCGCCCGTCAGCTTCGACAAGCAGACCGTCACGAAAGACTTCGTCGCCGAAGGCTGTGCCGTCGCGGACTTCAACCATGACGGCATCCCGGACGTCGCCGCCGGTCGCTACATTTGGGTCGGACCGGACTTCAAACAGAAGATCGCCTACACGCCGGAGCGCAATAACCCCACCGGACCCAATAAGACGCCCTACACGCCTGACACCGGCTACTCCGACTACTTCATCCAGTTCGCCTACGACTTCAACGGCGACGGCTGGCAGGACATCCTCGTCTACGGCCTACCGGGCGACCCCGCCTATGTCTTCGAAAACCCCCAAGGCAAAGCCGGCGACTGGACCCGGCATAACATCTTCGACGTCGCTGATGGCGAGTCGCCCGACCTCGTCGACGTCAATGGCGACGGCAAGCCGGAGCTGCTCTGCCACTCCAGTGACCTCGTGAAGCCCACCAAGGCCAAAGGCGGTAAGTCCGGAGGCCAGTTCGGCTACGTCGAAATCGACTGGAAGAACCCCTTCGCGAAAGGCCGCTTCCGCCCGATCACACCCAAGACGCCGGAGAATGACATCAAGATCTTCAAGTACACCCACGGCTACGGCGCCGGCGACGTCAACGGCGACGGCCGCGTCGACATCCTCGAGAAGGACGGCTGGTACGAACAGCCGACCGATACCTCCAAGGATTCCAACTGGAAGTTCCACCCGAACAACTTCGGTCAAGGCGGAGCCCAGATGTATGTCTACGACGTGAACAAGGACGGCCGCAACGACGTCATCACGAGCATCAAGGCCCACGGCTATGGCCTCTCCTGGTTCGAACAGAACGCCGACGCCTCCTTCAAGGAACACGTCATCCTCGGCAAGACCAAGGAAGAGAACGCCGCCGGGGCTGGCTTCAGCCAGATCCACGCCGTGCAGCTCGCCGACATCAATGGAGACGGCCTGCTCGACATCGTCACTGGTAAGCGCCGCTGGGCCCACGGTCCCGCCAAGGACGATGAACCAATGGCCGACCCCGTCCTCTGCTGGTTCGAACTCAGCCGCGACGGCAAAGGCGGCGCGAGCTACACCAAGCACCTGATCGACGCCGACAGCGGCGTCGGCACCCAGTTCTTCACCGGCAAGGTGAACCAGGACAACAAGCCTGACATCGTCATCGGCAATAAGCACGGCGTGTTCGTCTTCACCCAGAAGTAAGCCGCCCCACATTCCCCATAATGGGGTCAGACCCTATTAATGGGGTCTGACCCCATTATTTTGCCGCGGATAATTATTTACTCCCAATCTACTCTTACCCCCATGCGCCCACTGCTCTGCCTATTCCTTGCCCTGACGGCGTCGGCCGCTGACCAGCCCAATGTTCTCTGGTTTGTCGTCGACGACATGTCCGCGAACTTCGGCTGCTACGGCGAGCAGACCATCGCCACTCCGACTATAGATCGGCTAGCGAAGGAGGGCGTCCGTTTCAGCCGTGCCTACGTCACTGCGCCAGTCTGTTCGCCCTGCCGTTCGGCATTGGTCACCGGGATGTATCAGACGACCATCGGAGCCCAACATCACCGCAGCGGCCGCGGCGAACTTAAGATTCACCTCCCCGCTGAAGTCACACCGACCCCGAAGCTCTTTCAGCAAGGCGGCTACTTTACCTGCATCGGTAGCGGACTGACCAACCTCGACTTCCGCGGCCTACCCTTCGGCGCCGCCAAAGGAAAGAAGGGCAAGGCCGGCGCTGGCAATCGCCTCGGCAAGACCGACTACAACTTCGAATGGGATCCGTCGATCTACGACTCCCATGACTGGGCCGACCGCAAGCCGGGACAGCCGTTCTTCATGCAAGTGCAGTTACATGGCGGTAAACTCCGTGAAGGCGCCGAAGCGGGCCGAGTCCAATTCCGTGAACGCGTCGTCCGTGAACTCGGTGCCGGCACCGACCCCACCAAGGTCATCCTGCCGCCCTACTACCCGCGCGACCCAGTACTCCTGCAAGACTGGGCCGATTACCTCGATGCCGTCCGCCTGACCGATCTGCACGTCGGCCGCGTGCTGGCCAGGCTTGAGAAGGAAGGCCTGCTCGCAAATACGTTGATCGTCTTCATGACTGACCACGGTATCAGCCACGCCCGCGGCAAGCAGTTCCTTTATGAAGAAGGGGCCCATGTCCCGCTCGTCATCCGCGGCCCTGGCATCCCTGCCGGAGTCGTTAGGTCCGACCTGGTCGAACAGATCGACCTCGCCGCCCTCTCGCTCGCCGCCGCCGGACTCGGCGTCCCCTCCTGGATGCAGGGCAAGGACATCCTCGCTCCAAACTATGCCAAGCGTGAGGAAGCGTATTCCGCCCGCGACCGCTGCGACGAGACCACCGAGAAGATCCGCAGCCTCCGTACGGACAAGTTCATCTATATCCGTAATTTCCACCCGGAACGCCCGCACCTCCAGCCGTGCGCTTACAAGGACGGCAAGCAGATCGTCCAGCAGCTGCGCCAACTGCACGCCGCGGGCAAACTGTCGGAACTCACTGAGAAGTTGCTCTTCAGCCCGACACGCCCGCGTGAGGAGCTCTACGAACTCGCGAACGACCGCTGGCAGGTTCGCAATCTCGCGGAAGACCCGGCGTATGCATCGGTGCTGGCCGAGCATCGCCGTCGCCTTGACGCCAAGCTCGTCGCGACCAAGGACCCCGGTCCCGAATCCATGGCCATGTATGACAGCGACATGAAGCCCTATGTCGGCAAGGGCAACCCAGAGGTCGAACGCAACGTCGCGCAGATGAAGCGCTGGGACGCCGAAGGAAAATAACCTTATGCGCACCCTGCTCTGCCTTATCCTCGCCCTGACGGCATCCGGAGCTGGCGTACCTGCGCCGGTCGAGACCGACAAGCGCGTGCAGTCCGACGGCAAGGGCTGGCGCCTCGAGAAAGCGGTCATCAAGGACGCCAAGCTTCCACACGTTCTGCTCATCGGCGACTCGATCCTCAATGGCTACCAAGGCCAGGCGACCAAACTCCTCGCCGGCAAGGCGAACGTCGACCTCTGGGTCAACCCCTACAACCAGTCCGAACACGTCAACAAGCTCCTCGCCGAAGTCCTCACAAACGGCCCTTACGACGTCGTGGTCTTCAACATGGGACTCCACGGCTGGCAGGAAGGACGCATCAAGCCTGGCACCTTCGAACCCCTGATGAAGGGCTACGTAGAAGTCCTCAAAGCCAAACTTCCCAAGGCGAAGCTCCTCTGGGCCAGCAGCACGCCGGTGACCGTCAAAGGCAAACCGACCGAGATCAACGCCGAGATCAACCCGAACATCATCGAACAGAACCGCATGGCCGCAAAGGTCATGGCCGAGATGGGCGTGCCCGTCGTCGACTTCTACGCCCTGCTCATCGACAAGCGCGAACTCGCCCGCGGCGACATGTTCCACTGGACGGGTCCAGCCTATGCCCTGATCGCCCAGGCCGCCGTCGATGCCATCCACCGCGAACTTTCTTCCAAATAAAATGCGTCCCCTCCTCTGCTTGCTCCTCGCCCTGTCCGCGACCGCCGCCGATCGCCCTAACATCATCGTGATCCTCGCCGATGACTACGGCTACGGGAGCGCCGGCTGCTACGGCGCCGACCCTAAGCTCGTCCGCACCCCGGCGATCGACCGACTCGCCGCCGAAGGCCGCCGCTTCACCGATGGCAATACTACTTCCTCGGTCTGCTCACCCACCCGCTACTCCCTGCTGACAGGCCGCTACTGCTGGCGCACCACGCTCGACCACGAAGTCCTTGGCACCTTCTCCCCGCTCCACATCGAAACGACCCGCTTCAACCTGGCCTCCCTGCTGAAGCAGAAAGGCTACCACACCGCCGCCGTGGGCAAATGGCACCTCGGCTACGGCAAGGAGAACGAAGACCCGAAGTGGCGCACCGAATATAAGGCGGAGCTCTCCCCTGGCCCCCTGGATATCGGCTTCGACTACCATTTCGGCGTTCCGAGCAACCACGGAGACCTCACCGGCGTCTTCGTGGAGAACCGCTTCGTCTACGGCCTTCGCTCCGGCCAGATCCCCGCTGGCATGAAGCTCGCTGGCCCCGCCGCCGACAGCGATGACTATAAGGCGACATACGGCTCCGAAGATACCGAGAACGGAAAGAATTCCGGCCGCATCCTCGAGCTCGACGCCCCTCGCCGCAAAAATGAGCGCGTGATGAAGGTGCTGACCGACAAGGCCACGACCTGGCTTGAAGCCCAACCCAAGGGCCAGCCATTCTTCCTCTACTTCACGCCGGTCGCCGTCCACAACCCGGTGACCCCCGACAAGGATCTCGCCGGCAAGAGCGCAGCGGGTCCCTACGGAGACTGGATCCATGAACTCGACCAGAGCGTGGGGCGTATCCTCGCCACGCTCGACAAGCTAGGCGTAACGAAGGACACCTTGGTGCTCTTCACGAGTGATAACGGCGGCGTATTCAAGCCGGAGACCGAACGTCTATTGCAGACGACGGCCTACAAAGCCGGCCTGATGGTCAACGGTGCCATCCGTGGCGGCAAGCACGACGTCTGGGAAGGCGGCTTCAAGGTGCCTTTCATCGCCCGCTGGCCCGGCAAGGTCCCCGCTGGCTCCGCCGCCACGCAGATGGTCAGCGTCGTCGACATCTTGGCGACGGCCTCCGAAATCGTGGGCGAACCGCTCCCCTCCAAAGGCGTTGGCGCCGAAGACAGTCGCAGTTTCCTCAGCGTGCTCACGGGTCCGGCTGACGCCAAAGGTCGCGAGGACATGATCGTGCATAGCTCCGACGGCGTCTTCGCCCTCCGCAAGGGCCGCTGGAAATGGATCGAAGGCGTGCCCGTCGACGAAATCAAGGACGGCGTCCGCAAGTCGCGCAAGGACCAGTTCCGCTCGCAGCTCTATGATACCGTCGCCGATCCGGCCGAGAAAAAGGATGTCGCAGCCGAGCACCCGGAAGTCGTCGCCGAACTGAAGGATCTCCTCCGTCGCTACCGAGATGGCGGTTTCAGCAGAGAACTGCCTGCTGTTGACGTCAAACCCACCCGCGCCCATGTAGCCGCCTTATCTTCGCCGACCGGCGCCGCCGCGCTCGAGGAACCGTTGGCGAAGATCCCAGGCAAGCCCTGGGTCGCTTCCGCCGGCGAATGGTCTGCCCGCGACGGCGGCGTCTTCGCTAAGCCCAAGAGCGGCTCGGAAAAAGCCGCTGGCCTGCGCACCCCGCTAGCCTTCGGCGACGGTACCTTCGACTGCGAACTGAACCTCCAGGGTGCCAATCGCGTCTCGCTTCGCTTCGGCGCGGGCGACGCTGGCTTCCGCCTCGTGGTATCGCGCACGACGGCGATCCTCACCAAGAACCCATCAAAGGGCGAGGCAGCCACCGCCATGGAAGATATTGCCAAGAGGAACCTGAAGCTTGCGGCCGGCGAATGGGTTCCAATACGCCTGAGTTTCAAGGGCGATGAGGTGACGGTCCAGGTCAACGAACAGACCTTCAAGGGTAAGCACGCTAGCCTGGGCAAGGACAAGACCTCCGTCGATTTCCTGGTCTTCGGCGATGGCGCCGGCTTCCGCAACGTACGCGTCACCAAATAACCCCATGCGCCCTCTGCTTGGCCTGATCTTCCTCTCCGTCGCACTGTTCGCCGATCCGTCTGCCGACCGCAAGGTCGTGCTCGGCCTCGCCGAGACCTGCGACCAAGCGCCCAAGACCTACGTTGCCGAAGGCTTCAAGCCCGACGGCACGGTCCACGCGATCTTCTACGATGCGCTTCCGTGGAACGGCAAACCCACCCGCGTCTTCGCGTGGATCGGCCTGCCGGAAAAGCACGCTGGCAAGGTTCCTGGCATCGTGGTCGTCCACGGTGGCGGCGGCACGGCTTACAAGGAATGGGTGCAGAAGTGGAACGCCCAAGGTTTCGCCGCGATCAGCATCGCCGTCGAAGGACAGACCGAGGTGAACGAAAATAAAGTGAAAGGACGCAGCACTTGGGCCCGCCATGCCTTCTCCGGGCCCGCCCGCGATGGCACCTTTGCGGACACGAAGCTCCCGCTGAAGGAACAATGGATGTACCACGCCTTGGCCGACACGATGCTGGCTAACTCCCTCCTCCGCTCCCTGCCCGAAGTCGACGCCTCCAAGGTCGGCGTGATGGGCATCTCCTGGGGAGGCGTGATCACGAGCACGATCATCGGACTCGACGCACGCTTCGCCTTTGGCATCCCGACCTACGGCTGCGGCCACCTCTTCGACGCCGAGAACCATTGGGGACGCGCGTTGCATGATAATGAAGGCTACCAGCAGCTCTGGGACGGCATGAACTACGCCGACCGCGTGAAGATGCCGGTGCTTTGGCTCTCCTGGCCGCAGGATAACCACTTCCCCTTGGGATGCCAGGCTGAGAACTACCGCAAGGCTCCTGGACCGCGCATGGTCTCGCTCATCACGAAGATGGGCCATAGCCACCCCGCCGGGTGGAACCCGCCCGACAGCTACGCATTCGCCAAGAGCGTGGTCGAAACCGGCATGCCTTGGGGTAAGTCGACTGCTGCCGCCACCAAGAATGGCTTCGCTCTCGCGACCTTCGCCTCCAAGAAGCCGATTGACCGAGCGGTACTCATCTCGACGACCGACAAAGGTTTCACCGGCACGCGCAAGTGGGTCGAGACACCCGCCAATCTCGATGTCTTCAACGGAACCGTGGCCTCGACCTCGGCCCCCCTGCCCGCCGGCACCACGGCTTGGTATATCAATGCTTACTCCGACAAGCTGACGCTCACCTCCGACTACCAGGAAATCAAATGATCCGCACCCTCCTCTG
>Ga0209299_1001457_pt1 | contig 13069 bp, 7 predicted proteins | sample S_140806_MF_Meta_FD_187326 | JGI IMG/M metagenome (GOLD analysis project Ga0209299, IMG submission 187326) | Freshwater microbial communities from Lake Simoncouche, Canada to study carbon cycling - S_140806_MF_MetaG (SPAdes) (version 2) | ecosystem: Environmental > Aquatic > Freshwater > Lake ...
CCAAGAGCTGCAATATCCCTTGGACCTAAATTAATTCGTGGTCCAGTTAAATGACGCATCAATGATGAACCTGCATCAGGATCGGTAATGATCTTCATCAAGGTCACCACATCTGCAACCTCTGGAATATGGATGAGCCCACCGATGCCAATGACTTCAACAGGTAGACCTTGCTCGCGCAAAGCATTTTCAATGGAAGGAATTTGACTGCGCTTTCGCACCAAAACAGCAAATGATTTACCGGCTTCTGGATTCCATAATGCCTTGAAGTATTCAGCAATTGCCTGTGACTCTGTTTCAACAGTTTCATAGATTCCATAGGCCAGTTCACCAGCACCTGCGCCGTTACGTGCTTCAAGTTCAACAACTTGCTGGCCACCATCTGCTTTGATCTGTGCGCTAATTGCATTGGCCGCAGCCAAGATGATCGCATCATTACGAAATGTTGTTGGTAGCGAGAACTGCTCGGTTCCAGATTGACCTTGCGCCTTTGGAAAGTACTTCTGGAAAGAGGCCATAGTGCCGGCAGAGGCTCCGCGCCAAGTGTAAATAGCCTGCGATGGGTCTCCCACAGCCATTACTGGGTGTCCAGCTCCATAAAGAGAAGACAACATTCGCACCTGAGATTGTGAAGTGTCTTGGTACTCATCAAGTAAGACGACTGTGTATTTGCCACGCTCTAAAGTGCCAACATCGTCAAAGTTTTGTGCAATGTCAGCAGCTAATGACATCTGATCGTCGAATGAAAGCTCACCTGATGCTTTACGGCGTTCCATGAATGCTTCAACCATCGGCAATAGTGAGTTGCGCTGGCGCATCGCTCGAGCAACTGCCCGCGTATCTTCATTGGTACTGCCACCTAGTAGCTGCAGCTTTTCAAGCATCTCATTGCCAATTGCTTCAATATCTGAAGCCTTAACTTGATGCTCTAACATAAATTTAGATAAACCTAGCAAATCCTTAATCACCGTGCTGACCGCACTGTCATTGCGATATGAATCATCAGACCAGTTGCGCACAACATCAGATGCGATCTGCCAAATTGCGGCTTCTCCTAGTGGATCTGCATCAGCATCAATTCCATAACGGATTGCGTGCTCGCTCAGTAACTTGCCTGCATATGAGTGGTAGGTAGTAACAGAGGTACTAGATGATGTGATGTGTTTGAACTCTGGTAGTTGTGAAAGTTGACGCAAACGCTTGCGGATACGAACGGATAGCTCTCCAGCAGCTTTACGGGTGAAGGTAAGACCCAAGATTTGATCAGGGGTTGCAAAACCGTTGGCAACCAAATACAAAACACGGTTACTCATTGTCTCTGTCTTGCCAGAACCAGCACCTGCAATAACAACAGCGGGTTCGAGCCGGCTACTAATGATCGCTGATTGATGCTTAGTAATCGGCTTGATCTGTGAACCAAACTTTGGATGTGCCTGTAGCTTTGCAATAATCTCTTCAGGTGTGTACTTAGCCTCGGTCATGACTCATTCACCGCCCGTCCATCACTTTGAACAGGGCAGGATTTCCTTACTGGGCAGCCTTTACAGCGCTTGTTAACAGTGGCAAAGAAGGTTGCAGCTCCCATGCCCTCGCCGATTGTTTCGATGGTCGCCTTTGTTTCTTCAAAATCGATCGCATACTGCTGACGAATAGAAGCACCCGCACTGCCAGTACCCAAATAGACAAGTTCTGCCCCAGCCGACTTAGTGCCATCTGTAAAACCACCCTCTGTAACACCTAACTGATAACTAGCAAGCTGCAAGTTCTTCTTCGCATCCTCTTTGCTAATTGCAGTATTGCCAGTTTTAAAGTCAATAATAAAAAGCGAACCATCAGCTTCAACTTCAAGGCGATCGACAGTTCCAATAATGCGAGCACGGCCCAATTTCACATCAAAACGTAATTCGGCTCCCTTTACTTCACGCTTTGTTTCCTTGTGATACTCCACAAATTTTTCCAGCATGATCACTGCAGACTCTAGATGTGAGGCACTGACCCATCCACTGTCTGGATCAATTAACTTCCAAGAGTTTTGTAAGGAATCAATTAACTGTTCACGAGATGTACCTGGCTCCTGAACCATCTTGGCTGCAAAGGCGTGAATCGCAGAACCCAAAACTTGAGCAGTGCTGTCACCATCTGAACCACCATTGTTTTGCAAGAACCACTTCACACCGCACTCCACAAAGCTTTCAGCACCTGACGGAGAGACAACAACCTCTTTATCTGCATCTATAACCGGCGCATCAGTACTTAATGGCACAGATCCAATCCAGCTCGTCGGATTTGCTAGATAAATACCTTCAGTACTCATCGCCTTTAATAATGCGGCAGCCTCTTTTGCCTTTGGACCATCTAACTGCGAACGAAGTTCAGCCACTAAAGCAGGGGCGGTAATAGGACGCGGCACATCTGTAATTTGATGCTCGTCATCATCAGTCTTATTGACCATAACTTCGATTGCTTCAAAGAACTGTGAAGGTTCTTCATCTTCACGTTGGACGGCGGTGATGAAAAGTGATTGTTTTGCGCGGGTTAGCGCCACATGAAACAGGCGTTGTTCATCCTGCATCAAGCCATTAGCTGCAATGACATCTAGCTGATCCCGTGGAATATCAGGGTTGCGCTTGCGCTCTACTAATCGTTCAGCACCTAACAGCGATGAACGCTGCTTTAGGTTTGGCCAGGTTCCCTCTTGCAAACCTGCAATTGCAACTAAATCCCACTGCCGACCCTTTGCGCTGTGCACGGTAAGAATCTCCACGAAATCTGGCCGAACTCCCTTGGCGGTAATCACATCACCTGCAATATCTTCTTGGGCAACCTCGTTAATAAATGCTGCAGGGCCAGACAATGGAAAACGCTCTGAATAACGCGCAGCAGAATCAAAGAGCTGCATCATCGCATCTAGGTCGCGATCTGCCGCTGCTCCTCTAATTCCAGGACGCAACGCTTGATTACGCCAAGCATTAGCTAACTTCTGACCATCACTTGTTACCGCGTTATCCCAAATAAACCACAACAGGTCATCTGCTAGTGCAGTCTTGTTTCGAGCAATCGCCTTTGCACCCTTTAGTAATTCATGAACACGCAGCACGCTGTCTGCATCTTCAATAAACAACTGACCATCTTGGATTGCATCTAGTATTAATTGCGTTCCTGAACGCTCATCACCTTCCGGACGAGCGGTGATCATCGCTCTGCGAATACGGCGCAGAGAAATAGAGTCGGCTCCACCAAACTCTGAAAGAAGTAAGCGCTCTGCGGTATCTAAATTAAGAGGTTGCGCGCCAATTGCAACGCGGGCCAATAGAAGGAAAGGCGTGATTGCAGGGTTACCCGCTAACGCTTGTAGCTCTGTTGCAACAGGAATACCCACCTGTGAAAATGCACGGCGCAGCGCAGATGCTTGAACACCCGGCGTGCGCAAAACAACTGCCATATCGCTATATGAAATACCTTCACGCAAATGCGCACTGCGGAATTGGTGAGCAATAAAGGCTGCTTCCTCCGCGCCAGATCTAAAGCGGTGAACCCCTACAAAACCTTGATTTTCATTGGTTGCAGAGCGCTTTCGTGTAACGGGAGAACCGCGGAATCCCTGCACATACTCATGGCCAACTGCAAAGACAGCTTTTGCGCTTCGATAGACATTAGCAAGGACAACTTCCTTTGCTCGATATGGATCCAGAGCTGCTGCCAAACCATCGGGATCTGCTCCACGGAATCGACCAACTGCACTATCTGCATCGGCGCAGATGATTACATCGTTGCCCGCAAGAAGAGAAAGAAGCTCGCGTTGTGCTGGATCACTTTCTTGAAACTCATCGACCATGATTGTTGTGAAGCGATTGCGTAGTTGATCCAGTAAATCAGGATTGTTGCGCAGGTGAATTGATACACGGGACACCAGTTCGGATGGGTCAATACGAAGCTTTGCATCCTGCGCGCTGATCTCGCGCATCACCATGGAGTTCAGGTATCTCTTCCAAAATGCTGCTGCTGCCTGCCAATACTTCTCGCCCTCTTGTGCGCCAAGGTTTGCTAATTCATCTGCATCGATGCCACGCTCTGAAGCACGCAAAATCAAATCTCGAAGTTCGCGTGCAAAGCCATTTGTGGTTAACGCCTTGTGTAGATCTTCGGGCCATTCCTTAAAACCATCTTCGATATCACCTTGTAGTAGTTCGCGGATATAACTTTCTTGTTCTGGACCGCTGAGCAAGATCGGATCAGGATCGCCCTTTGCCTTCATCTTTAATATCGAAAATGCGAAAGAGTGAAATGTTCTAGCGAGTGGTTCAAACATTGTCTTGGTCGTGCGAAGTGCAATCGCATCACGCAACTCTGATGCTCGCTCGCGACCATAGGTCAGCAAGAGAATTGAATCTGGATTTTGTCCTTCTTGAATGCGAGCAAGTGCTGCTTCCACTAAAACTGTTGTCTTACCTGTGCCGGGCCCGCCCTGAACAACAATTGGTGAACCACGATGTGAAACCACTTCTGCTTGTTCAGTATCTAGAGCAACAGGGGCAGCCTTAAGTACCTGTCGTACAAGGCTGAAGGGCTGCTTACTCACAGTCGTAATTCAACCGTAATGGACTGACGAATCAGGGATGCGAGCATAAAAAAGCCCGCACCAAGTGTTTGGTACGGGCTTTTTTGATCAAATTAATTAACGTTGAGATTCGCTTTCTTCGCACGAGATGTAGCACGTGCGCGCTCATCTCCGTTTAGAACAACCTTACGGATACGAACAACAGCAGGTGTTACTTCAACGCACTCATCTTCGCGACAAAATTCAAGTGCACCTTCCATGTTGAGCTTCTTAGGCGGAATCAAACGCTCTGATTCATCAGTACCTGAGGCACGCATGTTTGTAAGCTTCTTTTCACGAACACAGTTAACGTCCATGTCATCGTTACGAGAGTTCTCGCCAATAACCATACCTTCATACACTTCATCGCCTGGCTCTACGAAAATAGTTCCGCGATCTTGTGTTCCATAAAGTGCATATGAAGTAACTGTTCCCATGCGGTCTGAAACAAGAGATCCAGTTGCACGTGTACGAATGTCTCCGAACCAAGGCTCGTAACCATCAAATACGTGGTGGAGCAAACCAGTTCCGCGAGTTTCAGTTAAGAACTCTGTACGGAAACCAATAAGTCCACGTGATGGAACCTTGTAATCAAGACGGATCCAACCGGTTCCGTGATTAACCATTTGCTCCATACGACCCTTACGAAGTGCCATCAACTGAGTAAGAACACCTAGGTACTCTTCTGGTGCATCAATTGTTAAGCGCTCCATCGGTTCGTGAATCTTTCCATCAATCTTCTTGATAACTACCTGTGGCTTACCAACAGTTAGTTCGAAACCTTCGCGCTTCATGATTTCAACAAGCACAGCTAGCTGTAGCTCGCCGCGGCCCTGAACTTCCCAAGTATCTGGGCGATCAGTGTTGAGAACGCGCAATGAAACGTTACCGACTAGCTCTGCATCCAAACGTCCCTTTACTTGGCGCGCAGTAAGCAGCTTGCCGCTCTTGCCCGCTAGTGGAGATGTGTTAATACCGATTGTCATAGAAATAGATGGTTCATCAACGATGATCAAAGGAAGTGCATGTGGATTTTCATTATCAGCCAGGGTCTCGCCCAATGTAATGGTGTCGATACCAGCTACGGCGATGATGTCTCCAGGATGTGCCTCTAACGCTGGAACGCGCTCTAGCGCTTCAGTGATGAGTAGCTCTGAAATCTTCACGCGCTCTGTTGTGCCATCAGTCTTAATCCACGTAACAGATTGACCCTTTTTAATAACGCCTTCGCGCACGCGACACAAAGCCAAACGACCCAAGAATGGAGATGAGTCAAGGTTTGTAACGTGTGCCTGCAATGGTGCGCCCTCGTGATAAACAGGTGCTGGAATTGCAGAGAAGATCGTGTCGAACAAAACATCAAGGTTTTCTTCTTCTGGCATTCCACCATCTGAAGGACGCTTAAGTGATGCACGACCTGCTTTAGCAGACGCGTAGACAACTGGAAATTCGATCTGCTCTTCATTCGCGCCAAGATCAAGGAATAGTTCATATGCCTCGTCAACAACTTCTGCGATACGTGAGTCGGGACGGTCAACCTTGTTGATCAACAAAATAACTGGCAAATTCTTTTCAAGTGCTTTACGCAATACGAAACGTGTTTGTGGCAGTGGACCTTCTGAAGCATCTACTAACAAGATAACGCCATCAACCATTTCAAGTCCGCGCTCAACTTCGCCACCGAAGTCTGCGTGGCCTGGCGTATCAATAATGTTAACGATTGTGTTGCCGCGCTTAACGGCTGTGTTCTTGGCAAGAATCGTAATTCCCTTTTCGCGCTCAAGATCCATTGAGTCCATCATGCGGTCCTGGCCTTCGCCTTGAACCTTGTGTGCTGCAAATGCACCGGACTGCCACAACATCGCATCAACCAATGTTGTTTTACCGTGGTCAACGTGAGCGATGATCGCAACGTTACGCAGGTCTTCGCGCTTTTTTACTGGCAGGTCTTTGAGATGCTCTTGGGTCTTGGCCACGAAAACTACTTTCCTTAGGAAGCCAGCCTCATATAAGGCCTTGCTTCTATCAACGATTTGGTTGTGCTGAGGCCAAGTTACCGACCATCATGGCTCAATCTTACCTTTTAGCCCTTGATAAGGACTAATCAGCCCCGTAATGCAGGCTTAATCAATCGTTTTGAGGGAAACCTAAGTTGATTCCACCATGGCTTGGATCTAACCAGCGGCTTGTAACAACTTTGCCGCGAGTAAAGAAGTGAACACCTTCAGTGCCATGTGCATGAGAATCACCAAATAATGAGTTTTTCCATCCGCCAAATGAGTAATACGCCATCGGAACTGGAATAGGAACGTTAATGCCCACCATTCCAACCTCTACCTCGTTCTGGAATCTGCGAGCTGCGCCACCATCATTTGTAAAGATCGCTGTGCCATTTCCATATTGATGTGAGTTCACTAAGTTCAAAGCTTCGTCATATGTATTAACGCGAATAATGCTTAGAACTGGACCAAAGATTTCATCCTTATAGATAGACATTTCAGGGCTGACATTGTCAAACAATGTTGGGCCAAGCCAGAAGCCATCGCCAGCAATTTCTAGTGCGCGACCATCGACAACAACTGTGGCACCTTCTTTGCTACCTACTTCAATATAGGAAGCAACTTTGTCTCGGTGCACTTTGGTAACAAGTGGACCCATGTCCGAGCCTTGTGTGCCATCACCAGTTTTAATTGAAGACATACGTGACTTAATTTTTTCAACAAGTGCTGATGCAATTGGTTCTACTGCAACGATTGCTGAGATAGCCATGCAACGCTCACCTGCTGAGCCAAAGCCAGCGTTAATTGCCGCATCTGCTGCAAGTTCTAGATCTGCATCAGGCAAAACAATCATGTGGTTTTTAGCACCACCTAACGCCTGCACGCGCTTGCCAGCTTTAGTTCCCGTTTCATAGACATAACGAGCAATGGGTGTTGATCCAACAAATGAAACTGACTTAATTCCTGGATGAATAAGAAGTGCATCAACTGCTTCTTTGTCGCCGTGAAGCACGTTAAATACACCATCAGGCAATCCCGCCTCTTTCCACAACTGTGCAAGGAACATAACTGCAGATGGATCTTTTTCAGATGGCTTAACCACAACTGTGTTTCCACAGGCAATGGCAACTGGGAAGAACCACATAGGCACCATTGCCGGAAAGTTAAATGGAGAAATAATTGCAACCGGGCCAAGGGCCTGGCGGATTGAATACACATCAACACCAGATGAAACCTCTTCTGAAAAACCACCCTTTAGTAAATGTGGGATTCCGCAGGCAAACTCAACAACTTCCAGACCACGTGTTACTTCACCAGCAGCATCACTTAATACTTTTCCATGTTCATCGGTGATAAGGGCTGCAATCTTTTCCTTGTTCTGCTGAACTAGCTCACGAAAGGCAAAAAGAACTTGAGTTCGCTTAGTTAATGATGAGTGACGCCATGTTGTGAAAGCTTCAGTTGCGGCATTAACTGCGCGGTCCACAGTTGCTGCATCGGCAAAGGCAACGGTTTTGGTGACCTTGCCGGTGGCCGGGTTAAAAACTTCTCCGCTGCGCTTCGAACTCTGGGTATCAAGGGCGCCATTAATCCAATGCGATATCTGGGTCATAGGTGCAATCTACTTCAGAGGTTTATGATGGCGCCACTAACTACCAAGGGTTCGAGGACACAGATGAGCGCTCCAATAAATGATCCAGCAAAGCAAGCGGCAGTTAGCGCTGCTGACCACGAATACGTTTTTCACTCATGGTCTGCCCAAGGAGCAATTTCACCTATGCCCATTGCAAGTGGTTCTGGATCGCGCTTTTGGGATTTTGAAGGCAAGACCTACTTAGATTTTTCTTCACAGTTAGTTTTTACAAATATTGGCCACCAGCACCCCAAGGTAATTAAAGCGATTCAAGCACAAGCCGAGGTAATCACAACTGTTGCACCTCAGCATGCAAATGAGGCTCGTAATGAAGCAGCACAGAGAATTGTTGAGTTAGCTGGCGATAATTTCGCCAAAGTCTTTTTCACAAACGGTGGAGCCGATGCAATTGAAAATGCAATTCGTATGGCCCGTATGCACACACATAAGCACAAGGTGCTTTCTACATACCGTTCCTATCACGGCAACACAGGAGCTGCGATAAATGCAACTGGAGATCCACGCAGATTTCCAAATGAGTTTGCCTTTGGTCATGTGCATTTCTGGGGACCATATCTATATCGCACAGCTTTCTGGGCAAAAGATGAAGCAGAAGAGTGCAAGCGCGCACTAGAACATCTTGAGCAAACAATTATTTTTGAAGGACCTAACACAATTGCAGCCGTTTTAATTGAGTCAGTTCCAGGAACTGCCGGAGTTTTGGTTCCGCCTAAGGGATATCTAGAAGGTGTGCGGGCGCTGTGTGATAAGTACAAGATTATGTGGATTGCTGATGAAGTGATGTCTGGCTTTGGTCGCACAGGTAAATGGTTTGCCTACCAACACTCAAGCGTTGTTCCTGACTTAATCACCTTTGCAAAGGGTGTTACCTCTGGTTACATCCAACTAGGCGGAGTTGTCATCAGTGACACCATCTCTCACACCTTTGATGACAAGGTATTTGCTGGCGGTCTTACATATATGGGCCATCCAATGGCATGTGCTACTGCGGTTGCAACTATTGATGTCATGAAGGAAGAGAAGATGCTGGAAAACGCCACCATGATTGGCGAGAAGGTTTTCGGTCCTGGCCTTGCTGAATTAGCAAAGAAGCACAAGGTTATTGGCGATATCCGCGGTGCTGGTGTGTTCTGGGGTGTTGATCTTGTTAGTGATCGTGCAACGCACGAACCACTTGCGCCGTATGGCGCATCAAGTCCTGCCATGAATGAATTAGTTGCGGCCTGTAAGAAGAATGGCCTAATGCCGTTTAACAACTTCAACAGAATTCATTTGTGCCCGCCATGCAATATCTCTGTGGAAGATGCCAAGCTGGGTCTTGAGATTTTGGATAAGTCTTTAGCTGAAATTGGAAAGTACTACACCGGCGCTTAGACGTTGAATCTAAATTCGACAACATCACCGTCTTGCATGATGTACTCCTTGCCTTCCATACGTACTTTGCCCTTTGCTTTGGCTTCAACCATGGTTCCGGCAGCCATTAGATCATCAAAGCTAACAATTTCAGCCTTAATAAATCCTTTTTGAAAATCTGTGTGAATTACCCCTGCTGCCATTGGCGCAGTGTCACCTTTGTGAATCGTCCATGCACGAGTCTCTTTTGGTCCTGCAGTCAAATAGGTTTGCAATCCCAAAGTATCAAAACCAACACGTGCCAAGGTTGCAAGACCTGGTTCTTTCAAACCAATTGATTGCAACAATTCAAGAGCATCTTCATCACTTAGCTCTGCAAGCTCTGCCTCTGTCTTTGCATCCAAGAAGATTGCTTCAGCTGGTGCAACAAGTGCTTGCAGCTTTGCCTTTAACTCTGGATCATTAATTTCAGCAGCATCAACATTAAATACATATAAGAAAGGTTTTGCAGTTAACAGATGAAGTTCGGCCAAGAGTTCGCGGTCAATTGAACTTTGTGACAACGGCTTTCCAGATTGCAACCAATCATTGGCAGCCTTAACAGCTTCTAGGATTGGTGCCTTCTCTTTTGCAACACGTGCCTCTTTTTCAAGACGAGGAATTGCTTTTTCAATTGTCTGTAGATCTGCCAGCGCTAATTCAGTGTTAATCGTTTCCATGTCAGATGCTGGATCAATGCGACCATCAACGTGAACAACATCGCCATCGCTAAATACGCGGATTACCTGACAGATTGCATCGGTGTCACGAATGTTTGTTAGAAACTTGTTTCCAAGGCCAGCACCTTCTGATGCGCCTTTAACAATTCCGGCGATGTCTACGAAGGAGACAACAGCTGGCAGCAACTTCTCTGAACCAAAGACTGTGGCTAGCTTGGCTAGGCGATCATCTGGTACTCCCACCATTCCCACGTTGGGCTCAATGGTGGCAAAGGGGTAGTTAGCGGCCAATACATTGTTCTTAGTCAGGGCATTAAACAGGGTCGACTTTCCGACGTTTGGCAGTCCGACGATTCCGATTGAGAGGCTCACTGGGGTAAGCCTACGCGGGATTGTCAGTGCTCCCTGCCACGATAGGCCCATGCCCGCATACGTAGTGACCTTATTAATAGGACTGATCGCAGGATCTGCGATCGGATACCTCTTTTCTTCCCTGAAATCCAAGGATTCAGCCGGCAATCAAGCCCTGCTCGATGATTACAAAGTTCAGTTAGAAGCAGAACGCAAAAAGACAGAGACAGCAATAACCCTTAACGCTGAATTGGTGGCTGTTAAGGACTCTGTTTCAAAGCTAACAACACAATCTAACGAGGCAAACCGAATCCGCACAGAGGCTGAAGCAAAGCTAAACACAACCATTCTAGAAATGCGTCGTGCCTCTGAATCAATCTTTGATGAAACCAAGAAAATTGCTGGTGCACTGTCTAATTCACAAACCCGCGGAAAGTTTGGTGAGGCACAGTTAGAGCTATTGCTACAAGGTGCTGGCCTGCGTGAAGGACATGAATACACGGCGCAACGTTCCACAACCGATGCCGACTCTTCCGGTATTCCAGATGTGACAGTCAATATGCCCGGCGGCTCACAATTATTTATTGATTCTAAATTTCCTTTTGAACGCTTCCTAGAAGCCTTTGGCACCGATGATCAAGCAGAGCGCGATCAGTACTTACAGCAACACACAAAGGATTTGCTCAAGCACGTTGAAGCGCTCGCAAAGCGTGGCTATCACAAATCACAAGGCTCACCTGATTTTGTTGTGCTCTTTGTTCCCTTTGAAACACTGCTCTCTGAAGCTCTTCGCCTAGATCCCATGTTGCTAGAAAAGTCCTTTAAGGTTGGTGTAACAATTGCAACACCAACATCGATGATGGCTCTACTGCGCACAATCGGCTATATCTTCACCCGCAACAAGTTGGCTGAAAATGCTGATGAGATCCAAAAAGTTGCAAGCACTTTCTTGAAAAACATCACTTTGCTCCACACAAAAATTGTCGCGGTCGGCAAGGCGATTTCTCAAACCTCTAAGGCTTATGAAGATCTAGTGCCAACAGCTGAAAAGACTGTTCTGGCACCTGCTCGCAGAATTCATAACTTGGGTGTTACCGGTGATAAAGATAAGTTAGCCATCGCCTATCCTGATGCCCCTGGAGCGGTTCGAGATCTTAAGAATGCAGAGTTAGATGGCAATGATGATTACATTGATGCAGAAGAGGTAGATGAGTAATGAGCACACTACAAAAGATTCAGATTCAAGGACCTGGCCTGAAAAAGGAAGGCATTGTGGTTCTGCAAACCCTTTTCATTGGCTTCTTTGTTTTCATTGAAATGACAATCCGCACCGGTGTTGGAGTCCTTACTGGAATCGCAATCTGCGCGGCCCTCTATGGCTCACTTCGCTTTGGACGCCCAGGCACAACCTATGTTGCAGTTGTTACTCCCCCTCTGGCTTTTGCAGCTTCTGCCCTATTTATAACAATGATTGCAGATGGATTTAGGCCATCACGAGTTGGTATTGATTTCATTGCAGCTCTTGCATCAGAAGCGCCGTTTTTAATGATTGCTGCTGCCTATGGCTGGTTTGTGTATTTGAATCAAAAAGCTAAAGCAAAGCCATCAAAGCGTAAGGTTGTAACAGAGAAAGATTAAGCCTGCCCAGCTGCTTTCATATCTTTACGAAGCTCTGGTGGCAAAGCAAAAAGAAGTGATTCTTCTGCTGCTGTAACTTCATGAACATCCTTAAAGCCTTGTTCGTGCAGCGTTGCCAAAACATCCTTAACCAAAATCTCAGGAACTGAAGCACCACTTGTTAGGCCAATAGTTTCAACACCGGTGAACCACTCATCTTGAATCTCTTCGGCGTAATCAATCAAATACGAAGCTTTTGCGCCGTATTCCAGTGCCACCTCAACTAAGCGCACAGAGTTACTGGAGTTACGAGAACCAACAACAATTACTAAGTCAGCCTGTGGTGCGATCTCTTTAATCGCTTCTTGGCGATTTTGTGTTGCATAACAAATGTCATCACTAGGTGGTGCTTGAATTTCTGGGAAACGCTCTTTCAGGATTGCAACAGCTTCCATAGTTTCATCAACAGATAGCGTTGTTTGAGAAAGCCAGACTAAGTTCTTACCTGGTGTTGGTTGGATTGTGCGAGCACCATCTAATCCATCAACAATGCGCACACGATCTGGTGCTTCACCTGCGGTGCCTTCAACCTCTTCGTGGCCGTGGTGGCCGATTAGCAAAATTTCAGAATCTTCTGTGGCAAAGCGTCGAACCTCGTGGTGCACCTTGGTCACCAAGGGACAGGTCGCATCAATAGTTTTTAGATTACGAGCTGCTGCTTGCTCATGCACAAGTGGTGAAACTCCGTGGGCAGAAAAGACAACGGTCTTGCCCTCTG
>Ga0209299_1001462_pt1 | contig 13054 bp, 6 predicted proteins | sample S_140806_MF_Meta_FD_187326 | JGI IMG/M metagenome (GOLD analysis project Ga0209299, IMG submission 187326) | Freshwater microbial communities from Lake Simoncouche, Canada to study carbon cycling - S_140806_MF_MetaG (SPAdes) (version 2) | ecosystem: Environmental > Aquatic > Freshwater > Lake ...
GCGGGAGAGCTCCATGATCTCGCCGCCGCGCAGCCGGCCAAATCAGCCGAACTCCAGAAGCTCTTGGACGGCTGGTGGTCGGGCCGTTAATCTTTATTTGAATAATCAATTTTCATACCCTAATTCATGAACATGAACCTCAACCTCCTCGCCCTGTGTTCGATCGTCTCCTTGTCGCATGCGGCCGAATTAACTTATTACGTCGGTACCTCCGGTCCACAGGCGAAGGGCATCCTACGTGGCACCATTGATTCGGAAACCGGCAAGCTGTCGGCCCCCGTTGTCATCGCCGATGCCAAGGGGGCTTCCTACCTGGCTTTGAGCAAGGATGCTAAGACTCTTTACGCGACCTCCGAGGTCGCGGGTGGCGGAGTCGCCGCTTATCGCTTGGCTGGCGGAGCCGCCGCGGTCTTGCTTAATTCCCAAGAGAGCCAAGGAAAAGGCGCCACTCACCTTTCAGTCGATCCGTCAGGACGTAATCTACTGGTCGCCAATTATGGTTCGGGCTCGGTAGCCTGTTTGCCATTGAAAGCTGATGGCAGCCTACTGCCCGTCTCGAGTTTTATTCAGCATGTGGGCGGCGGGCCGAATGCGAAGCGTCAAGCGGGTCCGCACGCTCACGGGATTTATGCCGATGCCGCCGGGCGTTTTGTCTATGTGCCCGACCTAGGGACGGATAATATTTTTATCTATCGATTAGACGCTGCGAAGGGCTTGTTGATGAGCGACGGCAATTATGGCCGGGTAGACCCGGGCGCCGGGCCTCGTCACTTCGCTTTCCATCCGCAAGGCGGATTTGCTTATACCTGTAACGAAATGGCCCTCACGGTCAGCACATTCAAGTTGGATGCCACCTCGGGCGGTTTGACGGAAATCCAGTCTTTGCCGACCTTACCCAAAGGCGCTTCGCCGGCAGGTGCCTCTACTGCTGAGATCTTCTGCCTCCCCAATGGAAAGGCGCTGTATGTCTCCAACCGCGGACACGATTCCTTGGCGGTGTATGCCATCGGTGCGGATGGTAAATTGGCCTTGATCCAGCATATGCTTAATACTCCTGCTACTCCTCGCGGTTTCGGGCTCAGCCCGGATGGACGATGGTTGGTTTGCGCTGGTCAGAAGTCTGGGACAATCAACGCTTACCGAGTAGATTTGGCTACGGGAAAACTCACCGACACGCAGCAGTCTGTTGTCACAGGTTCCTCTTGCTGCATCCTTTTTACTCCTTGATTCGCTGTGCAGCCTGATACCGTAATCCGCCGGTTGTCGTTGGCTGTATGTTTAAGCCTGGCCAGCTGGACAACGTTGCCAGCGGAAGTGGATTTCGCCCACGAGGTCGTTCCGATCCTGAGGAAGCATTGCAGCGAGTGTCACGCAGGCGATAAGAAGAAGGGTGGGCTCTCCATGAATACCCGGGCCACACTGCTGGAAGGCGGCGAGAACGGAGTGGTCGTGGCCCCGGGGCAGGCGCAGAAGAGCAAACTCCTTGAAGCCATCGTCAGCGCCGACCCAGATGTGAGGATGCCGCCGAAAGGTGACCGCCTGAATCCGGCCGAGGTCACCACGCTCCGCGCCTGGGTCGAGCAAGGCGCCGTCTGGACCGATGGTTTCGCCTTCAAGCAGCCTGCCTTCGAGCCGCCGCTGCGTCCGCGTCAGCCCGTGTTGCCCGCCGTGAAGGCTGGCCGCACTCATCCGATTGACCGCGTGCTCGACGGCTGGCTGGCGGAGAAGGGCTCCCCGACGCCGCCGCCGGCGGACGATGCGACTTTCCATCGCCGCGTGTCGCTCGACCTCGTCGGCATACTACCCTCCGCCGAGGAGGCTCGGGCGTTCGCCGCCGATCGCCGCCCGGACAAGCGCACCTTGCTCGTGCGTTCGTTGCTCGCGCGGAATGTCGACTACGCCGACCACTGGATGGTGTTCTGGAACGACCTTCTGCGCAATGACTACGCCGGCACGGGTTATATCGACGGCGGACGTAAGCAGATCACCAACTGGCTCTACCTCTCCTTGCTGGCCAATAAGCCTTACGACCAGTTCACACGCGAGCTCGTCGCACCTTCTTCCGACAGCGAGGGATTCGCCAAGGGCATCATCTGGCGCGGCGCCGTGAGTGCGGGCCAGGTCCCCGAGCTCCAGTATGCGCAGAGCGTCTCGCAGACGTTCCTGGGCATCAATATGAAGTGCGCCTCCTGCCACGATAGTTTCATCGATCGCTGGAAACTGCGCGACGCCTACGGCCTCGCCGCGATCTATTCAGATATGCCGATGGAGCTTGTGCGCTGCGATATCCCAACCGGCAAAGCCGCCGTCGCCGCCTGGCCCTTTCCGGAGCTCGGGCAGGTCGACGCCACCAAGCCGCGAGCGGAACGCCTCGCCCAGCTCGCCACCCTCGTCACGCATCCAGACAACGGTCGCTTCCAGCGCACCATCGTCAATCGTCTCTGGCACCGGCTTATGGGCCGTGGCGTCGTGCATCCCGTCGACGCGATGCAAACGCAGCCGTGGAATCAGGACCTACTCGACGTGCTGGCCAACCGTCTCGTCGAATCTAAGTACGACCTGAAGGCTGTGCTGGAGTTTATCGCGACCTCGCAGGCTTACCAATCCCGTTCCGAGATTCTCTCGCGCGATGCTGAGGACAAGGGCTACGTTTACCGCGGCCCGCGCGCCAAGCGCCTCACTGCCGAACAGTTTGTCGACGCTGTCTGGCGCCTGACCGGCACCACTCCGGGGAAGATTGAGCTCAAAGTTCCGCGGGCTGCGCCATCTACGGCTTCGGTCAAGAAGCCTGTGGTCGAGCCGCTGGGCGCAATGCCCATCTGGTCGGGTGACATCGCCGGAGGCCGGCTTCCCGTAGTCGGTGAGACTCGTTCCTTCCGACGTCAGCTCGTATTGGATGCCGATGTGGAATCCGCCACCTGCGTCGTTACCGCTGACAACGGTTTCGAGCTCTACGTGAATAATAAGAAGATTGGCGAAGGGGATAACTGGGCTGACCCGAAGAGCTTCGACCTCTCCCCGGCATTGCTGAAGGGAGTCAACCAGATCTTGGTCGTCGGCCATAACGCAGGCAAGGCACCCAATATCGCTGCGCTGATTTTCCAGGTGAATATCTCCCTCAAGGGCGGAGCCCGCGTGAGGATGGCCACCGATGCGTCCTGGGAATGGACGAAGAGTGTGCCGAACGCCCGCGGCACCTTCGCCGCCGCCAGCAAGGCGAAAGTCAAAGCCGCGGAGGTGGTTTGGCAGCCGGTCGCGCTCGTGAAGAGTGACGCTTGGCGCAAAGCCGAAGTCCGTATGGCCGAGATGCTGGCCGGCGTGGACGGCATGAGCAGCCTCCCGGCGCGCGCGAGCCTGATGAAATCCGACCTGTTGCAGCGCGCGCTAGGTCGGCCGAACCGTGAGCAGATTGTCTCAATGCGTCCGAATGACCTGAGCACGCTCGAGGCCATCGATCTTTCTAATGGCCAGGCGTTGACGAACCTCCTTGCCGCTGGCGCCGCCAAGCTGAAGAAGCGAAGCTGGTCGTCACCGGAAGAACTCGCGCGCTGGCTCTACGTGTCCGCATTGAGCCGCGAGCCCGTCCCAGCCGAACTCAAGGTCGCCGCCGGCATGGTCGGCGCCGACCTTTCCGAACAAGGCATCGCCGACCTGCTGTGGGCCGTCTGCATGCTTCCTGAATTCCAGACCATCCGCTGATCGCCATGAACTCCCCGCTGCCGCTTGACCCCTCCTTGCCCGAGCCGCTCGCCCGTCGCGAATTCCTGCGCATGCTCGCCGCCGCCGGCGCCGCGACGTTGTCGATGGGCGCACCGCGCCTCCTCGCCGAGAGCGAGAAGCTCGTCCAGCCCGCCGCCACCGCTGATTCGGTCATCCTCATCTGGCTCGCTGGTGGTATGGCTGCACCCGAGACCTTCGATCCCAAGCGTTACGCTCCTTTCGAGAATGGACTCTCCTACGATCGCGTGCTCAGCACGTTCCCGGCGATTCCCACTTCCGTCGACGGTATCAAGATTTGCCAAGGGCTTGAGAACATCGCGCAGGTCATGGACCGTGCGACACTGATTCGTTCGGCCGTGCAGCCCGATCTCGGCAGTATCCTTCATTCCCGCCACCAGTTTCATTGGCACACTGGTTACGTCCCGCCGCAGACCGTCGCCTGCCCGCATATCGGCGCCTGGATGGCCCGCGTCCTCGGCCCGCGTAATCCGGTGATGCCGGCCTTCATCAACATCGGCCAACGCCTCGAAGGCGTCGGCGAGAGCGAAGAGCTGAAGTCCTTCACCACTGCCGGTTTCTTCGGTGGCGAATATGGGCCGATGAACTTGCCGTTCCCCGAGGAGGCCGCCGCCGCCGTGCGTCCGCCCAAGGGTATGGATGCCGGTCGTTTCATCAACCGCGACCGCGAATTCCGCCGGCTCGTCGATGCGACACCTAGCCGTGATCTGCTCAGCGACCACCAGCACGAGTCGATGCTGCGCTCGATGGATAACGCCTATCGTCTACTCAGCGCCAAGGAGCGCGCTGCGTTCGATATCTCGCTCGAGACGCCCGAGGTGCAGAAGGATTATGACACTGGCCGCTTTGGCCGAGGCTGTCTGCTCGCCCGTCGCCTCGTCGAGAACGGTGCCCGCTTCGTCGAGGTCACCACGGAGTACGTGCCGTTCTTCCAGTGGGATACGCACGGCAAGGGCCACGAGACGGTCGCGAAGATGCACGCCGAGATTGACCGTCCGATTGCGCGCCTGATCCGAGACCTCGAGCAGCGCGGGCTGCTCGACCGTACCTTAGTAATCATTGCCAGTGAATTCAGTCGCGACGCCATGATTGAAGGCCGGCCCGGCTCGAAGGCTAAGGATCAAGCCTTCAATAAGTCCGGCGTCATGACGAGCCTCGATCACTATGGCCTGCACCGACACTTCACTGGCGGCACGAGCGTTGTCATGTTCGGCGGCGGTGTGAAGAAGGGGCATGTCTACGGGGCGACCGCCGATGAGCGTCCGCTCATCGCGATCAAGGACCCCGTGTCGATCTCGGACATGCATGCGACAATTTTCCGCGCGATGGGCATCAGTCCCAAGACCGCTTTCGATATCGAAGGCCGTCCGTTCTATGCGACCGTCGACGGCAAGGGCGTGCCGATCCCGATTTTTAGCTGAGGGCGCGCAATGGTGCGACGTGGGCGCGTAAGGCGGCCTCGATGAGCTCGCCCGTGCGTCGCATGGCCTCGTCCAGCGGCATCGCGGCTGGCTTGATTGGGATGAGTTGGTCGAACTGAGCGCGCAGCGCGGCCGAATCGTCGACCGTGCCGGCGACACCGACGATCTTCTTGCCGAGGCGGCGCGCGAGGCGAGCGACGCCGACGGGGCCTTTACCTTGCAGGCTCTGTTCGTCGAGGCGGCCTTCGCCCGTGACGACGAGGTCAGCGGCGGCGACGCGGGCTTCGAGTCCGACTTGTGTTGAGACCATGTCGAAGCCACTGACGAGACGTCCGCCGAGGAAAGCCATGAGTCCGAAGCCGAGGCCACCGGCGGCGCCGGCTCCGGGCACATCGCGTGAATCGTTGCCGAGGTCGCGACGAGCTAGGTCGGCGAGATGTTTGAGCCGCTGTTCGAACCAGGTGAAATCGGTGACGCCTTTCTGCGGCCCGTAGACACGCGTGGCGCCGCGGGGGCCGAGCAGGGGATTGTCCACATCGCAGGCGACAATGAGCTCGAAGGCAGGCAGGGAAGCAGGCTTCACAACCTGATCGGCTTCCAAAATCGTTTCTAGGGTGGGAGAGAAGGGCTGTCCCCCTTTCTTGAAGGTGTACCCAAGGGCGATGGCCACCCCGAGGCCGCCGTCGTTGGTGGCGCTTCCTCCGATGCCAATGAGAACACGCCGTGCCCCCTTAGCGAGGGCGGACTGGATGAGGATTCCTGTTCCTAAAGTGCTGGCTGTAATAGGGTTAAGGTTTAAATCTTGGACGATAGCTAAGCCACTAGCGGCACTCATTTCCATGATCGCCGTAGCTGAGCTGGCTACCCACCCGAAAGGGGCTTCGAGCGGCCTTCCCTGGGCGTCCTGGGTGGCACCGCAGGTCCATTCTCCAGCCAGGGCGGACGTCATCGCTAAGGCGGTGCCTTCGCCGCCGTCCGCGATAGGGCAAAGGTCGAAGGATGCGGACGGAAAGGCCGTTTTTAGGCCGTTCATCAGATGAAAACCGGCTTTTTCCGCTGGCAGGGAGCCCTTGAATTTATCGTTGGCGATAAGGATGCGCATCGTCCGGCCCCGCTATGCTCGCCTTAGGGTCTTTCCTTTACAACCCGAATGGGCAACCGCACTTGATTTCCGGGAGCCCCGGCTTACATTAAGCCCTAGGTTCGCCCTTTCCAGGGCTGCTTCCCCTGACCTTAATCTCAACTTAAGAAACACGACCATGCTGTCTCTCCGTCATACCACCCTCGCCCTTTCGCTCTGCGCGGCCTCCTTCGCCGCCGCGGCCGACGACGTCCAGCCGACGAAGGAAGGACTCGAGTTCTTCGAGAAGAACGTGCGCCCGATTCTGAGTGATCGTTGCTACGAGTGCCACTCCGCCACCAAGAATTCCTCTAAGGGAGGCCTCATTCTCGATTCCCACGACGGCGCCTATAAGGGTGGCGATGAAGGCCCTGCGGTTATCCCGGGTAATCTCGAGAAGTCTCTCCTGATCAAGGCTGTCCGTTATACCGATCCCGAGTTCTCCATGCCTCCGAAGAAGACGGGCGGAAAGTTGCCAGACGATAAAATCGCAATCCTCGAACAGTGGGTGAAGATGGGTGCGCCGATGCCCACGGGTGGCACTGCCAAGCTCACTGGGCTCACGGGTAAGGCCCGCGAGCATTGGGCTTTCCAGCCCGTCACGAAGCCGACCGTCCCCGAGGTGAAGAACCGTGCATGGGTTAAGACGCCCATCGACGCCTTCGTCCTCGCGAAGCTTGAAGAGAAGGGCCTGCAGCCTAATCCGGCCGCCAGCCCTGAGTCTTTCCTTCGCCGCGTCTCCTACGATCTCATCGGCCTGCCGCCGACCTCCGAGCAGGTCGACGCTTTCGAAAAAGCCGTTCTGGCCGCACAGGGAGCTGACGCGATGGCTCTTCGTTCCGGCAAGCCGGCCGACGCCGTCGACGCCGTTTACGCCAAGCGCATCGACGAACTGCTTGCCTCGCCTCACTACGGCGAGCGCTGGGCCCGTCACTGGCTCGACACCTCCCGCTACTCCGACACCCGCGGCCTCCAAGTCGACCAAGGGGACAGCCTCTTCAAGGATTACCGTTTCGCCTACGCTTGGACCTACCGCGATTACGTCATCAACGCGCTCAACGACGATAAGCCTTACAACAACTTCATCGTCGAGCAGCTCGCTGCCGACCGCATCCCGGGTATCTCGCCTGACGATCCCCGTCTCGCTGCCCTCGGCTTCCTCACTGTTGGCAAGCGCTTCGATGATCCTAACGACATCATCGACGAGCGCATCGACACCTCCACTAAGGCCTTCCTCGGCCTCACCGTCTCCTGTGCCCGCTGTCACGACCACAAGTTCGATCCGATTCCGATTAAGGACTACTACTCTCTACACGGTATCTTCGCCTCGACCGTCGAGCCGCTGCATCACCCGACGATTGCCGCCACTTCGAAGTCCGCCTCGGCCGCGCGCTCCGACTTTACCAAGCGCCTCAACCAACTCCAGGACGAGCAGGTTGCCGGCTTCTTCCGATACATGCGTGAGACCCGTGCCCGCTACGACAAAGAGATGGCCGGTCGCCTCATGATCGCCAGCGTCCGCCGCGGTTCGTCCGAAGCCGGTGAATATTCCGATCGCTATAAGATTGACCTCACCTCCGACGTCGATTTCGCCGCGATGCGCATCCAGAAGGATTCGCCGATTACCGGTCCGTTCTACGCCGTCGCCCAGGTCCCCGTCGTCTACTTCGCCGAACGCGCCCCCATCGCCATCCAGCAAGCGATCAGCGACGCTGACCATCCGGTGAACCCGATCATCGCCGCCGCCCTTCGCGGCTTGAAGCCGAAGTCGCTCCATGACGTCGCCGCTGCTTACCAGAAGGCCTATAACGAGAATAAGGCCGCGATCCTCGCGCACCTCGCTCTGCTCGCTAAACCTGGCGAAGACTGGAAGAAGACCTCTCCGGCGATTGCCGAGATGACCGGCTACCCTTGGGCCATCCCGAGTTATGACGAGGTCTTCGACAACGAAGACATGATCTCACTGTTCAGCACGCGTAAGTTCTGCGCCGACTGGCAGAACCGCCCCATCTACGGCGGTATCGGTAACCGCGAGCCCGTTGCTTACTTCCGTCACACCCGCGTCAACGAGCTCCGCCTCTCGCACCCCGGCGCCCCTGGCGAGGCGATGGTCTTGCAGGACTCCGAGGCCCCGAAAGACAGCTACGTCTTTAAGCGCGGCGACAAGAATAATAAGGGCGAGATCGTCCCCCGCCAATTCCTCGACATTCTCTCCAAGGGCGAGCGTCGTCCGTACGTCGATGGCAGCGGTCGCTACGAGTTCGCTCAGTCTATCGCCACCAAGGAGAACCCGATGACCGCCCGCGTGGCCGTCAATCGTACCTGGATGAAGCATTTCATCGAAGGCTTCGTCTCCACGGTGGACGATCTCGGTAACATGTCGGAGAAGCCCTCGCACCCTGAGCTCCTCGACTATCTTGCTTCCGAGTTCATGGAGAACGGCTGGACGATGAAGCGCCTCCATCGCATGATTGTGATGAGTAACGTCTATCGCCTAGATTCTGATCCGACCGCCAATCCGCTCGTGGCCAAGAAAAGCCTGGTCGACCCGCTGAAAATCGATGCTGGTAATCGCCTGCTCTGGCGCGGAAATCTCCGCCGCCTCGATTTCGAGTCCATCCGCGACTCGATGGTCCTCCTCACCGGCAAACTTAATCCGACGGTGGGCGGCCAGCCCGCTAACATCACGGACGAGCCCTTCAGCTATCGTCGCAGCCTCTACGGCTACGTTGATCGCAGTCGCCTCAGCGACACGCTCTCGCAGTTTGACTACGGCGACCCTGATCAGCCAAACTCGAAGCGTAATTCAACCATCGTGCCTCAGCAGGCCTTGTATTTCATGAACAATGCGCTCTGCGTCGAGGTCGCTCGCGCCGTCTCGTCTCGCAAGGATGTCGTCAATGCGATATCCGAAGATCAGCGTATCGTCTCGATGTTCCGCTGTATGTTCCAGCGCCGTCCCTCCGCCGGTGAAATCCGTTTTGCCCAAGAATTCCTATCCAAAGCCAAGATGAGCGCCGCGACCGCCAACCTGCGGCCTCCGACCAAGGCCACCGTCGCTGGCACCAAGACCGGCACCAAGGCCGTGGCTCCGGTGGCTCGTACCATGGCTCCCGCCGCCAAAGGCATGACCGTCAAGGCGCCCGATGGAGAAGAGAGCATGATGGCCGCCGTGACTGGCGGCGGCGCCGAAAGCGTAATGCAGAACGTCGGCGAATCCATCGCGCGTACGCCGATGACTCCGACCGAGCTACTCGTCCAGGCCCTGCTCCTTTCGAACGAATTCGTGTACGTCAACTGAGGCTAGACCCTCAGAATCCTGAAGAAAGCCGGCCATTTGGCCGGCTTTCTTGTTTTACAGCCAGAGGGAGGGGCGGTGGAAGGCAGGCGTTTTTTACTCATTTTTAACAAAAAACCCCTTAATCCCTGACCCGGGGTTGTATGAGGTAATAACGACAAACCAGTAGTTGATATCCCTCATCCTGACATGAGAATTCTCCCTTAGAAGGAAGCCCCAGTCCTACCCCGACTTTCCTTTCCCTTTTCAAATCGCCGCCCCTCCCATGAATCGCCCCCTGAACATGCTCCGTTTCCTTCCGTTGCTCACCGTCCTGGGGACGACCTCTATGCTTCACGCCGCCGATGCGCCCGCCGAGGCCAAGATGGATCCGGCCGGCCTAGAATTCTTCGAGAAGAACGTCCGCCCAATCCTCACCGAGCGTTGCTATGAATGTCACTCGAAGGAGAAAGGTGTCTCCAAGGGCGGTCTGATTATGGATTCCCGTACGGGCATGCTCGCCGGGGGTGACCTAGGCCCGGCGGTCGTGCCGGGTGATCTCAAGAAATCCCTGATGATCGTCGCCGTTCACCAGTCCGACCCAGAGCTTTCGATGCCGCCGCGAAAGAAGGGCGCCAAGCTTTCCGACGCGCAGATCGCGACGCTCGAGCAGTGGGTTAAGATGGGCGCACCCGCTCCGATTGGTGCCGGCGCCACCAAGCTCACCGGTCTTTCCGACAAGGCGCGCAGCCACTGGGCTTTCCAGCCGGTCCGTGAATACGCCGTGCCGACCAAGCTCAGCAACGCCGCCTGGTGCCAGAACGAAGTCGATGCCTTCGTGCTCGCGAAGCTCGATGAGAAGGGCCTCAAGCCCAGTCCCGCCACGGACGGCGAATCCCTCCTCCGCCGCCTTTCCTACGATTTGATCGGCCTCCCGCCCACCAGCAACGAAGTCGAATCCTTCTCTCGCGAATACGACTCCGCCCTCGCCATGGACAACATGGCTGCCCGGAAAGGCCAGCCCGGCCGCGCCGTGGGCGCCGTCGTCGAGCGCACCGTCGACCGCTTGCTGGCTTCCCCTCACTACGGCGAGCGCTGGGCCCGTCACTGGCTCGACACCGCCCGTTACTCCGACACGAAGGGGCTTAAGAAAAACGGCACAATCGAGACCTTCGATGCTTCGTGGACCTATCGCGACTACGTCATCGATGCGTTCAACTCCGATAAGCCCTACGATCAGTTCATTATCGAGCAGCTTGCCGCCGATCGTCTGCCGGACCTGGCCAAGGACGATGCGCGCCTCGCCGCCCTCGGCTTCATCACCGTTGGGAAGCGTTTCCAGAACAATGACGACACCATCGACGAGCGCATCGACGCGACGACCAAAGGCTTCCTTGGCCTGACCGTATCCTGCTCGCGTTGTCATGACCACAAGTTCGACCCGATCCCGGCCGCCGACTACTACTCCCTTCACGGCATCTTTGCCTCTGTCATCGAACCGCAGCAGAATCCGGTCGTCCGTGATCCGCTTCTCATCGGAAAGAACGCGCCGACCAACGCCTATCGCGCCGACTACGAGAAGAAGCTCGCCGGCCTGATCAACACCACCGCTGGCGGCTACTACAAGCACCTCGCTGGCATGCAGGCTGCCTTCCATCGCGAGTTCGCTCCGCGCGCCCTCGCCTCGCTGGTCGGAGGCTTCCGCAGTTCTGCGGGCTTCGATATCCTGAAGAAGTTCGACCTCGGCCAGAACCGCGAGCTGGATCCGTCCTTCGCGTCGTCCGTCTCCCGCCCCGAGCACCCAATCACCGGGCTGCTTGTCCGCCTCAAGAAGGTCAGCCCAGACAATTTCGAGAAGCAGGCCCCCGCGATCATCGAAGCCGCGCTGGCCGATAAGAAGAACCCGGTCAACCCGCTCGTCGCCGAAGGTCTCCGCGGGCTTAAGCCGAAGTCCCTCGAGGAAGTCGCCTTCGCTTACCAGGCGATGTTCAAGAAGAACCACGATAAGATTGTCGCGCACATCCAGCTGCGCAGTCAGCCGGGCCGCAAGGGTGATAAGGACAACCCCGCCGTCGCTCAGCTTGCCGCCTTCCCTTGGCCCCTGCCCAATGTCGAGGACATCTCCACCGTCTCGCTGCTCGAGCGTGTGACCGAGAGCCGCGATTTCTGTGATAACTGGCAGGTGCCAATCGCCTCCACCTTCGTTAACAACAGCAAGCCCGCGAAGTACTTCAAGTTCTCCGACATCAACGCGCTCGACATTACGCACCCTGGCGGCCCCGGCACTGCGATGGTGATTACCGACGTCGAGAAGCCCCGCGACAGTTACGTCTATATCCGTGGCGACCGTAACAAGCGCGGCCCGGTGGCCCCTCGCCAATTCCTCGAAGTGCTCGCCGGTCCCGACCGTCTCCCGTTCTACGAAGGTAGCGGCCGACGCGAACTCGCCCTAGCTATCGCCAGTCGCACCAATCCGCTCACGGCCCGCGTCCTAGTGAATCGGCTCTGGATGCACCACTTCGGCGTCGGCATCGTCACCACGCCGGACGACTTCGGCAATATGTCTGAACTCCCGAGCCACCCCGAGCTCCTCGACTGGATGGCCACCACCTTCGTCGAAGGCGGCTGGTCGATCAAAAAGATGCACAAGAAGATCCTGCTCTCGGCGGCCTACCGTCAATCGGCTAACCCGAGTTCCAACCCGCTCGTCGCGCAGAAGGCATCAGTCGATCCCATGAAGATCGACGCAGCCAATAAGCTGCTCTGGCATGCTAACCTCCGTCGCCTGGACTTCGAGTCCATCCGCGATTCGATGCTGCTTCTCTCCGGCAAGCTTGACCGCGCCCTCGGCGGCCGCGCGGTGAATATTACTGACGAGCCCTACAGCTATCGTCGCACCATCTACGGCTTCATCGATCGCGACAAGCTCAGCGAGTTCCAGTCCCAGTTCGACTTCGCCGACCCCAACATGGCAAACTCGACCCGCGGCTCGACTATCGTCCCGCAGCAGGCCCTGTTCTTCATGAACAACCCGCTCGCGGTCGAGGTCGCCCGCAATGTCAATTCTCGCGCCGAGATGGCTAAGGCTACTTCGGACGACGAAAGAATCTCGCAGCTCTATCGCATCATGTATCAGCGCTCTCCGACCGTGCAGGAGCGCCAAATCGCCCGCGAGTTCGTATTGCGCATCGCTGGCTACATCGATGAGCCGTCTGGCCGGCTCTCCTCTAAGGAAGCCAAGACCGCCAAGTCTCGCGCCGAGAAGCAGGTTAAAGCTAAGTCCGCCCAGGTCGCCACGGCCAAGGGTCCGGCGGCCCCCGAGGTGAAGATTGAAACCTCGGTTCAAGGCGGAAAAATCGTGAATACCACGCCAAAGGTCGATCGTAAGGTGCCTTCTAACCCCTGGGTCATGCTGGCCCAGTCGATGGTCTGCTCGAACGAATTCGTTTACCTGAATTGATCACCTTACTGTAGCAATCTAGTTTGAATACTCAAAAT
>Ga0209299_1001464_pt1 | contig 13038 bp, 31 predicted proteins | sample S_140806_MF_Meta_FD_187326 | JGI IMG/M metagenome (GOLD analysis project Ga0209299, IMG submission 187326) | Freshwater microbial communities from Lake Simoncouche, Canada to study carbon cycling - S_140806_MF_MetaG (SPAdes) (version 2) | ecosystem: Environmental > Aquatic > Freshwater > Lake ...
ATTAGGTGACAAGGTGAATGACCGCAACGGGCAACGGGCAATCAGGGTGAGCGGTGGCGGAATGGACTTGGGCTACCACTTGGTGCACAACCTCTCAATGACATTGTACGGTGTCGAAAATCGTGGGGGCTACACACTCTCACACGACTGGGCGTAACTCATGGCACGCACAAAGCAACTGAACATCAACGCGATATTGAAAGCGTATGAAGCAGAAGCGAAACGAGCAGAGCGCAACGCGAAAGCGACACGGGGAGACCTATTAGAGCAGTACTGGCTCGCACACGCTTGTCAGGTCAGACAATACAAACAACAAGCAGAAAGGGTACAAGCATGAAGCAAGAAACAGACCCAAGCCAACGCTCCTACAGTTGGGGCGAAATGGCTGACCTAACACACGAAACACAGGTCGAGATATTTAACTGGTGTGGGTGTGAAGATAACGAAGGTAATGAGAACCCATATTCAGACTGTCCAACAGGAGATGGGGTAATCGGTATCGCATTAGACGCAGGTGGTTTAGTTTGTTTGCAATGCGCTAACGAACCAAGAAACAAAGGAGCATCATCACAGCCATCATACGAAGAGGGATACCCCGATGGCTATACCTGTGCTGAATGTGGTGACGAATGGTATCCCGAAGGCTACATCAAGGGAGAAGAAGAATGAAGGTTAGCAAAGCAATAGAAATGTTGTCGGAACTAAACGCCGATGGTGACATCGCACTCTCATGGTGGGGGCGTGAGTTATTTACAGAAGACGATGACCAGCCCGTATCAGAAGAGAAGTGGGCTTATGCGGTTGATGAGTTCGACAACGCAGGTGGGTACGACTCTATAAACGAGCAGGTATGGACTTACCTATGGGAAGCAACACAAGAAGCAACCAACAACAACAAAGGAGAACAGCAATGACAACAGAAACTATTAGAACAGAAATCATCCGCCAGTTTGAGGACTTGAGGTTCTTACTATCGGAAGGTATCAGGACAGGCGAGTTACAACCTATGCAAACTATCGCAATGCTTGAGCAACTTAATCAGGCGCAGTGGTTGATTGAGCAGGGCATGAAACAGGCGGTAGCCCAATGACCACCAAAGAATACTTGGTCAATGTTGTAGAAGAAACTCTTACCACCTACTTCATAGACGCAGAAACACCCGAAGAAGCAGAAGAAAAGTGGAGAGCAGGAGAGTACGACCTAGCCAAAGAACGAGGTGGCGAGGTTATAGATATTCAAGTAGAAGAGAACGAACCTAACGATAGAACAGGAGAAACGAAATGAACTACGCATTAGTAATCATATGGTTTGTTGCAGGGTACACAGTAGCAACCAAGCAGTATCTAAAAAAGATTGAGCGTGAGCAAGCAATCCGTAACCGTTACAAATGGCAACTAGGAAAGGGAATCAAATGAGCGCACAACAACAAGCAAAAGAGAACGCAAAACTACATCACTTCATCATCACCTTTGACACAGAGTTGGGCGAGTGGTTTCACGACACCGACCAAGAAGAACAACATTATCCTATGGGGACAATCTTCAACTGGATTACGGGCGAGTGGTTGAATGGGTACACGGGCGACAGCCACTTCATTGAAGGCGAAGAAGAGAACTGCAAGAAACTTGCCGAAGGTTTAGCACACATGAACAAGGACGCTCATGGAAACTAGCAACGATATTATAGATGACTTCATCAACACATGGATAACAAACGAACCCACAGCACGAGAGGTAGTCGAGGTGCTACGTAAGCGTTGGGGTTGGACTGTCCTCATCCATGAACTCAACGAATACGAAAACAGTTGAGAACACCAGCCAGTCGTTACCGCTACTGGAACTGGCAACGACAAGACACCAAAAAACAACAGGCATTACAAGACACCCCCCGATACCTGTACGTTGTAGTCCGACTAGTAGTAGGCAAAGAGTACGGGTGGTGGCGTGGCACAGAACGCAAACACGCTTTTACCCGTGACATCAACAAAGCCTGCAAGTTCCGTACCGCCGAGTGCGCCCAAGCAACAGCCGACAACAGCCTGCTCTACAAACTGGCAGATTACAAGGTGAGCAAAATAAACAAAACCATGTTAGACTAAGACCTGAACTGCCCCATTCCGCAAAGGTTTCCCCTTCCCTAGCGTTGAGTGGGGCTTTTCAATATCCCGAACGCAACACCGAACGCTCGGCAGGGGTTTTGCCACCCCACACACCGTACCTACGTTGCTCAAACTCTTCTGCTTCCATTGCGAACGCAAGACACTGCTTCTTCACAGAGCAACCTTTACACACTGCTTGTGCATCAACAAAGATACCTTTGGTCGAGATACCTGTGGGTGTGTCAGGGAAAAAGATGTTGCCATCCATACCTTTGCACACTGCATCATCAAACCATGCTAAATACTTTAATGCTGTCATCGGTTCAGTTCCCTTTCAATAGAAGCCATGTCACCCTTCAACTGGCTTATCAACTCTTGCAACTGCCGCACTTGCTTTCTTAAGTCAGCAATAATTTCTTCAGTCGTCTTCATCTTCCTCATATTTTCCACACCGTATCTCCCTTGTTATCCGTTCACCAACACACGGACACGGAGAAGGTTTCCCAGTGTCACGCATGGGTTTCCATCACATCATAGTTCGCGTCAGACATTTTTAATAATCGTCCAGTCTTCTCCAACGCAATCCACGAGGAAGCGTCAGGGTCACAGCCACAGCCGACCAGTCTTTGCTTATCTAGTTTCACTGTGAACCCACATTTGTTGCAACGCAACTTGGTTATTTGTTCCACAGTTTTTCTTTCACCATAGCCAAACACCCAACATACCCAGCCACATCAACAACAGTGTCATGTGACCACCTGCCTGCTTCCAATGCTGTCCTAAGACGCGACAACTTAACACTCACCATAAACAAGATGGCTTGCTCAACAGTTAAAGACACACCAGTCAGCCCCTCAAAAATGTCGCGGGTCTGCGTATAGTCCTCTAATGGGTGAGCGTACTCGTCATGGCGGTCACCTGTAATCAAATCGTATGCTTCGGTGAGTACCTCTGCACCATCAGTCGAATTGTCCACGAAACGGATTCCTCATTTCTATCATCAAAAAACTGTTTGCTTCCACTGCTTCTTTCATCTCTTTAGATTCATAGCATCGCATCACATGCAGACAAGGGTCTTGCCCTTCCATAAAATCTGCTTCCTCTGTAATAGACATAGGTACACCGTCATGTGTATGGCATACAGGTGGGGAAACAAACCCTGCTCGCATACCAATCTCTAACCACTGCTCAAAATCAAGCATCATAATGTCCATTAGAATGAATCATTCCCAAGAAACGGCACCGCACCAAACTTTTCTGTAACCATCGCAAGGTTGCGTTCAGTCTTGTCAGCGAACACAGCGTTGAATCGCATCGTCAAACCGATTTCGTCTGCCAAGATTTTGGTTGTCCAAACTTTGTTGCCATCCTTTTCATACGATGAGATGTCTAGTTTCCCTACCACAATTACACGGGAACCCTTCTCAATAGAAGACGCTGCAGTTTCTGCCATGTCACCAAAAACTGTGACGTTATGCCATGTTGTTTGCTTCTTGTCATCTTTACCTGATGTGGTGGCAACAGTGAAGTTGCCGATTGCTTTACCGTTCGCACCGTATTTCAGTTCGATTGGTTTACCGCAGTTCCCTACGATGGTGATGTTATTCATTTACCTACCTTCTCTTTCATTGGTTGTATTCTGGATGATGTTCTGTTATCTTCTGCACTAATACACACATGTGTCGGGGGTTCAGATACACGGACATAGGTGTTTAGGGTCATGCCACAACGGTCACAAAACCATCGTGTTGCTGTACGTCCCTTCATAATGTCATGCTATCAGGGTGCTGGTATCGCCCAAGGATTCCAACCCCACCCGTACCTGTCCATTCCATACTGATGGATGGCAAGCCCTGCCGTAAGGCAGACTGTTGGGTTGAATAGGTCTGCTGGTCGTTGAAGGATGTCTTGTGCGCGTAGCCATTTTGTCCAACTGCCGTTGATTTGTAGCAAGCAACGACTTCCACCGAACGGGTCTTGTTTGTTCCATGCTGTGTTATCCCCTCTGCTCTCTCTGTTAATAACGAAATCTAATATCGGTAAATCTTTTTCAGCCCAACCAACCTGCCGTGCTAACTCCCACCACTTACCTTGCAAGGCTGTCGGTGGAACTGGTGGTGTGGCTTCCCTTACATTACGAATCTGTACCGTCGATGATGGTGTCCCTTCGGCAGATGGTGCTTCTGCTACTGCTACCGTTGCCCCTAAAGCAATCAAACTTATAAAACTTGTGATGATACGTTTCAACAATTTATTCTCCTAATCGTAAGCGGATAGTGACATCAACTCCTTCACTTGCTCTGGGTATATAAGAAAACCTTTCGCTGGGTTGTCGGATGTTTGCGCTGCGATGCGCTCGGGCAGATGTTGTATGTTCGCCTTGATGTAACGGCGTAACCTGCTGGTTTCTATTATAACAAACGCCGATGGCGAAAACAAATACACCCACCACCTTGCCTTAGTCACAGCAATACCTGACGGTTTCCATCCAGTATTGTGCGGGTTCTGTTCAAACTCAACAAAGATACGACCATTACGATACCTGTCGTACTTTACTTCAAACGAACCGTTACTTAAGTCAGCAAGAAATGTTTTAACAATCTCTTCGCCTTCATGTCCGAACGCTAAATCTTTTGTGAAGTCATGCGGATTGATGTCATGTGACGGTGCATACCCTTCGGTGCGTTCAATCACTCGATGCCATCTACAGTGCGTTCAACAATAGGTTTCTGTGATTCATACCCACGGTTGATGTAAGCGTCCATTGCGTCACGTTCACGCGGTGTTGCACCCATCCAATCAACTGGACGTTTCGTACCGTAGATGCGTTCCATTAAACATTCGTATAGTTCACGGGTGATGTCATCCATTGCGTACTGCTTCCTCGTATGCTTCCACCGCACGGTTCATCTGTTGTGCGTCTTGTTCATAGTTCGCTTCAACTAATGCTGTAGCAATTTCTTTCCAATCAATGTCCATTAGTAGCCTGCTTTCTTTAATAGTTTTAATAGTTCATCCAACCTTAAGACCGCATACTGGTCGGCAGGATTACCGTAACTGCGACGCTTCGCAACCACAATCCCAATCTCAGCACCAGCGTTAATACGTTCAACCTCAGCCTCATGTAACCAGCCAGAAAAGTTCAACGTCTTATGGTTCTTACATTCCCAAACTAAACGAGGGTCAGTACCTGTGATGTCGCCCTTATCTAAAGCACCATTCAACGAACGACGCTCAACAAACGGATACATGTCTTTCAGATAGTTCACTATGAACGTCTCGAAGTTCGTGCCTTTAGCACGTTCTTTAGACACGGGACATTTCCTCGGCAAGTAACTGTCGAAACAAAAGACTGCGTGACACACCACGCTTCTCACAAAGTTTCACAATGTGTTCCATCTGAATGGTGGTCAATCTAAGAGACACCATCTTTGTCGAACGATAGATACCAGCAGGGTCTACGGTGCGTGTCGCTGCCATTATGCGCCTTCCTTAAATGATTTCAAATCGTTGAACGCTGAACGCAACAACGGAAGATGGCTGTTCAATATGATTGCACCTTTGCCCCAGTTCACTTTGGCATTGTCAGCAACTACTTCAGGTGTGAACCCTGCCTTCTCACAAGCGGCAATGAACTGTTCAATCTGTTCTTGTGATAGCGGTGCATCACCAACGGGTTCTGCTTTCACTACTTTGGGTGCTGGTGTTGCCACTGGTTGTGAGTGGTCATCCCATTCTTGTTTCGTCCACAACGATAGACAGATACCGAAACGCATAGCAGAGTTACGGATGAAGTCTGATACCAACTCTTTGAGTAGGTCAGGTTTGTTGTGCATGACTGAGCCGATACCGAGACGGCGTACACCTTGCACTGTAAGCCAACCTGCCATGTGTGCCATGCCGTTCTCAACACGGTACGCAGGTAAACCGTTCACATCAAACGCAACAGGTTCCCAAGTCCATTCGCTATCAACTTCGATAAGCATTTTTGTTATATCTGCGTGCCCAACAAAGGACAAAGACTGCCCTCCCTTGGGTAGTTTGCCTACAATTTTTGGGTCTGGCACACCGTATGCGCCAAGGATTTCTTCTAGTTTCATTATCTTTCCCCTTTCAAGAGAAGTGTTCTGTTGGTTACTTGCTTACTATATTTTTCTGTAAGAGCAGGCTCATTCATCTTCAACGATTTAATATCCAACGAAGCCCATGACTTACCCTTCCATGTTGCAATGATTGTTCCATCGACAGTAGCAACTTCGTTCGGTCCAATCAAATCGCACAGTTCTGCTTTCAACCTGTCCTCAATTTCACCGTACGATTTCAACTCCGACTTCACATGCTTCAGTTGTGTAACCAACTCTTTAGCCGTATGCGGAAGTTCAATAGACGTAGGTGCAGGCTTCTGGTAACGAGCGGTAATAGTTTCATAAGACCAATGGACTCCTTCTGGGGTCATACCCAAATCAATTGCGGTCAACCATTTGGCAACCTTCTCACAGTGTTCTTTAATCTCACCATCGCTGATGGTTTGCTCATAAATATGGAATGTCATGGACGCATCAAAGATTCCCCATGTCACATGACTTACGTCAGCACAGATGGCTTGTTGAATACCTTGGATACGCCAGTAGTCGGGCATTTCGCCTGACCATTCACGGTTCATAGTTTTGATTTCAAGTATCTTGCGGTCATCACCGTTCTCATAGAAACCGTCGAGGGTGGCAATCATGCGTGCACCCTCGTCTGTTTCACAAGCAAACATTTCTTCAGGTGTAATCCATTGGATGCCTGTGCGTTGAATAGCCCAGTTGATGCACAGTGGTTCAAGGTCATTGCCACGGGTCATTGCCCATGTGGGTGGGATAGGTGCGGGGGGTATGTCACCTAACATTTCTGCGGCGTACTTGTCCATTGGAACAAACGGGTGTAGCCCGTAGATTGCGGCTACTGCTGATGCTGATAACCGTTTACGTTTCTGCTTATCCCAGAAGCGTGTGTCTAGCCAGTCTTGTTCGCCGTGGGTTGGTTTGGTAATGCGGTAACGTGTGATTTGCATGTGTTCCCTTTCGTAGTGGTTCCTTCATGTATCACCATACACGGGTGTGATACCTATGTCAAGGACTATCCCAAGATTTTTATTGAACGAACCATCCCAGCAGGAATATGTATAGCGTGGATACCCTCGCCCTTACATAACGTCTGCCACAAATTCACGTGGTCTTTCTTCGAACCTGCATCACCAACAGCAACCAAAAAACCTACGCTCGCAACAATACATTCACCATCATCCTCATACTCATCCATGTCTTGCCATCCACCTTCGGAGAGATGTGTGTCAGCCCAGTGGACCAACACCATTGGTGGTTCAGTCTTCGTAATTGGGTTCGGTGTCATGTTCCCCTCGTTCTTTACAAATCGCACAGTACTTACCTTCGGCATACAACCAACTGATATTGCAGTCAGGGCAGGTCAGCCAGTCTTGTTGGGACATGGGTTTAGTCTAGTGAACTTCCAGCCATCTGGAGAGTTTTAGCATCCTCAACTATCAGACGGTCTAAGGCTCTAAGAACGGTAAAGAACTCGTCTTCTTCAGGGCGGGAAACCCTTGCTGTTACAAGGAATTTGCGGATTGTGTATAACGTTTCGCGTGTCATGGGACCAGCAAATATAGCCGAACTTGCAACTGTTATTCGGTTACTTTTTGTGGTTTTCTACATGCTCCGAAAGTTTGTTTGCAACAACATCTATCTTGTCTTCGGTACGGTAAATAGTTTTGTGCATACCCCTCAAAATGCTTTGCACTACAGCATGGTCGTCACGGTTTTCTTTAGCGAACCTAGCAACAAGGACTGTTAGCAGACCGAAAGTACCAGCAACAGCAGCAGCGAGAACAGTAGCCCAACCAGCATCCATGTCATACTGCTTTCGCAGCGAGAAAGGCTGCAACCGCAGGCGGAACATGGTTTCCTTGGGTGTAGCGGATGTGCCACGGCTCTGACTGAACCTCATGCGAGAAGCCAAACAGATGTTCATTGGCAAGCATCCAAGCAAGTCTAGGTCCTGATGCTGAAGCCACATCGACCGCAATAGCGAGGTTATGCTGCGATTTTCCTGGTGTCGCCAAACAGGCTTGACCTTTTTTGAGATACCATTTCTTGCCCTCAAAGGTGCGTGTGTCTGGGTTGCCCGTGTCTTCTAGTTGGTACCTTAAAAAAAATGCTTTGGTTTGTAATTCGAGTGTTCGATATGTGTCACCGCTACTCGTCGGAGTCAGTTTGATACCAGCCTTATCAGCCGCATCAACCATTGCTTCCCAAGCATCAGCAGCACAATGATGCAACGTACCACCAACAGTTTTGCGTAGTTTATCTGGGCTTAATTTTCCAGGCACAGCACCCTTAAGATGGTCACAAAGTTTTACTGGTACAACAGGGTAAGTCACTAGCAATCCCACTTTCGTAACGCCAATGCTTTACGTGTCGGTCTACCTTGAGAATCTTTCATAGGTCCAGGCATACCACCCATTCTTGCACAAAAAGATTTACGACGAGCAGCATCTTTAGGTGACTTCGCTGCCTGCTTCGCTGACACAGGTGGTTTCAGATTCATACCTTGTGCTTTAGCAGACGCACGACCTTTAGCGTTCAAACCGCCAGTAGGATTCTTACCTTCTTTGCGTTGCCACGCAGCAGTCTTAGCCATTACTTTTTCTTTGGTTTGGTGTGCTTCAAAACTTTGCTTGACGCAGTGTGCTTTGCACCAGTATGGATTTGACCATCCATCTTATGTGTCGCGCCCATATATTCTTTGCCATTAGGCAAATAGTGTTTAGATGATTTGCTCATTACTTTTTCTTCTTAGCAGCGTTCATATTGTCAACCAAATTCGGGTACGGGCGACCAGCCGCTTTAGCCGAAGCCTTCGCAGCAACCTTCTTCTTAGGAGAAAGTTTCTCAGATTTTTTGGCAGGGTTTTTTGTTTCCCAAACAGGCTTACGCATTACTTCTCAGATTTTGCGCCGAACGCGCTGTTGATTTCTTCCATTGTAAGTTTGCCATCAAGCGAAGCCTGAGCAAGTTTCTGTACCACTGTTGCACAAGCAGCAAAACCAGCAAGCACAGCCGACTTCCAAATCTCTAGTTCAGGGGCAATCACAGCACTACCACCAACGATAGCCAATGCTGAGGAGAGGAATACTGCCACGATACGACCAACAATGTCTTGTGCTTTTTTCATTCTGATTCCTTTGTGCTGAGAGTTAATGCTGCGTGTAACACTAATGATACACCAACCACCCAGATAGCCTGTCTTAAGGTAGGACCCGACAGGGTGATAAGGACTAAGCCTGTGCCTGCGTATGTCCAGGCATTGTCTTTGATGAGGTCAGTGAGGCGTTTCATTTCCGTTTTATCTTACTACCTGCTGCTGTGAGGGTTGTCCCTGCTGCGATGGCGATGAGGGTTCGTCGTTCTCCCACAGGGATATTGGAGCCTGTTGGCACATAGTCGTCGAACCCACCAAAGATGTCTATGGTTTGTTCAAAGGCTTTTTGGACAGCCAAAGGTGCGTTTTGGATTGCTGCTGTGAGTTCGGCTATTTGTGTCTCGTCTAGTGCCGCGACTTCGATGGTTTCAAAGATTTCTGTGGCTTGTTCTTCGGTGATGACAGCCAACACTTCGGGGTTGGTGGCGAGGGCTTCGGCTTGGTCTGGTGTTACTGCGGTGGCAAGGATTTGGGTGATGAGTGCTACTGCTTCTTCGGGGGCTAGGTCTGCGATTGTGTCTACAACGGTATCGAACTGTTCTTCGGTAAGGGGGATGTCTGTGTTGCCAGCGTCTAGGAGGGCTTCTACGAGTTCGGGTGGTAATTCGGCTATAAGTTCTGTTGGGAGCGTGTCAAGCGTTTCTGGTGCGTCTGAGGGCATGTCTAGTGGCAAAGGCATGGTGTCGGGTGGGTCTTCGACAAACGGTAGCGTATCGGGTGGACCAATAGTAGGGTATGTGACCACAAGTTCAGGTAATGTGTCCACAATTTCGGGTGGTAGTTCTAAAGTATCTGGCGGGAAACTTTCAATCTCAGGTGGCAAAACGATTGTGTCTGGTGGCAAAGGGATTGTGTCCACAGTTTCTAGGATTGGGTCTGGCACAACATCAGGACTAGGCTGGGGAAATGGGTTTGTTTCAATCTCTGGCGGAGGGGGCATTGTCTCTGGGATGGTTGGTATCACTATTTGTGGTGGCGGAACCGTTGCTGGCGGGTCTGGCATTGTTGGCTCTGGTGGGTATGTGGAGGTTGTTTGAGGTGTCGTAGTAGTTGAGGGGTTTGTTACAGGCACAGTCGTAGAGGGTGCAGTAGTAGTAGTGCTCGTCGTTGTAGTCGTGGATGAAGTTGTGGTTGTCCATGTTGTTGTTGTCTCCTGAACAGTTGTAGTGGTATCTGGAACCGTGGTATCTGGAACAGTTGTATCCGCAGGGATACCATTAGTTGTGAACGCTTCATCGGGAACTATCTCGAACCCTAAGCCATCAATGTTCCAAGCCAGAAGCAGGCATGATGACCCTCCATTTTCGTACATCCACAGGTCAAGTGGTTGGCTGCCTGCACTAATGTCTATCTGACCAGACTCCATCCAAGTGCAGCCCTGGTCCCACCAGTCGCCCCATTCGTTACCGTTAATGTCAATGATGCCACCGTCATCTGATGCCAACCAAAACTCTATGGTGTCATGTTGGGGTATTTCGATGAAGCCTGTCATGTGAACCATGAACAAGTCGTTTGTGCAATCTAGGTACGGTTCCCCGTCATAGGAACGGTTGATGTTGTTTTCCACTTCACTACCGCAAACGGTATAGATGTTGTCTGACCGTGTGGGAGGTACGGTATCTATTGCGTAATAGGTAGCCTGTAGTCCTGCTATCGGTTCAGCGTTAGCGGATGGTGCGAACAGTGCGAGTATTGCTACTGGCGCAAATATCAGCCAACGAGAACTACGCACATCTTAACTATTTTGGTATCCGTACACACGGATAGTTCCGCCAGTTAAAGTACCGCTGTCTGGTGTCAAAGTAAAATCCGTATAAGAAGTGGCAACATTGTGATAACCAGAATTAAAACCAGCACCAGCACCCGAAATTGCGATGTACTGTCCAAAAATTGTTGTTCGTGCTGCCAAAAATGGATTCACTAACTCAACATTTAAGAATATGCCAACGCTGCTTTGGCGTCCTGCTCTAGTCCATGATGTTGCGTTATCGTCAGAAGCGTTTGATGCTGTAGCGCCCGTGTAATTAATTGTGTTTACTCCTGCATAATAACCAGTAGCACTTGCACCTAACTTTAATCCTAATTTTGCATCAACTGAACCAACGCCGCCCGATACAACAATTTTGTATGAGTCATAGGTTGCACTGAACGCAGCAGCCACAGTCACACTTGAAACTGCGCTACCAATAGTGACCACACCACCAACTGCTGTACCACCAGACGAACAAGTTGCAGTAGTAACAAGTTGCAAACCGCCTGTACCTGTCCACGCTGTACCACTCCAAACGAGCAGTGCGGAAATAGTGGTGTCATAAATTGCTTGACCTGTGTACGGTGACGCAGGGCGAGTAGCAGTAGTACACACAGCAGGCTGAACCAAAGACTGCGCACCCAAAACGGTAGACAACGGCATTACATTCCTCCCAACAATAGTTGTGCTTCATCAGCGGTGATACCAAGTTTATCTAGCAACGCTTCACGGGCAGACGCTTTGTCGGCTTTGGCTTTTGCTTCTGCTTGTGCTTCAGACCTCTGCGACTCAATCTTTGCAATCTCATCTGCTGTGGCATCTCGCACTAGGTCATCTATCTGTACCTTGTATGTCATGTCATGCCCTAACTATTTGAGTATCCGTAAACGCGAATAGTGCCGCCTGTCAATGTGCCAGTATTAGGAATTATTGTAAACGCTGTAAATTGCGTTGTGTTATTAGCAAAACCTGAACCCGTACCGCCAACACTTGTTGTATCTAAATCGTTATACCAAGTTTGAAAAACGGTATTTTTAGCCAAATTAGGCGAAAGTAAATAAAAGTTTGCCGCTAATGAATTAGATGAACCAACGCCAGCCCTAGACCATAACGCGGCGTTGTTGTCTGCACTATTATTTGATGCACCGCTGCTATAAGTGACTCGCGGATAACCTGCGTAATAACCCGTTGTTGTGCTACCCAATTGTAAACCTAAGTTTACTGCGGTGCTAGCAACGCCGCCAGCAATAGTTATTTGATAATTGTCGTATGTTGCACTAAACGCACTGGAAACCGTGACGCTTGAAACTGCCGTACCAATAGTTTGCGCCGTAATCAAAGTTAATGCGCTTACTGGAGCCCACGCCGAACCCTTATACACCACCAACGAATCGGTATCAGTCTCCGAAATAACTTGACCATCAAACGGAACCGTAGGTCTGCTCGTAGATGTGGCTACACCCATGCGTAGACCTTGTGTTGTAGCAGAAATTGTCATCGTAAAACTCCAAGCGTAGAAATCATTATGACCAACTCACATTCCCTGTACCAGCAGTAATTGTAGCCCGTTTGTATCCGCCACTCGCTGACGACTCTGTACCAGTTAAACCTGAACCGATAGTAATTGTGAGTGTGTCTGCGTAACGCAAAATAACAACACCTGAACCACCTGCACCGCCTACCGAAGTAGAAGTATGCGAACCGCCACCACCACCGCCACCAGTGTTTGCCGTACCAGCAGTTGCCTGAGTGTTCGTTCCATCGACAGCACCTTGACCACCGCCACCCGAACCAGCAGCACCACGAGTACCACCATATGATTGACCACCAGCACCACCACCATAAGTGACACTTGAACCAGTAATAGAAATTGCTACACCCGAACCGCCAGCACCACCAGTAGAACCTGACGCATTTCCCCCACCAC
>Ga0209299_1001465_pt1 | contig 13032 bp, 20 predicted proteins | sample S_140806_MF_Meta_FD_187326 | JGI IMG/M metagenome (GOLD analysis project Ga0209299, IMG submission 187326) | Freshwater microbial communities from Lake Simoncouche, Canada to study carbon cycling - S_140806_MF_MetaG (SPAdes) (version 2) | ecosystem: Environmental > Aquatic > Freshwater > Lake ...
TTGGTGAGTTTGGTAAAAAAGCAGCATTGGCTTTCGCAGCCGTTGGAGCAGCCGTTGGGGCATTTGCTGTATCTGCCGTAAGAGCAGCAGCTGAGGATGAAAAGGCTCGCAAATCTCTTGAGCAAACTATTAGATCTAATACTAAGGCAACAGAAGCACAAATTGCTGGTCTAGATGACTATATATCCAAGCAATCAATTGCAACTGCAACCACCGATGATGTTTTAAGACCTGCTTTCGCAAGATTAGTTCGATCGACTTCAGATGTTACTAAAGCACAAGAATTGCTTTCTTTAGCGCAAGAAATATCAACTGCAACTGGAAAGCCACTTGAAACAGTAGCGAATGCTTTAGGTAAAAGTTTTGATGGGCAGAATACTGCTCTAGGTAAATTGGGCTTAGGTATTGATGCTGCAACCTTAAAAACCAAATCTCATGATGAAATCATGCAGATACTTAAAGGAACATATAATGGATTTATTGCCAATGAAGCAACCAATGCTGAGTTTAAGTTTAAGCAATTAACAATTGCTCTTGATGAAACAAAAGAGAAAATTGGAGTAGCTTTACTGCCAATTGTTAAAGAACTTGCAGATTATTTACTTGCAACAGTTGTGCCAAATGTTCAAGCATTAGCAGCTGGATTGACGGGCGATGATAGTGTTACAGCTGGCATTACCGATGCAACCGAAGGCGCATATAACTTTGGTCAGCAATTAAAATCAACTCTAAGTTTTATTATATCAATCAAAGATGAATTGTTTGTTCTTGGTGGCATCATTGCTACTGTATTTGTTGCTAATAGAATTGTTGCGTTTGTAAGTGCAATTATGACTTTAGTTACTGCAATGAAAGCCCTTAGAACTGCTGCTGCTGGTGCTGCTATTGCTACCGCATTTGCAACTGGAGGAACATCCGTTGCATTGGCTGCTGCCGCTCTTGCTGGTATTGCTGCAACTTATGGATTATCTCAATTAGCAGGTGGATCAGATTTACCATCAGTTCCTAGTGCACCTTTACCTAATGGTGGATATACGACTGGTCAAGGCGTAACAAACATTACAGTTAATGCTATTGATGGCGAAGGTGCTGCAAGAGCTGTGGCAAATGTTTTGAATCAAAGCGCAGCAAGATCCGCAGGATTATTAGTCGGCGGAACAGTAGGTAGATAATGACCGCTTGGTCACCAGATTGGAAACTTACAGTTGCCGGTGTTGATTACACCGACATCGCCATAAGTGATATTTCACATCAGGCTGGTCGAAATGACATTTATCAACAACCAAATCCATCTTATATGCAAGTTAGTTTTGTAGCATTATCTGGTCAAACTTTACCATTTGACATTAATGACAGTTTTAGTTTGCAAGTGAAAAACACAGCAGGAACTTATGTAAGTATATTTGGTGGCGATATCACAGATATAACTGTAAGTGTGCAAAAAACTGGTGCAGTTGCAACTGTGGTTGAATACTCAGTCCTTGCAATGGGATCACTTGTTAAGTTAGCAAAAGAATTATATGCCGATGCTGTTTCACAAGATGAGGATGGCAACCAAATCTATGATCTTTTGTCTAGCGTATTACTTGGCACTTGGAATGATGTCCCAGCAGCTACAACATGGGCAGGTTATGATGCAACTGAAACATGGGCTAATGCGTTAAATCTAGGACTTGGCGAAATTGACACTCCTGGACTTTACACAATGCAAAGTCGAGGTTCAGGTCAAGATCCAGATACGATTTACAACATTGCAAGCCTGATTGCTAACTCAGCATTTGGTTATTTATATGAGGACAATGAAGGAAACATTGGGTATGCCGATGCAGACCACAGGCAAAATTATTTGCTCACATACGGATATGTTGATCTTGATGCTAGACATGCACTTGGTCAAGGTTTAAGCACAATTACTCGATCAGGTGATATTCGCAATGACATTATAATCAATTATGGTTCTAATTTTGGTTTAGAAAAAACTGCTACATCTGCAACATCAATTGCAACTTATGGTTACAAAGCCGAGAGCGTGCAATCAACCATTCACTCAGCTGTGGATGCTCAAGCTGTGGCAGATCGCTATATTGCTCAACGAGCCTTCCCACAACCAGCATTCCAGAGCATTACCTTTCCAATCACAAATCCAGAAATTGACAATAGTGATCGGGATAATCTGCTAGGCGTATTCATGGGGCAACCTCTAAACATTCAAAATCTACCTGCTCAAATCTCAGGCGGTGAATTTGAGGGTTATGTTGAGGGTTGGTCATGGAGCACTAGGTTCAACGAATTATTCCTGACAATTAACTTGTCGCCTGTGGCATTTAGTCAAGTGGCGATGAGATGGAATACTGTGCCAATTGGCGAGCGTTGGAACACCTTATCCACAACATTAACATGGGAATACGCTACAATCGTATCCTGAGAATAGGACAAAATGGCAACCACTACTAACTATGGCTGGACAACACCAGACGATACCGCGCTGGTCAAAGATGGCGCATCTGCTATTCGCACGCTTGGTTCATCTGTTGATACCACAACAAAGAACTTAAACCCATCAACAACTTTGGGCGATATTGAATATCGTTCATCAACTGCAAATGTTAATACTAGATTAGGTCTTGGAACTGCTGGACAGGTTTTGACTGTTAATTCTGGTGCAACTGCTCCTGAATGGAAAGATGCAGCTAGCGGTGGTAATTTTACATTGTTGAACGCAGGTGGAACAGCTTTGTCAGGTTCAGCAACAGTTACAGTTTCAGGAATATCTGGTAAAGATAAAATTTTAGTTGTTGTAGATAGCGCAACTTCTGCAAGCACTAATCAGTATGTCAATTTAAGATTAAATACAGATACAGGAGCCAATTACAATCAATTTGGTTATACTGCTTATGTTGGCGGCGCTTACAATTCATCGGATGTAGTAAGAGAAATTTCTAGTTTAACATCAACTTCAATTGCATTAGCAGCGAGTTCATCTAATGCTGCTTCTGGTGTTGGTGCTTATGTTTATTTAACTGGATGCAATGCTTCTGGAGTAAAGGTTTTTCAGATGGCTGGTTCTGCAAGTCCATCTGCTGGTAATGGTCAAGAACCTTTTATTACTGGCGGTTTTTATTCGAGTTCAAGCACTATATCTTCAATTTCAATTACAGCAGCAAATAGTTTTAATGGTGGCAGAGTCTATGTTTATACAAGCGCATAAGGAGTGATCATGAAGATAACAGAAAAAGAATTTAACGCATTAACTGGTGAGGAAACAATTACTGAGCGTGATGAAACTGCTGCCGAGAAAAAACAACGCGAATTATTTGCTAAAGAGGTTGCGGCAAGACAAGCCGAAGCCGAAGCAAAACAAACAGCCAAACAAGCAATTGCAGATCGTCTTGGTTTAACTGCCGATGAACTTACATTGTTACTTGGCTAATGAAGGCTTGGTTATCTAAAGCTGCTGTTCAGTTAAGAGAGCAAACTGATGATTGCTTCCCAGACAGGAATCGTAAAAGTGATGGATGGGCTGCTTCTATGGCACATTTATCCAGAGCAGCAAAATCAGATCACAACCCAGATGAAAAAACAGGCTGTGTTAGAGCAATCGATATTACTGCTGGGCTATCTGACGACAAAAGGATTCCAGCGTATTTGGCAGATCAAATACGACTATATGGGAAAAATCATGGGCGTATCGCTTATGTAATCTTTGAGGAAAAAATAGCCTCACCCTTGCTTGGTTGGAAATGGCGTAAATACAAAGGCATTAATAAACACAATCATCACATTCACATCAGCTTTAAGAAAGATCAAGACAACAATTCAGAGTTCTTTAATATTCCACTACTAGGAGGCAAATAATGAAACTAACCAACAAACACAAAGCAGCAATCAAGTCATATCTAAGAGCTGTTGCAGCCTCAGGTATTACTGTCCTATTGGCAATCGTTGCAGACATTCGACCAGAACTTGCAATTCTTGCAGGTGCGTTAATTGCACCTATTGCAAAAGCAATTGATCCAAGTTCAGGCAAAGAAGCTGATTATGGCGTTAATGCGAAATGACACCGAACGAATGGGTTGGATTAGCCGTTGGCGCATGCGCTATCGCAAGCAGTATATTGTTGGTTCTACGCTGGGTTATTAAATCCTATTTGCAAGAACTTAAGCCCAATGGAGGCTCAAGTATCAAGGACACCATTTGCAGATTAGAACTACAAATTTCTCGACTTGAAAAGCGTGTTGATGATCTGTTCACTCTAATTAGTAAGCAATAATTTTCCTATGGCGAACACACGAAAACCTATCAAACGCAAAAAGATCAATCGTCGCGTAGTTCGCCAAACTCCTGATCCAACAAAGATTGATGCGCATTACATTGCGTTGCACGAGTGTTACAAAGCAGCTCGTAAAGCAGGATTTACACCAGAGCACGCATTCTGGTTAATGACCGAGCATAAGACTTTTCCTGATTGGGTTGTAGGCGATGGCGGCATCATTCCATCCATAGATCCAACTGACGACGAGGATGACGATTAAGCGATATTTAGTTATCAGCGATTTACAAATTCCATACCACCACGAAGTAGCTGTAAAGAATGTCATTAAGTTAGCGCGCAAGGAAAAGTTTGATTCTGTGTTGGTGGTCGGAGATGAAATTGATTTCCAGACAATCAGTCGTTGGGCGGAAAAAACTCCTCTTGCATATCAGCAAACACTTGACGCAGATCGCAAATCCACTCAAGACATTCTTTGGGCATTGACTGAGAATGCTAAAGAAGCCCACATTGTTAGATCAAATCACACCGATCGCCTTTACAACACCCTTTTGAAGGTGCCTGGACTGATCAGCCTTCCAGAGTTGCAATATGCCAAGTTTATGGATTTTGATAATTTAGGCATTAACTTCCATAAGTCATTTTTTGAGTTTGAAAAAAATTGGATACTTGCTCACGGAGATGAAAGTAATGCTAATCCTAACGCTGGCTTGACTGCCCTAAATCTTGCCAAAAAGGTCGGTAAGAGCGTAGTTTGTGGGCATACCCATAAATTGGGTCTATCATCGTTTTCTGAGGGCTTAGGAGGGCAATACAGGACGATTTACGGTATAGAATCCGGAAACCTAATGAACAAGGCTAAGGCTAGTTACACAAAAGGCATCGCTAACTGGCAAATGGGCATAGTAATTTTAGACTGGAATGGCAAAAATATGACGCCAACTCTTGTTCCAATCAATAAAGATGGCAGTTTCACAGCTCTTGGAAAGTCGTATGGGGCTTGAAACCGACTATCGGGATCGTTCGATTGATGATCATATCGATGAATTTGAGGATATTGGCGTTATCTAATCGTTATAGAACACGCCGAAAGTAATTAACCAAAGGTCATTGCTTTAAGTCATACTTTATGTATTCACAACCGTTGTGGATATGTAAGGGAGCAACATGATAGAAACTACAGCACCTTGGATCGTGCTTTATTGCACGCTAGGTTATTTTATAGCTTGGGGCATTTACTCAACAATCAAAGACAATGCATTCCAGTCAGGTTACTGGAAAGGTCGTAAAGATGGTTACGACATGCACCGCAGGATCACAGACAGCAAGCGAGATCAAGTGTTTGATTATGACAAAAACTGAAAGCCTGTTTGATGAGGTCATTACTACGATCCAACAGCGCGGAAGTGTCTATGGACATCCATACTACAACCACAAAAGAATTGCGGGCTTATGGTCTGCTTATCTCGACTTCCCAATCACACCGCATCAAGCTGCTTTATGTATGGCGTTGGTCAAGGTTTCTAGGCTTAGTGAAACCCCAGATCATTACGACAGCATCAAAGACTTCATTGCCTATGGATCTGTCTATAAAACTGTGCTTGATGCAGTCCAAGATGAAAACTGGGAGGATTAATTAATGGCTTTCAATTTGGCAGATTATGAAGATGTGGCTACTTTGAACAAATGGTTTATATCCAATTTTCCTCAAGGAAGATCTGATATTTCTGTAATCAACCATGATGCAGTCAATGGTTATATCTTGGTGCAAGCAACTTTGTGGCGAGATAGCACAGATCAGCAACCATGCGTTTCAAACATTGCTTTTGGTGCACGCGAGAGTTATATCCAAAACATGAAAAAGTTTTATGTTGAAGATACAGCGACAAGCGCATTGGGTAGGGCAATTATCCTACTTAAAGGATCTGACAAAACAGCTACAAAAGATGATATGAGAAAGGTTGAAAGTGAACCAATTAAAAACATTTATGGCAAAAGTGGCAATTCGCAAGTTATTGAAATGGCACTCAGAAAGTCGTTTGCAGATGATGCTAAGCCAGCAAGCGAACCTACAACATGGTCAGTTGGAGATATCGCGGAAGCCTTATCGAGCAAACCTAAACAACAAGAATGCGTTCATGGCTTAATGATTCTTAAAGAAGGCACAGCTAAAACTGGAAAGCCTTATTATGGATACGTATGCAGCGCACCAAAGGGAGAACAATGCGATGCTAAATGGGCGGTAACAGCTGCTAATGGCAGTTGGTTCTTCAGAGAGGAGGAATAAATGGGCGACATGGTAATGATTGATGGTTCTGGTCTAACTGCTACCTTCACAGATAATGGCGTTAGGGTCGAACCATCAACAATTTATTGTGATACATGCAACGATGACAGATTACTTCATGAGGGCGATCTTCTTCGATGCTATTCCTGTCATTCAATCAATCGGATTCCATAGTGCCGAATTACGAATACGCTTGTGATAGAGAGGGATCGAGTATTGTATTGGATCTTCCGATGCAGCACGAAATCCCTTTTTGTCAAGTATGTGGCTTTGAATTAACGCGTGTCTTTACAGCAGTTCCAGCAATCTTTAAGGGAACGGGATGGGCTGGTAAAAGTGGCTAAAGGTAGTGATGTTTCAGCTGGTGATGAGCACTTTACTCCTAAATGGTTATTTGATGCACTTGGAGTGATGTTTGATTTAGATGTCAGCGCACCGCTTGATTTGCAAACTCATGTTCCGTCAAGGAATAAATACACAGTTGTAGATGATGGACTTATCCAGCCTTGGTTTGGAAATGTTTGGTGCAACCCACCTTATTCCCAACCGACACCTTGGGTTGAGAAATTTATTTATCACAGGTGTGGGATAGCCTTATTGCCTATGACCAGAGGTAAATGGTGGTTTAAGTTGTGGAATGAGGCAGATGCGATTATGCCTGTCGCCCATAACCTCAAGTTTGAATTGCCCGATGGCAAAACAAAGCCAATTACCTTTAATCCTGTTTTGTTCGCATTTGGGGCTTCAAATGTTGAGGCTTTACACAAATCTGAATTGTTCAAAGTCCGATGAAGTTTAGATGCAATTTCTGTTCAGCCAATTCAGAGTTTATATGGATGGATGGCTATGACACAGCTGATGGTTTTAGAGTATTCCAATGCCTTAAATGCTGTGCTATTGGAACAAAGAATTTAGCGGAAGCAACTGACACTCAAGAGCCTGTTATTCGCTGCAAACAATGTGGATCATGGCAATTTGTAGATCAACAATGTCATACTTGTGAATTGATTGGGGCTAAATAATGGATGCTGGTTATGTTGAGACTTGGTTAGAAACAGATGACTTACGCATTATGACTTGCCGTCTGACCTGCGGTTATGTCAATTGATTTGGAGTGATGTGATACCCTTAAACGCAAATTCGCTTTCAGAGCGAAAGGGCGATCTGCGAAGCAGAAAGATCGCAAGGTTTGGTTTGGTGATATCTCTGTCTTTAGCAATGACAATAGCCTTTCAAAAGAATGATTCCGTTGCTAAAGAAACTACTAATCATTACAGACAATGGGCTTTCATACAGCTTAATGACTTAGATCAATTCTATTGTTTAGATGAATTAAACTACAAAGAATCTAGATGGAATCCAAAAGCCAAGAATGGTAGTCATTACGGTATTCCTCAAGGTAGATCTAAATACTTATCAAGAGTTGATGGATACAAACAGATTGATTGGCAATTAAAATACATTGAGAAACGATACTCTAATCCATGTAATGCTTTGGCTCATCACAAGATTAAGGGATGGTATTGAGTAAGAGTGCATTAAGAGATACTGGTTCGACCAGACAATGGCGAAGCATAAGAGAACGCATACTAAGACGGGATGGTTATATCTGTCAGTATTGTGGACAGGAAGCAGATACAGTAGATCATGTATTACCTCGTAGGCTTGGTGGTAATGATAGTGATGGGAATTTAGTTTCAAGTTGTCGAAGATGTAATTTATCAAAGGGTGGGCGGTTTTTTGTGAGCAAGAGAACACCACCGACCCCCCGTTCCTTTTCTAACCCACAAAACACCTCGATCGCTCACGATCAGACGGAATCGAATTGATTGATCTTAAAACGGGAGAGATCATTTCAGATCAGGCTCAATCAGGATTAGGAGGTGTGCAAACACCCCGTATTCACTCCAAACTCAACGATTTGCCGTCTAAAGGTCAAGAAATGATTGACTTTGCAGCTTCTCTGTCGATCGAACTTATGGATTGGCAAAAGTTTGTTGCAATTCATGCTCATAAGGTCAAAGAAGATAATCGTTGGTTTACGACCGAAGTGGGATTGTGCCTCAGTCGCCAGAATGGAAAGAGCACATTGATGATGCTTAGAATTTTAACTGGCATGTTTGTTTGGGGTGAAGGATTACAGCTTGCATCAGCTCACAGATTAACTACATCACTTGAAACATTTAGACAGATTGTTGCTTTAATTGAACAACATCCAGAGCTTGAAAAAGAAGTAAAGAAAATCCGATGGCAACATGGAGCAGAAGAAATAGAATTATTTGGAAACAGACGGTTTGTTGTAAAAGCTGCAAACAATGCTGCTAGAGGGTTAAGTAAACCCGAAACGATTCATATGGATGAGTTGCGTGAATACAAAGATGAAGATGCTTGGTCATCTATGCGTTACTCCATGATGAGTGCTAAGAATCCGCAAGTTTGGGTTTATTCCTCAGCAGGAGATCAACATTCAGTTATTCTAAACAAATTGCGTGAGAGGGCGTTGGCATCAGCTACAACCAATGACCCGATTGGGTGGTTTGAGTGGAGTGCCGAACCAGATGCGCCGATCCACCTTCCGTCAGGCGACATCAATTGGTCTGCATTTGCTCAAGCCAACCCATCATTAGGAATAACAATTCATCCAGATAACATTTTAGCAGCAATTAATGATCCACCAGATATTGTCAGAACCGAATTGCTCACGCAATGGGTTGATACAATAAACAGCGCAATTGATCCGCAAAAATGGGCAATGTGTCAAATAGATCCAATACCACTAGATCCTGAACAACCTACTTGGCTTGGCTTGGATTTGTCGCCTGATCGTAAATTTGGGGCATTAGTAGCTGCCCAGCGATTATCTGGTGAGAGATTTTATGTGCAATTGCTTCACACTTGGTCAAATGATTACAGCTTGAATGATTTAGCAGTTGCCAACGACATCGCACCTTATGTTAGAAAATACAACACACAAACTGTTGCTTTCAGCAAAAGAACAAGCCAAGCAGTTGCATCAAGGTTAGTTCCTGCTGGAATTCAGGTAACTGACATGGATGGAGCCATTTATGCAGAAAGTTGCGACCGATGGCTTGGCGCTATAAATTCCCATCGTTTGCAGCATTCGGGGCAAGAGGAATTGACACAGCAAACCTTGTCAGCTGCAAAATTACCTTATGGTGATGGTTCGTGGATTATAGGAAGAAGGGCGAGCAGGGTCGCGGTTTGTGCCAGCGTTGCAACAGCATTAGTTTCATATTTTGCGACACAAGTTGAAACAGAGGTGGACATTCAAGTCGGATAATTTGTATTTATGGTATATTATGTGCTAATGGGATTATTCGACCGATTTACCGCCAAATCAAATCAACCAGATTCACAAGTTGATGTTGCCGCTTCACTTGCACCTTACAACGCACAACAATTAGTTGGCGGAATTTTATTTGGAACAACTACTGCAAGTCGTGAACAGTTTATGGCAATACCAGCAGGAGCACGCGCAAGAAATATAATTTGTTCAACAATCGGATCATTACCAATTGAACAATACAATCATTTTACAAATGAACATGTAAGACCAAATCGCGTCATTATGCAACCAGATCCAAGAGTTGCAGGTTCTGCAATTTATAGTTGGTTGGCGGAAGATTTACTCCTATTTGGGGTCGGTTATGGAATGGTGTTGGATTCCTATTCTTCAACCGATGCTTCAAGAATTAGAGCATGGACAAGAATTGCACCTAACAGAGTATTTGCATCGTTAAATGGTAATTCAACTGAAATTGAATATTACACAGTAGATGGAAAAAGAGTTCCACCATTTGGTATTGGTTCATTAATTGTATTTAACGGATTAGATGAAGGAATACTAAATCGCGCAGGTCGCACAATCAAAGCTGCTGCTGCATTAGAACAAGCTGCTGAAATGTATGCAAAAGAGCCAATGCCACAAATGGTTCTTAAATCGAATGGCACAAATTTAACACCAGAAAGAATTACTAAACTTCTTGAGAGTTGGAAAATTAGCAGGTCTATGCGAACTACGGCGTTTTTGAATGCTGATGTGGAATTGCAAGCATTAGGTTTTGATCCTGCTAAATTACAATTAAATGAAGCACGACAATATCTTGCTTTAGAAATCGCAAGAGCATCTGGTATTCCTGCATCATTTGTTTCTGCTGAAACTACCTCGATGACATACTCAAACACCTTAGCCGAAAGAAAAGCGCTTATTGATTTTAGCTTGAGATCGATTTTGACGAGCTTGGAGCAAAGACTTAGTTTTTCAGATTTCTGCCCTAACGGAATTGAAACAAGATTTGACATTGACGATTTCTTGCGTGGTTCTGCATTAGAGCGTGCGCAAGTTTATGAAATCCTAAACCGCATCGGTGCAATGAGCATTGAGCAAATCCAAGAAGAGGAGGACTTAATCCGATGAAGATTAATTTCCCAATAGAAATAACAGCTGCTGATACAAATAAGCGAACGATTTCTGGAAAGATCGTAACTTGGGAAGAAACAGGTTCGACTAGCGCAGGATTAACAGTATTTGAAAAAGACAGCATTGATTTCTCAAAGCCTGTCAAATTATTGCTCGAGCATGAAAGAACAAAGCCACTTGGAAAACTTGTTGATATAACTGCAACAGATACAGGCTTAGAGGCAACTTTTCGTTTGGCTAAGACATTTTCAGCCGATGATGCACTTGAAGAAGCAGCAACTGGATTACGCGATGGATTTAGCGTGGGTGTAAAAATTAATGAATGGAAAAATGAAGAAGGCGTGCTAAGAATTAAATCAAGCACACTTCAAGAAGTTTCACTTGTAACAGATCCAGCAATTGACAGCGCAAGAGTCGCTGAGGTTGCAGCTAGTGAAACACCAGAGAATTCCGAAGCAACCGCTGAGGAAACCACAACAAAGGAGAACAAAGTGTCAGAAATTACTTCTGAGGCTCCTATCGCAACCGAAGCGGTAGAAGCGACACAGGCTCCAGTTGTAACAGCCAACTACATGGCATACACAAAGCCACGCGTTGATACAAATGTTACAGCAGGACAATATGTAGGCGCACAAATTCGTGCTCTTAACGGCGATTCAGATGCACGCGACTTAGTTGCTGCATTGCAAATTTCAACTGTTTCTGAGAATACAGGAATGGTTCCACCAAATTATCTACGCGATGTAATTGGCGTAATTGATTCATCACGCCCATTCATTAACAGCATCGAGCGTGCGCCACTTCCTGCTTCTGGCATGAAGGTTTTCACACCTAAGTTAGGTGCTCAAGCAGCGGTTGCATTAACAGCTGAGGGTGCAGAGTTTGGTTCAGTTGATACAGTTGTAACTTTCCAAGAAGATAACATTGTTAAGTTTGCAGGAGCAAATGTAATAAATGTTGAACTTCTAGATCGTTCAGACCCAAGTTTCCTAGATTTATTAGTTCGTGAACTAGCTGCATCATACGCACAAAAGACAGATGAGTATGCAGCAAAGATTGCAGCTGATGGATCATCAGATTCAACAGGAACAACAGTTTATACAGCAATTGCAAAAGGTATTGCTGATTCATTTGGCGTAATGCGTCAAACACCAAACAACCTATTGGTTGCAACATCTGGCGGAAATGATGGAATTGATTTCTCTGGATTACTTGGTGCAGTTGATGGATCAAACCGTCCTCTATTCGCAGCAGCAGCTCCACAAAATGCAGCTGGTTTAATTTCACAAGGTTCAACAGCAGGAACAGTTGCTGGTCTTAATCTTGTTGTAGATCCAAACTACACAGGCGGAACTGCTGGAGTTAAGGTTGGTCTTGTTTATCCAACTATGGCAATGCGATTCCACGAGAGTGGCACTTTTGAACTTCGTGCCAATATCGTTGCTAACGGTCGTGTTGAGATTGGTCTTTACGGATATGTTGCAGTAGTTAATCGCTACCCAACAGCATTCCGCGCACTACAGATCTGATTTAACTGAGTGCCTGAGGTTGCTCCCGATCTCAGGCATCCATTAATGGGAGTCTAAGAGAGGAATTTATGCCAACAATTATCACCGCAACCCAGTTGCGTTCCGTATTGGGTGTAAGTTCCTCTCTTTACGATGACACTTATCTTAATCAAATTATTGACACAGCAGAAACAGTTATTCTGCCAATGCTCGTTACATTCAAAGCACCAATTCAAAAAGTAGAGCTGACAAGCAATGTCGCCACTTTCACTACACTAGGAATACATGAATTTACCGAAGGACAATCAGTCATCATCACAGGATGCGGAAGCCCTTACAACGGAACAAGAGTTGTGTTGGCAGATAATCTTGGACAATATACCTTTTCGCAATCGATCACTAATGCCGACATACTCGAGGCTAATGTCATCCCATCCGGAGTTGCTGCCCTTTCTGGCGGATCAACTTATGTTGGAAATGCAGCTATTCAATCAGCCGTCTACACAGTTTCAGTTGAAGTCTTCCA
>Ga0209299_1001467_pt1 | contig 13025 bp, 9 predicted proteins | sample S_140806_MF_Meta_FD_187326 | JGI IMG/M metagenome (GOLD analysis project Ga0209299, IMG submission 187326) | Freshwater microbial communities from Lake Simoncouche, Canada to study carbon cycling - S_140806_MF_MetaG (SPAdes) (version 2) | ecosystem: Environmental > Aquatic > Freshwater > Lake ...
TTAACGATGAGGATGTCGCCTTGAGTGACGGTGAATTGGCGACCGGAGGTGATAAATGTGGCCTTCATGGCTGTCGGAAGGTCGGAGCAAACGGAGTGAAGGGGCGTTGGCAAGGGGAATTGTAGGTAGAATAGGGGCAGGGGTAGGGGTAGGGGGAGCTCATGAGAAAGGGGTAGGGATAGGGGTGGGGGTAGGGGTAGGGAGTTTTGGGGCATAAAATAGCATAAAAGGGGCCGCGCTAGGTAGGTTCGGCCTTCCCTGCCGGGGGGAGGTGCTTAATTCTCCAGACATGAACCCTTTTTATCAAGGCGGCCAGTCCGAGGGCCCGGCCGATGCCGACGAGGCTCTGTCTAAGGAGCTGACCCGCAACCTGTCTAAAGGCCCTAGCCTGCACGCGTCCGCTTTTGTCCACTCCAAGGCCGTTGTCATCGGTAACGTGACCATCGGCTCCAAGGCGAGCGTCTGGCCCTGCGCCGTGCTACGTGGCGACATCGCCCCCATCGAGGTCGGCGAAGGCAGCAACGTCCAGGATGGCGCGGTGGTGCATGTCGCCGACGGCCTGCCGGCCAAGATCGGCGCCCGCGTCACGGTCGGCCACCTGGCGATGATCCACGCCTGCGTGATCGGCGACGAGTGCCTGATCGGCATGCACGCTACCATCCTCGACGGCGCCGTGATCGGCGCTCGCTCGATCGTCGGCGCCAACTCGCTCGTCACCAAGGGCACGCAGGTGCCGCCTGGTTCGCTCGTCATGGGTTCGCCGGCCAAGGTCGTGCGCGCATTGACGGCGGACGAACAAGCGGCGTTGCCCGGTTGGGCGGAGAAGTACGTGAAGGTCGCCGCCCATCATCGACGCTTCGATTGAGCGTCGAGCCCGCCAGTCAGGTCGTGCTCGGTCCTGCGGAATGGCGGGCCCGCCGCGCAACGCATGAGGCGCGCGCGGATAGGCTCGTCGAGGCTCGCCGGTCTCGGGCGCAGAAGGGCGAACGCGACCCCGTCGAAGATTTCCTCTTCACTTATTATCCGTTCCGCTTCTCGGCCGTCCGGCGCTGGACGCCGGGAGCCGGCGTCGCCTTGGCCGAGGCCGCCGAACTCCTCGACGACCGCCGTTTCCTCAGCGGTTCCGACGGACTCGTGCGGGTCGCCTTGCCCGATGCCGCGCAGGCCGGTCGCCTCGCCTTCAGCCTGAAGCTTTGTCGCGCCGTCGCCGGACGCGCGGCGTTCCACGGCTGTTTCGGCCTGCATGAATGGGCGATGGTCTATGGTCAGGCCGAACAACGTCGTCATGGCGCCTGGCCTTTGCGGCTCGGCGCGGAGGGCACGGACGCCGTCGTGCGCGCGACGCCCGTGCGGTGTACGCATTATGACGCCTTCCGTTTCTTCACGCCTGGTGCCCGTCCGCTGAACAAGCTCGCACCCACGCTCGATGCTCGCGTCGAAAACGAGCAGCCTGGTTGCGTGCACGTCACCATGGATCTCTTCAAGTGGGCGATGAAAGCGCAGCCTTGGGTTTCGTCCGAGCTGGCGGCGGATGCCTTCGAGCTCGCGCACGTCGCGCGCACGGTCGACATGCGGGCGAGCCCTTATGACTTCTCCGCCATCGGCCTGAAGCCCATCACGATCGAGACTCCTGAGGGCCGGAGCGAATATGAGGCCGAGCAGCGTCGGCTTTCCGCGTTGGCCGAACCCGTCCGCGCACGGCTCATCGCTGAGCTCGAACGGGCCCTCGCGTAAATCGCAGGCACAAAAAAGGCGGACCGTATGGTCCGCCTTTTGGTTTTCGCATCGCACTGCTCAGGGCAGGCGTTCGACGATGAGATCCTTGTAGTCGACCTTGCAGGTCGGGTCGTGGGCCTGGATGGCGAAGGTGCCGTGGCCGAGCTTGCGGCCGGGCATGTTCTTCGGAGGGGTCCAGTCTTCCGGCTGGGTGAAGTCGACGGTCTGCTTGCCGTTGATCCAGATTTGGATGCGCTTGCCTTCGACGCGGATGCGGTAGTCGAACCACTCGTTATCCGGCGCGGCCGGAGTGTTCAGGACGTCGCGGACGGCGTAGAGGCCGCCGGTACGCTTGATGTCCTTATGGCTGCCGTTGACCTGGCACTCGTAGCCCTGGGAGGGCCAGCCCTTGTCTTCGTAGGCCGTGTGGAAGTAGAGGCCCGAGTTGGCGCCCGGGTAGGTCTTCACCTTCGCCTTGAAGTCGAAGTTCGTGAAGGTGGCCTTGCCGTCGGCGCCGACGAAGAAGAGGTGGCCTTGGCCGCCGCGGATCTGGAGGACGCCGTCCTCGACCTTGTAGGTGCCTTCGGGGGAATTCAGGGACGGTTTCCAGCCGGCGAGGGACTTGCCGTCGAACATCTGGATCGTTTCACCGGCGAACGCGGCGTACGAGCTCAGGAAGAGCGCAGCCGTGGCCAGCAGGGTGGTGCGGAGGGGTGAGGAGGAGCTCATGGGGGAGCGCCTAACCAAACCCATTCCCGGCCCGAGGCAAAGGTTAAGTGAAGACCTTGATGCCGGCCTCGCGCATCTCGATCAGGCGCTTCTTCAGCGTCGAGCGATTGATGCCGAGGATCATCGCGGAGCGGAGCTGGTTGCCCCGGGTCTCTTCCATCGCGCGGCGGATCATCTCCATCTCGATGACGGTGAGGATGGATTTTCCGTCGTCCACGCGGCACTGCCTGTAGATGGTGTCGTAGGCCGGGATGAGTCCGGCCATAGGAGCGTTGGCTTCGGCTGCTGCGGTAGCGGGCACGGCTGAGAGTGCGACGGGAGCGACCGCGATCTTGCGGGGATTCAGCACGTCCTGCGGCAGGTCCTTCGGGAGGATCGTCTCGCCCTTGGCGAGCACGTTGGCGCGCTGCACGACGTTCTCGAGTTCGCGCACGTTGCCCGGCCAGTCGTAGGCGAGCAGGGCGTCGAGGGCTTCGTTCGAAAGGCGCTTCGGCTTGATCTTCTTCGCGGCGGCCTGGCGCTGCAGCATGTAGTCCACGAGGAGCGGCACGTCGCTCTTGCGGTAGCGGAGGGCGGGCAGGCGGATGCGGAAGACATTGAGCCGGTAGTAAAGGTCTTCGCGGAACTGCCGCGTGGCTACCATCGCCTCGAGGTCTTTGTTCGTCGCGGCGACGAGGCGCACGCTGATCTTGACGGTGACCGTGCCGCCGACGCGCTGGATCTCGCCTTCCTGGATGGCGCGGAGGACCTTGGTCTGGGTGGGCAGGGACATGTCGCCGATCTCGTCGAGGAAGATCGTGCCGCCGTCGCAGAGTTCGAACTTGCCGAGCTTCTGATTGGTCGCGCCGGTGAAGGCGCCTTTCTCGTGGCCGAAGAGCTCGGACTCGATGAGATTCTCGGGGATGGCCGCGCAGTTGACCGCGAGGAACGTGCCCTTGGCGCGCAGCGAATGCTGGTGGATGCAGCGGGCGACGAGCTCCTTGCCCGTGCCGCTTTCGCCGGTGATGAGCACCGTGGCGTCCGAAGCGGCGACCTGGCCGATGGACTTCAGCACTTCCTGCATCGGCTCGGAACTGCCGACGATGCCTTCCTTGTAGTCGGCGGGATTGACGAGCGTGCGCGTGGACTTGGTGGCGGCCGCGAGGTCGCGGCGTGCGGAGAGGGCCTTGTCGACGAGCGCGATCAGTTTCGCCTGGTCGAACGGCTTCATGACGTAGTCGTACGCCCCGAACTTCATCGCCTCGATCGCGGTCTGCGTGGTGCCGAACGCGGTCATCAGGATCACCATCGCCTGCGGTTGCGCGCCGCGGAGCATCTGCAAGGTCTCGATGCCGGTCATGCCGCCCATGCGATTATCGAGCAGGATGACGTCGGGCTGTTCGCGCTTGGCGGCGACGACGCCGGTTTCGCCGCTGTCGGCTTCGATGACCGTGTGGCCCAGCCCGGCTAGCGCGCGGCGCAGCGAGTAGCGGAGGTCCTTGTCATCATCGATGACCAGGATTTTGGCGTTCGCTGCAGAAGGATTGGCGCTCATGTTGAGTAAAAGTAGGCAGAATCCGTGCCATCGGAGGCCCATCCCTCAAAATGAACTAATACCGACTTTCGGCAACCTATTGGTGATTAAATTTAAGCAGCACCACCTTGTTAGACCCCTTGCCAAAGTGATTTTGGGCGTAATGGTCGTTTTCATGTCTCGATGGCTCAAACGCGGGGCGGGGGCACTTTTTGCCCTCCTCACGCTTTTCTTGCTCGGCTCCAACCTTTGGGTCTGGTCGGCCGGCTGGGGGCGGTTGGCAGCTACGCCGGCTGAAGTGCCTGCCGGTTCATTGATGGTCCTGCTGGGGACGAACGAGTTTGATAAGGAGTCCGGCGAAAGCTCCGGCACCTACCGGCCACGCATCGCCGCCGCCGCCGACTTGGCGCGGTCGGGTCGGATCAAGCTCATCGTGACTTCCGGAATCGACCTCCAGGCGCGGACGATGGCGGTCCAGTTGCGGGCCGCGGGCGTCACCTGCCCGATCGTCGAAGACCCTTACGGCTGGCGCACGCTGGATTCGGTGCTGCGGGCGAAGGCCTACTACCCTGACGACCACGTCGTCTTCGTCTCGCAGGGTTGGCACTGCACTCGCGCCCTCTGGCTGGCGGACCACGAGAAGCTGGGCGCGACGGCTTATCCCGCGTCTTTCGGCGAGGGCTGGCGGGCGTACCGGAGCTGGGTCCGCGACTGCTTCGCGAAACCGAAGGCCGTCCTCGATCGTCTGTTCGGCAATCGGCTCACGTCGTCGATGCCGGCGAACCAAGGCAACCTGCCGCATCGCTGATCAGGTCCGCTCGTGGCGGCCGTCGGGTCGTCGCGTGAGCACGCCGCGGATTTCCATCATCGTCAGGCTTACCGCTGCTTCCGCGACGGCGCAGTCCGCCAGCGTCGCCAGGCTTTCGGCGTCGTGGGCCGTGCCGCCGGCGAAGTGTGGCAGCCAGCGTGCGAACTCAGGCGGATCTGCGATCAGCGCGAGCGCGGGGCTGCCGCGGCCTTCGCCGAGTTCCGTCAGGATGTCGTCGACGGAAGAGACGAGCGTCGCGCCGTCGCGGATCAGCGCATGGCAACCGCGGCTGGACGGACTGTCGGCGCGACCAGGCACGGCACAGAGCGTCTTGCCGAGGTCGCCGGCGAACCGCGCGGTGATCATGCTGCCGCCATCGACGTCGGTCTCCACCACCACCATCACGCGCACCAGCCCGGCGACGATGCGGTTGCGTTGTGGGAAGGTCTGGCGGTCGGCGGGTCGACCGAGCGGGAACTCCGAAAGCACGCAGCCGTCGGCCTTCATGCGTGCGCGCAGGCGGACGGCTTCCGGCGGGAAGGTAAGGTCGAGCCCGTGGCCGACCACGGCCGCCGTTCGCCCCTCGGCGTCGAGCGCCCCTTCGTGCGCCGCGGTGTCGATGCCGCGCGCGAGCCCGCTGACAATCCACCAGCCTTCCTTTGCGAGGTCGCGCGCGAAGCTCCGAGCCAGCGAAGCGCCGTAAGTCGTGCAATGGCGTGAGCCGATGATGCCGACGGAGCGTTCCGCTGGAAACTGCGCGCCTTCAGCATAGAGCACCAGCGGCGGATCCCAGAGCTTGGCCAGCGGCGCAGGCCACGCGACATCGTCTTCACTGAGCAGACGGAAGCCCAGCTCACGCACTCGGCCCATCTCCGCCGCCCAATCAAATTGGCGGGCGGCGATCGCGGCGGCGACGGGCCGGCTGACGCCTTCGACCTTGGCGAGCTGGTCCGCTGGGGCGCCGAGCGCGACGGAAAGATCGCCCCCGAACGCGTCGCGCAGGCGGCGCACCGTCACCGGCCCCACGCCTTTGAGTCCGTTGAGAAGGACGCGTTGCGCGAGCGGGTCGGTCGGGATGGGTAGCATCCCGCCAGCCAGCGGGTCGGCTTCAGCCGCGCAAGACAGGGGACAGCCCAGCGAGGAGGTCGGTGGTTCTCACCGCTTCTTCCCCTTGGGTTTCCCTCAGCCAGTCGGCGGCGCGCGCGTGCCACGTCGTTGCCATGACGACGGCATCGAACGGTGTGATGCCGAGTTCGCGGCGGCGAGAGAGCACCGACGCGACGATACCGGCGAGCAGGTCGCCCGAACCGCCGCGGGCGAGCACCGGGCCGCCGAAAGGAACATGAATCACGCGCGTCCCGTCGGTGACGCAGGTCAGCGGGCCTTTGAGCACGATCATCGTCTTCGTCTTACGCGCATAGGCACGGGCCGCCGTGACGGAAGCCATGCGGCCGCTGAGACGTTTGAACTCTCCGGCATGCGGCAGGAGCACGCGGACCTTGGCTTGCTTCGAAGCGGTGATGACGGAGGGCCTGAGCGCGTCGGCGTCGAGCACGAGATCGACGGAGCAACGGGCGCAGATGGCACCGATCAGCTTGGCGGATTTATCGCCCATGCCGGAGCCGATGAGCAGCGCGTCCTTGTCGGCAAGCAAGCCACGGACTTCCTTAAGGTTGGCCGAAGCGACGCATCCGTCGCTGTCGGTGCGGAGCCCGCGCCACATCGCTTCGGGATAGGCGACGGCCGCTTTCGCGCGTACCGATTCGGGCAGGCAGGTCGTCACGAGCGCCACGCCGGCGCGCAAGGCAGCGGCGGTATTCATCAGCACCGCGCCAGGCATGCGGTCGGAGCCTCCGACGATGAGCAATCTTCCTTGGTGACGCTTGTCGCTGCGGGCGCGGCGAGGACGGCGGAGTGGCGCGAGGCTCTCCGCGGTGGCGCAGGCTTCTTCGGTCTCGCCGAGCGGCAGGCCGATGTCGAGGACACGGAGGCGACCGACGAAGCGGGCGGATTTAGGCGAGAGCAGCGGACGTTTCAGGCAGCCGATCGAGACCGTGAGGTCGGCGCGGAATGCCGGGCCGGTGGCGTCGTCGCCGAGTCCGCTGGGAAGGTCGACCGCGATGCGCAATCCGCGGAGGGCCTCGCTGGTCCGGATGAAGGTACGCAGTTCGGGTGAGAGCGGCGCATGGAAGCCTTGGCCAAGGATACCGTCAAAGATCAGGCAGAACTCATGGGCCGCGAGGAGGCGCAGGTTTGCGGCGGCGACCACGCCGATGCGGACACCGGGCTTACGAACCGCCCAGGCACGCTGGGCTTGGGCGCGGGCCGGGCCGCCTTCGGCGAAGACCGCGACGATTTCCGTGCCGCGTCGGGCGCAATGCAGCGCGGCGAGGAAGGCGTCCGCGCCGTTATTGCCTTTGCCGGCTAGAACCAGGATGCGTTGCGGCTTACGGCCGAGCAGCGCTAGGGCTTCGTCGGCGACCCCGCGTGCGGCGAGGTTCATCAGCTTCCAGGAACGCGCGGCGTCTCCGGCGATGAACGCCGACTCGGCGGCCGCGGCTTCCGCGCAGGAGAGGACCGGCAGGCGGGCGGAAGCGCTCATGGTCTCAGCGGACTAGCACCACGAAGGCTTGAGCCAGCGCGTCGGTATGCGTGAGCGAGACCAGCAGCCGGGAGGCGCCGCGGGCGGCCAGAAGCGCGCTCGCTTTGTCGTCGAGTTCGACGACCGGTTCGCCGGCGGGTCCGTTGAGTATGCCGACGCTCGACAGGGCCAGCTCCGCGCCGATGCCGGTGCCGAAGGCCTTGCTCGCCGCTTCCTTGGCCGCAAAGCGCGCCGCGAGGGACGGGTAAGGGTTGGGTTTCGAGAGACAGAGCTGCTGTTCGGCGGGCGTGAAGATCTTGTCCAGGAAAGCCGCGCCGTGCCGGAGATGAGCGGAGCGGATACGTTCGACCTCCGTGAGATCCACGCCGACGCCGAGCACATTGCCGCCTTCCAGATTCATGCCTGCTTGGCCAGATGGGCCTTCATCTCCGAGACCGCCCCGCGGATACCCGTAAAGAGCGCGCGGGCGACGATCGAGTGCCCGATATTCAGTTCGTGCAGGTGCGGTAGCGTCAGGATCGCCCGGATGTTGTCGTAGTTGATGCCGTGACCTGCATTGACGACCAGTCCCAGGCGATGGGCGTGTTCGCAGGCGAGACGCAGGCGAGCCAGCTCGCCTTCGGCCGCCGGAGATTTCCAGGCATTGGCGAATGCGCCTGTATGGAATTCGACGACCGGGGCGCCGACGGCGACCGCGGCTTCGATCTGCGGAGCGTCCGGCCCGATGAAGAGGGAGACCTCGATGCCGGCTGCTTTCAGGGCATGGGTGGTCTCCTTCACGCGCGCGCGCTGTCCGGCGACGTCGAGGCCGCCTTCGGTCGTGACCTCTTCGCGGGATTCGGGGACGAGGCAGACTGCGGCCGGTCGGAGCTTGAGCGCGAACGCGGTCATGGCGGGCGTGCAGGCCATCTCGAGGTTGAGGCGGACGCCGGCAATCGCGGCGATCGCGAGGACGTCGGCGTCCTGGATATGGCGGCGGTCTTCGCGAAGGTGGAGCGTGATCCCGTCGGCGCCGCCGGCGAGGGCTTCGCGGGTGAAGGCCAGGACGTCAGGCTCCGCATGCGGCGATAGGTGCGCGCCGCGATAGCGCGCTTGGCGGAGCGTCGCGGCGTGGTCGATGTTGACACCAAGGAGGAGGGGACGGGAGGACATCGGGCTACGGTCTGTAGGAATAGCCTTCGGCGGGCCGGGGTCAAAGGGAACCGCTGGTCGCCCGCGTCTTAAACCGCCGGCTTTCTTGCCAGGCCGCGTTCGAGCGTGAGCCGGAGCGACGGAGCCGTCGGCGACTTCTTCTGCTTGGCTAGGGATTCGGGGTCGCCCGCGTGCACGAGTTCGCCGCCCGCGTTGCCGCCTTCGGGACCGATTTCGAGGACCCAGTCCGCTTCGGCGATGACGTCGGGGTGATGTTCGATGACGACGACGGTGTGGCCTTGCTCGACGAGCGCATGGAGTAGCTCGATCAGACGACGACAGTCGGACTGGTGGAGGCCGATGGTCGGCTCTTCCAGGATGTAGAGGTTCGGGCGGATCTCGCCGCGAGAGCGTTCGCGGAACGTGGGGAGGCCTTGGGCGAGTTCGCTGACGAGCTTGAGACGCTGGGCTTCGCCTCCGGACAGCGTCGGGCTGCTTTGGCCGAGCGTGAGATAACCCAGGCCCGTCTTCACCATCAACCCGCAGAGGTCACCTAGCTTGGCGTCGAACGAAAGGAACGCAGCGGCTTCCTCGAAGGTCATCGCCAGCAGGTCCGCGGCGGACTTGCCGTTCCAGCGGATCGCCTTCGCGGCGGAGCCGTAGCGCGTGCCGGCGCATTCTTCGCAAGGCACATAGGTGTCAGGCAGGAAGCTCATCTCGAGCTTGATACGGCCGGCGCCGGAGCAGGCTTCGCAACGTCCGCCGGAAGTATTGAAGGAGAAGAAGCCGGCCGCGTGTCCACGGATGGCCGCTTCGGGGAGCGACGCGAGGCGTTCGCGGATGAGATCCCAGGCGCCGATGTAAGTCGCCGGCGTCGAGCGTGGCGTCTTGCCGATCGGCTCCTGGTCGACGACCACCAGCTGACGGAAACCTTTGAGTCCCGAGAGCGTGGAGAAGGCCGGCTTGCCTTGATAGGAGACGACGGCGAGCGCTTCCTTGCCGGTAAGTCCGTCCTTCTTCTTCGCGATAGCCGCGCGGATCGCCGGAGCGAGGAGATCGGTGACCAGTGTGGACTTGCCGGCGCCCGAGACGCCGCAGACGACGGTGAGTCGACCGACGGGGATCTGGACGTCGAAGCCCTTGAGGTTGCGCAAGGAGGCGTTCTTCAGGCGGACCCATTCGGCGGGTGCGCGTTTGCCGGCGACCGGGCGTCGGGAGCCGCGGAGCGGGTGAGGGATGGCCTCCTTGAGGAAGCGGCCCGTGACGGAGTCGGCGCGCTTCTCGAGCGCGGCCGCCGTGCCTTGCGCGACGATCGTGCCGCCGTGGACGCCGGCGCCCGGGCCCATGTCGACCACCAGGTCGGCGGCGCGCATGGTGTCTTCATCGTGTTCGACGACGAGGACCGTGTTACCGCGGTCGCGGAGATCCTTGAGCGAGCCGATGAGGCGATCGTTATCGCGGGGGTGGAGGCCGATGCTGGGTTCGTCGAGCACGTAGAGCGCGCCGGAAAGCGTCGAGCCCAGCTGCGCCGCGAGCCGGATGCGCTGCGCTTCGCCGCCGGAGAGCGTATCGGCGCCGCGGTCGAGGGCGAGATAGCCTAGGCCGACGGAATCGAGGAAGCGTAGGCGGGCGCCAATCTCGGGCAGCAATGCGCCCACGATGGCTTTCTCGCGCGCCTCGAGCTTGAGCCCGGAAAGGAACGCGAGGGACTCATCAGGCTGCAGGCGAAGCAGTCCGGGGAGGGAGAGCGAACGGCCTTTCGGTCCAGCGAGCTTCACCGAGCGACCGATCGGGCCGAGGCGTTCGCCTTGGCAGGTCGGACAGACTTCTTCGCCGACACGGTCCGCGATGGCGTTCTCGTTGATGGACTCTTCTTCGTCGGAAGAGAAGGTCGTGACCTCGAGTCCGTGTCCGCGGCAATCCGGGCACCATCCGCGCGGCGAGTTCCACGACAGATGCTTCGGGTCGACTTCCGGGAATGATTCGCCCGTCGCTGGATCGCTGCGTGACGTCGAGAGGTAGGCGACCTGATGGCCGTCGGGGGACAGGAGAACGCAAGCGTTCTTGCCGGAAGCCAACGCTTGGCGAACGAGCGTGCGGAGGGCTTTTTCGCCGGATTCCTCGGTCTCGTCGGGCAGGCGGATCAGTCCATCGGCGCGGATTTCGCCGAAGACCGCGTCGACGTCGTGTTCGGAATAGCGATCGAGGCCGTCGAAGCCATCGACCTTGAGCATCTTGCCGTCGCAGCGGAGGAGGCGGAGGCCTTTCGTCTCGGCCCATTCGGCCAGCGGGCGGTGATGGCCTTTGCGCGCGCGGACCAGCGGGGCGGCGACGAGCAGCGAACCTTTCTTGAGGGATTTAGCCTTCTTGGCGACGAGCCGGACGACGGCATCTTCCGTCATCTCTTCGAGCGGCTCGCCTGTCGTCGGGCTGTGGAGCACGCCGGCGCGGGCGAAGAGCACGCGGAGGTACTGGGCGACCTCGGTGACCGTCGCGACGGTGGATTTCGCGGAGCCACGGGTCACGCGCTGTTCGATGGCGACCGTGGGTGGCAGGCCCGTGAGCGAATCGATATCGGGCTTCGGCAGCTGTTCGACGAACTGGCGGGCGTAGGCCGAGACGCATTCTAGGAAGCGGCGCTGGCCTTCGGCGAAGAGGATGTCGAAGGCCAAGGACGATTTGCCTGAGCCCGAGACGCCGGTCATCACCGTGAGCGAGCCGTGGGGGATCTCCAGGGAGACGTCCTTCAGGTTATGTTCACGCGCACCGCGCAAGGAGATGGCGGTCGGGCGTGGTTTGCTCGACGCGGTCGACGCCGAGGCGAAGGCATCGTCGCCTTGCGCGAGGAATCGTCCCGTGACCGTGCCCGCTTTGGCCACTTCGGAGGGAGCGCCTTCGGCGACGAGGTGGCCGCCTGCTGGGCCGGCTTCGGGCCCCATTTCCAGGATCCAGTCGCAGGACTTCAGCACGTCGAGGTGGTGTTCCACGACGATGAGCGAGTGGCCGGCCTCAGTGAGGCGATGCAGCAGCCCAATCAGGCGCGAGACATCTTCGCGGTGCAGGCCCGTGGTCGGTTCGTCGAGCAGCAGGAGGGAGCCGGGCTTACGCGTATCGATCTTAGAAAGGTAGCGGACCAGCTTGAGTCGTTGGGCTTCGCCGCCGGAAAGCGTCGTGAGCGGCTGGCCCATCGAGAGGTAGCCGAGGCCGACTTCTTCCAGACAGGCGAGCTGGGCGGAGGCAGGGGTGCGTTCGCCGAGGAACTTACGTGCCTCGGTCACCGACATCGCGAGCAGGTCGCCGACGGACTTGCCGTCATACTGGAAGCTCAGCACCTCGTCGCGGAAGCGCTTGCCGTTGCAGGAGGGGCAGGGGAGGGCGACATCGGAGACGAACTGCATCTCCACCGTTTCCCAGCCCGCGCCGCCGCAGCGTTCGCAGCGGCCTTCGCCGGCGTTGAAGGAGAAGTGCGAAGGCGTGAGGCCGGCGGCTTTCGCCTCGGCCGAGTTGCCCAGCAGCGTGCGGATCGCGTCCCAGGCGCCGACGTAGAGCGCGGGGTTGGAGCGTGGCGTGCGCGTCGCGGGGGATTGGTCGACGAGCGCGACCTCGGCCGGCTCCTTGTCGAACTTCACCCATTTCAGTTCCTTGGCTTCGTCGCCTGATTCCGGATCACGTCGGCCGATGACCTGATGGAGCAGCGTCGACTTGCCGGAGCCCGAGACGCCGCACAGTCCGACGAGGCGGCCGAGCGGAATCGAGCAGGCGAAATCGCGCAGGTTATTGACCGTCGCGCCGCTGACGCGGAGACGCGGCGTCGTGTCGCCGACCAGGCGCGGGGCGCGTGGCTCGGAGACGCGTCGGCCCGAGAGCCAGTTGCCCGTGGCGGAATCCTTGACCTTCAGGATGCCTTTAGGGACGCCTTGATAGAGAAGGTGTCCGCCTTCGGCGCCGGGGCGCGGGCCGATCTCGATGAGCCAGTCGGCGGCGCGCATGACGGATTCGTCGTGCTCGACCACCACCACCGTGTTGCCCTGTTCGACGAGGCTGCGGAGGATGCCCACCATGCGCGAAAGATCGCGGGCGTGCATGCCGACGCTCGGTTCGTCGAGGACGAAGACCGTATCCGCCAGGCAGGCGCCGAGGCAGGAGGTCAGGTTGACGCGTTGGACTTCGCCGCCGGAGAGCGTGCGCGAGAGGCGATCGAGGGCGAGGTAGCCGAGGCCGACCGCTTCCAGGTAGCCGAGTCGGGCGAGGATGGCTTCGAGCGCGTGGTCGGCCGGATGGCGAGAGTCCTTCGGCGCGAGAGGCGCGAGCATCGTGCGCAGGTCCGACACCGGCAGCGCGTACAGCTCCGGCAGGGACTTGCCTTGCCAGCGCCAGAAGAGCGATTCCTCGCGGAAGCGTCGGCCTCGGCACTTCGGGCAGGATTCGTAGGCGCGCCAGCGGGAGAGGAAGACGCGCACGTGCATCTTGTAAGTCGTCCCTTCCAGCCAGCGGAAGAAGCCACGGATCCCGTACCACTTCGAATC
>Ga0209299_1001471_pt1 | contig 13006 bp, 11 predicted proteins | sample S_140806_MF_Meta_FD_187326 | JGI IMG/M metagenome (GOLD analysis project Ga0209299, IMG submission 187326) | Freshwater microbial communities from Lake Simoncouche, Canada to study carbon cycling - S_140806_MF_MetaG (SPAdes) (version 2) | ecosystem: Environmental > Aquatic > Freshwater > Lake ...
GCTCGCACACGAATCCAGGCGGCTACGCCGAAGGCCGCGAGGCCTCCCTCGAGCAGTTCGCGATCGAAGACGACCGCTCGCCCGACGAAGTCGCCGCGATGCTCCGCGCCCACGGCTACGAACCGGTCTGGAAAGACTGGGATCCTTCCTACGACCGCCCGGTCGCCCTCGCCTGATGAGCCCCCTCCGCGTCTGGATCGACCACGAACAAGCCCCGGCCTGCAAGCCCGGCGCCTTCGTGAAGCTATCGGCCGATGAATCCGCCCACGTGGTCCGCAGCCTGCGCGCGCGCCGCGGTGACGCGGTCGTGCTCCTCGACGGCGAAGGGCTGGTGGTCGAAGGCAAGCTCGCCTCCGCCGACGGTGATGGCGCGATGGTCGAAGTGGTCCGCGCCCGCGTGGCCGATCCGCTTTCACCTGCGATCACTGTCGCCCAAGGCATGCCGAAGGGCGGCACGATGGACGACCTGGTCCGGTCCTGCTGCGAAGCCGGCGCCGCCGGCATCATCCCGCTCGAAACCGCCCGTTGCGAACTGAAGCTCGATGCCGACCGTGCCCGCACGCGCCGTGAACGCTGGCAGCAACAGGCCGTCGAGGCCTGCAAGCAATCCGGCCATCCCTGGCGCGCCGAGATCTCCGCGCCGATGCGTTTCCGCGAATGGATCGAGCACCTCCCGCCCGCCGTCGAAGGTGAACTGCGCCTCACGGGCTCGTTGGAGTTCGACGCCGAAGCGGTCGCGCACCTCGATTTCACGAAAGCCTCGAAGGTCACCTGGCTCATCGGACCCGAAGGCGACCTGACCTCTGAAGAATACGCCGCCGCCCGCGCCGCGGGGTTCATGCCCGTGGTACTCGGTCCGACGGTCCTCCGCGCTGAGAACGCCGCGCTCGCCTGCGTGGTGATCACGCAGGTCCTCGCGAAGCGCTAGGCGACCGGCTTACTTCACCAAGGGGACCTGGGAATTGCCCATGAGGTAGGCAAGGAGGTCGCGCTGCTGCTCGGGGGTGAAGGCCTGGAGGAGTCCTTCCGGCATGAGCGAGAGGGGCAGGGTCTCGCGTTGGGTGATATCCTGCTTGTCGATGACGGTCTCCTGGCCGACCGCACGTAGCATAAGCGTGCGCTCGGTCTGCGCACCGACGATGCCGCTGAGGACGCGTCCGTCCTTGAGGGTGATGCTATTGAGATAATACGCGGCATCCACGATAGCGCTGGGGTCGACGATGTTCTCGACGAGGTAGCTAAGGTCGTGTCGGCCGCTGCCGGTGAGATCGGGTCCGAGCGCACCGCCTTCGCCGTAAAGTTTGTGACACTGTCCGCACACACCGACGAAAATCGCCCTGCCCTTGCCCTGGTCGCCCTTGGCGAGCGAGTCAGGTGTGTGGTGCGCCTTGAGTTCGGCGACGAGCCTGAGCTTGTCCGCCGAGGTCTCACGCGTCTCGCCCCAGACCGTGCTGAGGAGTGCGTTGAGCTTCGCATCGTTGAAGGCGCGCACCTGACGCGCGGCCGCCGGGCCGAAATCAACCTTGGGGATTTTGCCGGCTTCGACGGCTTTGAGGAGGTCGGTCGCGAAACGCGGACGGGAGACGAGCGCCATGATGGCCTGCGGCCGCTCGTGCGGGTAGAGCTGCATGTATCGATCGATGATACGCTTCGCGACGCCGTCCTGGTCGAACTGCGTGAGGCCTTGAATGGCCTCCATGGTCACGCCGCGGACGACGAGCAGCTTTTCACAGACCTGCTTCAGCTGCTTGTCCTTGGCCTCGATGAGCGAGAGCAAGGCGGCGCGGCGTTGATCCATGAGGGCTTTGTCATCGAGGGCGATCTGACGGATCTCGTCGAGCGCCTGACCATCGCCGAAGATGACGTTGAGCTGGCGGGCTTGGTCCTGCGCGGCGGTGGCAGACTTGGGAATGGTGGCGACGAATGCCTCCCACGCGGCCGGCTTCGGCGCCTTCCGCCAGCCTCTGAGGGCTTCGGCGATGCCAGCGACGATTTCCGCCTGGCCTTCGGGCATCTGCGCGGCGCCCGCCAGGAGTTCGTTCAGCGCAGCGGGCTGCTTGTCGGCGCCTTCCGCGATGCGGCGAGCGATGAGTTTGGTGACCTGAGGAATGCGGCTGACATGCGCGCATTGCACCAGCTCGGCGAGCGGGAGCTCGCGGATACCGGTCCAATAGAGGAACGGGAGATTGTGGTCGGTCGTGTCCTGTTCGTTGCGCAGGAGATGCTGGGCGACAAGCGAGCGCATGGGCACGGTGAGGTGTGGCAGGGCCGAAGCGAGCGCGAGGCGCACGCGCTGGCCGCGGGACTCGCCGGCGAGCTGTAGAATCGAGGTCTCCTGCTCCTCGCAAGTCGCGATCATGCCGTCGCCGAACTTAACTGAGACGTTATTCCGATTGACGAGCGGCTCAGTCAGCTCGCGTTCAATGAGGCGCGCGAGGACATCTTGACGCTTTTCGGCGAGCACGGCCGCCGGCGCGTAATGCCGGGCGTGCTGGGCGGTGAAGGGCTGGTCGGCCGACTGGACAGTGCGCAGGGCCAGTAGAGTCGAATGGGCGTTGAGCGCGAGGACGCTGTCTCCCTCGGCAGCGAGCTTCTCCCAAGCAGTTGTGGCGGATGACAGGTCGAACCCCTTCCAGGCGCGCTCACGGAGTTCCCAGCGGGCCATGCGGACGAGCCACTCGTTCTTACTACGCTGCAACTCGACGAGTTCCGTCGGCGTGGCTTTGGCGAAGTCGACGCCGGGCTGCTTGGGGTCGCCGTAACTGACCTTGAAGATGCGGCCAGTGGATCGATGGATACCGTCCTGGTCATGACATTCGCCGATATCGCTCCAGTCGAGGATTGTGACGGCACCGTCAGGCCCTTGGCTGATCTCAATGCCGCGGAACCATTCGTCGTCCGATTTAAGGATGTCGGGCTGGTGCTTCAGGATGAGTGCACTGCCCTGCCGCTCGATGGCTTCGACGTTCGTGCGCCGGCCATGCATGTTTTGCGTCATGAGCTTATCGCGATACTGCGAAGGCCAGTTGTCGCCCTGGTAGATCATCATGCCGATGTGCGCATGGCCGCCGCCTAGGCTGTCCGCGCCGCCGCGACCGCCGTCGGCGTCGTTCCACTTCTTGCCAGTATCCCAGTGGTAATGGTCCGCATGCTGATCGAGCAGGTCGTAGACGAAAGGATACGGGTCTTCGCCGTGCATCCGCTTATAGTGCGCACCATGGATACCCTGCCACGCATGGCCAATGACGGTATTGATGAAGAGCAGCTCGTGATCCTTGGTCCAATCCGAGCCCCACGGATTGGTGGTGCCGTGGCAATAGGGCTCGAAGACCTTGGTCACCGGGTGATAGCGCCAGAGGCCGCCGGCGGTGGGCTGACGCTTTTCCTTAGGCACGCCCGGGACGTCGACCCATGAGGTGCTGGAGATGCCGACACGGCCATAGAGCCAGCCGTCGGGACCCCATTTGAGCCCATTGGCGAAGGTGTGGCGGCTGGCGGCGGTGGTGCTGAAGCCGTCGAGGACGATCTGGGCCGGACCGGCAGGCTTATCGCCCTCCATGGGGATGAAGAGGAGGTTCGGCGGGCACATCGCATAAACGCCACCGAAGCCACGCTCGATGCTGGTGAGCATCTGGACCTCATCGGTAAAGACGGTGCGCTTGTCGAATTTTCCGTCATGATCGGCGTCCTCGAGGATGATAATCCGGTCACGCAGGTTCAGGTCGAAGCGCTCCTTGCCATCGGAATAGGTGTAGTTCTCGGCGATCCAGAGGCGGCCGCGCTCATCCCAACAGAGAGCAATCGGCTGACGGACATCCGGCTCGGCGGCGAAGAGCGTGGCTTTGAATCCCTCGGGGAGATGTAGCTTCGTGAGAGCATCCGCCGGCGACAGCAGCGGGATCGTCTCGGCTTGATTGTTATGCGGCTCCGGAAACGGCGCGGCCCCTAAAGTCAGGGCAAAGAGTAAAGCCAAGGGGCGGGCGTCCATCGGGGTATGGGTTACCGACCACACTGCGGGGCGAAGGTTCCGAGTCGACCCCGCAAGCAGGGCCTCTCGAGCCATCCTGTCAATAGGGTCTTTAAATCAGTCAGGTTTAGACTTTAAATTAGTCAGGTTTAGACTTTAAATTAGTCCATCAATGATGCTGAGCCGACACCAAGAGGGGCGTATCCGTCTCGCCTTACAGGATACGCGGGTCGTCCTCCTCGCGGGCCCACGACAGGCGGGTAAGACGACCTTAGCTAAAAAGATGGCGGGAAGGAATAGGCAGTTCCGCACGCTCGACAACCCGACAGTGCTCGCGGCTGCTCAAACGGATCCGGTGGGATTTATCCAAGATACCGATTGCATGGTCATCGATGAGGTGCAGCGCGCGCCCGGCCTCCTCCTAGCCATCAAGCAGTCCGTCGACGAAGACCCGCGCCCGGGGAGGTTCCTCCTGACGGGTTCAGCCAACCTGATGATGCTACCCAAGGTAGCCGATTCCTTGGCTGGTCGTATGACCGTCCTTGACCTGTTACCGTTCTCAGCGGCCGAACTGACACGTGAGCCGGGCCGCTTCCTTACACAGGTATTCAAGGGCGCGCTCCCTGAAGCCGTGGATTCGCTGGGACGCAACGACCTGCAGGAGCTCGTACTGACTGGTGGCTACCCTGAAGCGTGTGCGAAAACCACTTGGCAACGTCGACAGGCCTGGCATCTCGAATACGCCAAGGCCACCGTCGATCGTGACGTCCGTGACATCGCCCAAGTGGATAAACTGCGCGAGTTACCTCGGCTCCTGCGAGCCCTGGCCCACCATTCCGGCCAACTCATCAACCATTCCAAAGTGAGCGCTTCCTTGGGTCTAACCAATGTCACTGCCCAGCGCTATACGAGCATCTTTGAACAGCTGTATCTGCTCCGCCCCCTGCCTGCTTGGGGCGGAGGAGGTTTAGCACGGCTAACCCGCACGCCCAAATTGCACTTCTTAGATTCAGGCCTGCTGGCCGCCCTGCGGGGCGTAACGCCAGTCACGCTCGCCGAGAACCGCACCGAATTCGGTGCCGTCCTCGAGACGTTCGTGTTCTCCGAACTACTCAAGCAAGCGAGTCTCGCAGAGAGTCGTTTTGAATTCTCCCATTTTCGCGACAAAGAGCATCACGAGGTGGATATCGTCATCGAAGATGACTCACTGGGCGTGGTGGGTATCGAGGTTAAAGCTGCTTCGACCGTCACCTCCAAAGATTTTTCTGGCCTGCGCCTACTGGCTGAGGCCACAGGCAAACGCTTCCGTTCGGGCTTGGTGCTTTACGACGGCAAAGATACGCTGCCTTTCGGCCCACGGCTTTGGGCCGCACCCATTTCGTCGCTCTGGCAGACCTCTTAAATCTGTCCAACGGCTTAGAACCCGCGGACGATCTGGCCGTAAACGTCGGTCGAGGCGACCTGCGCAGGCAAGGCGGCTCCAGCCGGCGCAATGAGCACCGGCCAGTCGAGCGGATCCTCGGGGAGGCGGCCATGCGAGCCCTTCACGAGCGAGGCGTCCTGCGAGATGACCTTCATGAGCGCCTTGAAGCCGAGCTTCTTCTTCAACAGGAACCAAGCGATGCTGAGCATCGGGAAACGGATCTTGGGGTCGATGAACAGTTCGACGGGGTCATACCCAGGCTTCCGATGGATATCCACGCAGCGCGCGAAGTCGGGCTCACCCTGGCCATCTTCCCACCAGTAATACGAGAACCAGCTATGTCCGTCGGCGACGACCACGAAGTCGCCGCTGCGCGCGTGCTTAATGCCCGCGGCAGTCTGACCTTCCGCGTCGAGCACCTGGGCGACGCCGGGTGTGGCGAGGAGGTCCTTGCGGACTGCTTCGCGGACCGAGGGGTCGAGCACGACGACATGCGCGACCTGATGGTCGACGACGGCGAAGGCCTTGGAGTTAAAAGTGTCGAGAGTCAGACTGCCATCCTCGGGCTTGAGCTCGAGCCAGCCGTGCGCGCGGAGCACCTTGTTCAGCGGGACGGCGCGGTCGACGGCGGTGATGGCGTACTCGGAGACGATGAGGACTTCGACGCCGCGGGCCTCGAGGAATTCGGCGAGGTCGCCGACGAGCTGATCGACATCGCGACGCGCGACATCGCAACGCGGATCGGCCGGTCCGAAGCGCTGGAGGTCGTAGTCAAGATGCGGGAGGTAGACCAGACTGAGGTCAGGCTGCTCATGCTCTTCAATCCAGCGCGCCGAATCGGCAATCCACTGTGAAGAAGGCAGGCCGGCGCGCGGGCCCCAGAAAGAATGGAACGGGAAATCGCCGAGCTCTCGCTTGAGCAACTCCTTGTAACGCTGCGGGAAGCTCGCGATGTCGAAGATCTTGCCGCCATCGGCCTTGTAGACCGGGCGCGGCGTGACGGAGATGTCCGCCGCAGTGCCCATGTTGTACCACCAAAAGAGGTTCGCGACCTTGAGCTTGGGATTCTTGGCGTGCAGGTCGTCCCAGACCTTCGGCGCGAGCACGACGCGGTTCGACTGCTTCCAGAACTGCACCTCGCTGAGCGTGCGGTCATACCACCCGTTACCGACAATGCCATGCACGCTCGGTTGCTTACCCGTAAGGTAATCAGACTGCGCGGTACAGGTGACGGCGGGGAATGCGGGGCGAACCTTGGCGACACTGCCCTGGGCGGCGCGCGCGGCGAGACGTGGCATGACGCCGGAACTCAGATCCCGGGCGGAGAGCCCGACGACGTTCAGGACCGCGCGACGCATGGCTGCTGATCCCGCGTGCGCAGTTCGTCGGCGGCCTTACGGACGACGGCGGAAGCCATCTCGTGGACCTGGGTGGACTTGCCGATGGCGGTCGGCAGGACGAGCGTGAGCTGGCCACCGAGGTGTTCGCGGAATTCTTCGAGTCCGGCGAGCATCGGGGCGCCGCCTTCGAGATGCATCTCGGGCGCGTAGATCTTGAAGCCGAGGGCGACGAGCAGATTGAGTGAACGCTCAGTCTCTTCCTTGCCGAATAAGCCAAGGTCGCGGGCGCAGATGAGGTCGAGCGCCAGTCCGACGGCCACTGCTTCGCCATGCGTCAGGCGATGGTTCGTCATCGATTCGAGCTTGTGCGCGGCCCAGTGGCCGAGGTCGAGCGGACGGGCGCTGCCCAGTTCGAAGGGGTCGCCATTACCGGCGATATGCTTGGCATGCAGTTCGGCGGAGCGGCGGACGGCGCGGCCGATCGCGGGGATATTGCCGGCGGCGAGCAGCGCGGATTCTTTCTCGAGGTTGGCGAAGAAGACCGGGTCCTTGAGGAGCGAGACCTTCACGGCCTCGACGAGTCCGTCGCGCAGGCCACGGGCGTCGAGCGAGGCGAGCAGCGCGAGGTCGTTGACCACGGCGGCGGGCACGGCGAAGGCGCCGGTAAAATTCTTCTTACCAAAAGTGTTGATGCCGTTCTTCACGCCGACGCCGGCATCGCCCTGGCCGAGGGTCGTGGTGGGCATGCGCACGAGACGCACGCCACGGTGGGCGGTGGCGGCCGCGAAGCCGACGGCGTCAAGGAAGGCGCCGCCGCCGATGGCGAGGACGTAGGAGTGGCGGCAGATCTTGTCGGCCTCGATCGCGGCGAGGGCGGCCTTGACGACGGCGGAATCTTTCTTGGCGGCCTCACCGCCGGTGAGCACGAGGGGCTGGCGGGTGAAGTGTACACCCATGGCCTTACCGTAGGCGGCGACCTCAGCGGCGAAACCCGGACGGGAGTTGGCCAGGCCGGCATCGACGATCGGGATGACCTTGGCGCCGGCGAAGAGGTCGGCGAGGACACGGTTACCCGAAGCGAACGCACCTTCGGTAAAGAAGATGCGGTGGCGGTAGGTTACCGCGAATTCGAGGTCAAGGGAGTCGTCCATAGCCCTGGGGGAGGGTTTATCAGAAAGAGTGAGACGCCTGAGGACAAGCCCAGTTCCCAGAAAAGCCCGCGGACCGACGAAAATCCCCCGTTTCTTCAGGTTGAGGGAATCTGCTTACGCCATCGCAGGACGAGGCGCATGGCGAACGGAGCCACCCCCAAGGCAAGCAAGAGCAAGCAGGCGACATCGAAGAGCGCCTCAGGGTGCACACCCTTGCGACGGAGCAACACGGAGACGCAGATAAATACGAGATAGCCATTGGTCATGGCGTCGATCAGCGGCATCGATGCCAAGCGATCGGCCACGCGGGCGCCGACGCCTTCCGGCAAGGGGTGACGGCGATTCGAACGCACGAGCCACCAGGCGTAGGCGGCGGACCAGACCAGCGTCCAGGGCCAGAAGAAGCCTACCGCCCAGAAGAGCGGGACGGGCACGACGAACAGCAACGCCTCGACCCAGCGGCCGGCGCCGCCACCGGTGGCCTCGTGGCGCGCGACGAGCGTGATGGCGTACGTAAGCAGCCAGAGCGCGAACATGTGCGCGAAGAGGATCCGGTCCGAATCCGCCAACGGCGGGAAAAAGATGCTTTCGCCGACGACGAGGAAGCCTATGGCCGGGAGTAGCGCGCGGCAGAGCCCCATCACCGCCGGCGCCCAGCTGACGCCCTTGTGCCAGCGGTCATAGACGATCACGCACAGGGCGAGCGCCAGCGCGGTGAGCGACACGGACAGGCGCGTCGCGGACGGCGCGGCCAAGACGGTGAGCGCAAAGCCCACGACGAGCGCGCTCCAACCGACCCGCAAGGCATCCCCCACGGCGATGATCCCCGCGGGGATCGGGCGCGTCGACCGACGCTCGGCATCCCAACGCGCATCAAAGGCGTCGTTGAGGATCATGCCGCCAACATAGGTCAGCGAGACGCCGAAGAGCAGCAAGAGGAGCGAACCCCAGTCGGGCGAATCGGGCGCTTGCTTCCAGTACTCCGTCCCGAGCGGAGGCAGGCGCAGGCCTTGGGCGAGCAACCAGCCAGCGATGACGTTGCTCCAGACCGTGGGCAGATTCGAGCCACGGGTGAGGATCAGCCAGCCGCGCAGCTTCGGCTCCATGCTCAAAGGGGCTTCACGCCGCGCTGCGCGAGCTCGGCGAGCGTCCAGCGATATTCTTCGGCGATCATGTCGGCGACGTCGGCCGCGCGGACTTCCGGCGGCAGGACTTCCCAGGTGTACGTCTCGATCTCGAGCTCGCGACAGGCGCCCGGCGCTTTGGCGATGACGTCGAGGGCGGCCTTGAGGTGATCGTTCGTGGTGGAGAGTTCGTCGGACAGGCGATCGGCGTTCACGGGCACATGGAAGTGCACACGTAGCTCCTCGAGCGCGCGGAGCTGGTCGATCGCGGCCATGGCGAACGGGATGTCCTTGAAGCGCACGATGGAGCCGTCCTTCGCCCGACCCATGGTCTGGTGCAGGTACGTGGGCTCGTGCATCTTCGCGAGGCGCGCGAGGGCGACCTCGGTGGGCTTGAGCTTGAGCGCGGAGCTGAGGTGGAACTTGAGCACGGGCGCGCCGCCGGCGTTGAGCCGGGCGATGGCCTGATGCGCTTCTTCGTATTGCAGCGCGAAGTGGCAGGTATCGTACGCGATGCCGAGGTGCGCGTCGACGAGGCCCTGGGCGGGCTCTTCGGCGCGGAGCTGCTCGAAGAGACGCAGCGCTTCGGGCGTGTTCTCGGCGTGGCCGATCGGCTCGGGCTCAAGCGCAAGGCGGAGATGCATCCCGGTGCGATCACGCAAGCGGGCGAGGTGTTCGGCGCACGCGAGCAGGTTGCGACGCATGACCTTGAGCTCGTCGGCGTTGCGCCCGAAGCCCTTGAACGAACCGGGTAGCGTGCTGACGGTGCCGACCTTATCCGGCGGGCCGAACGCGGCGAGGAGGTCGAAGAGACGATTGGTGTATTCGAGCCGCGGCGTCTCGCACCAGTCCGGCGCGAAGACGTTGTCCTTCACGGCCTGGCCGTGGAACGGGCCGAACGGGAAGCCGTTGATGCCGGCGACGACGCAATTCTCCTTGTCGAGCCAAGCGCGGAAAGCCGCGAGCGTGGCGGGCACGGCGAGCTCCTTCGCGGCGAGGTCGCCGAGGCGCAGGCCGAGGACATACGTCTTGCCGGGGCAGACGCGGTCGCGCACGCGGAGCGCGTGGTCGCGCAGGCCGGCGAACGTCTCGACCCACCCTTCGCCGCGGTGGACGTTGGTGCAGTAGGCGAGGGAAAGTCCGGACGTGAGCTTCACGCGGTTCAGGCCTGGGCGGCGGGGTCCTTGAAGCGCGGCGACTGCGAGAGGAACTTCACCGGGTTGCCATACACGAGTCGGTCGATGGCGGCGGCGGAATGTCCGCGGCGACGCATCTCCTGCGCGGCCTTGGGCACCGAAAGCGGATCGCTTTGGCCCCAATCGCACGCGCTATTGAGCCAGACGCGCTGGGCGGAGACGGATTCGATCATGTCGATGGCGCGCACCGGCGTGGCCTTCGATTCGGGATAGAGCGTGATGCCGGCCCAGAAGCCTCGGTCGAGGACCTCATGGATGGTGTGCTCTTCGACGTGGTCGATGATCACACGCTCAGGCTTCACGACACCGTTGGCCTTGAGGCAATCCATGATGAGGCGCGTGCCCTTGCGCTTGTCCTCGAGGTGCGGCGTGTGCACGAGGATCATCTGGTCGTACTGCACCGCGAGGGCGATGTGCTGCTCGAGCACCTTCATCTCGTTGCGCGTGTTCTTGTTGAGCCCGATCTCGCCGATGCCGAGCACCGTCGGGGCCTTGAGGAATTCGGGGACCAGCGCGAGGACGTCGGCGGCGAGGGCCATGTCTTCGGATTCCTTCGGGTTGATGCACAGCCAGGAGTAATGCGGCAGGCCGTACTTGGCGGCGCGCTTGGGCTCATGCTGGGTCAGCTGACAGAAGTAGTCGTAGAAGCCGTCGGCGGACTTGCGGTCGAAGCCGGCCCAGAAAGCGGGTTCGCAGATCGCGGCGCAGCCGGCGAGGGCCATGGCCTGATAGTCGTCGGTGGTGCGGCTCACCATGTGGCCGTGCGGTTCGATGTAGCGCATGGTCGTGACTTACTTAAGGCCGGGCCAGACGCCCGAGGCGGCCTTGGTGTCGGCCTTTTCGATCGGGGCGACGGAGGGGTCGCTCCAGAGGGTCAGGATGCGGGCGACGCGGCCCTCGTCTTTTTCCAAGAGGAGCGGGAGAGCGGCGCGGAGCCCGCGGACACGGTGGTCTTCGCCCCCGGCGGCGCGGTCGAGGCGGTCGAGGAAGGCCGCCAGGTCGAGCAGCTTATACCGGGCGTCCATGAAATGCAGGTCGGCCACCTGCTCGCGGGTGAGGGCGGGGGCGCCGGGATGGGGTTGGGGGGTCGACATGGGGAAGGCACGCCTGCGCGCACTTGGATGAGACACCAAGGTGCGGCAGAGGTCCCCGCTGGTCAAGCCACCCCGCCCGAAGGCGAGCGGCTTACTTCTTGGCCGGAGCTTCCTTTTCGTACTCGGCCGCGGTCCACGGGGTCTTGCGGTCGGCGTACTTCTTCTTGATGGCCTTCACTTCGTCTTCGGTGACGGTCGGTCCGGTGTTGCCCCAGGAATTGTTCACGTAGGTCACGACAGCGGCGATGTCCTTGTCGGAGAGGCCGGCGACCGGAGGCATTGGCATATTATAGGTCATGCCTTTGACGATAATCGGACCCTGCATGCCGTTGATGATATTGCGGACGGCGATGGAGGCGTCCTTGGCGATCCACTCGGAGCCAGCGAGGGGCGGGAAAGCACCCGGGATGCCCGCGCCAGTCGGCTGGTGGCAGACAAAACAGGTTTTAGAATAGACAGCCTGACCCTGCTTCATGGTGTCGGCGTCAGGAGCGGCCACGGCGGCGGCGGCGAGGAAGCAGAGGGCGAAGGACTTGAGGGAGGTCATAGGTGATCGGTGAAGAATAGAGGTGGGAGGAATAGGGAAGACCTCAAAATCAAAAGGCAGTTCCCTTCAGGAAGGGGGAGGTAATTAGCCTAGGGACGGCGGGCCATTAGGCTGACCTGCCGAGGTTTAATGCGACAAATGACCTCCCCGCAGACCGATCGGACCATAGGCCTTGCACCCTATTAAAATGGGGTGGAAACCTGTCGGAAGCCCCCTAGCCTACTTGGTATGAAAACGCCAGAACCCCGCTTGGACTGGATGCGCCACGTGCGCCCGGAGAGCCTGCGCAGCGTCTTCGATCACCTCCCCGGGGTGATGTTCTTCGCCAAGGACCTGGCCGGGCGCTTCACGATGGCCAACCTCGCCTTTGCCCAGCGTTGCGGCTTCCCCGACGAGGCCAGCCTGCTCGGCAAGTCCGACGAGGATATCTTTCCGCCAGAGCTGGCCGCGGCCTTCAAGAAGAAGGACCTCCAGATCTGCCAGACGGGCCAGCCCCTGCCCCGCATCATCGAACTCTTCCCGAACGCCGACGGCGAACATGTCTGGTATGAGACCACCAAGGTCCCCCTCTTCGACGAAGCCGGCCGCGCCTGCGGGGTCTGCGGCACGGTCCGCAGCTACGAGGGCACCAAAGCCCTGCTCGAGCCGTTCCTGCAGGTCGAAGCCGCCGCGGAGTTCATCAAGGACAACCTCACCACCTCCCTTAATATAGCCAAGCTGGCGAAGCTCACCGGAATGTCGGTCCGTCAGTTTGAACGTAAATTCCATAAGGCCTACCAGGTCAGCCCCCGTGGCTACCTGGTCCGCATGCGGGTCGCCGCGGCCACCGACCTCCTCCGGACGACCGACCTCCGCCCCTCCGAAATCGCCCACCAGACGGGGTTCTACGACGCCAGCGATTTCTCCCGCCAGTTCCGCCGGGCGATGAAGGTCAGCCCGACCGAATTCCGCCGTAATCTGAAAGCCTGACCGGGGGCCGGGAGGGGGTCTTCCCCCAACTTGCCTACTCGACAGAGGGGGCCTGATGGGCTTTATTTACACCCGTACCCCCTACATCTATGCAAGAAACTACTGTACCCAATGCGAAGCGCCTCCTCTGGGCCGGCTTCATGGCTATCCTCGCGGCCGGCGTCGGCTTCGCCCTCCGCGGCGGCATCTTCGGCG
>Ga0209299_1001476_pt1 | contig 12987 bp, 10 predicted proteins | sample S_140806_MF_Meta_FD_187326 | JGI IMG/M metagenome (GOLD analysis project Ga0209299, IMG submission 187326) | Freshwater microbial communities from Lake Simoncouche, Canada to study carbon cycling - S_140806_MF_MetaG (SPAdes) (version 2) | ecosystem: Environmental > Aquatic > Freshwater > Lake ...
ATGGAGTCGACCACCGCCTACGACCAGCTCGGCAAAGGCGCCCTCACCCTCTTCTTCTACGACTGGATCGGCGACTACCCCGATCCCGAGAACTTCCTGGCCCCCCTGCTGAGCTGCGAAAAGGCCGAAGGGAACCGCTGCGCCAAGGGCAACAGCGCCCTGAGCGGCTCCTTCTGGAGTGCCCCGGGCCTTGATGCCGAGCTGCTGCGCAGCAGTCGGCTCGATGGGCCCGAGCGGGAGCGGTTGCTGCGGGCCATCCAGCGGCGCACCGCCGCCGCCGTGCCCTACCTGCCGGTGTGGCTGATGGCCGAACAGGCCTGGAGCGGCCGCCGGATCAGCGCGCCGCAGTTCGATGGTTCCGGCCGCCTGCGGCTTGATCAGCTGCGGCGGCTGCCGGGGCCCCCTGCCACGCTGGCGCCCTCCCCTGGGGGCCCGGAGGCCCGCCGATGAGCCGCCGCTCCGAATTGCTCCGCTACCTCGGCGCCCGCCTCGCCCTGGCGCCCTTGATGCTCTGGCTGATCAGCAGCCTGGTGTTCCTGCTGCTGCGGGTGGCGCCGGGGGATCCGATCGATGCGTTGCTGGGTCCGAAGGCCCCCGCCGCCGCCCGCGCCGCCCTGCGCCACCAGCTAGGCCTCGACCAGCCCCTGCCGGTGCAGTACGGCCGTTTCCTGGGCGATCTGCTGCACGGAAACCTGGGGGTCTCGCAGGCGAGCAAGGAGCCCGTGACCACGATCATTCAGGGCAGCCTGCCGGCCAGCCTGGAGCTGGGTCTGGTGGCCCTGCTGATCGCCGCCGTGCTGGGGCTGGCGGTGGGCTTCAGCGGCATCGCCCGTCCCGAGGGCAAGGTGGACCTGGCCGGCCGCCTCTTCGGCATCGGCACCTATGCCCTGCCCCCCTTCTGGGCGGCGATGGTGGTGCAGCTGGTGTTCGCCGTGTGGCTCGGCTGGCTGCCGGTGGGCGGCCGCCTGCCCGCCACCGTGCTCCCCCCCGAAGGCAGCGGCTTCTACCTGTTCGACAGCCTGCGGGCCGGCAATCTCCAACAACTGCAGGGGGCCCTGCGCCACCTGGTGCTGCCCGCCTCCACCCTCGGCCTGCTGCTCAGCGGCATCTTCACCAATGCCCTGCGCCTCAACCTGCGCCGCGCCCTCAGCTCCGACTATGTGGAGGCGGCCCGGAGCCGCGGCCTCAGCGAAACCCGGGTGGTGCTGCGCCACGCCCTGCCCAATGCCCTGCTGCCGGTGCTCACGATCACCGGCATCACGGTGGCCTCCCTGATCGGCGGGGCCCTGCTGATCGAGGTCACCTATTCCTGGCCGGGCATTGCCGCCCGGCTGCAGGAGGCGATCGCCCAGCGGGATTACCCCTTGGTGCAGGGGATTGTGGTGGTGGTGGCGGGCCTGGTGGTGCTGGTCACCGTGGCGGTGGATCTGCTGGTGGCCCTGCTCGATCCGCGGGTGCGCTTCTGAGCGGCGGAGGCGAAGAGCCTGCGCCCCTCTTCAGCGAGCGCCTTCGCCTCCGCGGAATCCGCTAGAGCTCCGAGCGCCAGAGGCGGGCCGCCGCCGGATCGAGCACATAGGCCGTGATGCCCTCCTGCAGCCTTCGCTGGGGCGGTAGGGGCTCCGCCGGGGATCGGGCACCGGCACCTCCCTCCGCACCGGTCTGCTCCAGCGAGCGCAGAAAGGCGCTGGTGACATCCAGCAGCACCCCCTGCACCCGCAGCGGGTCCGCCCCCACCAGCTCCCTTCCCAGCCGCAGCAGCGCCTCATCGCGCTGGGTCATCCGCACCGGCGAGAAGTGGCTGGCCCCCTGCACCACCACCAGCCGGCTGCGGGGATCACGCACGGCCAGGAACAGGGCCAGCTGTTCATCGAGCGGTGGCGTGACCAGATCCAGGCTGCCGCCCACCATCAGCAGCGGCACCGGCAGGGCCCCCAGGCTGGGCTCGGGCCAGAGCAGGCTGCCGAATCCATTGAAGAGAACCAGGGCCCGCAGATCGGCGGCCGGCCGGGAGGGATGGGGCAGGGCCCGATCCGGCAGCTGGCACTGAATCAAACGGGAGGGGTTATGGATCGGCAGGCGCTCCAGGGCCGTGCGGCAACGGCCCTCCAATCCCGGCTGGGGGGGGAGGCCCGCCGCCAACAGCGCCGTGAGCCCTCCGAGGGAATGGCCGGCCAGCACGAGGCCGGCGCCGTTCACCGGCAGCCTCCCGAGCCGCTGGGCGGCCACCACCGCCTCCACATCGGCCAGGCGGATCCCCAGGGTTTCGGCCCCCGGCGGTGGCCGCTGGCCATTGAGGGCAGCCCGCAAGGCCAGCCCATCGCTGCCCGGGTGCTGCACCACCACCACCGGCCAGCCTCGCTGGGCCAGGGCCCTGGCCAGCCAGCCCAGCTGGTCGGCGTTTCCCCCCAGGCCTGGCATCATCAGCACCCAGGGCTGGTTGGGGCGGCGCTCGGCTGAGGCGGCCCAGATCTCCAGCGGCAGGCCATCGCGCCGACCCGGCACCGCAAGCCGCAGCCGCAGCGGCGGCGGAGCAGGGCGGTCCGCGCCGGCGCTGGCGGTCTCCCATGCGGAGGGAGGAGGCTCGCTCCGCGGCAGGGGCAGGCTCCCCAGGCGCACCATCGCCAGCTGCTGCCGCTTCAGCTGAAAGCGCCAGCGCTGGCCGAGGCTCACCAGGCCATCGAGGCGGAGATTCAGGGTCTGCGGCGGCAGGGCCTCCAGCAGTTCCAGCAGCGTGACCTCCCGCCGCTGCTCCAACAGCCGCCGCAGGGTGATCTGCAGCAGGGTCGTGGTGCTGCCTCCATCCGAGGTGGTGAGCAGGTTGCCGAGCTCCTCCAGCAGCTGCCCACCGGCCCAGGTGTCGAGCAGCTGGCGGCCGAAGCTCTGATCCCGGAGCAGGGGGGCCTTCAGAATCCGCTTGAGGTCGGCGCGGCTGCGGGCATCCAGCAGGCCGAGCCACGGGCCCAGATCACCCACCGAAGGCCCTTCAACTCCGCCCTGCCGGCTCCAGCCCGCCAGCTGGTCGAGGTGGATCGGGATCTGGAGGGAGTCGATGCGCAACTCAAGCAGCTCGGCCGCCCGCAGCGGCGGCGGCGCCAACGGCAAGGCCACCAGGCCGATCAACAGGCTGCAGAGGGCGACCCTGCGGCGACGACCCGCGGTGGTGAGAGGCGCTGGGCGCATCCGGGACTTCAGCCTGGTGGCACCAGTCTCCCGCAGGCCTGCGGGAGCTGGCGATCAGGCGGGATCCGCTGGCGCGGCATCGGCCACCTTCCAGGCCTCCTGGGGCAGGGGCTCGGTGCCGTACTCCCAGTCGTCGTAGTCGGGATCGTTGCGGATCTGGCGATGCACCTCTTTCTGCACCCTGAAGTTGTGCGGCTGATCGCCGGCTTTGGGCTGCGGCGCCCCGGGATCGGAGCCGCCATCAGTGCCGGGACCGAGGGGGCCGGCCGCTGGGGAGGTGCCGGGCACTTGGCTCATGGAAGGGCTTGGGGGAACCGGGCAGGTCCATCCTCACCGATCGCGGCGGAGCCGAAGCAACGGGGGGCGGAATTGCTCCAGAGCGCACTGAGGCGCAACCGGGCCGCCGGCAAGGGCAGGGAAAAATAGTATCCCTGGAAATAGGCGATCTCCAGGTGCTGGAGTCGCTCGAATACGGCGCCATTCTCCACCCCCTCCGCCACCACCTTCAGGTTCATGCGCGGGGCCATGGCAGCCACCAGGTTCACGATCTCGAGGGCATAGGGATCATGCTGCATCGCCATCACAAACCCCTTGTCGATCTTCACCTCATCAGGGCGCAATGTATTGAGCAAACTCAGCGACGAGAAGCCCGTGCCGAAATCATCCAGGGAGATCGCCATCCCTTTCGCCCGCAGCTTGGCGAGGTTGGCGGAGACTAGGGGATTGGGATGCAGCACCGATCGCTCGGTGAGTTCGATCGTGATCAGATCGGCCGGAATCTCGTGGCTGGCCAGCAGTTGATCCAGCTTCTCAAGCAGGAGGGGATCCCCCAGCTTGGAGGGAGAAAGATTGAGTGAAAGGCGGATCTGGGGGCGCTCCAAATGGAGGGGCTGGAAACTTTGCAGCGTGAGGGCCAGCAAGGCATCGGAGATGGCATTGATCTGGCGATAGCGCTCGGCCAGATCCAGAAAAATTTCAGGATTCACCAGCCCCAGCATTGGATGGCGCCAGCGGGCCAGTGCTTCCACGGCGACGACCGATCCATGCCGATCCACAATCGGTTGAAACACGATCTCGAAAGAAGAATCACGCAGGGCCTGCATGAGATCTCCATACAGCCGATAATCATCAAGGTCTGTGGCCTCGTCATCGGGGTCAAAGATGGCGACGCGGCCCTGGGGGTTCTGTTTGGCGCGATACATCGCGATATCGGAGCGGCGCATGGCGGTTTTGAGATCGGAGCTGCGTGAATCAAGCAGGGAAATCCCCACGCTCACGCTGATCTCCACCGGAATCCCCTCCAGATCCACTTTGCTCTCGAACGGAGCCAGCAGACGGGTGGCATAGGCCATCAGGTCGGCCTTGATCGCAGCATCATCAGCACTTTTAGCCTCGCCGAGGGCATGAAGAATGGCAAATTCATCACCGCCATAACGGCCAAGAAAGTCACGATTTTCGGTCAGCGATTGCAACGTTTCGGCCACCAGCACCAGGGCGGCATCACCCATGGCATGGCCGTAGGAATCATTGATCTCCTTGAACTTATCCACATCCACAAACAGAATCGCGAATCGTTCACCACGCAGCTCACACCCCTCCAGCTGCAACTGCACCTGCTCAATGAAAAAACGGCGATTCGGCAGCTGGGTGAGCGGATCCAGCAGGGCCAGGCTGCGGACCCGCTCGAGAAACTGCTGGAAGCGATCCGCCAGCCAGGTCAGCTTGGCTTCGATCGGCAGCCCCCCGAACTGCTTCGGATCCCCGGGCGGAAGCCCCCCCGACTCCAGCAGGCGGCCGAGCGCCGCACCTTCCCTGACGGGCCCGGTGCCCCCCGGGCCCATCCGATCAAGCAGGCGTTCGAGTTCCTGGCCAGCATGGCGGATCCGCCGGTTGCCGGCCTGTTCGGCCCGGCGCAGGAGCAGCCGCTGGCTGCGGCGCTCCACCAGCACGCCGGCTCGCACAGCCGCCAGGGCAGCCAGCAGGCCGAGCCCCAGCAGAAGATCCCTCAGCAGCTCGCGGAACAGTCCCGGCGGCCAGGGCTCCTGCAGCAGCACAACCGGGTTGCCGTTGGCGGCATGGAGGGGCCTGACGAGAGGAAGGGGTTCAGTGGCTTCAGCGGCGCTGGCGATCGGGGCGGCGGAACCGAAAGGAGGAGGGCCCTGGGGAGGGCCATGGGGCGGGCCCTGGACCGGCGGGGTCATCCGCAGGCGCCGGATCAGCCAGAACATGGGGTCGTTGAAGGCATGGCCATAGTTGGCCTTCACCATCGGCTCCAGCATCACCAGGGCGCCCCGGCTCGGAGCCTGCTCAAGGCTGTCGGAGATCGGCGAGGCCACCCCGAGATAGAGGGCGCCATCCCCGCCACGGCAGACCAGATGAAGATTGGAGGCCAGCGAACCCAGCCCGCCCAGGTAAGGACGCACACAGTCGGCCAGGGGGCCATGGCTGGACAGGTCCCTGCCGCCCTGGCCATAGCTCAGCAGCCGTTGCCCGCCAGGACTGAACAGGAGCATCACTCCCCCCTCATCGAACAGGGAGGTGGTCGCCAGATTGGTCTCCACGAATCGTGGGTCCTTGTCCTGCACGAATCGGTAGAGATCGTCCCAGTGGGCCCAGTCGTTGGTGGTGCGCTGCAGGGCCGCGAGGGTGGCGGTGAGCACCGCGCTCGACTCCCGCAAGCGGGACTCATACCGGCGGCTGCTTTCGTTCAGGCGCAAGCGGGCATCGAGGCTGAGCAGCCCGGCGAGCAACAGCACGCCGCCGACCATCCAGGCCCCCCTCCTGGAGCCCTGGCGGTGCCGTAAAACCTCCTCCCGCCGCCAGGTCCGCCACCAGCGCCGAGTCATCCCCCAAGGGGAGCGGCCTGGGGTCGTTCGGGGTGGGCTCTGAGGGGCCGGAAGGATCACTCGCTCAACCCTGGCCGAGGCGATAGTGCCGCTGCATGCCCGCGGAAAGGGTGCATGCCATCAACCTACCGAAGTCGCATCAGCCATGGACCGGTGGAGCCATTGATCGGACCAAAGATTGATCGGATCAGCCATTGATCAGATCAGCCATGGCCGGAAGAGACTTCTATCTGATCAAACACTGACCGGATCAGACATTAAATAGAAACTCCATTACATCACCTTCGGCTACCACATACTCCTTTCCCTCGCTGCGCAGCCAGCCCCGGTTGCGGGCCTCCGGCAGGGAGCCCGCCTCCAGCAGCTGCTGCCAGCCGATCGTCTGGGCGCGGATGAAGCCGCGTTCGAAATCGGTGTGGATCACGCCGGCCGCCTGGGGTGCGGTCATACCGGCGGTGATGGTCCAGGCGCGGGTTTCCTTCTCGCCGGTGGTGAAGTAGGTGCGCAGTCCTAGCAGTTCATAGGTGGCCCGGATCAGGCTCTGCAGGCCCCCCTCGCTCACCCCCAGGCCCGCCAGGAATTCGGCCCGTTCCTCCTCCGGCAACTCGATCAGCTCCGCTTCCACCTGAGCCGAGATCTTCACGCAGAGGGCACCCTCCTGCTCCGCCAGCGCCTTCACAGTCTCCACGAAGGCATTGCCGCCGGCCAGGTCGTCCTCGCTCACATTGGTGGCGTAGATGATCGGTTTGGCGGTGAGCAGGCCCAGGGGCCGGATCAGAGGATCCTCATCTTCAGCCAGGGCCACCGAGCGGGCGGCGCCGCCCTGCTCCAGCACCGCCTGGATGCGCTCCAGGGCGCCATCTTCGAGCTGGGCCTCCTTGCTGGTGCGCACCTGTTTTTTGAGGCGCTCGCGGCGCTTCTCCACCTGGGCCAGGTCGGAAAGCCCCAGCTCCAGGTTGATGATCTCGGCATCGCGGTGCGGGTCCACCGAGCCCGACACGTGGATCACGTCGTCGTCCTCGAAGCAGCGCACCACGTGCACGATGGCGTCCACTTCGCGGATGTTGGCCAGGAACTTGTTGCCCAGGCCCTCACCCTGGCTGGCGCCCTTCACCAGACCGGCAATATCCACGAACTCCACCCTCGTGGGGATGATCTCCTTGGATCTCGAGAGCGCCGAAAGCTGCTGCAGGCGCCCATCAGGCACGGCCACCACGCCCGAATTGGGCTCGATCGTGCAGAAGGGGAAATTGGCGGCGGTGGCCTGGGCGTTGGCCACCAAGGCGTTGAAGAGGGTGGATTTGCCCACGTTGGGCAGCCCCACAATTCCGGCTTTGAGCATCGCTGAAATCTAAACGGGCCGGTCCTGCCCTCCAGGCAGCCCACCCTGGTCCTAGTCCGGCGTCGATCCGGCATTGGTCCTCCGCCTGCTGGCATCGGCTACCCCCACCACGCGCCGGCAGGCGCAACCGGCGAGACTGGGCAAAGCGTGGCCGTCTGCGATTTCCGCCCCCTCCCCCCTCCGACCCGTGAGCGCGCCCCCCGCCCCTCCGCTAGCGCCGGCTCCCCCCATCGCGCTGCCGGGCCGCCGGGCTGCCTGGCGGCGTTGGCGCCCCTGGCTGCTGCTGGCTACGGTGGCCGCCCTGCTGCTGGCCGCCCTGGGCTTCTGGCAGCGCCAGCAGACGGCCCGCAGCCGTGATGTGGTGCCCTACACGGTGCTGGCCCGCTCCGGCGAGCTGCCGGGGGTGGTGACCGCCTCCGGTGAACTGGATGCGGTGGAGCGGGTGAATGTGAGCCCGAAACGGCAGGGCCTGATCGAGCAGCTCTTTGTCGACGAGGGCGACACGGTGAAGGCCGGCCAGGCCCTGGCCCGCATGGATGCCGGAGACCTGCGCGATCGGGAGCAGGAACTGGTGGCCAACATCCGCTCCGCCGACGCCGAACTGGAGCGCAGCGCCAGTGAGCTGCGGCGCAATGAACCCCTCTATCGCCAGGGAGCGATCAGCCTCAACGACCTCAACCGCTTCCGCGCCGATGAGAAGGTGAAACGAATGGCGGTGAACGCGGCCCGGCAGCGGCTGGAGCAGCGGCAGGTGGAAAAGGAGGAACTCATCGTGCGGGCTCCCTTCGACGGGGTGATCAGCCAGCGCTTCGCCGATCCGGGCGCCTTCGTGACCCCCACCACCACCGCGTCGGCCAGCGCCGGTGCCACCAGCTCCTCGATCGTGGAGCTCTCCCAGGGCCTGGAGGTGCTGGCCAAGGTGCCCGAAAGCGATCTGGGCCGCCTGCGCCTGGGCATGCCCGCCAGCGTGCGAGTGGACGCCTTCCCCGACCGCCGCTTCGCCGCCCGCGTCCGCCAGATCGCGCCCCGGGCCGTGAAGACCAACAACGTGACCTCCTTTGAGGTGAAGCTGGCGCTGGTGAATCCCGCCCCGGAGCTGCGGATCGGCATGACCGCCGATGTGGACTTCCAGACCGGGCAGCTTCAGGCCCGCACCCTGATCCCCACGGTGGCAGTGGTCACCGAGGAGGGCAAACCCGGGGTGCTGCTGGTGGGTAAGGAGAGCCAACCCACGTTCCGGCCGGTGGAACTGGGCGTGAGCAGCGGCCGCAACACCCAGATCCTCTCCGGACTGGAGCCCGGCAGCCGCGTGTTCATCGACCTGCCGCCCTGGGCGAAGAAGCGGAAGAACTGAGCCCCCCGCTCCGCCCGGTTGTTCAGGCCCTGATGCTCAGCCCACGAAGGCGCCGGCCTCAAGGAAGCGCTGGGTGGTCTCCACAATGCGGCCACTGGCCAACCCATCCCCGAAGGGGTTGTGGGCCCTGGCCATCGCCTCATAGGCCGCCGGATCCTCCAGCAACCGTGCTGTCTCCTCAAGGATCGCCGCGCTGGCGGTGCCGATCAGGCGGGCGGTGCCGGCATCCACGGCCTCGGGGCGCTCGGTGGTGCGGCGCAGCACCAACACGGGCTTACCGAGGGCCGGTGCTTCCTCCTGCAGCCCACCGGAATCGGTGAGCAGCAAGGTGCAGCCCCGCATCGCCGCCACCAGGCGGTCGTAGTCGAGGGGTTCGGTGAGGAAGGCCCGGGGGTGATGGCCCAGCAGCTCCTGCAACGGCTCCCGCACGGTGGGATTGCGATGCAAAGGGAGGAGCAGGGCCGTGTCGGGGAAGCGCTCCAGCACGGCCAGGAAGCCGCGGCCGATGTCCTGTAGCCGCTCGCCCCAGTTCTCGCGCCGGTGCACCGTGGCCAGCAGCACCCGGTGCCGCTCCCAGTCGAGGCCAGGGATCTCTAGGGAGGGGGCCTTCTCGGCCATCAGCAGCAGCGCATCGATCACCGTGTTGCCCGTGGTGGTGATCTCCCCCACCACGCCGGAGGCACGCAGGTTGGCGGCGGAGCGCTCGGTGGGGGCGAAGTTGAGCTGGGCCAATTGGGAGATCAGACGGCGGTTGGCCTCTTCCGGAAAGGGGTCATACAGGTTGTCGGTGCGCAGACCCGCCTCCACATGGCCCACCGGGATCTGCTCGTAGAAGGCCGCCAGGGCACTGGCGAAGGCCGTGGTGGTGTCGCCCTGAACCAGCACCAGGGCGGGGCGATGCAGGCTGAACTCCTGCTTTAGGCCCTGCAGGGAGGCACAGGTGACGTGGGTGAGGGTCTGGTTGGGGGCCATCAGGGCCAGATCGTGGTCGGCCCGGAGGTCGAACAACTCCATCACCTGGGCCACCATCTCGCGGTGCTGCCCGGTGAGCACCACCCGGGTGCGGAAGGCTGAGGAGGCCTGGAAGGCCAGGATCACCGGGGCCAGCTTGATCGCTTCTGGGCGGGTGCCCAGCACGATCGTCACCAGGGGCGCCCCTGGGGATGCGGCGTGGGAAGCGGGGGATGCGGCAGCGGAGACAGCAGACAAGACCAGGCCGCAGACTTTCCAATCCTACGGATCTCCGCCGGTGCCCCCCTCGCTCTGCCGCTGACCCGCTGACGCCATCGCGAAAGAGCGTTTGGCGAAGGTGGCCGTTCCCGGGGATCGGTGCCACCATTGGCCTCACAGCCTCCCCGCCGGAGCCATGGCCGAACTGCCTTTTGCGTTCAGCCCCAGCACACCGGCGGCGCCCCCGCCCCCGCCGCCTCCACCCACATCCCCCCCCGCACTGGAGGAGAGAAGCGTGCTGGGAACGAGATCCGCCATCCCGGCCGCGCCACCACCTCCGGCCGCCCCGGCCAGGGTGAACCCGGAACCTGCCGGCACCCCGGCCGAACAGCCGGCCAACCTTGAGGCGATCGTGCAGATCGCCTTCAACAACAACTACTCCGATATCCACCTCGGCGTGGGCGAGGTACCCCGCTTCCGCAGCCGTGGGGACATCCTGACCACCCCCTGGCCCGTCACCAGCGCCGATACCTTCCGCGACTGGCTGCGAGAAGTGCTCAACCCCGGCCAGTTGGACAGCTTCAAGCGAGAAAAGGAATTCGATGGATCCCACTCGTTCCCCTTCGTGAGGGTGAGGATCAATCTGCTCGAAACGGTGCAGGGGCCGGCCATGGTGCTGCGCCTCATCCCCAAGGATATTCCCAGCCTGTCAACCCTGGGACTGCCGAATGTGATGAAGGATCTGGCCGCAAAGCCGAAAGGGATGATCCTAATCACCGGAGCCACAGGCTCGGGCAAAAGCACCACCCTGGCGGCGCTAGTTGATTATATCAATTCCACCATGAAGAAGCACGTGCTCACCATCGAAGATCCGGTGGAGTTCGTACACAGCAGCAAGCAGTCCCTCATCCGTCAGAGGGAGGTTGGCAGCCACACCAAGCTATTTCAGAATGCCTTGAAAGCCGCCCTGCGCGAAGATCCGGATGTGATCCTGATCGGTGAGATCCGCGACCAGGAAACCCTCAGCACCGCCATCAAGGCCTCCCAGACCGGCCACCTCGTGTTCGGCACCCTGCACACCAATTCCGCCGTGCGCACGGTGGAACGGGTGCTGGGCATGTATCCCCCCCAGGAGCAGGAAAGTGTTCGGCGGGCCATCGCCGAAACGCTTCTGGGGGTGATCTCCCAGGGTCTGCTCAAGACCACCGATGGCAAAAGAGCCGCCTTCCACGACATCTTCATCAACACCGATGCCTGCCGCGACTACATCATGCGCGGCGAACTCGATGAAATCGAAGCGATCATGAACCGCAGCGCCTTCGACGGCATGCAGACCGCCAACCAGGCACTGGCCCGCTTGGTGCAGGAGGGAAAGGCCACCGCCGAAGAGGTGATCACCCACAGCCTGCGGCCGGGCGAACTGGCTCAGACCCTTCGCGGCAGAACCTGAGGGCCACCGCAGCAACCGGTGGGCCATCCCGCCAGGGGTGGGGCTTCAGTTGGCGTGGGCTGCGAGTCGAGCCACCAGCAACACGGTGAGGCCCACCGAGAGTCCGACCATCGCGAGGCGGCCGTTCCAGATCTCGGCCTGGGGTGTGAAGCCCCGGCGCCAAGAATTGAGCTCCTCCTGGGAGACAGGCTCGGGTCCACCGGAGCTCACCACGGCCGGCGGCGCGGCGCCGACCTGAATCCCGGCGGGAGGGATCGGGGCTGGTTCAGGGGTGGAGTCGTACGGCACGGGATTCGCCGGGGCCATGGGCACTGACGGCCTGGGGCCGTGCCTGCGGGGATCAATCCACCCTAGGGCGATTAAAAGCAGGGCTGGGTTTCGTAAAGCCGATCGGCCTCGGCCAGGGGGAGGCGGGGGGCCACCCCGAGGCTGATCGGGCTGCGGCAACCGCTCCTCAGCCGCTCGCATGCCGCCACTCCCACCATGGCGGCGTTGTCGGTGCACCAGGCCAGGGGGGCCACCCGCCAGCCCAGGCCAACCGCCCCGGCCCGCTCCGCCAGCAGCGCCCGCAGCCGCCGGTTGGCGGCCACCCCTCCCACCAGCACAAGGGTGTCGAGCCCCTCATCGAGGGCACAGCGGCAGCTGCGCTCCACCAGCACCTCGGCCACCACCTGCTCGAAACTGGCGGCCAGGTCGGCGAGGGGCAGGGGGATCCCGTCGGCCGTCAGGGCCTCCACCTGCCGCAGCATGGCGGTCTTGAGGCCGCTGAAACTGAAGTCGTAGGGATGGAAACCGCCGCCGGGCCGAGACACCCGGCCCTTGGGAAGGCGGAACCGGTGGGGATCACCCGGGCGGGCTGCGGCCTCGATCGCGGGCCCCCCGGGATAGGGGAGTCCGAGCAGGCGAGCCACCTTGTCGAAGCACTCTCCGGCCGCGTCATCGTGGCTGCGGCCCAGCCGCCGATATCGGCCCGGCCCGTCCACCCGCACCAGCTCGGTGTGGCCGCCGCTCACCAGCAGCACTAGGGCCGGCCCCTCGGGCGGATCCTCCCCGAGCTGCACCGAGGCCAGATGCCCCTCCAGGTGATGGATGCCGAGAAAGGGCTTGCCATGGAGACGGGCCAGGGTGCGGCCGGTCACCGAGCCCACCAGCAGGGCACCCACCAGGCCGGGCGCCACGCTGGCGGCGATGGCATCGACTGCGGCGAGGTCCACGCCGCTCTCGGCCACCACCCGCGCCACAAGGCCCGGTAGGGCCTCCACATGGCGGCGGGAGGCGATCTCGGGCACCACCCCACCCCAGCGGGCGTGCTCCTCGATCTGGGAGGCCACAGCGCTGGAAATCACCTTGCGGTCGGTCACAATTGCCGCCGCCGACTCGTCACAACTTGTTTCGAGGGCCAGAACGGTGGGCATCGGCTCCGGTGGGCTCCCCTACTGTCCGCTCGTGACATCCTGCCCTGCGGCAGTCCCTGCCCGGCTCCTCCCCATGCGCCGTCTCTTCGCCGTACTCCTTTCTGCCTTCCTGGTTCTCGGCTTCGCGCCGGTGGCCCACGCCGACATCGGCGGCCTCACGCCTTGCGCCGAGAACGCCCGCTTCCAGCAGCGGGCCGGCACCGCCACCACGACCCAGGCCAAGCGCCGCT
>Ga0209299_1001481_pt1 | contig 12967 bp, 4 predicted proteins | sample S_140806_MF_Meta_FD_187326 | JGI IMG/M metagenome (GOLD analysis project Ga0209299, IMG submission 187326) | Freshwater microbial communities from Lake Simoncouche, Canada to study carbon cycling - S_140806_MF_MetaG (SPAdes) (version 2) | ecosystem: Environmental > Aquatic > Freshwater > Lake ...
GAAATACAGGAAATCATTGAACCTCCGATTATTCTGTATTCCTGCCAATCTAATTTGGCGTCGGCCAGATAATTCGGCAAATATTCAATAGCCGCATTATCTATATTAACTTTAATAAACTCCTTTCCCGTTATTTTATCTTTCCCAACACTTTTCTCAATCGAAACCAATACAACCTCACTTTCATTTAGAATTTGGATAGGCCTTCTTTCCATGCCATCGAAATTCCAATGACGACTTTCATTTTTACGGAATAAAAACAATTTCGAATAGCCCGAGAATGTTATTGCTGTTTGACCATTCTGAAAACAACAATAAGGAATCGCCGATTGATTCAAGTCATTCAATTCAGAAAATTCATGTCGGATTTCACATCCTAAGATCGATGAATAATACCACAATCGGTATGGGTTTTTTGTGACAATCTGAATTTCTTTCGACCCGTTGTTGGCAATTTCCACTATTTGATTTTGCTCAAAAGGAAGTTGAACAACATCTCCGACATTTCGAATTTCATGGGTAACCAAATTCATTATTTGAAGCACGCCTCCAGATACAATCCACAAACGATTGGCATCATCAATTGCAAGCTTTTCGATTAAATTACTATGAAGACCATCTTTTGCCTGTGTGAAGGTTTTGAACTTTTTGCCGTCGTATTTATTCAACCCGTAGCTCGTTCCAAACCACATGAACCCTTTATTATCCTGAACAGCGCACATTACGTTGTTCGAAGAAAGGCCGTCTTCAATTCTTAAAATTTCTCTAAATACAGTGTAGCCCGATTGCGCTGCAATACTTAATGCAATTACACAAGAGATTAATATTAAAAAAATTCTTTTCAAACTGAAGCGAATGTATTGCATAAAAAAAGCCCTTCCAATCGGAAGGGCTTTTTCAATATAAAATTTCAATCTTACTTCTGAACCATCAAACGCCGCGTTTGAACTTCTTCGTTAAAGATGGCTTCAACAAAGTACAATTTTATTGTTTAACGGTGTTCATTCTATTTTCTGTAGCTTCGTTGTGTGAAATCAGATGAAATAATAATTGTTTCTGGGTTACCAAGATCAGGTACCAGTTTGCTCATGCAGATGCTCGAGGCGGGTGGAGCAACGATTTTAACAGATGAAAATCGTTTGCCCGATGAAGATAATCCAAAAGGCTATTTGGAATTCGAGCCGGTTAAAAATCTCCGTAGCAATAAAGAGTGGCTTCCATTAGCAAAAGGAAAGGTGGTTAAAATTATTCATGCATTACTTCTTGATTTACCTTCCAACTATCAGTATAAAATTATTTTTATTCATCGTAATGTCGAGGAAGTCGTAGCAAGTCAAACAAAAATGTTGCAACGTGCAGGGCGCACTGGTGCTAATATGCCTGCAGATAAATTATGTGCATTGTTTACGGCTGAACGAAATCGTATTATTAATTGGGCCCGCGAGCAAAACAATATGAGTTTGATGGAATGCGATTATCGCGATATCTTAGAAAATCCTCTTTTTAATGCACAATCTATCTCTGATTTTCTTCAAATTGAACTCGATACAATACTTATGGCAGGTGTTATTGATCTTTCACTTTACAGAAATAAAATTTAATATCAGAATAAAATTTTTCCGAATTTTCTAACAAAAGCCTCTGCTCCAAAAGCATTTTCTTTTTGATGCATTGTTCCTTTTAATAAACAAGCCTCTTCATATTTTCGCTTATATAATTCAGCATCGCTGCTATTATTTTCTTTGCGTGCAATTGCTAATTGAAATAACGGTGTTTGTGGCGATTCTTTATCATACGCTGCTGCAAACGCTAAGCTTTGTTTTGCACTTTCTTCATCGCCATACCAAGCTAATGACACTCCTAATAAGTAATGTGCTTCTGGTATGGCTTGCGTTAAATCCAGTGCGTCTAATGCATGTCCCGCAGCTTCTTCAAAATTCCCTCTGTATAATTCAGTTTTAGCAATGATCAAATGGCAAATTGGGTCATGGGGATTTTTAGCTACTGCTTTTTTTGCATGTAAATAAGCTTCATCGAAACGATTTTGCGATAATGCTGTATTTGCTAAGGATTCGGAAAAATCCATTGATTTTCCAATCATTCTTATGGCCTCTGCATAAATAGTAATTGACTCTTTAATTTCTTCATCAATAGCAAGTGCTTGCGCAAGTGCAATCCAAACTTCTGCATTGGTTTTATGTCGGTGAGATAATTCTCGAAGTACATTAACAGCATCCGAAGTTTTATTTAATCCGCAATAGCATTGCGATAAACAGGTACCATAACGAATGCTATCTGGTAGCTCATCAAGCAGCGCATTGAAATAAATACTTGCTTCATCGTATAAATGTTGCGACATCAGCGATACGGCAAGATTGAAATTGCTTTCTCTTCTTACTAAGGAAAGTTGTTCACTCACATCCTCAGGTAATGCAGCTAAATATCCTAAGTCAATTAATTGCTGTATTGATGCTGCAGACTCATTCGGATCTTGACGCATATCATCGGGATGTAAACCAGCATCTCCTTCCATTTCATCCCATGAGTTAATTGTATTCTCTTTTGCATCGAACGAAAAAATTTCCGAAAGCATTCTGCCATCCATATCATTTCCCAATGGAAGTCCCATAAGGGTTAATGCTGTTGGTGCTACATCTAAAATTGTACAAGGAGCAACGGGAGCTTCTTTCTTTATTCCTGGTCCGCTTGCAACCAGCACACCGAAAGGGCGATGCCAGCTTGCCTCTTTTTCCATTCGTTTTTCAGCACTTAAATCTTTCAAATTAGGACGCATTTCTCCAATGTGAAATCCATGATCAGACAAGAGTATAACGGTAGTGTCTTTACCCGCCGCGTCTAATATTCTTCCTAACGATTGATCATGCCATTCGTAAACGCGATCCATTACATCACCAAACCATCGCTCTTCTTTATTGCTCACATGGTTCATGCGCGGTGGTCGGTATTGCATGAAATGATGGCCCATCGTATCTATCGTCTCAAAAAACACCATGCTCAAATCCCAAGAAGAATTGTTCATTGCTGAAACAATACTATTCTCAATACTCACTGCATACGACATTAGTTTTTTCAAGTGAGTAATACGATCGTCGCTTGAGCCAATGTCTCTATGCTTCGGCAATAAAAAAGAAAGTAAGTCATGTGGAAAATTTTTCGGCAATTGAATTCCTTCATTTATTTTCTCTTGCATGTTTGAAGGATGAACAGCTCCTTCTTCAACAAAATTTTTATTGTCAGATACTGCCTCTGAAAGAACATTGCTGATGACAATTCCATTCACAGGTTCAGCGGGATGCGAGGCATACCAGCCCGCTACATTTGTTTTAAAGCCTGCTTGTGAAAAAATATTCCATAGAGCTTTTGTTTTTCGTGTCGTAGCACGTGAAATTCGAAGTCCGCTGCCATCAGGTTTTGGCTCTACGAAATTCAGAATGCCATGCTTATTAGCTGTCTTACCCGTTGTGATGGATGTCCACAATAACGGAGAAAGTTTTGGCTCTAGCGTTCCTAAGTTAGCACGCACTCCATTGCCAATTAGTTTTTCAAGATTAGGCATTTTGCCTTTGGCAATTAATGGGTCAATCATCATCCAATCGGCAGCATCCCAGCCAATAATTAAAATTCGCTGAGCATTTTTCTCTGAAGGATTAATTTCGTTCGTCATCGATGGATAAGATAATTCAGTCAAAAGTATTTAAATGTTCTTAATTATTTGGAATTAATATGTGAATACTCTATCGAGAATCTCAATTGTCAGAAACAAAAAAGCCCTTCCAATTGGAAGGGCTTTTCATTACCTAATAACTAAACTATCTCTGAACCATCATACGTTGTGTTTGAAGTTCACCGTTGAAGATGGCTTCCACAAAGTATAATCCGTTTGCGAGCGGTTGCTCGAATGTTATGTTCGTATTTAGAATACCGTTAACTGAATAGCGGTTACTCCATACTTGACGTCCCATTGCATCTACTACACGAATCTGAACGTTGTCTGAAATTACTCCAGATAAGTTAATGTTCACATCGGTTCCGTGAGTTGGATTCGGATACACGCTCATGTTGGCTTCGTTAGCGATTTCAGATTTTGTATCTGCGGCAGGTGTGTTGTTGTTTTCAACTACCATACCCGCTGATCCAATGATGCACATATACTTAATTGTTCCCCATTGATAGTCAGAACCAGTGCTTGCCAAAATTGGCGCTGTTCTTACCGCATATGTCTTTCCGTTTTGCAGAGCTGCAATTGTACCCAAATTAATGTAGTTCGAAGCTGCGCCTCTATTCAACGCAATTGGGAGACCTACTGTTGCGTACGTCAACGGATTCACCTCTGTGAACTCCCATCTCCAGTTGGTTACGCCGCACACCCATGGTAATGAAGCTACTGCTGATCCTCTAAATCGAGTTCCATTCAAGCATTGGTCAAACGTTCTTAAAGAAGTTGCAGGCTGCGTTACCGTACTCATGGTACATGGAGACAAGCCTGGAACCGCTATTACCTCTTGGTTACTGGCTCCATCTAACAAGGTGTATGTACTTGTAATTAAGACACTGTAAGTAGAACCGTATGGCAACGACGGTGAAACATTACTTAAGATACAGATATCTGACGACTGTGATCTTGTGTAAACGTTTCCTGTAGCACTGCCGCTTACGCCTGTATAGGTGAATGTGTAAACTGCACCAGTACCGGCATAAGTAGCTTTGAAGTATTGACACAAGGTGTAAGGACCTGGACCGTAGTCGCAACCTCCACGCTTCAACATTTTCACGCAGATCGTGTAAGCTCCAATACCTAAATCACTGTTGTAATTTCTTACACCTACCTTATAGATTTGTCCGGCAGTTAAGCCAGAGAAATTCAGAATCTCACCGCCTAAACCGGAAACAGCATTTTCGGTAGCTAGAAGAACTCCTGTATTTGACTGAAGCTCGAGCAAGATATTATTTGCACTAGAAGCCACTACGATGCTTACAGCTTCAGATGTTGCCGTGAAGTAGTGCCATTTGTCTTCTCCGGTTAAGCAAATCGATTGAGAGGCCAAAGAAGGAGAAAAACCTGCAAGTGTATGGCTTTGTGTTACGCAAGTTGGGAAGAAGTTCGTCCAAACATATTGAGCAGTCGCTGGGCTTTCTCCAGCACCATAATCTGAACCGCAGTTTTCATTTACCGTTCCGTTACAGTTATCGTCAATTGAATTTAAGCACGATTCCGTTGCAGCTGTATTAATAGCCATGCTCGTATCGTCACAATCTGAATTATTCGAAACATACGGTGCTGAAAGAATCGCACATGTTGTAGTCGCTAATCCAGCTCCGTAACCATCGCCGTCTGCATCGTTGTAATACGTATTCAATGCAATTCCCTCATCAGTAGAACCTGAACAGTTATCATCTATGCCGTTGCAAATTTCAGTCGCACCAGGATTCACAGCTGAACTGTTGTCGTTGCAATCGGTGCTTTCTGTTACATAACCTGCAGGTGCTGAGCAAGCTAAAGTTGCTGTACCCGCTCCATAACCGTCACTGTCAACATCTGCGTAATAGTTTATGAAAGTAAATCCTTCATCGATTTGTGTGTCACAATCGTCATCGATACTGTTACATACTTCGGTTGCTGCAGTATTTACAGCAGGGTTGGTATTGTCACAATCTGTGTTGTCTGTTACATAACCTGTTGGTGCTGCACAAGCTAAAGTTGCTGTACCCGCTCCATAGCCGTCTCCATCGGTGTCAACATAATAATTATTTTGAACACCCTCGTCAATTTGCGTATCGCAATTGTCGTCGATGCTGTTACAGATTTCTGTAGCGCCTGGTTGAACAGCTGCGCTGTTGTCATCACAGTCTGTGTTGTCAGTTACATATCCAACAGGCTGAGCACATGCATTCGTTGCTGTGCCTGAGCCATAGCCATCAACATCTGCATCTGCGTAATAGTCGGTGAAAGTTAACCCTTCATCTATTTGTGTATCGCAGTCGTCGTCTAAACCATTGCAAGTCTCTTGAAAATACGAAACAGTTACAACTGGCAGAGTGTTCGTTGAATAAGTTGGGTTTTGATAAGAGCACGTTTGATAAACCCAATAATACTGGTAGCACCCTGAGCAACATGTTGAGTTACCCCAAGTACCACAAGAATAGGTATAGCAGCAAGAATTATAATAGCTGGTTTGATAAGAGCAATCGTAAGTGATTGTTTCGTATCCGGTCAATGTTGTTAGAACTGCGTAATACGATCCTATGCTCGAAACAGTAACTGTTTCTCCTGATCCAACAGAATTTCCTGAAGGAGAGGAATACCAGTTTACTGTTGAATTATTCGTATTCTGTCCATTCGGCCAAGAAATACTCAAAGTAACAGGAACAGAACCCCCGCATGTTAAATTTCCACTAACTGAGATTGTTTGAGCGAATGAAAACTCGGCAAAAAACAGAAACATCAAGGTTATTAAATTTCTATGCTGAGATAAAAAATATTTCATAAATTTTCAATTTAATTTCCAAATTAAATTAAATACTCCATGCGATTTTAATTTATGATTCAAAATACTCTATTCAGAGTAGGTTAATGGCTATTTCCTATGGAGAAATAAGAACCTTTTGCCAAATCAATCCCGAATGAATGATATAAATTCCGGGGGTTAAAAAATCAAGAACGTTCTTACTTTCTTTCGAAGACCAAACATCAATTTTCAAACACTCTCTACCAATTAAATCAGTAAAAATTACATTCTTGTATGTTGAAGAAGATGCATTATACAATTCTCCTCCTGACATAAAAAAAACAGGTTGGGCAAATTGCAGTTCCAATAGTCTATTTACCAACGGAACATATAAAAGTGTGTCAAAGGAACAGTGATTTCCAAAAACAACTTGACAATCATAATTTCCCGATGACAAATTCAAAGCTTCTGTATTAGCACCTCCTAACCAAATCAAACTATCGTATCCAATTCCGGATATTGAAATACTTCCTTCAGCATTTCCGTAATCAGGATTTATATCGACAGTAATAATCGGAACGGGGAAATTTTCAATAATTATCGAATGAGAATCGACGCAACCATTTGCATCATTCACTTGGATAATTTCGTTACCTACGCCAATAACATTTCCTGGAGCTGTTCCCAAGAAATTGTAAGGCGGAACCCCACCCATTACATCAAAAACAGATTGCCAATTGCTATCGGGACAAATCGTCACAATATCGGGCGCAAGGATTTGCAATGGTTCTGGTTCATCAATAAAAATTGTATCTAAATAAACACAACCGTTGAATAAACTCTCATTTATAAAATAGTTTCCAGAAGCTAAATTTTGATTTGAGAACAATACCTCCCCATTTATACTTATTGTAAATTGTCCAACTGAATCTCCGAAACACAAGTTGTCATTAATTTCTGTAAGCACCTCAACGTCTCCTCCATTTTCAATTTGTATGGAAAGTGTTTTCCTGTTGCCGAAACCGTTATTTACATCGGCATGATATGTACCTGTCTCGTGTATCCATCGATTTAGATTGGTTGACCCGTCATCCCAAATTACATTCTCCCAATCTGGCAACGAGAGTAGAATGCTGTCCCCAGCATTTGGACAAAGAAAATCTTTATTCGCTATTATTCCACTCTTCGTCTCACTCTCACTGAATAAAATTGTCTGATTTGCTTGAATATTATAATACCTATCCACAACACCACTTAACCAATTAACTTCAATCGAATCTATCAGGCTGTGCTGACCAAGTCCTTGAATTAAGTTCTGGGAGTTTTGAATCAAATAACTTTCTGTTGACAGGAACTGACCTGTATATTGATCGGAACCTGAATAAATTTTGAAGGTTGTTCCAAATCCATTTCTATTTCCAATTAACCCTTCAAACCTAAACTTTAAAAAATTAAATGACGTATTCGAAGTATTAGCTAACAATTTAAACGGGTAATTCATTTCTGGACTCAGGAATACATCATATTTACCGTCATTGTTAAAATCTCCCTTCACGGATGTAAAATAGGGGAACGGTATGTTTTCCAAACCGCTATTCGTACTTTGCGTAAATTGTCCGTTCGAGTTTAAAAACAAATGCTCACCGTAAGCAAAAGGCAAATTTGGATTCAAACTTCGTTCATTTACAAGCAGGTCTGAAAAACCATTGTTATCTACATCAACCCACAAGGCACCCCACGACCATTTATCTAAATTCAACCCGAAATTCAAAGCTTGATTTACATACTGACCGTTTTGATTCACGAGAAAAATATTTCCTTCCGTTGCGCCGCATGATGGCGTGCAGGTTTCTGGACTATTTGAAATGTATACATCTAAATCCCCATCATTATCAAAATCACACCATGAATTGCTCATTGAACTTAGAGGATAATTCAATCCAAAAAGCTCTGAACATTCGATATAATAACCTTCCTCATTTCGCTTGTAAAACTCATTTCCTTGATAGAAATCATTGATCACAAAAAGTTCTTGATAGCCATCAAAATCAAAATCTACCCAAACAGATTGAAAGGAATTTCTTTGGTATTCCGTAAATGAATTCACTGAATCAGAATAAAAATCATTACCGTTTTCATTCCAAACAAAAGTGTTAACACTTCCATTATAGATACCATAGTTTGAAATTGAAAGATCGAGATATCCATCTCTATTTGGATCACCAACAGCACCGCCGAAACTGCTATTGCTACCTGTAAAAAAAACACTGTTGTCAAATGGGATATTCAAAATATTAGAAACGTCTTGAAAATCAGTATTCGAAATATTTTTGTATAATTGATGTGGATTGTCTCTTCTTATAATTAAAAGGTCATTGTACCCGTCATTGTCGTAATCAAACCAAATCGGTTGTTTCGATTCAGTCATATTTGGGAATAACTTAAAAAGAATAAAAGTTCCTTGATTATTCCGGTAAATACGCGTTGGCGAACCCGCAACACAAATGGTTAAATCATCCCAACCGTCCTCATCAAAATCAAAAAAACTAACTCCTGTCCCCCAATTATTTCCACCATTAATGAATGATAAACCCATACTAGAGGAGACGTCTTGAAAATTTTGGGCATGAATTTCTAACGACGTGATCGAAAAAGAAATTATTATAAAATGCAAAACTTTCATCTTGGATTATTGTAATTTACAATTAAATAAATTAATCAAACTTAGCAATCATTTATCATCTTTCCCTCTACTCCATTAAGAGTAGTTTTACTGTAAAATAATTAATTCAACAAAAAAGCCCTTCCAATCGGAAGGGCTTTTTCAATATAAAATTTCAATCTTACTTCTGAACCATCATACGCTGCGTTTGAACTTCACCGTTGAAGATTGCTTCAACAAAGTACAATCCGTTTGCAAGTGGTTGCTCGAAAGTGATGTTCGTATTTAGAATACCGTCTACTGAGTAGCGGTTGCTCCATACTTGACGTCCCATTGCATCTACTACGCGAATCTGAACGTTGTCTGAAGTTACTCCAGATAAGTTAATGTTCACATCTGTTCCGTGTGTTGGGTTCGGATACAAGCTCATGTTTACTTCATTCGCTATTTCCATTCTTACTGCTTGGTTAGCTGCTTGACTTCCGTCTGCAATCATACCTGCAGATCCAACAATACTCATACAGAAAGGAGTACCCCATTGGTAGTCTGTTCCAGTGTAAGATAGAATTGGAGCTGTGCGCACCGAGTAAGTTTTACCGTATTGCAATTGCAACACTGTACCCAAGTTAATGTAGTTAGAAGCAGCGCCTCTGTTTACAGTAATAGGAAGACCTACTGGGTTACTTTGTGCATCAAGTTCAGTGAACTCCCAACGCCAGTTAGTTGATCCACATACCCATGGCAATGAAGCTACGATAGAACTACGGAAACGTGGACCAGCAGTACATCTGTCAGAAGTACGAAGAGCAGTTACAGGTTGAGTCGCTGTGCTCATAGAGCAAGGAGCTAATCCAGGTACAGTAATAACTTCTGCAACACCTGCACCGTTGTTCAAAGTGTATGTATTCGAAATCAACACGTTGTACGTAGATCCGTATGGTAATGTTGGCAATACGGTGCTCAACACACAGATATCTGATGTTTGAGTGCGTGTATAAACGTTACCATTAGCAGGACCAGATACGCCAGTGAATGTGAATGTGTAGCTAGTTCCAGCTGCACCAGCCCAAGTTGCCTTGAAGTACTGACACAAGCTGTATGGACCTGGACCGTAGTCACATCCACCACGCTTCAACATCTTCGCACAGATAGAGTAAGTACCAGTACCTAGAGCACTGTTGTAGTTACGCACACCGATTTTGTAGACTTGACCTGCAGTTAATCCGTAGTGGTTCAAAGTTTCACCACCCAAACCAGACATTGCATTCTCTTGTGCTACTAAAACACCAGCAGCCGTTTGCAATTCAATTAAGATATCGGCAGACGTTGAGTTAACAACGATGCTAACACCTTCTGAAGTTGCAACGAATTGGTGCCACTTGTCTTCACCTGTTAAACAGATGGTTTGAGCAGAAGCAGAAGCTGAAGCATTTACAAGTGTACCGTTTATAGCGTTACAGTTTGGCCAAATGCTTGTAGTCATTGAAGTTGCGCTGCTTGGATCTTCACCAGCAGTTGAACAACCTTCATTTATTAAACCGTTACAGTTGTCGTCATACGCTGTTGTACAAAGTTCTGTTGCGCCAGGATAAACAGCCGCGTTAGAGTTGTTACAATCGGTGTTGGTTAATACGTATCCAGCTGAAAGCGAACATACACTAACTGCCGCACCTGCACCAAAACCATCTAAGTCTGTATCAGCGTATGCCATTATTGGAGCCGGTATCGTTATCGTGTAAGATCCCGATTGTGAGCATCCAGTTGCATCGGTAACAGACCAGTTATATACGCCAGGTGCATTTGCTCCCCAACCGTAGTAACCTGCTGCACCTGAAAATCCGCCACCATTAAGTGAGTAATTGTATGGCTCTACTCCAGAGTTAGCAAAAACAACCATGTAACCAACTACATCTGTACAGATGTGTGGTGCATTGTTGTCGTATGCACCGGCAACCATTTCGCTTTGAATTCCATCACAGTTGTCGTCTATTCCATTGGAGCAAATTTCTGTTGCTCCTGGATTAATAGCCGCGTTTGAATCGTTACAATCCGTGTTGGTTAAAACGAAGCCCAACGGCTGAGTGCACGCATTTGTTGCTGCTCCGGCACCGAAACCGTCGCCGTCTAAATCGGCATAGTAAGCAACCAAAACACCTTCATCGATTTGTCCATCACAGTTGTCATCTATGCTGTTACACACTTCCGTTGCACCTGGATTTACAGCAGCATTTGCGTCGTCACAATCAGTAGAGTTAGAAACATATCCAACTGCAGCAGTACATCCTTGAACAGATGAAGAAGCATTTCCATAAGTATCACCGTCAACATCTGCATAATACGTATTTTGAACACCTTCGTCGATTTGCGTATCGCAATCGTCATCGATGCTGTTGCAAATTTCAGTAGCCGCTGAATTTACAGCCGCGTTGTTGTCGTTACAATCAGTTGCATCTGTAACATATCCCGCTGGAGTACCTACACAAGTGTAACCTTGTATTGAAGCTGAAGCATCTCCGAATCCGTCAGCATCCATATCAGCATAGTAAGTTGTGCTTCCACCAGTTGCTGTCACATCCCAATCACATGATGTTGTATTAAATGCTGCCGTTTGATAACATGCTATTACAGGTTGAGTCGGAGGAGAGATGATGGTTAAATTTAATGTAACTATACTATCACATCCTGCTGCATTGGTTGTTGTCCATGTAGCTGTATTGTTAGATGATGTATAAGTATTGCCATGCCAAGTGTAACTTCCGCATGCACTTGCTGTTTGAGTAGACGAACTAGGCGCAGGAGAAGCAGGGTTAGTTACTTCTACATTAATATTATCGTAATATCCTGCAGTAGCACCTTGTACCGCTGTTCCTGAATTCGTAGATCCAATTAGATCTATTTCACCAGGAATTGCATTAGCAGCAGCTCCGTCTACATAATACGTAGTATATGTTGTTCCTCCATTGGTTGAAAATCCGCCCTCAAAACGACCAGTAACTTTGTTGAAGGTGATTATTAAATCATACCATGTATTTCTAGGTAATATGGCTGTCGCTCCAGCGCTGAAGCTATAATTTCCAATCGTTCCAGCATTATTATAATTACCAACGATGTAAAATTGTCCTGTGTTGTTTTGAATGGTAACACCGGCTAATATTTTTGTGCCGGAAGCATCGTATAAATATAAACCATAACGATTTGTGCTTGTTGCGCTAGCACCACCAACATAACATCTGTATTTCATTACCATCTTTTCGTAATTACCTCCAGTAACAACAGCGCTATTAATTAGATTATTGGTCCATGCGTATCGAGTAGTATTATTGCCGGGAGTAGTATTTCCCGCAATTAATTTAACTGCTTTATTAGGTGCGTTAGCAGTCACAGGGTCTGCTGTAATGGCAAAGCTATTAGCTCCACCTGTAGTTCCAGTAGCTGTATTATATATATACCATCCTCCTTGACCTGCAACATTACCAGTTGCATCAGTTGCTAATGCGCCAATGGTGTAGCTGTCAAAATTTTCAGTCCATATCGTTTGCGTTGCTGGTGGCGGAGTGGTTACTACCCACGCACATGTTCCTGAATTGTACGATGCTGTTTGACCACAAGTTAAAGTTGGCATTGCCGGTTGTATTTCTATTGAACCATCGCAATCGTCATCGATACCGTTACAAACTTCAGTTGCAGCTGGATTTACAGCAGCATTTGCGTCGTCACAATCAGTAGAGTTAGAAACATATCCAACTGGAGCAGTACATCCTTGAACAGATGAAGAAGCATTTCCATAAGTATCACCGTCAACATCTGCATAATACGTATTTTGAACACCTTCGTCGAT
>Ga0209299_1001483_pt1 | contig 12964 bp, 17 predicted proteins | sample S_140806_MF_Meta_FD_187326 | JGI IMG/M metagenome (GOLD analysis project Ga0209299, IMG submission 187326) | Freshwater microbial communities from Lake Simoncouche, Canada to study carbon cycling - S_140806_MF_MetaG (SPAdes) (version 2) | ecosystem: Environmental > Aquatic > Freshwater > Lake ...
ACCTGCCTGATTGGTTGCAGCAGGTGTCCAGACTGTATTGTTTTCTTGATCACACCAAGAAACCTTGCGTGGGTTACCTGACGCACCCAAAGCAAAGACAAATCTTTCTGCTGTCGTCATCACAGCCTCATTACCCGTTGGCGCGTTGACGATGGCAATAGCCCTTGTTGGCGTGACAAAGCCTAGCTGCCACTCAAGGAGCTGACCGTCAGCGTTGGAGCACGCAACAAGGTATTCACCCCATGAGTCCATTGACCAAGTAGTCGCGGGGATTATCCCGCCCAAGTCTGGACGCGCCACACCATAGGCATAGTTGCCGTAGGTGCTGTAACCGTAGCCAGTCTTTAGCGTTGCGTCTGTAATTCCGTTTGTGAAGGTTGTAGGAGTGATGTCCTTCAAGACTCCAGCCTCGCTCATTGCGTAGAGCTTTGTTGGAGTTCCAGCAGCAATAAAACGCACATCTGAGTTATCTCGCCATGTCAGCATCCCGCGAGACACACCAGTCATTTGTGATGCTGATCGCTTGCGCCACCCGCCCACAGGTCTCAAGGTGTTCTCGAACCACCTGATAAGGTTCGAGTCGAACCAGCGCCCCGCAGACTGGTACTCAGTACCGTTGCGGTAGATTCCTGCTGGGATTTTTAAGGGTACGAGTGCCATAGAGTCTAATTATGCTGAAAGATTGGACACAAATGTAACCGTCACAATGACAGACGGTATAGACGGTCTTGTTGGTGTGGAACTGGCAGCGTAGTGCTCAATGGATGCACCAACATCTGAAGTGCGCCACATGAGTTCAACATAGTCGTTTGTATCAAGACTTACAAAGAAGTTCATTGCACCAATAATGTGAAATGGGTCTCCAGAACTTTTCCTTGGTGCTAGTCCAAAGCGTGAGTTTGACTTGTCGATGTTTGTGCCGTTCTTGCGAAACCAGATGTCAATGTCAACCGACGCATTCGTCGTGTTTACTAACTGCACGCTGAACTGAATGTTATAAATTCCAGCCTGAGACACATTAAACCTTGACGAGTTTGACAAGGTTACGCCATTGTTGAAGTCAGTTGTGTCGAAGGTTATGGCGTAGGCAGTCGTTGTATTGGCTGCCGTCTGGTCTGTGCCGTCTTGGAATGCCCCGTAGGGGGTGTTTAAATACTTGCCACCCCGCGGTGACGCAAGGGTCTGTAAGACATTCGTCAACTTCAAGAAGAATGTACGCAAGGCAGCATTTGTCTGCGCAACCGTCAACCTGTCGTAGCTATCCTGCGGATTAGGCAGGTCTGGCGTGGCAGGGGTCTGGAGCTGCTGATAGAGGTTGGTCATACTGACTTGACTAAGCTAGTTCAAAATGTGGACCGTCAATGAATGGTCTTTTGTTTTGCTTTCTACGCTCATCAATGTAGTGGTTCATCGCCTCTTCCATCGTTCCACGCCAAAGTCGAATGTCAGGCACATTCCATGCAGCCCCCCAACGAATACCCACATTCTTTTCAATCGCAGATTGTTTCATTGCATCCGCAAGATTGTCATATAGATTAAGTTCCCATGAGACTTGACCATTGATGTATGCCACCAAGTCAACAGCATCACCAGTCAAATGTTTTGAATCCATTGTCTGGCTTTTGCCAGTCTCTACATATTTGCGCTGTGTTTCAATACTGCGTAGTCCTTCAGTCACACCAAAGTCAACTGTGCTGATTTCAATTGCGCGAGTGACCACATCAATCAATTCATTTTTAACACCATCAAAACGCTCAATGCTTTTTTGTGAAAGTTTAAATGCCATGATTATTCCTTGGTTGGTTGCCTAAATTTATTTTTTTACCTTATCTGCTATTTTTTCCATTGTTCTACCGCCAAAGTAAAACGACATTACTAACATCCCCCATTGCCCAAGTAGTTCCACATAAGCCCCCCTAGTTTCCCATCCAAAGATTGAGGCTACTGCAAAACCGCTATACGCCAATAAAAGGAATATAAGGGTTGCAGGACGTATGTTCTTGGACAACCAAGAGTCAGAACCCATGTCTGCTTTAAGTCGCTCTGTAAGGTTGTTTTGTTCTATTTTGTAATATTCGAGTTCCATTTCAGCAAGTTTTTCAGCAGCCTTTGGATCGCCAGCAATAGCCTTCGCAACGGCATCAACAGAATCAGACACGCCAAACTTACTAGCCAAAGCGGTAACAGCAGCGCCACCCAAAGGACCAGCGACAGCCATTGCCAGCGTGGGTGCGACACCCTTGAGAAGACCGAGTAATTCATTCATTTAGACTCCTTGAGTTCTCGTTTGAGTTTACGAAGTTCCTTCATCTCTTGTTTTAACTGCGCCTTCATGTACATCGTTTCAATGTAAGACAACGAAGTGACTGCCACTATGATGCATACCGCTACACCAATCAAAACCCACCAGATAAGTTTCGTATTGCCCACATCAACCATCCAAAAATTAAAGAAATGAATGTCACAGCAATAGCGCTACTTATCAACTCAATTTGTCTGATCTCCTCTTGTTCTCGCTTCCATCTTGCCAATCTAGTCCTGCGAATTGTCTCTGACCTTGCCCACTCCTGCTCACGCTCAATCTTGCCATGCATCACCAAAAACCTACTGTACAAGTCCTTCAGCTCTGGCGGTGCATAGACCATCGCCTCTCTGGTCTGCTCCATCAACTTCTCCATCTGCAACTCAATCAAAGCACGCTCAATGGCTTTCTTTGATGTGTTCTGATCTGGGTTGTACTTAGTCTTTGATTCCTCTTCGAGTTCCGCGTAGTAGTTGTTTATTTGTTGTTGCGTGTCAAAGAGCGTACCAATGTTGTCGCCCACACTTTTAATGAGCTGTAACTCCATCTCTTCGTAGGACTGCTTGGCTGCAACTGCTTTGGCTTTCGTTTGCGCCACAGGCTTTGCAGCTTCAACTTTATCTGGCTTGGAGACAAAGAGACCAATAAACCAGTCAAATATTCCCTTGACTGCCTTAAGGTCTGACTGCACTCCCTCAATGGTTTTTTTAGCAGACTCAAGCTGAATACGACCTTGGTGTAAAAAATCGCACCCCTGCTTGATAGCGCTGAAAGCACCCTGTGCCAGCATGAGTAAAGAGAAAGGGTCAATGCTTTACCTCTTTATAAATCTGGTACAGCTTGTGGCAGATCATCAAGACTGTGTAGATCAGAGTCGCCCACAGCACCAGCTCGCCTACCTGATAGCCAGCGACAGTTGCCAATGACACGCCTACTGGCGGTGCTACCTTGGTAGCAATAGCGCCTATGGTTTCTTCTTGGTGTGTCACGCTGATGTATCCGCAGGCTCTGGCGTGTTGCCTTCTTCCAGCCACTTTAAATAGGCTTGGTAGTCTGAATTAGCGGGGTCAAATGGGATGCAAGCACTATCGGTTGTGCGGATAACCCAGCAAATAGAATCAATAAATTTTAATTTGTGTAATTTATACATTTTATAACTCCGCATTTAAAGTTACATAGTTACTAGGGTTTGCTGGAGAACCAATTAAAAATCTATTGGCAGTCATACCTGAGAAGTTATTAAGCCGAATAGTATTTACAACATTATTTGCATTTCCAAGAGGAGCAATAGATGTTGAACTTTGTGTATATGGGCCAACTTGGTCATCGTAAACAGTTAAAACTCCATTTTGTCCTAAAGTAGCATTTGCTCTCATTGGCGTAAAACAAGACACAATCATGTCAGCAACAGTAGATGTTGTTGCATTTCCAGCGGTTGGATGAACTAATTGATAGTACCTTTGGCACAAAATTAACTCAGTACCATAAGGTCTGTAATCAAACGATGTTGCGGTACTGCCTTTTTCTAGTTGTACGCCTGTGATGTAGAAGGTTGCACCGTTTGTTCCTACTACTGATACAGAACCAGTTACACCATGTTTTTCACTTCCTGTCCATGCACCAGCAGTTCCCAAGAATGTTGAACCGCATCCAAGATTAAAGAAAACAACTACCCCTGCGGTATTACCAGTAGCCCAAGTTCCTGTGGTATCTCCAGCAATGGTTATTGAAGCACTTGTCCAAGTATTTGCAGAAGAAACTGTAAAAGAAAATGGATAAGAACGAGTGCCACCGCCATTAACTAATGAACCGCTAAACGAACCAGTTAGGCTTGAATATACTTGGAATGACAATGTTACAGCCTTAGCATTGGCAGTTCCCCATGCTAAATCGGCAACATTAAAACCTTCAATATGTTGTTCAATATTAATTTGCTCTGATGAACCAGCCGTATATGCCGATAATGAAGTAACACCTAAATAATTTGTAAATCCTACTGGCGGTGTAACAGAACCAGCATTTTGTTGAATACTTACTTTGCCTGATGGGTCAGCACCATATTGCCATCTATCAAGGGTATATGTAAAACCGCCTGATGGGGTTACGCTAGAAGTGCCGTTGCGTTGGCTTATCACCATCGCACCATTGATGATGCGGTTCTTGAAGCCAAAATTGCTAGACGCATTGAATACATCTGAGCCGTTAACCTTGGCGGTAATCTCACCAGTACCTTTTGCGACTAACTTGAATCCGATATTGGTATCGTCACCAGATGCAGTTAATGTTGGAGCGCCACCAGTTGCAGCATTTGCAAGCGTTACTTCATTGACTGCCGATGTTGTTGCGGATACTTTAAGCAGCTCGTTGCCATTGGTATCAATGACATCGCCAACTATCTTTAGCTTCTTACCGCTACCAACATTAAGACCGACCGATGTTCCAGTACCTGCTGCTGCAAAGATTGCATCAACCGAGTCCAAGTCGGTATTGATCTTCGTACCCCATGTATCGGTACTAGCCCCGACTTCGGGTTTAGTCAGTAATAGGTTGGTTGTTGTGGTATCTGCCATAGTTCACCTTCATGCTGGGACTTGCGTCCATGTTTCTGAATTGTCTGCGATTGCTGTCCAAGTCTCTGGCGTATCTGCCTCTGCCGTCCAAGTCTCTGCCGTGTCTGGTATTGCACCCCATCCAAAGCCAATCATTGTCCCGACCGAGCCAGATGCCTCAGCCCCAATTATCTCAATACTTATGCCGTTTGTAACGCTACCGACTGAACCAGTACCTTCGACACCAGTAATGGCAACAAAGGAGATTGTCTCTGGTGACATCGTGCCGACAGCACCAGTTGACGAGCTACCTGTGAGAATTGGAGATACTAAGACTGAGTTAACAGATAAGGTTGAATCGTTACCTGTAATGGCAAAACTTAAAGATATGCCGACCGAGCCGACATTACCCGTGGCAATGTTGCCGTCTTCTTGCTCGGATATGTCTACGCCAAGCGTGCCAATACCAAGGGTTGACGAATTATCACTAATGACGACATTACCGATGCCATAGACACCTAAGCCGTAGTAGCCAGAGCCGTAAGCAGCCATTGCGCTGCCTCTTTATTAAGCGAGTCTGATCAAGCCTGTGCTTGAATCATTTGTCGGCATGGTTAAGGTAAATGTTCCAGCCGTAACGGTCTGAGAACCGAAGGTGTGGACGCTGACTGCCTTATTAGACTGGCTTGAGTTGTAGATCAAGACAGCATCAAAGGCAGTTGATAGGGTCACATTGGAGTATGTGATGCTGGCGCTTGGAGTCACAAATGCCGTCGTGCTGGTAGAGCTTGGCGCTGTACCAAATGTCACCGTAGCACCGCCAGCCGTGTAGTTAGTGCCAGATACCTCACCAGTTGCTGAGTATGCAGTCGTCGTTGCGTTGACCGTTGCAGACGCAAGGTATAGCGCAGCCTTGAAGGTGTCGGCAGTTGATGCGGTGTGAGCTGGGACGCTAGTTGAGAATGCGTGTACAGCGTTGAGTAAATCAACCTTGAAACTTGTACACATTGCTTGCGTGTTAGCCATAAATTTCCTTAACTTAAAGATTGGGCGACTGCTTCACCAGTCACATTTCGTTTTAAGGTCATATGGACTGAGCGATGCACAAGCTCGCCTTCTAGCCAATATTCCACCCAGTTCGTCGTCTCGTTGTCGGTGTCGGTAGTGCCTTCTCGCTTCTCCAGCAAGGAGACATCCATCTCACCCTTTGTCGTGTTTACTAGCATCTGTTATCCCAAAGTCCTTGCGCGTGCAATCAATACACCGCCAGTTGAAGAGCTACGATCATCTGCTTGCGTGACCTCTTCAAGACCAGCTCGGTACATCGATGCCCATACAGCAATTCTCGCATCATCTTGCAGGTACGGTGCTGCTTGCATGAGAGCACCGTACAAGTAAACATCAGGTGCAGCAGTTAGTAAAAAGTTTGTTGTGTTCGCAGTTGATAACTTACTCAACTTTGCGTAATAAATAAGCTCACCTGTATATGCGGTGTCTGGTACTGGTAGATAGCGAAACTGCTCACCCACCACCGTGAAAAATATAGGTTTGGCAGCCGAACGATAAGTAACCGCCAAGGTGTCCATTGAGTCGATAGTCTCAAACCCCAATGGGGTGACGGGGTTGGTATCGAGCTTGAAAGACTTGACTTCCAAGAAGTCATTGGGTACTGCTGAGTATTCGGTAGTGATCGACGCAGTAGCACGCACGATCATCTGTCTGGTGCGCAAGTTTCTCTCGATCTGAGCCTCTGCCAAACTAATAAAGTCAGGGATAGCAGTCGTCAGGTCTGTGCGGTTAAGCCAGTCCCCGACCGAGGTCTTCAGTTCAGCATAGGTTGTGAGCGCCATCTTCAGCCTTTTGTGCTTTCTCCAAGTCGCGCATCACCCAAGTGTGATCGTGCTTGAATTCAAATGTCCCAATGTGTCCGATCTCTTTGGACACATCATGGTCTATGTAGATTTTAAAGCCAGCAGCCTGTGCTTTACGGCAAAAGAATACATCCTCTCCAACATACCCGCGCTTATCGGTACGCCAAGGAGTATCGAACCAAGGTTCACTCAAAGCCTCAAAGACCTTGCGCTTGATCAGCATGACACCCATGCCAATCGAGCCGACTTCCTCAATCCCTGTGGACTCTGGCATCGTGTAGATGAGCACACGCTCACCGTTCTCGTCATAGCGCTGGGCAGTTGGACCTGTGGGCATCCTGCGCCTTGCACAGTTCGTTGCCACGACATCCAAGTCATGCGCTAAGAGTCTCTCAATCATGTCTTGCGGGAAGGTCATGTCTGAGTCAACAAACAAGATATGGGTACAACCCTCTGCCATTGCGTCTAGACACAGATCAGCACGCTGGGTCTGGATAAGTGTTCCTTGCATAATCTTCAAGGACACGGCATCAGTCGTGTTAATCGTGTGGTGCGCCACCATGTTGGTCATGCAAAAAGCATAATTTGCGTGAACCATGTCACGCGCTGGTGTGCAGACTGCAATGTAGTTTGGGGTCATAGTTGTCCTGATCTAGTTCTGAAATACTTGTTTTCTGGGTCATTTAGCCAACGCTTCATGTAGGCTTCGTCTTCTAGCTTGCCTTCAGCCTTGAGCTGGAAGTAGATAGACATCGGGATGCTGGCGACTCTGCTCCACTCGCCCCAACGAGCACGCTCATCGACCTGTGCGTACTCTTGCTTATTCTCTTCAATGATCGCAGTCACATCTTGCTGTGTGTGAATCGTTGCCTGATTCGTTTCATCGTTAAATTCAAATGTGCGCGTGATCCCCTGATCAGCGTCTGTACTAAATAGTCTTTTTTCAATCATGTAAAAAAAGGGTCTGAGTTTCCCCAGACCCTTCGTTAGTTCAATTAAGAAGTAACTAAGTCAGCAGCAATGCCGTGAGCATTCTCTGCCAATACTTTGTGACCCCACTCAACGATCAGCATACGCTTTTCAGCGTCGCCAGTCTTTGCCAACTCAACTTGTTGGTAAGGACGCAACATAGTGACTTTTGCGTAATCTGGATCGATCACGAAAGCGTCACGCTCGCGCTGGAAGCGATTAGGCACGACTTGCACATTGCCGAAGTCAGACACATAAATGTCTGCTGCGCCAATGATGGTTGCAGGACGAGCACCGCCATCAATGTTGAAGCGTGAAGATGCGATACCAGAGAAGCCAGACACGCGCTGCTTGTTGACTGGACCAGTCATCAAGATTTTTGGTGTACCGCCAGAAGTCCAAACTTGTTGAATAACATTCTTCAAGATGGTCTCTGTGAAAGTACGCACATTGCCGTCACTACGAGCGCCAGTAGGCACAGTCGTGTAAGTGGGGTTAGCACCGTTCGTCTGCATATCGTAGTTAGTCTTGATGAAGGCTTGCAATGAAGCAGTACCGCGAGCTGTTGTGGTGTTACCAGCAGCAGCGACAGCACCGTTCAACATTGAAAACTCTTGATCACGCTTCAACTCAGCGCTACGCTTGGCAATTTGGTATGCCAATTCAGAGCGACGACCAGCCTTGTTGACGGTCTCTTCAGTTGCAGACAAGACGATTGTTTTACGGCTGATCTGTGCATAGTTTTGCAAACGCACAGTAGCAGTAACGCTATCGAAAGAAGTTACATCGTCGCCTTCGAGCTGCTTGTTAGCTGCTGCGGTTGCGAGTGTGTCGGTTTGCCACTCAAACAATGAATTGCTGATTGACTCGCGTCCGACATTGCTCATGTAAGGAGTCTCTTCGGGAGCGATATTAGTGATGATGTTGGATAAGTCCTCGCGGATACCCTTCGCATCAAATGTGGTGAATGTGTTGGTTACGATTGCCATTTGAGTGTCCTATTTCAAAAGAAGTTCTATTGCGGAGGCAGCGTCATTGACGCGACCTGACTTTGCAAGACGCTGTTTTGCGCGTGTACTTTCAGTTGTTGTAGAGACGCGACCTGCTGCACTAGGCTTGGCGGGGCGAGGACCGTTGTTGATCACAGGCTTGATCTGTCCACGCTTGGACATCATCTGGTCATAGAGTGCTGCTTTACGCAACGCAATGACAGCTCTGTGGTCATAGACATTCTTGAGTTCATCCTCACTAAATCCGATCTTCTGACCAAACTCAATAAGTAGAGCTTTTTCAGCCTTAGCCTTCTTGGAGTCTTTCCATTCGGGTACGGCTTGGATTAGGGCTTCTTGCTGTGTGGCAAGGTGAGCTTGCATCTCCTGTGCTCTTTGATGTGCTGTGAGTTGAGAAAGTCGCTGCTGCTCAGACTGAATAGCTGCGAGTTTGTCTTGCTTCTGGCGCATCACTTCTGACTGTCTCACCCACTCGATGGGGTCTTCGTTATAAAGACGATCCATATCGACAGGTGCTTCAGTTGACTCAAGTTGCTGTTTCAACGCTCCCAATAACTGGGCGTACTGTTGACGCTCGGCACGAATTGCACTAGCCTCTGCCTCGACAGCCTTACGGGTCTCGGCAATTTGCTGTGTCTTTCGTGTGTAATCCTGAGTTCGAGAATATCCTTTTTGAAGTTCGTCTAGCGTGACATCGATCTCTTTGCCGTCAACTTTGACGGTGTAGACCTCTGTTGGCTTTTCTTCTTCTTCGGTTTCTTCATCTAACTCTGATTGTTCCTCTGTCGTTTCTTCATTGGATTCGTCGTCTTGCACATCCAATTCTTCATCGACAGAGACCGCGACATCGGAAGTATCTTCCTCAGTCAAACGCGCCTTGTCAGTTTTCTGCTGTTCTCCGTCTAACGGCAACATCATCTGATCAAGAGCACTAGCTGCATCAGCTACAGACATAGGGGTTTGGTTTTCCATTTCCTTAGTCCTTTACACCAACGACTTTTGTTCACGCTCAATCTGGCGCTGTGCAACTTTCCCGTTATCCATGATTTTGGAAATCTCGGTTCGGAAGTTATCAATCGCACGCAACATATGCCAAGCGTGTTCTCTCTTCGTGATGTCCTCTGGTTTCGTATCTTTCCAAAACCAGACGGCATCATTCTCCATTTTTAGTAAAGCAGTTGAGAAAGCCTCGTCAGCGATTAGCGACTCAGCCTTCTTGCCTTTTCTTACATCTTCTTCTTGTTTACTCACTTAAACCATTCCTTGTGGGTTGATGGGTTGCATTGGTGCTGGCTGGGCTTGCGCCATAGCTTGCTGCGCCAACGCGCCTTGCTCTCGAATAACCTCGCGGTTGACATTCTGCTCCGCAACAATTTGTGCGGTATTCAGTTGTGTGTTGTACTTTAACTCAAGTTCCATTTGTTTAAGTAGTCTATCTTGACTCATTTGATCGCGTCTAAAGTCGTCGTCCATGATCATCTTCTGGCGCTGTAACTCAAGATCGGCTGCCTTTTTCTGGATGTCTGCACGAATAGACTCGGCTTGCACCTGAGCCAAGACCTCTTCGGGGCTTGGTTTTGGCGGTGCTTGCGGAGGAGTCCATCCCTCTGGGATGTCCATGAAGTAGCTCGATGCGTCCTTGAATCCAGAGAGTTCGACAATCTTCTTCAATGTATTGACATACATCTGTGGAGACACAACGGGATTATTAAGACCGTACTGGTTAAGGAGTGATTCTTGTTTACCAAGAATTTGCATTAGTTGCATCTGGCGCTCATTGGTGTCGCCATTGCCCAGACCGATATTGATGTTGACATCCATCGTGTTATCCCATGCGCGTGGATCAATTTGCACCCACTTGTTGCGCAGTCGGATCATGCGTGGTTTGTCTTGATGAGTGGTAACCAAGAAAAGGATCGTCTTAAACAGCTCCTTCATGCCCTCAGCCATTAAGCGAGCTGTCAACTCAATGCGTCCTTGGCTGGCGCTTACTGTGGCAGCCACGGCAGCCTTGGTGCTTGACTGCAACGCATCTGGGTTCAAACCCATAGATGCCTTGGACATTCCTGTGCGACCTTCCTTGATCTGGTCTAGGTAGTCCAGAACTGGGAAGGCAGCCTGTCCGACAAATGGAGTTACCAACGGCTGCACCATATTCGGAGCACGCGCACGAATGATTGCGCCTGTCTCGTTATTGAGTGCATCGTCAATGTTGACCTGACCCTCAACGATCACGGTGCGGGGATGGATTGATTGCGCCAGCGAATCCAATGTGTTGCGCATGACTTCGGACTTGATCTCTTGTAAGTCGCGTGTAATGTCAAAGATCGACATCGCCTCAAGTGGTGATGTGTGGGGTTCTGGATCGCAAGGGAATTCAATAAACGGGATGTATGACGCTGGGAGGTTACGCACCATCTTGTAGCCAGCACCCATAAAGCACATCTTGCGCAGCTCAGGGATGCCGTCGCCATCAAAGTCAACCTTAGCGTAGCCCTCAACATAGAGGACGCGCATCATCATCGGGTTAGCGCTCTCTGTCAAATACTGGTTATTTGCCAACGGTGCGCGTGCCAAAGCCTCTTCGTTGTCGTTCAAGTCGGACGAGCCAACATAGTCTGTGACCTCATCTTCGTCGTACCCCATAGCAATCAGTTCAGCCACAGTCGCCATCTTGCGGTGACCGATAAAAGGTGAGTCTTTGAACGACATTGCTTGGCGAGACAAGAGCAATTCTTCTGGCGGTAAACACGCAACATGGACGCGCTTGTCAACAATCTTCCTCTTGACCTGCACATCGTGCATCATGGCTGGGGGTAGGGGCATTCCAGTCATCGGATCGATCTGCATTGCACCCTGCATACTCTCGTCTGGGTAACTCGCAACGATCTGCACATCTGCCTCGCCCTCTTGCATGAGAATCTGCAATGTCTGGTCATCTAGACCCGAATATTCCTCAATTCGTACCGACTCCGAGCCCTCGATATAGCACTTGACAATGCCACATTTGCGCACCAGAGCGTCTTTAAATGTGGCGTATGCCACCATAAAACCGTTGTTGTCGTTGTTAAAAACATAGTTGCAGTAGTCTGTGGCTTGCTGGGCGCTGTCTACATCCTCTGGACCGCGAGGCACAAACTCCACCGTGTTCTCGGTAGAGAAAAATACCTTCATCAACGACGGCAGCATGGCAGATACGGTGTCGCGCACTTCCATCGCCACCACTTGCGAGCGACCCTCTTCCTCGTTTCCGAATGGATCGCCACGGTAATACTCAGTACCGCGAGCGCGGATAGGACTCAAGTCAGAGTCGATGTAGCTCACAGCGTCTGTGATCTCCATGCCCATCATGGCTTCTAAATCCATGTCTGTCATAGGTACTAGCGTCGGGTCAATCTCTGACGCGATGTCGGTTGTTAATCCGAGTTCATTTGTTAGGTGCATTTTTAACCCTTAGTCAATACGACATACATGGAGTCCACAGCTCGCGGAGTCCTTAACAGTTCTTCTTGCGTCAATTTTAGGTCTTGTGCGATGGGATTTAACCTAAATTCCAAGCTCGTCATGTAAAACCTATCTTCCCAGCCAAGATACCAATACCATTCGCAGTAGTACGCCCAAGATTTTTCATTGAATGCACGCACATGAGTCGGGTCTTGCCACGCGCCATAGCTCAAGTCATAAGGCACATGGATGCGCATCTCGCCACCAGCTTTCAGTAACCTTTTGCAGCTCGTCATCGCACCGACCAGATCAGGCAGGTGCTCAAGCACATCATTCGCAAGAATAGCGTCAAACATCTCTGGCTGCACCTCAAAGTCACCGAGCCTTGTGGAGATGGTGTCGCCCCAAGGCACATTGCAGATGTCGAGTAACCAGTCGTGCTTGACGCGCAACTGAATATCTGCGTTGATGCAGTCGTCTCGAAAGTCCTTGCCAGAGCCTAGATTAAGAACCAAAGAAGTGCTTGACATACTGAGGACGGTGCTCCTTGACCCAAGGCACAGACGCTGCAACTAATTGCTTGGAGTCGTCGCCCGTTGTCTGGCTGCCGACATGATGGACATAAGCGCTTGAGACAAAGTGCTCGTAGCCCTGATTGTTGAGGTCTGCGCAGCTCACATCATCTGAGAACCAATTAAGTGGGGGGAATCTGCCGTGATGCCATGCGTCACGACTTATGTACGCAAAGATCGGTGCAATGTTGTTGGCGTGACGAATGAACTGCTCGGACTTGAATCTGCACATCTCTAGGTGATCACC
>Ga0209299_1001484_pt1 | contig 12952 bp, 8 predicted proteins | sample S_140806_MF_Meta_FD_187326 | JGI IMG/M metagenome (GOLD analysis project Ga0209299, IMG submission 187326) | Freshwater microbial communities from Lake Simoncouche, Canada to study carbon cycling - S_140806_MF_MetaG (SPAdes) (version 2) | ecosystem: Environmental > Aquatic > Freshwater > Lake ...
GGCGTTTCAAAAAGGTTTCCCGCTGCTCGATCTCGGCCACCACATTCACACGATCAACTTTGCCGAAAAGGCCACGACTCTCACGATCAAGAAGGATGTGGAGAAGCTGACCTTGGAGAAGCCGCTCTTCACGCTGAACGAATGGCATGAGGTGGTCATCGAGCTGAAGAAGGGCTCGCTCCTGCTCCAAATCGACGGCGTGAAGCACGTCTTCGAGAGCAAAAACATCGACATGACCGGCCAGGCGCAGATCGACTTCAAAGCCATCGATCTCGGCACCTGCCAGATCGACCACATCAAGTTGTGGGAAGGGAAGTGAGGCGTCCTTCAGATCACACAAACCGCCTCGCGACCTCGGTGTAGAACCGAAGCGCTTCCTCGACTTGCGAGCATTCGACGTATTCGACGGCGGCATGGGCTTGGTCGATGCTGCCGGGGCCGAAAAGGATGGTGGGAATGCCGAGGCGGCCAAACTTGCTGGCATCGCTGCAAAAGGGAACGCCGCAGACGGTGTCATCGCGCTGCATGGAGCGGAGAACGTCGCGAGAAAGGGTGACGAGTGAGGTGGTGGGATCGGTTTGGAAGGGCCAATCCTGCAGCATGGGCTTTTCCATCTCAGCGATGAGGTCGGGGTGCTGCCGCGAGAGGTCGTTGAGCATGGTTTGATAGCCAGCGAGGACGGTTTCGACTTCCTCGCCGGGGAGGAGTCGGCGGTCGATCTCGATGACCGCTTCATCGGGCACGAAATTGACCTGCACCCCGCCGTGGATGACGCCGACATTGCAGGTGCCGGGGCCGAGCAACGGATGCGGTGCGGCGGCGAGGCGTTCGTGGTCTTCCTGCATGGCCAGAACGACCCGAGCCATGGCGGTGATCGCATTGATGCCGAGGTACGGCTTGGCGCTGTGGGCGGCTTTGCCCTTCGTGCGGATGCGCCAGCGCACGCAGCCCTTGCTGGCGATGACGCAGCGCATCTCCGTGGGCTCGGCGACGATGGCGGCGTGGGCTTGCATGTCCTCGCAGAGCTTCACGACGCCGCGGAAGGAGTATTCCTCATCGACGACGGCGGCCATCCAGAGCTCGCACGGTGGCTTTTCGCCGCTGGCATGCACCTCCGCGATGGCGTGCATCATGGTGGCGAGGCCTGCCTTGTCATCGACGGAGCCTCGACCGTGCATTTTGCCGTCCTTCACGACGGGATCGAAGGGATCAATCGTCATGCCTTTGATGGAAACGGTGTCCATGTGCGCCTCGAAGACCACGCGGCGTGAGGGATCGCGTCCCGGCACGCGGGCGATGACGTTGTTGCGGCCCGGAAAGACCTCCTGCTCCCAGGTTTCGATGCCGCGCTGTTCGAAAAAGCGCCGCACATAGGCCGCGACCGCTGCTTCGCCAGGGCCGCCCTCGTAGGAGCTGTTGATGCTGTTGATGCGGACGAGGTCGGCGAGGGTTTGGAGGACGGGAGACATGGTGAGGAGGTTTGGAGGTCTATCGTTCCAAGCGACCGGTTTTTTCAAGATTCGAGGCTATGCAAAACGCGGAAGCATGGTTGAATGAGCGACTTTTCACCCCAGCCAGCATGCATATCGACGATATTCTCAAGGATCAGAAGCCAACGCTCTCGTTTGAGTTTTTCCCACCCAAGACCTCGGAGGCCTCGGAGGCTCTTTATACGACGATTGGTGAGTTGGAGGCTTACAAACCTTCGTTTGTGAGCGTGACCTATGGTGCAGGCGGCTCCACCCGCGAGCTGACGCATGATCTCGTGGTGCGAATCAAAAAAACGACCACGCTGGACCCTGTGCCGCACCTTACCTGCGTGTGCCATAGTGAAGCGGATGTGGCCTCCATCTTGGAACGCTATGCGGAAGCTGGCGTGAGCAACATCCTCGCTCTCGGTGGTGATCCGCCGAAGAATCTCGCGGGTTATGATCGTGCCCAAGATGCCTTTCAGCACGCGGCGGACCTCGTGGCCTTCATCAAGAAGTTCAACGCCGGTGGCGGGCATGCGGATAAGCGTGGCTTTGGCATCGGCGTGGCCGGTTTCCCCGAAGGTCATCCCACGACGCCGAACCGCGTCCTCGAGATGGATCATCTCAAGGCCAAGGTGGATGCGGGGGCGGACTACATCTGCACGCAGTTGTTCTTCGATAACCACGACTTCTACGATTTCCGTGCCCGCTGTCGCCTGGCGGGTATCCATGTGCCGATTATCGCAGGCATCATGCCCATCACCAGCGCCTCCGGCATGCGCCGCATGGCCGAGCTGGCCGCTGGGGCACGTTACCCGGCAAAGCTTCTCCGCGCCATCCAGCGCTGTGGCAGTGACGAGGACGCCGTGCAGAAAGTGGGCATTCATTACGCCACCGAGCAGTGCCTCGACCTCCTCGATCACGGCGTGGACGGCATTCATTTTTACACGCTGAACAAATCCCACGCCACCCGCGAGATCTACGCCAGCCTCGGCATTCATGACTCTGCCGCCGTGCGCAAGGGCTCGTAACCATGAGCCGGGAGAACGCGCCACTGATCGCCGCGATTGAGGCCGGCGGGACAAAGTTCGTCTGTGCCGTGGGCACCGGCCCAGAGGACCTGCGGGACATCGTGCGCATCCCCACCACCACGCCGGAGGAGACGCTCGGTGAGGTTTGCCGCTATCTCGCCACCGCGAGATCGAAGCACGGGCCGTTTGAAGCCATCGGCGTGGGTTCCTTTGGCCCGGTGGACCTCGACCCGAACAGCGAAACCTATGGCTACATCACCACCACGCCCAAGCCTGGCTGGCAGTTCGTCGATGTGGTGAACATGCTGAAAACTCGCTACCATGTGCCGGTGGCTTTTGACACGGATGTGAATGCCGCCGTGCTTGGCGAATACCTCTGGGGCGCGGGGAAGGGGATCGATCCGCTGGTTTACATCACCGTGGGCACAGGCGTGGGCGGCGGGGCGCTCGTGCATGGGCAGCTTTTGCAGGGCCTGCTGCATCCTGAGATCGGTCATCTGATGGTGCCACCGCCGCAGAATTCCAAAGCCGTGCAGGCCATCTGCCACTGCCCGTTTCACAAAAGCTGCGTCGAAGGCTATGTGAGTGGCACTGCTCTCGCCGTGCGATGGGGCGTGCGGGCGGATGCCCTACCTGATGACCACCCGGCTTGGGAAGAGACCGCCGATGTGATGGCGCATGCTTTGTGCAATATCACGCTCACCCTTTGTCCCCGCCGCATCATCCTCGGCGGCGGCGTGATGGAGCAACCGCATATCCTGCCTCTCGTACGAGGAAAATTTGCCAAGGTGATGAACGGCTACCTCCGCGTGCCGCAGATGACACGGGAGCTGGATGACTTCATCACTGCCCCTGGTCTCAAAGGCCGCTCAGGCATCCTGGGGGCGCTGGCCCTGGGTGGATATGTGGTAAAAAGGTGACCCCACTGGGAGCCTTATGCTCGCCAGAACATCACTGCGACGGAATTGCAGCTTGCAGAAATATCGCGCCCGCGTTTAGAATTATGAATAATGAAACTTCTCCCATTCATTCATGCTTTTCTTATCGGCGCATCCTTTCTGCTCGCATCCTGCGACAGGCAGAAGCAGCTCTTGAGAGAAAAAGAACGCCTAGAGGCGGAGTACAAGCAGACTGTGGTGGAAATCCAAACCATCGAGCAGCGTATGCTCGCTCTCGGTAGTCAGGTGGCGACTGCATCGGTGAATTTGGAGCGCCAAGCCTCAGCGGCGGAGCAGAAGGCGGCCTATCTTCAATCCGAAGTCGGAAGTTTGGAGGGAAGGGTGAAAGCGTTGGAGGATGCTTCCAAGGAATTTGCTTCCAAAGTGGACGCCTACAAAGCGAAGTATCTGCGCTGAGCAAACGCATCAACATTGACCTAAACACACAATCACATGGAAACCGGAAAATTTTGGTTCGTCATCATTTTTGTCAGCCTCATTGCAGGCATCTTCACCGGCGTACAGTATTTTCAGGGGATAGATGCCGCCAATGCCCAAGTGGTGGAGGTTCGAGGTAAACTCGGCCAAACCAAGGATACGCTTGTCTTGCGTCAGGACGAATGGGCGAAAGTCAGTAACCTAGCCCTCAAAACACAAGCTGCCGTGGCTAAAGAGGCACCTTTGGTCGCCAGACGCGATGAGCTTCAGACCAAGCACCGCCGACTGGAGGGGGATTTTAAATACCTCGTGAAATCCACTCGCGCTGCGGTGGAAAAAATTCGCGTCGATGGTGAGGGGGCGGAATTTCCTGAAGTGAAGCTTTTGAACGGCAAGGTGCTCAAAATCGCCAAGCTCAAGAAGATAGAGCCCAATCAACTTTCGTTCATGCACGCGGATGGGTTCACCATTGTGCCGCATGACATGCTCCCAGCCGACCTGCGTGAACGTTTTGACATGGGCGACTCAGGATTGGCGGACAGTCTCGAGGATGCCGAGCGCAATCTTTTCAGCCCGAAAAAGTAACGGAATCGGATTTCCCATGCGGCAAAGCAGGATGTCGCCCACGTCTTTGATTGACGGCGGCCTTTCATCCCGTTTGAATCGGCCTCCGCATGACCCAATCCATCCTCTCTCTCATCACGGTCGTGGCACTCGCAGGCGGCGCCGCCGCTCAAGTGGCCTACGAATTCGTCCCGAACTTCATCACGCCGCCTCCCGGTAAGGAAACCATCGGCAACGGCCATGGCGAGATCGCCGTCGATTCCACCGGCAAGATCTACGTCAGCGTCCAGGAAGCCAATGCGGGCATCCAGGTGTATGGCACCGACGGCAAGTTCATCAAAGCGCTGCCGTTGCCCCCGTCGCTCCACGGCTTTGTCGTGCGCAAGGACGGCGATGGCGAGTTCATCTTCGCCACCGTGCTGGGCGAACAGAAGGTCATCAAGTGCGATCTGGACGGCAAGGTGCTCCTGACCATCCCCACGAGCGAATTCCCCGCCGACAAGATCGGCAAAGGCCTCAAGCTCACCAACTGCGACGTGGCTCCGAATGGCGACATCTACGTCGTCGATGGCTACGGCCAGAGCCACATCTTCGTCTTCAGCCGCGAAGGTAAATTCAAAGCCGTCTTTGGTGGCCCGGGCGAGCCATTGAAGCTGGCGAACGCCCACAAAATTTTCATCGACCGCCGCTTCGAGCCCGCCCGCGTCATGATCTGCGACCGTGGCCACAAGCGCATGCTCCACACCGACCTCGCCGGCACGTTCATCGGCGAGATCGCCACGGAGATGCGCAATCCTTCCTCCGCCAGCTTTCACGGCAATTTCATGTGCGTCGCCGAGATCGCCGGCAATGTCAGCGTCTGGGACAAGGACAACAAACGCGTCGCCGATCTCGGCACCGCTCCGAAGCTCACCAACACGCCCGGCGTCGAACCCAAAGACTGGCAGCAGGGCGTCGTCACCAGCCCCCACGGCATCACCTTCGACAACGATGGCAACATCCTCGAAACGGAGTGGAACAAATGGGGCCGCATCTTGAGGTGGAACCTCAAGAAGTGACGCGATCCGGGTTCCCAAATGACGAAAACAGAATGACGAATGCACCGCCGCTCCGTGACTGGCGGTCATTCGTCATTCGGCTTTCAGCCTTCGTCATTCTCTGCTCCCCCCTGTGTGCTTTTGGGCATGCCATCGAGTATCTCACGGCGAAGCTCACCCTCCTGCCAGATGGGGTCGTTCGCCTCGAAATCACCGCCGATCATGCCTTCAATCCGCTCATCCCCGATGAGGCAGCCGCACTCGCGGCGCTGAAAAATCCGCTGCACCTCCGCAGCGGTGAAAAATGGCTCCCGCTGAGTGATTTCACCGTTCCCAAGCTCGATCACCACAAAGACTGGTCCCGCTGCGCCCCGCCGAATCTGCCTCCGCCACCACCCGAAGCCGAGCACTCCCTCATCACCGCCACCTGGCAGTGGCAGCATCCAGATGACGCTCTCATCTTCACCGTGCCCAAAGGAAACATGCACGATGTCTTTCTCTGGCAGCCTACCCAACCCGACGAAGGTGCCGCACCTCGCTGGATGGTTTTGCTGGCAGGCGATGTGACGCGTGAGATTCCTGTCCTGCCGCGTCGTTGGCCGTTCTGGCTCCTTCTCGTCATTCCGCCTGCCTTGTTGCTTCCATGGCTGCTGCTTCGCCAGATGCAAAAAGGTGCCCACGCCAATTCTCGCGCCAAGATTCCTGACTTCGACTCTTCCCAACCGCAAGGAAACCGCCATTCTCACGTTCCACCTAACCCATGAAGAAAATCCTTCTCTCACTCCTCCTCGCCGCCGCGACCAGCTTCGCGGCCACCATCCCCGATGCCGCCAAAGTCGGCCTATTCTACGCCGGCTGCCAGGCCTACAGCTTCCGCCTCTACACCGTCTTTGAGGCCATCGACAAAACCGCCCAAGCCGGTGGCAAGACCATCGAGTTCTATCCAGGTCAGAAGTTCGACGACACCGCCAAGTGGGACCACAACGCCACGCCCGAGATGATCGACAAAGTGATGAAGCACCTCGAAGCCAAAGGCCTCACCGCCGTCGGCTACGGCGTCGTCAAACTCGGCAAAGACGCCGCCCAAGACCGCAAGGTCTTCGAGTTCTGCAAAAAGGTCGGCATCAGCATCGTCGTTACCGAGCCTGATGTGGCCGGACTCGACGGCATCGAAGCCCTCGTGAAGGAATTCGACATCAAGATGGCCATCCACAACCATCCCAAACGCCCGCTCGACCGCGCCTACATGTTCTGGGATCCCGATTACGTCCTCGGCCTCGTCAAAGATCGCGATCCCCGCATGGGTTCCTGCGCCGATGTCGGCCACTGGGTCCGCAGCGGCCTCGATCCCGTCGAGTGCATTAAGAAGCTCAAAGGCCGCATCTTTGACAGCCACATGAAGGACCTCACCGAGTTCGGCAACGTCAAAGCCCACGACCTCCCCTTCGGCCAGGGCAAGAGCAACATCGCCGGCATCCTCGCCGAATACGCCGCCCAAGGCTATCCCGGCCCCCTCCACTGCGAATACGAGCACAACTGGGAGACCTCCGTTCCCGAAATCACCCAGTGCCTCGACTTCGTGAAGAACTGGAAGCCCGCCAAGTAAGTTCGTCGTTGAGTTTGTAGTTCCCCGCCTGCATCGCTGAGCGAAGCACTGCGGGCAGGGGGCTTCAGCCCGCTCCGGCCGAGGCAGTCATGCCTCGGCCTTTTGTTTGCCCCAAAGGCCAACGTGTTCTGCGGAAGGACGGCAAATTCTGGCGAAGGCCAACGGCCTTCCGTCATGCAGCCCGGGGTTCGCAGAACCCCGGGTTAACATTGGAAGAAAACCTACACTCAAGGGCGAACCCCAACGGGGTTCCGTCCCTTATCGCGCCACCTTCAAATACGCGATCAAATCCGCCAGCGACTGCGGCGTCATCGCGTCTTCGAGACCTTCGGGCATCAAAGAGATACCAGCGCTCTTCAACGAGGCCACATCGCTGCGCAGGACGGATTTGGTGATGTTTCCGGCCATCTTCAGCGTGAGGCTTGCACTCGTCTCCGTCGCGATCACACCGTAGAGCTGCTCGCCGCTTTTGAGCATGCAATGATACGCCATGAACCCCGGCTCGATGATCGCGCTGGGGTCGAGAATGGAGTTGAGGAGCTTTTCGGCATCGTGCTGCGCCACGCTGCGCAGGTCCGGGCCGAGTTCGAGGCCCACTCCGTCGAGTTTGTGGCAACTGATGCACACGCTCGCGAAAACGGTCTTCCCGTGTGCTGCGTCGCCCTGGAGCTTCAGCGCTGGTTTGAACTTCTCCACCACCGCCGCCCGCGTGGCGCTCGTGGAATTTGCGAAGACCTTCTCTGCCAGGTTGGCGATGTTTTTCTTCGGATGCTTCATCAACCGCGCCCGCGTCGCCGCATCACAAGCCTTCGCCTCCGGCCGTTTCAGCAGCGCCAGAGCCCAATCGTCATTCGAGAGCAGCGTTTCGAGGATCTGCGTGCGCAGCGCCGGCGTGCGCTGGTCCCAGCCATCGAGCAAAAACTGCTCGCCGCCCTTCGGTTGCAGCTTCGCGACGAGCCGCAGCACCGCTGTAGGCGCAGTCGCCAGACTGCGGGTGTCTGGCGTGGCCGCACCACCGTCTTTCCGCACTTTGGCAAGTGCGCCTACATTCACACTCTTGGCCCAAAGCTCCGGCAGCAGCGCTTTCACCCGATCCCGATGCTCGCGATCCGAGGCCAGCAAGGCCAGCGATTCCATCGTCGGAGCCGTTTGGAGCGAGTCTGCGGCCTGTTGCAGTCTCGCCGTCATTTTTTCGACCGCTTCACGCGCCTTGGCCTCCGTCACCTGCTTCGCGAAATCGGCCAGCGAGAGGTTATTCTCGTCCAGGACGGCCAGAAGTTCCTCCAGGCCCTTTTGCGCATCTATCCGCGTCACGAGCGCCGCGATGGCTTTTTCGTTCTTCGTCGCCAAGGCGCAGCGCAGAAGTGTTCCGACGAGTTTGAGGTTAACTTGACCTTCGTAGGCGCCGAACTGCTCACAGATTCGAGTGAGATGCGGCAACGAAGAACTCAACGCGGCACTGAAGACTAGCCCATCAAGCGGCTCTTCCTCCAAAATGCTCCCGACAATATCTGCAGCCCAATCTCCGCTCCACTGACCGGCCGAAAGAGCGAGTTGCATCCGAACTCGCGGATGACGGGCTCTGTTGCCATTCACAAGCAAGCGCAGTGCTTCCTCGTTCTTCTCCCAGGGCATCGATTTGGCGATCTGGAGGCCTTGAACGACAACTTCATCGTTGTCGCTCAGCAGAAGTAGTTTGAGCAAATCTGGTGTGAGTTGACCGGCCTGATGAAGAGTCCATGCAGCTTGGGCTTGTGCTGCTGCGTTCTTGCTGCTGGTCGCTTGGTCGAATAGCGCGGCGATGCCTTGCGTAGTCAGTTTGGTCCACAACACCCGCATCTGCGCTTTGTCCCTCAGCCAGCCATTCGGCGAAGCAAAGTAGTCATCTCGCTCCGTCGAGATGAACGGGACGCTTCCTTTGCTGGACGCTTTACCGCTATTGGACGCCGTTTGCTCATTTGCTGTCGCTTCGCTCCCCCCTTCGGGCAGCCTTTGGCTGGCTATCTCCCTTCGGTCGGTTCGCGGAGCGAGATGGCTACTTTTCACCACCCGCCAAATCCGCCCCTTGTCGTCCCCTTCGCGATAATGCGGCAGAAGCTCCTCTTTGCCGTTCTGCGGCAGCCACTGCGGGTGCTCGATCATGTAGCGATACATGTCAGCCACCCACAGCGCACCATCCGGGCCGGTGCGGACCATGACGGGGCGGCACCAGCGGTCTTCGCTGGCGAGAAAGTCCATATTCGACTCGGCGGGATCGCGCACGGCTTTGAAGGTGACGCCGTCGTCCTCGAGGACGTGATGCTGCACGACGTTGTGGAAGGGCTCGCAGGTGAAGGCGTGCGTTTTGCCATCGGTGAAGAGCACTTGATCGCGATACACCTCGATGCCGCAGGCGCTGGTGAAGCGTCCGGCCTGGTCGAAGCTGTGGAAGCGCTTCTCCATGCTGCTGGCGGGATAGACGGGCGGATTGCGCGGGAAGAGCTGATGGATCGGGTCCGGCGGGATGACGTGCGGATTGCGGCGCAGGTAGTGATCCTGCAAAACGTAGTGCCAGAGCGGAAAACTGTTCTGCACGCCGAACCAGTGGCCCCAGTCGTCGCGAGCGCGACCGAACTGCGAGGGGCCGCTCTGCGGGTCGAACTCGCCGGTGTCCGGCTTGAAGCGGAAATCGCGGCTGCCGAGGTCGATCTTCGCACCGGTGAGCTTGCACTCAATGAGCGTGCCCTTGTTGTAGCCGCCGTGGTGCGCCCCAGCGGCGCAATACACCCAGCCGTCCATGCCCCAGCGCAGGCCGTTCACGCGGAGCTGCTGGTTGCCGGTGCTGAAGCCGGTGTAGAGCACTTTCTTCGTGCCATCGGGCGAAATGAAAAAGATGTCCGGCGCGGCGGTGACGATGACGCCTTCACGCCACGTCAAAATGCCGGTGGGATAGCTCAAGTCGCTGACGATGACGTGGCGCTTGTCGTAGCGACCGTCGCGGTTCGTGTCCTCCAGTTGCACGACGCGTCCGCCGGCCTTGCCATTGCCATCCATGCCCAGCGGGTAGTCCGCCATCTCGATGACCCACAGGCGGCCCTGCTCATCCCAATCAAACGCCACCGGATCGAGCACCACCGGCTCCGCCGCGACGAGTTCGATACGGTAGCCCTCGCGCACATGCCATTTCTTCGCGGATTCCTCGGGGGAGAGGGGTTGGGAGTGTGGTGCAGGCGTCTCGCCTGCGTTCTTTGAAGCAGCCGCGACGGCTGCACCACTTTCCAAACCGGCGACCTCCACCTTCTCAAACTCACCCTCCAGCGGCGCGAAGTCATCGCATCGCTGGCCAAAGAACAATTCCTTCGCACCTGGCGCGGTGACGGGCACTTCGGCATCGATCTCCATCTTGCCATTGAGCGTCACCTTCACGCGTGAGCCGAGACGCTCGAGCTTCACGTCATTCCACGTGCCCGGCTCGATCACCGTCGTGCCGCGCACGATTTGAGAGGCCGCGTTGCCATTGAAGACGAAGAGTTTGCCGGGTTCGGAGTCTTTGTAGCTGCCGCCAATGCCAAGGTGATCTCCCGGCGCTTGATGATCCCCCTTCGGTCCGCGGGAGATGAGGTAAGCCGTCACCGCGCTGACGTTGTTCGCCTTTGTGTTCTTGAAGCGCATCGACGCGGACCAGTTTTCCGAGTGTGGTGCAGTCCTCTGGACTGCGTCCTTCTGAGCAGCCGAGACGGCTGCACCACGCTTCTTCCGCTCCGCTCGCGAAACCGCCCGCTTCGCATTCTCCTCGCCCACTTTCGAGATGTTCCAAAGCTTCGCGATGAGTGATGGCTCGATCACGCGATCCCAGATCGTGATCTCATCCAGCCGACCTTCAAGTCCTTGACCAAAAAGCACTTCATTCGCCGCTTTCCCGGCCTTTCCGGTCAAAACAGGCTTCTCCGAGCCATCGAGATGCACGCGCACGTTTTCGCCATCGCGAATGAGCACGGCGAAATGCCAGTCGTCGGCAAACAAAGTGGCTTCGGCTTTAGCCGAATCAGAATCTTCGGCTGAAGCCGAAGCCACTTTATCTCCCCATTCGAGCCTCACCGTGTGATCCGGGAACTGATGCGCCTTCAAGCTGACCCCCAGCGCGTTGATCAACTCGCCCGTGCGATCGCTCGCGCCGCTTTCGTGACCGAGCCAAAACCAGAGGGCGATCGTGTTTTGGGTAGCTGAGTAGCTCTTTTGTTTGAAAATCGCTCGCCAATCCGTCTTCAGACTTCCTCCAGCTAAATGCACTGCGCGATTGATGGCATTCGGCCCCGAAAACGCAGATGGAGTGAGAGCAGATTCCCCCCCAAAACCAAGCCCGCTGCCAGGTCCTGGAAGATAAAAAGCGCATTTCATCTGTTCTGGCTGAATGATTACGTTCCATGGAGTAACCTCATCTCTCATCATAAAGCTAAAGTCTTCGCAGCGAAAGTATGCCAGGGGCTTCGAATCGATGACAGTCTCTTGATAGGCTGCCATTTGATCGGCGGAAATATTCCGCTTCTCATCAGTGAGGCTTTTAATTGCACCCGAGAGTCCATCCAGAATTTTAAATTCAGCAGTGATTCCCAGCCCAGCAGTGCGTGCTGGCCAAGTCGTGTATCCACCGAGCGCATGCTGTTCTATAGGCGGAATGTAACCTTCCGCCCCATTGGCCAGCTCGATGTTGAAGTGCGTTTTGAAAGGCGACCGCTCCCTCAACTTCAACCCCGTGATCGCATACACCTCGTTCGGCAGCGTCGCGATGCTCAGGTCGCCGATGCGGATGGCTTGGAGCTTCACGCTGGTCTTTTGACGTTCGTGGAGGATCAGCGCCTCTCGTGCATACACTTCCTCTTTGTTCTTCGGCACATCATTCTCGATCTTTGCGGCGATGGGTCTTGCCCAGGCGAGGCGTTTTTCGTCGGGGACGCGATACTTGAGCTCCAGGGTCTTCTCGATCATGCCGAGCGGGGCGTGATCGACATACTTCACGGTTTGCAGGGCCTTCAGGGCGCTGTCGGCGACTTCGGAGGCGTAGGTGTCGAGGGTGATCGTCTTTTTCTCCGCGCCGTAGTCCATCCACATCTGGTCGCCGCTGGTGCCCTGGCTCATGGCGCAGACGAAGGGGCCGTTGCCATCGCCCTGCTGGCCCATTTTGGCGGCGAGGTGGCGGCAGAAGAGGCCAAAGTAGTCAGCGGAGACCGGCGCGGTGCCAAAGTAGTGCTGCGAGTAGTTCGCGAGTACGCCGAGCGGTTTGCCATCGAGCGTTTGCAGCGCGATGACGCTGAGCTGCGGATCGACGGGGCCGCTGGGGCCGACGACGTCTTTGCTGAGGTAGCCGGGGTGCATGTTCGCGCGGCCTGTGGGCTGGCCGAAGGGATCGACGACCTCTTTGCCGGGCAGGCGAATCCAGCGGCGGTTGTGCGTGTGCTCCCAGTCGTCGTAGCTGCCCCAGCCGATGCGGGCCGGTTGCAGCGCCATATCCGCCGCCACGATGGCCTCGGCGATCTTTGGCGTGAGGAATTTCGCATACACGGTGTCCTTTCGCGTGCCGAGGCAGCCCATCGCGGCGGGTGCGGAGTGCGTGTGCGTGGCGCTGACCATCATGCGATCCACCGGGATGTCGCACTGCTTCGCCGCGATGCCTTTGGCCTCATCAATGAGCGACTGCTCCATCATGCACGTGTCCACGATGGCAAAGGCGATCTTCATCTTGCCGTCATCGAGCACGAAACTACGCACGAAGAGCTTGTCCGCGAGCTTTTCACCCCGTCCTTCGAGAAACCCACCCGCGATGATGCGTGGGAACTCCGTGGGTGAGATGTCCACCGTGGCGACTCCGGCGCGGAAGGTGGCCGCCGAG
>Ga0209299_1001497_pt1 | contig 12910 bp, 12 predicted proteins | sample S_140806_MF_Meta_FD_187326 | JGI IMG/M metagenome (GOLD analysis project Ga0209299, IMG submission 187326) | Freshwater microbial communities from Lake Simoncouche, Canada to study carbon cycling - S_140806_MF_MetaG (SPAdes) (version 2) | ecosystem: Environmental > Aquatic > Freshwater > Lake ...
CAGTCAGGCCTGCCGCAACGCAGGCCAAATCCAGCCAGGGCTGCAGCAACGCAGGCCAAATCCAGCCAGGGCTGCAGCAACGCAGGCCAAATCCAGCCAGGGCTGCAGCAACGCAGGCCAAATCCAGCCAGGGCTGCAGCAACGCAGGCCAAATCCAGCCAGACCTACAGCAACGCCGGCCCAATCCATCGCCGGAATAATGACCAGCCCCCTCGAGTTCGCCATCGAGGTCCTGATGCTGCAGCGGGGGCGCTACCTCTGCCCCGACACCATCGCGCTCTTCGGCCTGCCGGCCACGGCCCCCTACTTCTGCTCCGACTGGGTCACCTTCCTGTTCCAGTCGGTCGCCCCGGAGAGCCTCGCGCGCATCGAGGACCTGCGCGCCCTCTTCCTCGCGCACCTGGAGGTTCACATCCACTCCCAGAGCGGGCCCCCGGTTCACATCCACTCCCAGAGCGGGCCCCCGGTCGCTTTTCCCGCCTGGTCCCAGATCGCGGCCATGCGCCGCATGGCCTACGAGCACGTCGCGCACGGGCTGATGGCCGACCCGCTGGAGGACCATGGCCCCGGCACGTTCCACGCCCTGCTGATCAGGGTGGGGAGGTGCATGAACATGGCATCCCACGTCCGCCAGTACCTCGACACCCCGGGGGCTGGCTTCCTTGGGCAGTGCCTGGCCTACGGGGAGGAGCTGTGCTCCATGTGCGCCGACCACCGGCAGGCGTGCAGGACCGCGTGCCTCAACGAGGGGAGGGGGGCGGTCCAGCGCTACGCCCCAGAGGGCATGTTCTGCTCCCCTGTCCCCTCGCCCTTCTTTTGCGGCGGCGCGCCCCCCTCGTGCTACGCCCTCTTCGGTCCGCAGCCCCCGCAGTACCCCGCGGTCTCCCCTAGCCCCCCTCAGCACCCTGCGGTCTCCCCTAGCCCCCCTCAGCACCCCGCGGTCTCCCCTAGGCCCCCGCAGCGCCGCTACGAGCCCCCCACGGTCCCCTCCGACCCCCCGCTCACTATATTTAAGGAGGGCCACTTCGAGCCGCTCGTCGAGGGAGGAAATGGACCGCAACCGCAACAACTACCGGCCGCCGACAATTATCCTCGCTGCACTGCTGGCGAGCACGCTCACCCTGCCGAAGGCGGTATCCGCCCATGGGCGGGAAGGCAGAGACAGGGAGAAAATGAGCGCGCTGCTCCAGTCTTTATTCGAGATGAAGGAGGCGCGGGCGGCGAGCGGGGGGGGGGCACAGTTCAGCCCGCTTGGCACGGTGGATGTGATGCTCCCTGCGAGCGAGGCGCCGGGGCTGGAGACTTGGGGGCCGTCGGGGAGCCCGTCGGCGCTGGAGGAGGGCGGAGGGGGCTTAGGTGGAGCGTGGTCGGGTCCATCGCGGATGCGGGCGGAGGCCCCCCTGTCGCACCCGAGTCCCCCGTCGGAGCCGTTTCACCTTGGGCTTCTCAGGGTGACTGGTGCCAAGGCGAGCGGGAGGCCGACGGCGGCGCTGCCCGGGTCGGGCGGAGGCGGCGCAGGGATGAGGAGGGCGGCGGCGGAGGATTTCCCCGCCAGGTTGCGTGGAGATGCGCCTGACGAGGGAGGCGGGAGGCACGACTTCGTGCGCGACCTGCGGAGGCAGTTCGAGCTCAGGCAGCAGCGCGCGCAGGCTAGAGAGTGAATGCAATGATAATAAAAAATTTGAGTACCTATTTGCGGACCCCGCGCGGCTGGAACTTGGGGGGGGTGGGGCTGAGCAGAGAGGACAGGATTATAGGAAGAAACGCATCGCAGATCTCCTTGCCACCTTGGTCGCGAAAGATGCGGAGGATGGAGTCCCCGCGGCGGTCAGAGTTGCAAGTGCCAATGCGGCGGAGTACGGACCCCAGCAGGGGGGGCTGTTCCCCCTCGGCCAGCCGCGCGCGCACGATGTGGACCATGGGGAGGTAGTCGCTGCCGGGCTCCGACTCCTCCACGACCGTGCTCCAGATCGGCGAGGTCAGCTCCTCCGCCTCGTGCAGTGCGTGCAGCTTCGCGGCGCCCCGCCTGAACGCAGCCTGTGCCCCCGCCGCCGTGTACCGCATCGGCTCCCCGCCGTCGAACAGGGGGCGGCCCATGTAGACGTGGTCCGGGCCGTGCTTGGCGCCCTCGTGGATCGCGGCCAGCTTGTTCTGCCAGGAGATCACCTCCGCGGCGAGGACGCGGCGCACGCCCAGCAGCTCGGCGACATCCGCATGGATCCTTCGGCGCGCAGAGAGTGGGGGGAAGTGGGGGCCAGGAGTGCGCATCAGCCACTTGAGGTGGCGCAGCGCGGCCCTCAGCATGCGGTCCGTCACCGTCTCGTCGTCCCATTCCTCCAGGGCCCCCCCGATCGGCACAACGCGATCTGGGTTCCTGAGCCAGGTGCACACCATCTCCGCGACCGCCTCGGCCGACCAATGATCGATGGGGACCACCCGCCGGTTATCAAGACCGGCGAAGTGCATGTTGGAGATCGAGAGCTCCCACGCCAGCCTGAAGGGGCAGGCGCGGACGATGCCGACGGAGGCCTCGGGTTCCCCCAAGACGAGAGGCGAGATCTCGTAGAGATACGAAATATCTTTGTGCAGAAAAACATTGACAATTTCAGGGTCCCTCTGAGAGATGAGGCAGTAGCGAAACGCGGCCTTCCGATTGGCGTTCATGGCGACCTTCTGAAGCTTTTCGCAGGCAATAAAACCGTTGGCGTCCAAAAACGCTGACTTTTCCAGCATGAGCTTCAGCATGGCGGGGCTGATCAAGCCCCCAAACTGGGTCAGGATGTCGGCGAACCTATTTTTTTTCCTGAAGAGCGACCCGTTCGGGGCGTAATAGTGGTCGATGAGCTTGTCCTGGAAGTCCCCAAAGGAAAAATATTCCAAGTCCTCGAAGCGGACCGGGTTCGGCGTGTCGGCGTCGGCGGGCAGCCCGCATTGCATCATGCTGCGAAAAACCCCGGGAGAATCTTTCCTGCCTTGCGCAAACTCTCGAAGGAGAAACTGCCGGAAAACGGGTGACACCGAAGCGTCACTTGCATTTTTTGCGGTCTGAATAAAAAGTGGGGCTTTCAAGTGCCAACAAAATAAAGCAAGCGTGAAAAAAATTATATTTATGCATTACCTTGCGAAAACTGGGTGTCATGGGCCGCAGCGCAACTGGCTGCCCCTCGATTTTTTCGGCGGAAACAATTGCAGGTGCTGGACCGCCATCCGCGGAAAGCACGGCGGCGACTGGCTCCTCCTGCCCACGGCAAATGGAAAAAAATGTCAGGTGCAATTCGGCCATGAAAGAATCAAGCCCGAAACCAGCCGCCAACCTGCCCGACCTTGATTTTTTTCGCGATTGGACCCTGCGACTGCATGGAATTTTCGGCGGCCTTCCACCGGAAGGGCCGGCCCGGATTTAATTTTTTTTTCGAGCCCGCCAAAATTCCCGCATAAATACTTTCGGATTTTCGTTGCAGCCACTCCAAAGTTGCCCATGGCACGCGTCCAGGTGAGGCGGGCGCTCGCATTTTTTCTCTCGATATATTTTGTCATGTCGCTGCTCATTCCTGATTGAATCTTGATTGAATTTACAACCTGTGTGTGCTGTTTCTGCATTTATTTCCAGCGTAATCCAAACTGATGTATATTTTTTGCCATGGAAGGAATCCGGAAAGCCTTCTGCGGCTCGCATTCAAGTAAGTTCTTGCCTTCTAATTGTTTTTTTGATTTGTGGTCAAGTTACGTGCTTTGTTACTCTCGATTTACGCTTTGTTACTCTCGATTTACGCTTTGTTACTCTCGATTTACGCTTTGTTACTCTCGATTTACGCTTTGTTACTCTCGATTTACGCTTTGTTACTCTTTTGACCTGCCCCTACCTGCCCCGGCATTTTTCCCGACCTGTCCCGACCTGTCCCGACCTGTCCCGACCTGTCCCGACCTTTTGCCCCGCTCTGTCTCGCTCTGTCTCGCTCTGTCTCGCTCTGTCTCGCTCTGTCTCGCTCTGTCTCGCTCTGTCTCACTCTGTCTCGCTCTGTCTCGCTCTGCCCCGACCTGCCCCGACCTGCCTCGGTGGGACTCGGTGGGACTCGGTGGGACTCGGTGGGACCCAGTGAGTCATGGAGGGTCATGGAGGGTCATGGAGGGTCATGGAGGGTCATGGAGAGTCATGGAGAGTCATGGAGAGTCATGGAGGGTCACGGAGAGTCATGGAGAGTCATGGAGAGTCATGGAGGGTCATGGAGGGTCATGGAGAGTCATGGAGAGTCATGGAGGCTAATAACATTGTTATGATGATTTTCAGGTGCAGTTGTCAGACGTTAAGGAAGTATCATGCCAAACAATTGAAGGGTTGGTTGGACTTCAACTGGGTAATGGTGAGCAGTTTCTCCCTGGGCCCAGCGTGGTGCAGATGATGTCAGAGCAGTGCATTGAGAATGCACGAGGTGTTTGGGGCAGGATGATGAAGTCTCATGACTGTTTGAAGCCAACCAAGGACATCCAGGATGCCAACTCATCCACTGACTGGGCATTCCACTACAAGACCAAGGCTGGCAGGACGACCGTCGCCCTCCGCATCCCCGGCATCGAGTTCGTGGTCCAGAACATGACGGGCCAGAAGGCGGGCGCCAACCGGGAGAAGTTCCTGCTGCTCATCGAGGACTGGAAGAGGCAGCAGGCGAGTGTGCTTGGCAAGCGCTTCGCCGCCTCCCCCGCCACCGCCCCCGCCGCCAAGGTGGCGCGGATTGAGAACGGGGGCGGGGTGGCCAACGCCCTCGTCTTGAGGAGCATCAAGACCATGTCGGCCGTGAGCGGCGCTGTGACAGTGCTCAACACCAAGATGGACGTCGGCTTCGACAGGGTGGAGGGCAGCGTGCTGGCCATGACGTCCAAGGTCGACGTTGTGAAGGACAGGGTCAAGCAGGGGACCACCGAGGTCAGGAAGCTCGCCGCCTCCGTGGACGCCAACCACCGCCAGCAGCTTGATGTGAAGGACGCCCAGATCAAGAAGCTGCAGGAGGACAACAAGATCATCCAGGCGGCCAACGAGCGCCAGCGCGCGCAGCTCGCCAAGATGAACAAGGAGCGGGACGAGCTCCTCAAGGCCCCTCCCTCGTCGGACCCCAAGCTCCTTGCGCTCAGTGTGAAGGTCGACGGCGTCGCCCGCACCGTCGAGGATGCCCACAAGGTGGCCTACAACTCCAGGGAGAAGATGTCCACCCTCGGCAAGGACATGCAGAAGATGCAGGCCGACGCTTCCGCCCAGGCCAAGGACATGCAGAGGATGCAGGCCTCCCTTTCTACCCAGGCCAAGACCATGGAAGAGATCAAGGCCTTTCTCCGCATCATCGTCGGCGCTATCCAGTCCCCCTGAGGCCCGCGCCCGGCGCCGTTGCGCCCTGAGGCCCGCCTGCCCCCGCGTGGTGCTACGTTTGTTTGTTCATTAAACTTCCGCGCGCCCCTCCCTGCGTGTATTTAAACCGCCGCTCGCGCCTTTTCCGTCCTAGCATGCCCACAGTCCAGTCGTGCATCTTCTTCGGCTACCTAGTCGTCACCTGGATCTACACCCTGTCCACCCTGTGGAACCACCCGCCGGTCCAGTGACTGTTGTAAGCTGCCCGCCCGCCTCCCGACACCCGCAACTTGGGCCAGCGCCCCAAGTATTAAAGCCGGCCGCCCTGCACGGCCCGCAGTGATGTCGAGAGCGCCCAAACAGGAGTCTATACCCCTCTCCGCGGCAATCAGCCCCTACGGAGTCATTGACTTTCGCAGCAACGTAGACTGTGGCGTTGCCCACTCAGACCTCGCCGCCGCCATGGCGATGCACACCACAGTAGCCCCCGGCAGCGTGGTGGGCGGCCCGCCCGCGTACCTGGAGGCCCACGGCATACGGTACGTCCCGTCCATGGAGCCCCACCTGGGCTCCGACATCCCCGACGGCCCTGGCAACCCCCTCTTTGTCCCCATGTCGGACCCCGACCGCGACGGGTCCTCCCCTCTCGAGTCCTCCGGCGGCGCGTACGTGTCGCCGCACGAGCTCAACTCCAGGGTCGACGACCGCATCCGGCGCTTCATGGAGCTGCAGGCCCAGCCAGACAGGGGCGTTAGATCCCTCGCGGCGGCGCTTGCCGCCCAGTCGGCAAATACCACCGAGGACCGCCTCAAGAGCCTCCGGCGCGACTGCGAGATGGCGGCCCAGGCTGCCTCCGCCGGCAAGCCAGCAATGGCTGCGGCCGCCGCAGGGGGGGTCAGGGTGCCCACCCAGCGCGCTAGCAAGGACCGCCACATGAGCTCCCAGGCCCCCGCCGTGGTGGCGTACGGAGCCCGCAGGGGCGGCCGCAGGGGCGATCAGTACTACTATGACTTTTGATTGAAAACTTTACTGATGTGACTTTTGATTGACAACCGTACTGCTGTGACTTTTGATTGACACGCACGCACACACACTCGGTTGATTTATTAAAGCAAGATGCGCCCCAGCCCCCGCAAAACTTCCCTTGCATCATGGCAAACCCCGGCGCGCGAAACCACAACCGCGTGCTCACGCTCGCCTTCCTGCGCCCGGTCCCGGGCGAGGACAGGATGAATGACCTCACCGCACGCGCGAGCAAGCACGGCATGTGCCACGCGGAGCTGGTGTTCGACGGGGGGATGGGCTTCTCCATATACTACGAGGAGCCCACACGCATGCGCCAGCGAACCTTCAGCAACCCCGGGTACGAGATGGTCACCCTCTCCGTCCCCCACATGGAGTACAGCGCGTGCTCCCAGTTTTGCGCCCAGGCCGCCAAGGAGGCCTACCCGTTCGACTCGTGGGGCATGTACCTCGCAACGATCCACCCCGGGGGCTGCTCCCACAGGCCCTCGTCCGCCGTGGGAAAGACGTTCTGCAGCAAGATCATCACGGAGGCCCTCCAGTTCGCTGGCGCCCCCGAGGTGGGCGGCCTGTCCCCCTCGGCCGTCACCCCGTCGAGGCTCTACGCGGCCGTGAAGGACTCGGAGCGCAGGGTCTGCCACGCGGTCAGGCCAATGCAGCTGAGCAAAGGAAGGGGCGCGGGCTGGGCGGGCGGATCGGGGGTGGTCGCGCAGGTGACTATGACATGAGATTTTATTCGTCATCATCCTCCCGGCTTCTCTTGCTGGGAGTCAGGGAGGCGTCGTCGGAAGGCCGCACAAACACCCGCATGGTCGGCCAGAGCCTTCGCCAGCCCTCCACCACGTCGCGCTCCGTCCGCCCCCCGGTGATGACGATCTTTCCGGAGAAGAAGCACAGCAGGACCACGGGAGACGCGTGCGGCCGGTAGATCAGCCCGGGAAACATGTTCTTCTGGTACGTGCAGTGCAGGTTCAGCCGCGTGTACATTGCCTCCAGATCCAGGCAGCCGCCGCCCACAGGGACCTCCACGTGGGCCACGATGTTTTGGACGTCGCAGGACTTGAGCCAGAAGTCCACCCCGACGAGCGCCCGCTGCAGAAACCGCGCTATCCTCAGGCAGCTCAGGACCCCCTCGTACCAGCTCTTGCCCCCGGTCACCACCAGCTTGCCGCTGCTGAACAACAAGAGCGTGCAGCTCGGGTTCGCCAGCCGGATCGTCATGGCCGCGAACTTGCGCCGGTCGTACGCGGACCCGGGAAGCACCTCGCTGATCGCCTGCAGGTCCATGGGCATCCTCGTGCTCTCTATCTGCGCCGTCGACACGATGTTGTGGATCACGGGGGAGGGCATCTCGGGGTCCTCGGGCGGCGCCAGGGAGCACCTCTGCAGGGGCGTGTACAGCCGCTTTCGCATTCTAAATGGGATTCGGGCGCGCGGCACGCACACCAGCAACATTGGAACACGCATTTTTTTTTCATTTAGTACATTTTTTTTTCATTTAGGGTACGCATTTTTTTCATTTAGTACAACGCCTTGCGGGGGTACGGATTGCTCTGCGCAGCCGCCACCTGCGCGCAGATCGCGGCGGAGTAGGCGTGGATGTCGGCGGCCGAGGCGGCCACCCCCTTGCTAGCCGCCCAGATCTTCAGCTGCTTCTGGAGCTGGTCCATGCTATCGATTTTGGCGGCCTCGTTCCCATCCTTCTCCACCAGGAAGCTCCCGTCTTTATTTGCAGTTACCTTGACGTGCTTCCCTTGGATGTCCATTTCGACGGCGTCGCCATGCAATTCCCCGCTGTCCCCACTCACGTGGTTTTTGTGGGCCCAATCCAGCAGCGCCACGGCCGACGCGTGGGGGTCCTTTGCAGTGGCTGCGTGGTAGGCGTGCATCGCTTTGTCCTTTGCCGCCTTTGCCGCGTTTTTGATCGAGTCAAACAGCCCCTCCAGCCTCGCCACCCGCTCGTGCAGGAGCTCCATCTCCCGCAATGTCCTGTCGGCGATGTCCGGGTCCATTTGTCGCGCGCGGGGTCGGCCCTTTTTATATCCGGGCCCGGGCCGGCTTTTTTCCGCGGATCCTGTTTGGATGGGTTTGTGGAAAACCCTCTATAACAAGAAGTCGAGAACCCCTCTAGCCCCACCACCCTCCTACCATGCGCATCCGCAGAAAGGGTCCGCGCGAATCCGCCAGCTGCCTGCACCCGCACCTTGCATGCTGCGTCCTGTGCGGCTCCCGATGCAAGCCCTCCGACTGCCGCCACGTCGACGCCGCCGTCGCCCAGCGCGCCGTCCGCGCCCGGTGCGTCCCGACCGCATTCCACTACGCGGCCGTCATGGCCCTCCCGCCCAACGACAGGAGGGCCATGTGCCTCGCGTGCGTCAACTGGCGCAGGCAGCCCAGGGGCGTGGGGGGCGTCCGCAGGGACAAGCTCGGGGCCTACACGCCGCTGGACAGGTGATCATGTCCCTTTGCCAGCGCCTAATCGTGCTCGCGCCTAATCGTCCCGTTTTTCAGCATCATCCTCTACGCCCTCGCCCCCGGCTACTTCCCCGAGCCGGACCACCGCTGCTTCGAGCGCCTCGCACGCTCCGCCGCGGACACGGCAAACGCCTTCGCGTCCGTGATCCCCGAGCCGGCCCGCGAGATCCTCCTCGCCACAGTCCAGGGGCGGCGGGCGGAGGTCATGCCCCCAAGGCTCATCTCCGCCTGGTGGGTCGCCAACGGCCGCACCACGTTCTTCCGCCACCCCGAGACCGCGCGCGTCGTCCGACACACCCGCATCATGGGGGAGGACGGCGAGGACGGCGAGGCCGCGCACGCCGTGCGCAGGCGGTGGAGGCGGTGAATTTGTATTAAAAAAGTCGACCCTCCGCCCCTCCGTGTCCACATGACCAGCGAATTGACCGCGCGCTTCCCCGTCCGAACCCCTTCCGACTTCACAGACGTGGAGCGGCACGTGTCCTCCCACCTCTCGGGCGAGGGCGACAGGTGCGCCTTCCTGCGCAGCGCGGCCTTCACGCGCTTCCGCGTGCGATGCCTCTACAGGCAGAAGGGCAGGGTGCCCCCTTGCTGGGCAGGAGGCGGCAGGCTCCGCCTAGAGTTCGAGCGCGAGGCCCCGGCGCGCGCGGGCGGGTGGGTCACGGTCGCGGTCGGCGACGGGGGGGGCGACTACGACGACTCGTGGGGGGTCGCGTCCGCGGACGAGGGCGATGATCCAGGAAAAGATATTTTTAATGAGGGATTGGATAAAAATGAAAAGGAGGGCGGAGACGAGAGGAGCTCAGGCTGAGCCGGCGGCGGCGGCATCCTCGGAGGCTGCGGGGTGGTCGACTTCCATCTCCGCGGCGTCGGCGTCGGCATCAGCGTCGGCGTCGGCGGCGGCGGCGGCGGCGGCTGCGACTGCGGCTGCGGCGGCGGCTGCAGCTTCGGCGGCGGCCTCGGTGGCCCTGGCGGCAGCGGCGTGGGCAACGGCAACCTTTTGGGCTGCTAATTCCTGCTTGGTCGCCCTCGGCGCTAAAATCCTGACGGCCCTGTCCACGCCCACCTGTGTAGTCGTCTGCGGAACCACGGTCAGCGAGCCGCACGGCCACGAGTACTTGGTCGGGAAATGGAGCTTCGCCTCCGCGAGGGCCCTGTAGCCGGCCAGCAGGGCGGGCACCTTGTCCAGGTCTATTTGTTCCAGTTCGGAAAACGGCTTTTCGCCTGAATTTCCGGCCTTGGAGGAGCCGTAGTAGCCCTGCACCTCTCGGTCATGCTCGTCTGCCAGGGTTCTGACGCGATCGTGAAAGTTGCCCTCGCCAGAAACCATGATGAAAAGGAGGGGGGGGCGTTTCTGGGGCGGGCGCCACATGCGTGCCCGAATCTGAATCATCCACGTTCGCAGGTACGTCTCCGTCATCACAAACGCGCACGTGACCTTGGGCAAGTTGAGGCCCTCGGCAATGGCCTGTGGGGTAGCAATGATCAAATTACCACCCGTGTACATGGCCTTGTCCAGGTTCTGAATCACTTCCTCGTCTGGCATCCTCGAGTGAAAGACTAAGACCTTGCCGCCGAGTTCATCCCGCATTTGTGCTGCCAACTCGTTGATGCCGTTCACGTTTTCAAGCACCAACATCACGGATTCCTCCGGGTGCTGCCGAAGCCATTCGTATCCGGCTTCTATTGCCAACTCTGCCTTGGGGTGGTCTAACATACTCGTGCCGTGGCCATTAAGGATGCACAGTCGCTGCCTCCTTCTTGACAACCTCTGTGCTTGGGCGAAGGCCCCGTCCCGAGTCCTGATGTAAGCCACAACAGGCGGAGGCGGTTCGACAACACCCGACTCCAAAGCCGGGTCAGTGAACACTGTGTGCGCTAGCAGGATCTTCTGTGTCTCCCAGTCGGACAAGGAATCTATGTCCAGCTGCATGGTCTCTCTCTTCCCTGAGCAGCCCGCGCTGCCGTCGCACGGGTTGGTGGCGAGATGCCCCGGCGCCTTGACAAAGGTTCGCACGCCGCCATGCTTGAGGATATGTTTGGACTCCTTGCCCTTTGTGGTAACCGGAGTGGAGGTCACCAGCGCGGTCATGAGGTTGTGACTGCGATTGAGGGCTAACGTGGCCCAAATTGTGGCGGGAATCGACATCTCCCCTCTATGGTACTTCTGAGACTCGTCAATAACTAAAACTTTCGTTTTAGTTCCGGTGGCACATAGACCCGTTAGACCTGGAAGGCACTCATAGTCCATGAATGCGGATACGAGGATCACGATGAACTTTGCCTGCGTGGGGCGCGCGCGAAACCTCTTGATAAACGCCGGGTCCTTCAGCTCTTTCACGGAAATTCTGCAGACCTGATCTTCGGTGGCCAGATTTAGGCGTTTGATTTCATAGATCCAATTTTGCGCGATCAGGAGTGGCGCGGTGATGATGGCGCTATCGATTTCCTTCAAGGCTAGCATGATCTCCAGCATCGCTAGCGTCGTGGCAGTTTTTCCGCCGCCCATTTTCAAGCCCACGACCACCATCTTGTGGTTCTTCATCACCTGCCTGGCGCGCATTGCGTACATCACCTGATGCTCGTAAAGGGACGGGACCTTTTCCGCGAGGATGGCTCGTATGACACCGTGCTCGCTTGTGTCGCAGGTGCTGTGTGCCAGGTTCTCAATGACACTTTGAGCGAACGAGGTAATGGTCTCGTTGTTGTACGCGGTCCTGTTCACAAACGCGGTGGCCCCGGTGACCTTGCCATCAGGGCGGGTGCTGGCGACCACCTCGCGAGACTGCGCAGCGGCGGCCTTGTCGCCCCTGGTGGCGATGTTTAGGTCCAGAACCTCACTGAAAAATTCGCGCAGACGATCTTTGCGTTCCGCCTCGGTGAATTTGCAGGCGGGTTCGAGATCATCTGCGGGAGCAGCAGGGGCAGGCTCAGGAGCAGGGGGCTGGGCAGACACAGCAGGGTCAGGCTCAGGAGCAGGGGGCTGGGCAGACACAGCAGGGTCAGGCTCAGCCTCAGCCGCTTCGAGTTCGGCGGGGGCAGCAGCAGCCACGGGGAGTTCGTCGGGGGCAGCCTCAGCCGCTTCGAGTTCGGCGGGGGCAGCAGCAGCCACGGGGAGTTCGTCGGGGGCAGCATCAGCCACGGGGAGTTCGGCGGGGGCAGCAGCAGCCTCAGTTAGTTCGACCTGGTCATCCACCCTGGGGCGCTTGCACGCAGATTCTGTCGCTTCTGAGCCCTCTCCGTCGACTTCCATGCCCGCGCAGGATGGTGTCTCTTCATGGTCGCTGTCTTCGTCGTCCTCTTCCTCATCTCCGTCCTCGTCCTCGCTCTCGTTTTCTTCAGGCGGCGCAGGCGGACTGGAACCTGGCTCATCATCCGGCAGGTGGTACTCGCGCTTCTTGGCCTCGTTGAGCCGCGTTAGGAGGGCCAGCATCGCTTTGGCCCGTGCGGGAGCCGGGCGTGCTGCTTTCAGCTCTGCATAGTGATCTAAATGGTATTGTCCGGGTTTTAAGTACTTTCTTATCAGTGGGATCGTCACTAGATCCGGGCCCAACATCCCTGATTTGTGCTGATCGATTTGGACCTCGAGGACGATGCTCTCGCACACGGTAGAAAACAAATCTGTTTTTCCCAAGCGGAACTTGGATCTGTCCTTTTGATTATCACTTGCCACAATTTCCTTCATCTGATCAAATACCCCCTTGATGTCATGTTCATGTGTCGTCGTTGATGCGTTGTTCACTAGCTTCTCGCGTAGGCGTGTCCACGCTAGCTGTTTCATTGTATCTCCCATGTCCGTACATTCGCGTATTTGGTCTTCTACCTCAAATCTGTTCCTTGATTTCGGGGGCATCCTCAGTATTGAACTATGTTTTTTATTGCCCTAGGTGCCTTTCCCTTGCCCCCTCCCTTTTATACCCCCGCATCAGCCCCGTTTCCCGGCGGCGGCGGCGCGAGACCCCCCCTGTCCTCGCCGAGCTCCCCCGCGGTCACCAGGTCCCCTTCCCTGTCCTCGCCGAGCTCCCCCGCGGTCACCAGGTCCCCTTCCCTGTCCTCGCCGAGCTCCCCCGCGGT
>Ga0209299_1001513_pt1 | contig 12819 bp, 8 predicted proteins | sample S_140806_MF_Meta_FD_187326 | JGI IMG/M metagenome (GOLD analysis project Ga0209299, IMG submission 187326) | Freshwater microbial communities from Lake Simoncouche, Canada to study carbon cycling - S_140806_MF_MetaG (SPAdes) (version 2) | ecosystem: Environmental > Aquatic > Freshwater > Lake ...
TAATCCACCGAGAAACGATGCAAATCCTGACGCGAGCTGTTGCACTCCTGCATTCAAGCTCAAAAATCCTCCGCGCTGATGAGGTAATGCTGCCGAAGTAATCAAGGTATTTGCAGGAACACCTCTGCTGCCTCCAAAAACGAAAAGCGCAGCCGCCAGTACAAGTACAACAGTTAAACTCACCACAGGAAGGTTGGTAATAAAGAAGATCGGAATGCATGCTAATACGGAAAGCCCCGCGAAGACCTTGAAGCTTCCGGCCTTATCAGATAAAAATCCAACAAGTCGCATTGCAATAACACTGACGAGTCCGCCGACAAGATAGATGTATCCGATCTGACTTTCCTCGATCCCCACATTATGCACCATGTAGTTGGGAATGTAAGGGATAATGGAGAAGTGTCCGATCATCAGCAAGGCCATCAGAGAAAGTCCGCGCAATCGATTTCCTGAATTAAGAATTTCCCAAAACTGTTGGAACGGATTTCTTTTTCTTGCTTCAATTACATGGCCACCCATACGTGGCATGAAACGCAAAATGCCGAAGAAAATAGGAACGCCTATTCCTGCAATAATCAGAAATGGAATATGCCAGCTGGAGTGGGCTGCGATAATACTTCCAGCCGGAACACCAATGATTGCCGCCGCAGAAAACCCCATGTACACAATTGACATTGCACTAGCACGACGTTCAAATGGAATCGCATCTCCTACAATACTCAACATGCTTGAACTAAGAACACCTCCGAAAAGCCCTGTGAAGATTCGTGCGGCAAGCAATAGCTCATACGAAGGCGCCAATCCACACGCTAATGTTCCAAGAATAAATCCGGTATAGCAGACAATAACAACTTTTCTTCGATCGAATCGATCAACGAAAAAACTACCAACCAAACTGATTACACCTGCACTGATGTTGTAGCTCGCGACCAATAATCCAAATTGTGTATTGGTGATTGCAAAAGCGCTCATGAATAATGTGCTCAATGGCATCATAACCATGAAATCCATCACATGAGTAAACTGAATGAAAGCGAGAATGTAGAGAAGCGGTTTCTCTTTGAGTTTATCCATGGAAACAGTTGGCGGTGGTGCAAATATAGGTAGTTAGAGCATGACGTATGTCTTTTCTTGCGCTCACAGAAAAAGTATTCGTCCAATGACAATAGAATATCGACCAACATGCAGCACTATCCTGCTTTGATGAGGCCAATAAAAAAAGGACAGGAATTACCCTGTCCTTAAAATCAAATGAACTTCCGCTTAATTGCGAACAAACATTTTTGTAATCGGAAATGTATTACCACAGCTCCGAGCGCGAAAGCGCTACCATGGATATGGAAAATATTTATTCGTAGATCGGGTTACTTAATACAGTTGGGATCCTAAAAAAGAACTGCCAAATTACAGGTAACTATTTCTGAATAATGGATATCGCCTTTATTTGCGCTTCAGTGTTTCTTCTCTTTCGGATCAGAACTCTTTACAACAATTTTTTGTATCGACCAGAAAGATTCCACAGGATCAGGTTCTGGTGCTCGTGTACGTGTTCCTACATTACGCATCAGGTCGGTAAGACCGTTGTTACTTCCGCGAGCAGCTCCACGCTCCATCACACCATCAGACATAAACACATCGGTTGGCAAAGGAGTTTCCGAAGCAAGCATGAAATAAGTATCATATCCGAAGGGTGCGCCAATATTAAATCCAAGCGGAACACCTTGCCTCTTTTCAAGCGGGATCATTCTCTTACTTTGATACTTGCCTCTGTACTCCACTTGATTTCCGTCGCCTAATTCCGGACGCGGATACAAAAGAGCCATCTTACCACTTGCATCGATTGAAAACACGTAAATAAATCGTTTGCTATAATACGGCGTGAACCTGATAGTGTCAAGCAAAAGCACCAACTCAAGGCGATCCCCGCCATAAACCGTTTCGTTCGGAGCAAGCAATGATCCGCCAGCGCGTTTCAATCCAAGATAATAAGGGAACTCATCGGGAGGCGAAGAAAGATTGATCCAAGCATTCAGTTTTCCTAGGCGAACCGCGTAATTAGCCAGGGAGTCTGAGGCTGGCCCTGCGGTTTCTGCAGCAATCCATTTCGTACGAACAGGAAGAGATGTGCAGTATCCTGAATCAGGAGAAGATACATTCGGGCGTAGCAGAGCATATTCGAGCCGTCCATTGTTTCTTCCGATAAGAATATAGTTAGCAGTAAGAGGATCTGCGGTGAATTCAACCGCAGAGTTGTCAGAACCTTTTCCGATCTTTTTTATTAGTGAGTCTGAAAGCTCCTTAGTGGGTGGAAGCTGCAAGCAAACACTGGATCCCTTAGGAATTTCCTTCTTTAAGCTTTTCTCATTTAGCTCTGACAGCCTTTTTATTTTAGGATTACCTGCCTGCGAAATCATCCATTGGCCCGAATAATACTGAATCAAGTATTGAGGAGCGATCTCGGTTTGGTCTGTAATCTTGCTACAATACCCTGATGAAAACAAATTATTGACTGGGGCAATTGCAGAAGTGAGTTGACTTTTGGTCATTTCACATTCCGGTTTCCAAATAAGTAATGTTGGCTTGTCGGGAGTTACCCAGTTCAGCATCTCTACAAGGTCTCCAGGATGAAAAGAATTAGCGTCGCCGGATCTTAACTTAGCAATACTAGTCCCAATTCCTCCAACTGAAATTACCTCCAAGGTGTCTCTTCCTCCTAATTTTGCCAAGAGACAGCCGGGGTAAATAGACAGTTCAAAGCCACCACGTAAATAAACATACCCGTCTTTTACTTCTTGTATGCCAACAACTGTTCTAGCTGAAACTTCCGTAGCAGCAGTTCCAAAAAGCGTAGCATTTCTACGATATTCATTGGCTCCCATTACTGGATCCTGAAATTTTGGTCCGCCGTCGGACTTCAGGTTAGCAACAATACGTGTAAATATTTGGGATGCGCTTTCATTAGTAGATGAACTGTTGATGGCCAGCAATAATGCAAGTGTGAATGCTCCATGAGAAATTCCATTACCATCTATTGCCTCCTTTGCTGTTTGATCACGCTGCGCGGCACTAAAAACTAATGCGCCTCTTTCTTCAGGCTTTCGCGACTCTTCACTTGGGTCTGCAAAATCGAAATCTACCGGAGGTGCTAGCCGACTCACATACTCTACCGGTAAGCTGCTCCCACGGGCAAGTGCACCGCTATGACAACAATCAAAAATCAAAGTTAGTATCACGCCCTTATCCAACAACTGGTTGAACAAAGGAGCTAACTCCTTATTCCGAATATCCCAGAGATCAGAGGGAACAAGTGTTTGGTCCTGACCCGATCCATCATAAGACCTACTGTTCGTAACCTGCGAACCATGGCCTGCGTAGTAAATAAAAACAACATCCCCTGGAGTATCTCCAATAGGAGCTTGACATTTTGAAATTAATCCGTTTAAAGCGTTAATAATGCTTTCATGTGTTGCTTGTTTGTTGAAAAGCGTATCAACGTTCTGCGCCTGGAATCCATAACGAGCTGTGATCAGTTGTCGCATAGAAAGGGCGTCGTTTACACAACCATTTAAATTTTTCCACCCCGATCGCTCCGCAGATCCGCGTTGAGCAAATGCAGCGGGCGTTTGCGATGTTTGTTCGTATGTGTCTATTCCTATAATTAAAGCGCGCTTTACTCCGGCGTATAAAGCAGAATGACAACAAAAAGAAAGTACTAATACAAGGCTGATTCTAATTAAGGGATTCATTTCTTATAATTACGTGATGACGATTATTCCAACAAAAGTCAATAACTCCTCCTGCGTTTTAGATACTACTCTTCACTGCAGGTGAATTAATCACCTGAGGCAAAGTTTCTTTTTGCAAGCTAATAACAAACTGATTCGAATCAAAAACAAGCCAAATACACCGATTGTCTTATTTTTTTAAGTCCTCAAAAGAACAAAACTGCGTTCCATTGAGGACTCTTGTACAAAAAGTAAGGCGAAAAAAAAGCACCCTTACTGGGTGCCTTAATAACATTGTTTGATACTACTCGCGGAGATTAACCCACCAATCGGAGAAGCAATCCCCATTGTTTTCCCAGTACAGTGAGCCGCCTGCAGTTTCGCAATACCAAGTAGTCCAGCCGCCAAAAACGAAAACATCGCCTTTGCCCCAAGGCTCAACATAACCTTTGAAATTGCCATCCACATAAACTTTAATCCAATAACCAGTATAATTGTCAAATGTGAGGTGGCACTCACTTGCAGAACCTCGCTCAGCCGTTTTAGGAGCTGCGACATCTGTTGTAGGAACATCACTCTTAATTTTGTCTTTTCCTCGCGCGCCAGCCATTTTAGTGGCTTTCACATCCTTGATAACATGTTCCTTCTTTCCTCGTACCTGTGCATTAGCTACTCCGAATGACAAAACAGCTATCAGCAGCATAAAAATTTTCTTTCTCATTTTTCTTATGTGTTAGGTTTTAAGGGCAAATATATAAAAGGGAGGGCAATAACATACTTGTTACAAAAAAGAAGTAGGGCAATATTTTCACGTTTAAATGCGATTCCCCTTGGAGTGTTTCCCAACTTATTAGGCAAGTCTATTCCTTTTCATGGGAGCTATCTGGATTATTATGAACGAAAAAATAATGTAATTTTATCATGATCAAGCTGTGCAACCTCTCTATTCGGAATTATGAATATCTCAAGATTTAAATATTTCTTTACGCTTGCCGTTTCGCTATTTACACTTTTTGGTGCCGCGCAGGAGTCGGAAGGGAAGGTATATTTCCTAGGGATTGGTGTGGAAAAATGCTTTAATGGAGTGCAAGGAAAAGCCAATGCTGTGGCAGACGTTCAAGTCGTGATGGAGCGCACTAAGAAAGATGTAAAAACCACAGATAACATCACCTATGTTCACGACGGTGCACTGGTAACTGCATCTAATTTCGTCGGTTACACGCTGTTCAATGATAATGCTACTCTCGAAAATATTGACACTCTAGTCAATGATATTGCAAAGAGAGCTAAACGGCATGATGTTATTTATGTGTACATCAGCGCAATGAGCAGTGGTGAGTCAGGAGGATTTATCCTGCCGGTTAAATCCCTTCCAAGCTCGCAGAAAAAAGGGAAACTGAATGCTCCGACAAGTACTGTGCTTGAGCCTTTGGTACTCAGTCACCACCTTAGCGCTATTGCATGTCAGAATCAAATAATCGTAATAGACGGATCTGCGTGGAATGAAAACCAAGACGAAATTCTACCTGCGTTCTTCGAGTATACCGGGCAAGAAAAAAATCAGATTGTGGTAATTCCACTTGTAGAATCTTCGGATTCTTTTGCGGTTGCGGGCAAACAAGTGAGCGTTCTAGCCGCTGTCATCAATAATGCGTCGAAACCAATTCTTAGGTTGCTAAAGAAAAATGACCAGGCTACCGAATCTGTAAAAACATCTTTGAGTATTGCTTACAACAACCTTACTCAGTCTGAAAGTCCGGTTTGTGCCATTTATAATTCATGGAAACTGCTCAAAGCCGGAACAACAGCTGAACCGGTTGTGAAAAAAGACACGCCAAATCCTGTTACTAATTCAGAAGACGTTTCAAGGAAAAGTACTGCAGCTATACCTGATATTCCCTCTATTGAAACTGCTACTTCCGTTAGAAACTACGCTCTTATAATTGCCAATCAGAACTATCAGAACAGTTCAGCATGGCCTAATCTGAATAATCCGATTGCTGATGCAAACGCCATTAAAGCAGAACTGGAAACGTTTTATAATTACGAAGTTCGATTGTGTACCAACCTCGGATTGGATTCCATGCTTACAGAAATCAACAACCTGCACAATCAGGGTTTTGATCAGAATACGCAGGTGCTGTTTTATTACGCTGGTCACGGCGGACAGAAAAAACTTGGCTCGCAGGCAGGAGCTGGCTACATGGTGCCTGTCGACGGAAAGGCAGAGGAAGATGACAAAAATCTCACCAGCTATCTAAGTTACGATATTCTGAAAGCCCGTCTCGATGGACTCCGCGCACGCCATGTATTGGCTATGATAGATGCTTGTTTCTCCGGATCAGCCGATGCCGATGCCTTTGCACAAGAAGTCCAAGACAAAGATAATGCCGGGCAGCAAATGATGCGTAGTAGTATTCTTGTTCAAGTACACGAATCAATGCTTAAGAAATCAAGATATTTTATCTGCTCCGGAAAGCTAAATCCAGTCTCTGATGGCGCGAAAGGCAAACTTTCTCCTTTTGCGTTGATTTTTGTCGGAGCATTGAAAGAAGGGCACAACGGGTCAAGCGCTATCGTGTACGCGTCTGATATCGAGAGTGCGTTATACAACAAGTTAGATTCTCGACCTTATGCTTTCGCGTTTGGAGGAACAACTCCAAGTGCTAACGGTTTCATGTTTGTGCCTAAAGCGCTCGTGAAATAAAGATCCGCGCTGTTCAGGGATTTTATCTCTCTCTACACTTGGACAGCACGCAATAGCTTGAAACCATATTGCAAAGAATCTTCTTCTGAACAGGCTGTTTTATCCAAACTTGTTTACGTTTTATTTCAATAGCCATCCTTTATAGAAAGTATATTTCTTTTGAATGGCTAATCCGCAGGTGATTATTCTGATTAATACTGTGGTCATGAAAGAGACAGTATAACTGGCGTAATTCAAATTTATTGTATTGAGCCAAGCCGTTACAAAAAAAAAGGACAGGAATTACCCTGTCCTTCTTCGATGAAATAGTTGGGTGAATTAATTACGGATAAACATCTTCGTGCTTACTGTTCCGTCTTTCTCTGTTACCGAGAAGAAGTATGCTCCATTATCCAATGTACTAATGTCGACACGCGTAGTCAACAAAGGACCTTGGCTTACTACACGTCCACTCATATCTGTAACAGAATAGAAATTCTCTCCATTGAGTTGGGACATGTTCAAAGTGATTTCGTCATGCGCAGGGTTAGGGAACAACGCCCACATTGCACCTGCATTAGGACTATCAATACCTAATGGAGCAACAACATTCACATAGAATGGAACCGTCTGAGCGCTTTGTGCGTAACGCGCTACAAACAATGATGTACACAATGTATCTGTACAAGCTAGCGCCTGATCAACAACGATCAAACAAATGGTGTAGGTTCCTGTTTGAGTATACACATGAGATGGAAAAGCAGCTGTGTCATTTGGTGTGTTATCTCCCCACGACCACTGATACTGCATGGTATTAGAACCAATACTCATGTTATAGATCCACGCCTGATTGGTGTTTACAGAATCAAGATACACCGAGTAATTTGCTGAGCACGATTGTGAACCAACCACCACATTAACATTTCCGCATGCAACACATCCGTTAGCGTCAGTTACACAAACAGAGTAGTTGCCCGGAAGCAATCCCGAAATTGATGGGGTTGTAGAACCATTACTCCATGCATATGTAAATGGCGCAGTCATATTGTAAACACTTACACCCGCGCTTCCATCAGGACAAGTCGGGCAACTGGCCGGTAGTTGCTGATAAACGTTCACTGCTCCGTTGCATAGGATACTGCCCGTCACTACAATTGTATCGCAATAGGTAGACTGACACCATGAAGCAGAGTCATAAATAGTAACACATGCGTAATATGTTCCTGCAGAGTAAGTATGAATCGGGTCTTGAGTATAATCATTACTGTTATCGCCAAATGACCAGTAGAAATTAGTCGTCGCCGGATTGATAGGCGTAGATGTGTTGGTGAATGAAATCACATTAGGCGAAGTCTGCGTCCAAGTGAAACCGGCAACGCATATTGTTTGATAAGAGATGGCAATGGTATCACATGCCATACAGCCATTCGCGTCTGTAACACACACCGAGTAGTTTCCCGGAACTACACCGCTTAATGTTTGCAAGGAGCTATTGTTACTCCACATGTACGTGTATGGAGCGGTTCCGCCTGAAGCATAAGCCGCAGCTGCACCATCTGCACACGTAGCGCAAGTAGATGACGATGTAACGTAGGCGCTCACACCAACATTACACAACAGGTTTCCGGTCACCGTAACCGTATCACAGAAAGTAGCCTGACAGCCGGACATTGAATCGCCCATTGTTAAGCAAACGAGATAGGTTCCCGGGACAGAATAGGTATGCGTAGGATTCTGTGTGTAATCATAAAGCTGGTCTCCGAAATCCCATGCAAACACTGTTACGTTGGGAATAATCGGCTGAGAAGTATTGGTAAACGCAATAACGTTGTTCGACGTTTGTACTGCTGTAAACCCTGCAACACATTGTGCGTTAACTTCCGCTACGAAAAGCAGAGAAGCAATCGCGGCGAGTAATCGGGTAATTGTTTTCATAGTTTGAGGTTTTGATGCATGAGCTGATACAAACGTAAACAATCCCTTAACAGGAACAACCTGCAACAGGCTGGTTTCTTACTTCTTCAGGGGGCCATATTCTCTGAAGTAAATCTAATGAAAATCAAGGCCAAAAGGAGGAATAAAACTACGCTTTCGTGCCACATCAGACGAACTCAGCAATTTCGTTTGAAAATCCAGTAATTTAAAAAGTGTGAACGGTATGAGAAAACATTAGACCCTAAGTATTTTCATTTCAGGTAATAGCACAGCAATATCTACATCTTAAAAAACCAAGAAATCATGGGAAATGGGAATGTATTTTCGTACTTATGTCCGTAGTCTATTCTCGTGTAGTGTATTCCGGTCAGAGAAAACTGGAATGCCATCCTGTCGGTTTTTTGAAAGCGCATTCCAGGCATGAATATTACAATGGCAGATAGAGTTTTATAGGTTTTTGTTTCGAGGTAGTAAATGTCAGGCGAGTTCGGGAGATACTGAATAGTAGTATTGTGCAATTCATAAATTTCACGATGATACATTGCAACAATGCAGTCAACGAAAAGGCTGGCCTTGGCACTAACTCTGGTTATTCCGGCAAAGGAAAGCACTGGGCCCTTGCGCATCGGTTTTTCTTGACTTTCAAAGGCAAACATATAAGGGGAATCGTCCGAGATAATAGTATCCGCGTAGTTGGCATATTCGGGCTTTAAAACTGGTTCCACCCTCTTGCTGTTGAAGTGTGCATATCCTACACCTAATGTAACGTTGTTTTTACGATCTCCGTAAGTGAAGTTTGCAAAATAGAGCCCCCCAAAACCGCTCCCGCTCAAAAGATATCCTGAGCTTCCCACAAGAGCACCAAGAGAAATGTTGAGCTTCTCATTTTTTGTTGGAATTGAATATTTTGTTGCCAGAACGAATGGACTTCCAATCCAAGTTGACATGACGCCAATTGAGAGCCTGTTGCTTAATGCAAAGTGAACTTCTGGTCCGTATAAACTTACCATTGCGTAGTTTTCACCTTTCTTAATAGGAAGAGCGTTGGTTGTAAAACTATAGCGCGTGGTGAACGGACCAGTTGGCACATAATTATCATTAACAAAGCCTGTTTCGTCTGTTATTTCAACAATACTTTTAATGTCAGATTTTGTGATATATATCTTACCCAGATTGGATGTTTCAAGAAGCACCTCCCGCCCATCATCACTAAGAATAATGCCTATGTACTGTGCGCCGTCATTCTTTGTTATTACATACTGTTGATGCTTGGTCGAATCGGTTGTTGTGGTTTGTGCACAAATACTTAGAGTTGTTACGAAACACAAAATGAAAGAGATGAAATATCGCATAATTAGTTTTTTGCAAATATAAAAGTAGACTCAAAAGTGTTTACGCGAATTCCGCAAATTGCGGAACCTAAATTTTGTAAATATTGAAAGTTAGTGCTCTCTTGATGCGAAAACTGCAAGATGTAAATAACAAAACCTCATCCTTGATTCAAACCAAGCTATAGTTAAGCTATGCTACCACTTCTGCTTACCGAGAGGTCCGCGCGCGCTATTGATCTACCACAAAATACAGAACCGTACTCAGGTACTTCAATTCAATCTCCAGAGGCTCGGCATCTAAGTAAAACAATTGTGGGTGAGACTTGAGGAATCTGCGGCTTTGGGAATCCCAATAAACCCGCTGAGTGGAGAACCTCGTGGGGATATCTCTTGCGGCACCTCCACAATTTATTCTGAATACTAAGGGATAAGTACCATTAGCTTTTTGCCTCCTTGAATCAAGGACGAGGTGTAGTGTAATCATAGCTGGTTTTGTGTTGCAGCTTTCTACCTATGAAAATTTGCGTGCAATTTGCGTGCAAATGCACCCAAATTCCACAGTCAAACTCCTTCTTAAGAAACACACAAAAACAAAAAATCCCACCAATACAGTGTATTAGTAGGATTTTCTTTGCTCCCCCTTCAGGACTTGAACCTGAGACCCCATGATTAACAGTCATGTGCTCTAACCAGCTGAGCTAAGGAGGAATTTATGTCCCCGTTTTAAGTAAACTTCCCTAAAACGGGCTGCAATATTAGTATTACCAATCGAATTATGCAATACCTTTGCCCCCGGAATCGCAAAAAAAACCCTCATTATGAGCCTACTTGTAGTTGGAACCATGGCTTTTGACGCCATTGAAACCCCTTTTGGTAAAACAGATAAGATTATTGGCGGTGCCGCTACCTATATCGGGCTGGCTGCATCCTACTTCTATAAAAACATCAACATGGTTTCCGTGGTAGGTGGCGACTTCCCTCAGGAATCGATGGATATGCTCAAAAAACACGGTTTGAAGCTCGATGGAGTACAAATCAAACAGGATCAGAAATCCTTTTTCTGGTCGGGCAGATACCACACAGACATGAACTCTCGCGATACTTTGGCGACTGAACTGAACGTTCTGGCCGATTTTGACCCGATTGTTCCGGAAAGTTGCCGCGAAGTAGATTTTCTAATGCTAGGAAATCTTATGCCGGCGGTTCAACAGAAAGTGATTGCACAATTAACCAAGCGCCCGAAATTGATTGTACTCGATACAATGAATTTCTGGATGGACACTGCGCATGAAGATCTTGTGAAGACAATTGCTCAAGTAGATGTACTCACTATCAATGATGGGGAAGCCCGACAATTGTCAGGCGAATATTCATTGGTGAAAGCAGCGCAAAAAATTCTTGAGATGGGACCAAAGGTACTCATCATCAAGAAAGGTGAACATGGCGCATTGCTCTTCAACAGTGAACAAGTTTTCTTTGCTCCTGCTCTTCCATTGGAAGATGTGTTTGATCCAACTGGCGCTGGTGATAGTTTTGCAGGCGGATTCATCGGCTTCCTCGCTGAAACAAAAGATATTTCATTCGAGAATATGAAGCGTGCAATCATCTTCGGTTCTGCAATGGCTTCTTTCACCGTAGAAAAATTCGGTGTTGAGCGTCTTATCGGTCTTACCCAAGATCAAGTTGACGAACGTGTACAAGAGTTTATTGACTTGGTACAATTCGATATTTCGCTGGTATAAAAGCGACCTTTAATTTAGTGGATAACGAACCAAAGTAGTCCTGCTAAAAACATAAAAGGGATCCGAAGTATTTCGGATCCCTTTTTTCGTGAGTGATTCCATTCAGCGCTATTGTTGTTTTCTCTGCTACTTCCACCCTTGGCGGCACACCTGAATTAGCGATGGTCGCAACAGAAAAAACAAACAACTACGCGATACTCATTCCCAACAAATGATGCAGAGGGATTAGGATCTGCCTCCTTGCTTGGGATGAATGCTCACTGAACTACGGCTTTGGACCGTTGCCTTCAGTAAGCGGAATCACACAAGAACCTTTAATCTCTTTTCCCGACTCGTTTAGAGTTGGAGAATTACTTTCATCAGGCATACTTACGCTTAATGTAGCTCCCGCACCATTAACGCCACGCGCGTCAACAGGAACTACTTTAACCGAACCCGAAGTATTACTACCCCACGCTATTGAAATAGCGCTGGTGCCTTGACCTGAAGTAATCGTACCACCAACTACTGTCCAGAGATAACTGAACGCACCACTTACGGGGGTTATGCTGTAGGAAGAAACTGATCCGCTTGTTGCTGCTGAAGCACCTGCAATTGCTAGTGTCTGCTCAGAAGATGTTTTCTGAACACCCAACATATATGCGCCAACATCAGTGCTGCCAAATCCTTCTACTTCCAAATAATATTTTCCTGGCTGTAAAAATGCAGTGAACTGCGATTTTAAACCTTGGTAATCATCATTACTTCCTAATACTTCTCCATTGTTCAAAGCACTTGTTAAATACAAGTACGTATCCCATGCTGTACCATCTGTTGTAAACGTGTACTCTCCTGCTGTTTGGATCGAAATACAATACGTGCGTTCTTCCGATTTTCGGAAAGCACAGTCATTGTGTGATCCTCTAGTTGTGGATGTGTGTACAAAGGGTGCCGTGAGTGTGAAGTCCGCTACTTGTGCTACACTTAAGCCAGAGAACCGTTTATCCATAGTGTAATCTACACTTCCCGCTACCGCAACTGCGGATGAAGCGAAAAGAAGAACACGAGTCAGCGCTCGTTCTATTGTCTTCTTTCTTCTAGTGTGATTATACTTCATGTGTAATTCAACTTATTCAATCGTAAAAGACTTCGTAGTAAGCCGTGCCAGCGGTATTGAAATCATTGTGCCAACTTATCAACACCCTGCAAATGAGATGGTTTGCAAATTCTCTCTCGACAACGAGCTTCCATATTGTGGAAAGCGAATCCATCAGTAGGAAATAAAAACTGAATTTATAAGCTGTTATTTTGAAATCTTTTTCGTTTCTCGCTCGCAATAGGGAGAAAAAAAGAAGGAAGCCAAGTATTGACTTCCTTTCTATCCGGATACCGCCATTCTCACATTTGCAAACACGAGAATT
>Ga0209299_1001516_pt1 | contig 12801 bp, 14 predicted proteins | sample S_140806_MF_Meta_FD_187326 | JGI IMG/M metagenome (GOLD analysis project Ga0209299, IMG submission 187326) | Freshwater microbial communities from Lake Simoncouche, Canada to study carbon cycling - S_140806_MF_MetaG (SPAdes) (version 2) | ecosystem: Environmental > Aquatic > Freshwater > Lake ...
ATGTTACTAATAATGCTTCGTTTTCTTTGGCGTAATCCGTTAATGTACTTACAACAAATGCCATAATTTTTCTTTTTTAAAATTTTTAATTTAAAGTTTTAACTCTTTCCAAGAATCGCTCTATTTTGTCAGCCTTAGGCTCAACGATTCTAAAATTGTTTTTTGGATTTTGGATTGGATCAGCTACTGGAGTCTTTGAAAATCCTTCCAATACGCTTAACATCTCACTAAATCCTTGATTAAACTTGCTTTCTAATTCTCCTAACTTGCTTTTTAATGCCTCATTCTCGGCTTGCAAGTAAGTAATAGTAGCATTCATTTCATCAAATTGAGAATCGGCTTCCATAGGAGCTTCTTCTGAAGTTGGAAGTTCGCCTACTGGACTTTCAATTCCTTCGACTTTACCACCAGCAACGGTCATCATAGTACCATCAGCTAATTCATACTCGCCATCGGGAGCAGAAACTGAGTTACCTGAATCGTCAACAAGCATAGCATCTGCACCAATCTCTAAACTTGATAAGTCAATCTTACTACCATCTTTAAGGTCGTAAGTTTCAAATACCAATTGAGTCGCTGGCTCAGGTGCAATTTCTTCAGTTTGTTGAACGGAATTATCCGCTAACATAACTTTAATTTTTTCAATTGCTTCTGAAACGTTCATAAATTGTTTTTACTATTGTTTGATTATAAATAGAGTTATAAAAAAAGTTTATCGTTTATAAAAATAAAATTAAATAAAGTTTTTTTATTTAATAATTATTTGTATCTTTGATATGTAGTCAGTGTGCTACTATTTAAACCTTTAAAAATATGAATGCTTTAAAAAAAGAACTTGCCTACGGTGCGGCTTACAATGTTTTTTATAATGCAAATCGCCAAGATCGTAATGGACTTAATGAAAGTCAGATCAAATTATTAAACTGGCTTGAGCCAAGTATGGCAAATGCCTATGCTTTTGCAATGGTTGAAAGTAGAGGAAATCAAAAAAAGAGTCTTGCTTTTATTCACAAATTTTATGCCGTTGAAAATCTCAAAATTATTTTTGAGGCATTGAATAATGGAAAATCAGAAGAAGAAATTATTGGGCTAATTAATATTTAGCCCAATAAAAATAAAATTAAAAAAAGTTTTATTATTTAAAATTTATTCGTACTTTTATTCAGTAATCAGTTATCAACTTAAACCTTTAAAAAAATGATCTATTTAGTTTTAATTTTCGCATTGCTTGTTCAATTAATTGTCAACAATCAAATTCAACAAAACGGTCACATTAATTAATAAACTTAAACTCAATCATTATGAAAAATTTAATCAGTAATTATGCCAGTGTTAATGTCGGTCTTGAGATTAACTTAGAAACTAAAAGTGCTTTTGGCCGAAACTTAAGAGGAAAAAGCATTTATGCAAAACCAATTTTCAATTATCGATTCAGTAGTGTTGATCAAATGATGGCTTGGCTTGACAAAGATTTAGCACGTCGGTTAGAAATTAAGGCTCATGAAGTTGCAAGAAGAGAAGAGAAAAAAAGAGCGCTTGAAAATAATCCTTACTGCGTTGGAGATGTTATGTATGATAGTTGGGGATATGATCAGACTAATATTGACTTCTACCAGGTAATCGAAGTAAAAAATAAAAGTGTGTTACTTCAACCGATTAACGGAAAGATGATTCCAAGTGAGGGTTATAGCAGCATGGCTGGATTAACTGCTCCAGTTAAAAATAGTTTCTACGGGAAACCAATCAGAAAAAATGTCAGCGCTTGGGTTAGTAATGGAAATCCCAGTTATTATTTAAAAATTAGCCACGGAATTATTAAAAAGTATGAAAATGAAGAGCGTGGAGTTTATTGCAGTTGGTATGCTTAAAAATGAAAATATGGAAAGTCAATTAATTCAGAGAGCCAGGCAACTGGCTTTCGCTTATCATGAAAATCAAAAATATGGGTTACATGAATATTCTTATCATTTGGAATCAGTTGTAGAATTAGTAAAATTATATAGCTACATGATTCCTGAGAATTTAAAAGAAGAGGCTATTTGTGCCGCTTATTTACATGATATCCTTGAAGATACACTATGTACCCAAGATGAAATTTTAAGAGCCTTAAATCCAAGGATTTTATTAATAGTAAAATTACTTACTAAGAACGAATCTAACTTGGAAAAGTATTTTAATAAAATTGCCCTGGATGATTTAGCAATTTTTTTAAAACTATGTGATAGATACTCAAATATTTTAGAAAGTATTAAGAATGGCAACAATAGAAAGTTAGCTAAATACAAAGAGCAAAACCCATTATTTATTAGGATTTTGCTCGATAAAAAATATAATGATTTAATTGAAGAAATTAAAAAGCTTTTTAAAACTGATTAATAACTTTTATATTCAGCCTCGCTGATCTCTTTCCCACCTTGATAAATTGTCTCCATTGCTAAGTCGGTGTTGAATGCTAAGTTGTATTCTGCACCGCCTTTTCTTTTAGCTATAAGATTAGCATTTTGTGGAAGACTTTTAATTACCAATTCTTCGCTTTCTAAAAGCATAAAAACTGGTTCGCTATTTAAGCGTTCTATTAAATTTGTTAAGTCACTCATATCTACAATATATAAAATTTTATTTAAAAAGAAAAGTTTTTATAGTAATTTATTGACTGAGATTTAAGGTCTTCAAGTTTTTTAGCATTTGCTACCGTTGGGCGCTCTGCGTTTAATAATCTTATTTCTTCATAAAGCTTATGGCCTTGGCCTCCAGGCAATCCCGTTTTATTTGCAATTTCATTATATTTTTTATCTCCTAAAACTGATCTTGCGCTTGATTCTTTTTCTTTAGCGTAAATCATAGCTGGAGTATTTATTTGCATTTCTGCAATTGTTCCATTTTCGGTTTTAAAATTGGCAATAGTTCCTGAATATCCAAAATATTGATCTCCTTGTTGAATTTTTATTCTACCTCCATTCTCTGCACTAAATCTTGGATCAGAAGCAATTAAACTTCTTGCAGATTCTATATTATTGGAGTCAATTACTACCGTATTTCTGACTGCATCTTTTATTGCATCTACTTTACCGCCTTCTTCATCATTTACTTTTCTTAAAATACTATCTTCTGATTTTAAATTTATTGGAGTTACAACACCACCTAATTTTTCAGCATAGTCTTTTCCTACTTTATCTACTTCCGAGGATGAAGCTTTAGCGCCTTGTCTTAATGATGAAATTCTCGGATCGCCTGGTTTTACGATTGCCACTTTCGGCATTCTACCAGTACCCTTTGATTCTTTTTCTGATCCACCTTCTGGCCTTCTACCACTACCAGGACCACCAAAATCTATTTGTTCTAAAATCGAACATATCTCAGACCATAGCGATTCTTCAACGCTCATCGGTTGCTTTTCTTTCTTGTAATTAAATATCCCTTCAACACTAAATCCTTTAAATTCTCCTGATTTAATCTTATTCCAAACTGATTCATTTTCTACTTTAAAACTTCCAAACCAAGAGCCTTCGGGTGCATCTTCAAATCCTTTCATTGCCATTACTCCCCTTGAAGAATCGACAATAAACGATTCATACATGGTTACCCCTTCAACTGCCAAAGCTTCATCGTGCATCAAGTTTACGTTTGATTGATAACCTTTCTTAAAGAACTTTTGTGCTATCTTCTCAATCGTATCCTTAGTAAACGTAACGTAATACTCTCCGTTTTGATCATTGCGATAAATAGGAGTATCGGCTAACATTAAAGCGCCCGAAACGATTCTTCTATCTTCGGACTGAATAACAAATTTACTTTTATTTTCTTTAAACTTTAGAAAATCTCTTTCAATTGCTGGTCTATCTACCAAAGCAACGAAGTCAACTTCAACGTCATCGTTTAAATCTTCACTTATTTCTAATTGATAAATCGGTAATTTCATATTATTTGTTTTTAAATTCTTGCTGAGTTTTCTATTCTTCTAATTCTTTTTTGACTACCCGTAATATCCGACTCAACAACGTATGCTCTTGCCGCAACATTACCAATAGCATTTAAAGATGTTTGGTCTAATTGTGTTGGAGCGTTAGGAGTAAAACTTGGAGTTACGGGTGCAGCCATTAATCTTGGAGACATACTTCCACTTGTATCACTTGCACCGCCAGGAACTGGAGTGTTAATAATTGATTGCACGGTCATTAATCCTTGTGCAATTGTAGCGGCAGCGGCAATAAATGAAAATGGCGCTGGTAAATCTTTTAATGCTCTTGATGCTCCAACATAAGTATTAATCGTAGCATCTACAATACCTAATGCTTTACTAAGTACCGTTCCTTCTCCAGCTAATTGCGCAGCCGTTCTTAATCCATTGCTAATAACTCCTAATTTTTCATCTTCAGTTAATTTTCTTATTTTAACTTCATTTTCAGCACCTTTTTGAATAGAATTATTAACTGCATTAATAAGAAGATTTTGGGTTTTTAATTTTTCTTTTGCTTCCTTATCTGCTTGCTTTTCAAGTTTTTTTAATTGTTTTTCAGCATATTCATCTGCTTCTTTTTCAAATAACTTTCTACGTTCTTTAGCTAATATAAATTTTTCATACTCATATTTTTTTTCAATCTGCAATAAAGCCTCTTGATGACCAGCAAATAATTCTTTGTCAATAGCATATTGAGCCTTTAAATCTGCTAACTTATTTTCATATTCAGTACCTCCAATTTTTTGTAATTCAAAAAGCCTTTTAATTCTTGATTCATTTAAAGCAGTTTCTTTATCGGCTTCTTCTTCTCTTTTCTTTAATTCTTTATCGGCAGCAGCTTGATTAATTTTACTTACATCAAGTTTATATCCAGCTAAATCATTCTTTAATTTAGTAATTTGTTTATTAGTTTCATTTGCAGTTTTCTCTCCTTTTTCTTTTACTTCTTTAGGGTCAAAAAGTAATCCAGCTAATCCCCCACTAAATTTTTCTTCTAATCCAAAATTCTTTCCAAATGCTTGACCTACTTCATCAACTGTTTTTAATAATATTGTTAATGGAAATTGAATAAATCGTATTACATTTTGTAGTATATCTTTATTTCTTTGAGCAATTTCTTCTTGTGATTTAGCAACTGATTGTTGAGTTTCTAATAAAGCAACTTGACTATTAATAGTTTCTTCTGTTTGCTTTATTTTAATAGCAAGTATTTCCTTTTCGCTTTTCCCTTGAAGTTTTAATAAATTTTCAGATTCGGTTATTGCATCTAAATTTTTCTTTTGAGCATCAGCAGTTTTTTGAGTATCTGCAAGTACTTTCTTTTGTTCTGATGTTACTCCACCAAGTATCTCTTTGATATCATCCCAATAAGCGACAATTAAACCTAATGCAACCACCAATAAACCTATTCCAGTCGACCCAATCGCAGCACGAATTGCTTTAAAAGCATCTAAAACGACTGACTTTAAAACGGCAAATGAATCTTTTAATTCTCCTAATGCTTCTAATCCTTGTGATAATGCTAAAGCCGATTGTACTTTTAATAAGGTTTTAGCTACATCTTCAGACTCAACCCCAAACAATCCAATTGCGCCTTGTAAACCTCCGAATGCGCTGGCTAATCCACTTAAAGCCGAAGTCGCAGCCTTAAATTTTGTGTCAGGGTTAAAACCGTTAATTAATTGATTTGATAAATCTATTTGGTCACGAAGTTGTCCAGCACGTTTTGCTGCTTCGGTTGCCTCCTTTGAAGTTACTCCATACTTTTCCGCTAATAATGCAACCTGAGCAGTCGCATCACGGAGTTGTTTTTTTATTGAAACAACCGTTTCCTCAGCTTGCTTACCGCCCGTAAATTGTAAATCAATTCCTACTATTTCATTCGCCATATTAACTTGGGTAAAATAATTCTATTACTCTTAACAATTCACATTTGGTTGTTTGGGGAATGCTTGGATTAAAATCAACTACTTTATTTAACCTCCATAATGCGCCATCAATATAAATCAGTTGAGCAAAATCGAGAGAATAAATATCTTGTACGGTTAAATATAAATAGCAAGTTAGAAGCTTACTATCTTTGTTTATTATTTCAGCTAAATATTCATCCCACCACGCATTAAATAAATTAGCCGTAGGATAAGAATTTGATAAACTAAAATAAACTTCATTTGGTACTCCAAAATTAATATCTAATGTTGGCTCAGCTGGGTCATCTAAATGACCGGCATATCCGTAAGTACTTAATGCCGAAGATAAATTGCCTTGTCCTTGTGAAGATTCTTGTTTAATTCTCCATCCAGTTGCAGTCGTAGAACTTTTAAATAACATAATTCTAATGTTATTATCTTTTCTTTCTTGTTTTAAAACATCATTTTCTTTAATTGCCTTGTATAAATTGGCTCTTAATTTATTGTCTCCACCACTTTCAGCAGTTAAAATACTTGGACTAAATATAACTTTTACTTCCGTTCTATCTTCGGCAAATTGGAAGCCAGTATCTTCTTTCCTATCTCCATAAGATTCATTATATTTTTTAAAATAAATTTCATTATAATAGTCATCATCTTCGGTATAAACATAATCGTAATACCTTGAATTTAATTCCGACATTGGTTTAATAGAAATCTCTTTTGAATAATCTAACTTATCAGACCAATCAATTGAATCGGCAATAGGGTCAGAAAGTAAAAGTAGTCCTGTAGCATCTCCCGTTTCCCCGTGCAATAATAATTCTCCGACATCATTTACTTTTAAAAATCCAGCACCTCGCCTATAAAATTCTATATAAGGTTCAATTAATAAATGAGTTGTTATTTTCGGGTCTTCATAAACGTACAAATTAAACATCCTACATATTGAAGCGAAGAAGTCTTTTTGTTGTATTCCTTTTGGAAGCAAATGACCCATCACTAAATTTGAATTTCTAATAGCATTTGCAGATTGAGCGTAATCGGCTACAAACTCTAAAAATAAATTGGGGTCTAAAGTAACATACGTTTCACTTACAGTAAAATTTGCATCGACATTAATAACGTCTCCAACACCTAATAAAGTTGACATAAGCCAATCAATATTAAATTCTTGATAATCGGTAACTGAAGTAAAAGTTTCCGTGTATAATAAAGTTGCTGATTGATATACTGAAAGTGTAAATGTTCCTAGTCTTGATAATGAAATTTTACCATAGAGCCTTACTTTACCAAGTGCTGAACCTGAGCCAGCAAAAGTAAAAGATTGATTAGTTGCGTCTTTTGTAAAATTTACTAAATTGGTTATTGTATTAAATGCCAAAGTACCTCCAGCACTTGTACTTGAACCACTATCTAAAGCATTATTACCATAAACCAATAATAAATCCTTTGTTAATTGCTCAAGGTTTGCCTTGTTATTGGGTATAATTAAACTCTTAAAAAAAGGCGTATCAAAAAATGCAGAAGTATACGTGTAATCTGAATTTATAATAATTCTATCTATTATTTCGTGTACAAAAAATGCTGGTCTAAAGGCATTCAAATGCCAATCGTGTCCTGAATTATTTGCTGGATGTCTGCATAGTCCGTAATCAATTAAAGGATATACAATACCTACTCCACTTGCAACACCCGAAGCACTCCAAGAATTGGCTACATTGGTTTCATTCCAAGCTTGATTATACTGATTAAAGTCAGTCATATCCTCAAGCAATTTATTTCCGATTGCGGAGGCAAAGCCACCCAATTCTCCAAAAACAACGCATTGATATTCGATAACTCCGTTCTGAATGGTTATCTCCAAAAGGCGAAGAACTCCCTTAAATACTTGTATCTTATTAACAAATATCTGACAATTTGCTTGTCGTGTCGGGTCGAAATTATTATTAACATTAATCGTATTGCCGTTGATGTCAGTTGTACTAATATTACCACTGGTAAAATTATAAATATGACCAAAAATCTTGTTATTATTAGCGTTGCCAGGTACGTTAATTGTTTTCGAATAGTTCGTATTCCTCGCTGAAAAGTCTTTAATGTCATCTATTGCGTAGTTTAATTCTGCTCCTAAATCTTCAAATAAATCAAGTCGTTGTTGTTCAACTATTATTTCGGTTATCATTATCTAAATTGGCTAAATTGTTTTTGACCTAAATCAAACTGAAGTTGGTAGTTAAATAATTTATCTGAAGTACTTGTTTTTTCTTGGTAGTTAGTATCCTTCATAACGATTGGATAATAATCGCTAACTCCTCCATTAATGATATGTAAATAAACCTCATTAGAAGCAAGCAATTCAGAGCCAAGCGCATAATCTACCGCCGATACATAATCACTCGTTACAAGGTAACTCCAATCAATCTGCGTGGCTAATGCTTGCACTCCACCATAATGAACTCCCGAACTTGACTTATGAGCCATTGTAATTCCGCTCCTTTGATATTCAGCAGTTTGATAAGTCGTTCTTTTAAAATTCTTTTGTTGGCGATTAAGTAACCTAAAACCAAAAGTGTCATATCCTCCGAATTGATTTTGAAATACTAAATTAACGGCAGTAAATCTTGGCGCACATACTTGCTTCATTATCATTGTGTCTGAGCCAATCGTTATTTTATATCCGTAGGTAGCATCGGTAATAAATGAAGTACCTAAATAAGTATTAATTGCGCTTGGACTTAAATCTAAAAGCAAAGATGAAAGGCTTGATAATGTTCCTCCAGTAGATGGACTTCCGCTATTGCTACCATCCTCATTTATCTTTTGAATCGTTGCCGTTACTGCTGATAAGTTGGCATTAAAATAAGTAATGTAAAACTTTTCGCCATTTATTACCTCGCCAGCAGTTCGGTCTCTTGTCGTTAAAAACTTATTAGCATAAGTAGAAATAGAAGTTCTAAATGGATTTAGAGAATAGTTCCATCCTTTGGCAGTTGCTGAAGTTCTAAAAATAAGTTCTTGTCCAACCCATTCTTCTCCCAAATTTATCGTATAGTCAACGAATAAGAATGAACCAGCGAAGTGTAAGAGTGAACTTCCTGATGGGTTAAAACCGCTTCCAAGATAGTTTCGGACAATGGGAGCGACATCAAGTACACCATATCCCCCTGAGTCGGGATAATTTTTAAGTGTGGCGATGTCTGCTCCACCAATTTGTATTTTAAATACATATTTAAAAGAAGATTGTGAATTATTGCTTGAAGAAACTATATGCCATAAACTATCGTGAGCCGATGTATATGATGCTGGTACTAATTCGCTTGCGTATGCCATTATTAAAGTGTTTGTGTAATATTTAATATAATATCCTGACCTAATGCTTTTGCTAATTTTACTCTAAATTCTTCATTAAATACCTTTGGAAGATTATCATCAAAAAATCCAACTCTATTTAATCCTCTTCGTTTAATATTCTCAGCAGTTTTTTGTGCTAAAAATCTTAAATTTTTTTTCTCATCAACTATTTTAGCAATTTTCTTTCTCTTTGTTTGTAATCCTTTTAACCCTTTTCTTTGGTCTTCGTTCTTAATATAATTTTTATGCCTTAAATACCATTGCATTATGGCTTCAATAAACTCGCCCGATACATTTAAATCTTTAAAGCTATAAGGCGAATCTGCATTTTTACTGCTCTTGACTCCTTTTACTCCCTTGTTTTGATACTTACCGTATTCGCTTGCTGGATTCTTTTTATCATATCCAATCGTTATTCCTAATATTCCTTGCTTATTATAAATTTCAGAAAAAACGATATCTGACATTTTACCAGTATCAATCTTTCTTTTTTTACGAATTGTTTGTTGAGCAAGTTTTATAAATTTATCAGCAGCATCATAAATAACTTTTTGTACTTCTGAATTAGCACCTCCAACTTGATATTCTTTACGACTGCTTCCGCCTACCGTAAAATTTTTACCTAATGTTTCTTGTGCTTTAAGAATACTTGCCATATACTTTCTTTTTTTGCTCTAAATCAAAGTTGTTTTTTGCTACGATATAACTCAAAGAATTTAATGCTTCAATAGTAGATATTTCGTAGACATCATTTAATTTAATTCGTAAGTGGTCTGCGATGAGAGTTGATTGATAAATCCATCCAAATCGCTCCATAAATCCTTTGTTATCACTTCTATCTCCAACTCGCTCAACCCCTTCTGTATCAACTCGTTCCTCGAAGAGTCCACTATAATTCTTATCGAGTCCCTTAATACTTGACAAAAAAAAACCAATGACCCATAAACCGATTCAAATGGCGCAGACAATAAATCGTTTGCATATTCTTCGTGTTTAGTAGAATCATATTTGGCAACCTTCCAACCTCTCCAAGTCAATTTCATAGGAACTACCATTGAAGCAGCAATCTTATGTAAATTATTAGTTACATCTTCAGCAAAGAATTTTGTTTCAATATACCTTGCATAAGACATATTTCGAACATCAAAAATACACTTGTATCTTTTGCTTCCTACCTTAATATAATTTTGTGGTTTAGGTTTTGGCTGAGTAGTATTTACCCACTCAATTTTTGTTAATTCATCTTTTAATTCTTTTAAAGACAATGAATCAATTTGTCCTTCCGTTTGGTTTTTTAGTATTGCTAATGTCTTAACTGCAATATCCAAGAACGTATCGCCTTCGCTTTGCTTTAGTGCGATGTTTTGAATTTGTTGCCATTGCCATACCGTGACATCTTTCCAGTTCATATTTATAAATAGCTAATTAAACAAAGTTGTATCTGCCCGTTCCTGACTTAAAATCAAACTTGCGCCATGCTAATGCTAATGCACATACGCAGTCATCCGTAAAGCCAGTCGGTGCAGAATACTTTACTCCGTGTGATGTGTATTGATACTCAAAAACTTCTAATTCATTCTTAATCATTCCTTCAGGATAATGTACTCGCTCCTGATGGATTGCTACTTGAAGACCTAACATTAATTCTTGCTTACTTTGGCTTGTAAATTTAAAGCCTTCTATATCCATGCCTTCCCGTTGTAATTGCTCGACTATTGGGTCACCTACTCCAGTACTATCAATTAACATCGGTGCTTTTGGTAAATTGCGGATTATGTTCTGAGTCGATGCCCAATCCTTCTGAAATCGGTCATAGTAAGCCACATTACCACTATTGTCTAAACCGATAATTACAGTCCAATCTGAGTACTTTGCCAAATCGACTCCGTAACATTTAACAATATTGCTTGAAATGTCCGATGTACACTTACTTATTGCCTCGCTTCCAAAAGGATTCGCAGCGTTCTCAGCTGGGTTAGCCATGTACTCTTGTTCGAATACTACATTTGGCAGTTCCTTTTTAGCCGAATCAATCTCAGATGTAAGAATAAATGGATTATCATAGGTACTAAACTTAAATGATTCCCAATCTGCACTAGCATTTACACCATTTAAAAACAAAGAATAGAAGTAATTCTTGCCTCTTGGAGTGGATAAGAATATTGCCTTGCCTTGATAATCGGTAAGCGTTGGTCTTATTGAATTTTGCCACCCACTTTCCAAGTCAGGAATGTACGAAGCTTCATCGATAATGGCATAGTGAAACTTTAAACCACGAAGATTATCCAATCGTTCTCCAGTAAAGAATCGAATCTCGCCTCCACTAATAAGTTTAAAAGTTAAATCGCTTCGGTTAGGCACTGCGATATTGCTCGGCATAAGCCTTGCAAGTTCATCAAAGAATACTTTGGCAAGTTGGTAGGTTGGAGTAATGTATGCCACACGTTTTCCTTGCATTGCTTCAATACAAGTGATGACCTGGCATATAAGTGATTTGCCCCATCGCCTACCCGACATGAGAACTTTAAACCTGGCTTTAGATTCTAAGACTTTAGCTTGGTTCTTGTGTGGTTTCGGGAGTACTATGTTCGTTTGCAAAACTTATTATTACTTCTTGTTTCTCCTCGTTCTTCGCTCGGTCAGTCCAACCTAAAAGATTCTTTGCATAGAAAATACCTTTGCCTTCATTAGCCACGACATCCGCTGCCAATGCTCTAAATAATTCATCAATCTGTTTGGTTATCTTATGGCAAGGATGGTCTTCTCTATTAAGAACTTCGTAATATGTGGCTCTTGAATAAAACTCAAAGCCTTGTCTTGGTAGCCATATCAATAAAAAGAAACTAATCGTTGGTAGATGGCGCTCTCGAATTATCTTAACTCCAGCGCCCGTTGCCACTTCCTTAGTTGAGTTCAAGCAATAATCAATGTATTCATCTGCCCATTCAAGCAATCTCTCCTGGTCAATATCTTTGGGAAGTCTTGCCATTATTTTTTAAATAAAAGTGACCATTCAGTCGGTAGTGTTAATTTCTTTTCTAAGCTAAATCCGAATTGAGCAAAGAACTCAATCCATTTTTCTTCTGATTTTATATTGATATGACCCCAAGCCTCATCTTGTTCGGGAGTTGTAAAATACGGAGTTGAAGAAAATAATAAATATTGGCAATTAATATTGTTCATGTAATCCTTAATTTGCTCATCCGTTAAATGCTCCATTACTTCAATGCTAACAACCATTTGACAATGGTCGGGATAATCAGTAATCTCTTGTAATATAACTCCTCTTTTATAAGCAAATTCTTGATGATATTTATTAGGCTCAATGCCATAATAATTAACTCCTTTCTTTTGCAAGCATTCTCCAAGCGTACCCATGCCAGCGCCTATCTCGATTATGTCTTTAGCATATTCGATAATTATTTCAGCCGTTGCATCCATCAAATTATAATAATCAGGATTCTCAGGAGTTATTCCATTTTGTACTTCAATATCAAAAAATTCTTTGTCGGTTACTTTCAAAATTTAATTGCTTTAGTATCGGTATTAATCTTAATCAAATCAATTTCCGTTTGGTTA
>Ga0209299_1001518_pt1 | contig 12799 bp, 14 predicted proteins | sample S_140806_MF_Meta_FD_187326 | JGI IMG/M metagenome (GOLD analysis project Ga0209299, IMG submission 187326) | Freshwater microbial communities from Lake Simoncouche, Canada to study carbon cycling - S_140806_MF_MetaG (SPAdes) (version 2) | ecosystem: Environmental > Aquatic > Freshwater > Lake ...
TGTAGATGAATCTTTGCTGCTAGAAACATAACTATTAAAACCTACAACCCCGAGTGATGATAAAATTCCAACGATTATTATAGCCACTAATAATTCTATTAAAGTAAAAGCTCTAGACATTAGAAATTAATAATTAAGTTTTATTAAACACATTCCTGCTTCACTGGATGTATTTGCACCTTCAAAATTTATCGGAGAATTTTCTAGTCTCTGTGCGTAGCCGCAACCTCCAGATTTATAACAGGTTGTAACTTGTATTGCTTCATAATCAACATTTGTGCCAACATGAGTTGGGTTTATAAAAGTAACGCCCTGCTCAATTCCTGGACCAGTTAATTTATTAGTGGAGCTAAAGTAAGTGCCTATAGCAGAAGTATTTTTATATGGATTTATAATTTTATCTTTTAATACTTTTTCAAGCGGACCATTACCATCAAAAGGTTTAAAGAAAAGATCGGCGTCCTTAGTTGGGCATGGAACTGATTTATCTAATACTGAATTTGATTTTAAACGATTACATTTATTAACTTCTCCTTCAATAAATTTACAAACATTTTCGTGATTTTTTTTAACAGTTGCTGTTTTCGATGATGTAGCAAAATAAGTAAAGTAAATAATTCCGATAGTTGCAATTACACCAATGATTACAACTACAACCAATAATTCTATCAATGTAAATGCTTTATTTTTAACCATCACATCCTGTTCTGTTCCAAATATTAAAATTAGTTAAAGTTATTTCACAAGTTTTAGAATTATGTTTTGCTGTTAATTTATAAGAAGAACTGTCAGCGGTAGTACAAAAATAATAACGTTGAGAGGTAAGATTATCTGTGCCACTAAATAAACCTGGGGTAGATGGCGCAGTTGAAGATCCTACAATTGCTGATGTAGTAGCTTGGGTTGGCGAACATGTTCCGCTTGTTCCACCCGTTGTAAAATAAGTTCCATTATTAGATTTGTATTCTTGCTGAGCTATTGTCATAGCTTGCAAACTATTTTCAGCAGCTTTTTGCGCTGCTGACTCCGTATAACCGTTATAAGCAACTACTCCAATCGATGATAAAATTCCAATAATTGCTATAACCACTAGAAGTTCTAACAATGTAAAACCTCTAATGGTCATAACTATTAAAAATAAATTTTATTAATTATCCTCTTTCGTCTGTAATAGTTGACGTCGTTGAAATAGTTGTGCCCGGATTAGCAGAATCTTCATAATAAGTTTGTATTGTTATTGTGCTGCTACTTACCGTAATTTTTGTATATCCTAAAGTTGTGTTGCTTGCATGCATTGCTCCATTAGTTGTGTCATATGGGTTCTTAAAACCAGAGTTATTAAGATGAGCAATAAAATTCGTCATCATTGCAGCTGTGGAAGTTGAAGATTTAGCACAAGGCACCGAAGCTGTTGATGAGCTACCTGCTGTTGTCATTAAAGATAAACTGCCGCCTTGAATTTCGCATTTTTTAAGTTCAGCGCTAATTGATTTAATTGCCTGGGCATGGTTTGATTTTGCAGCACTAATTTTTGCTGATCCAGTATACCCTGAAAAAGACACGACACCTATTGCAGCTAAAATTCCAATAATTGCAACCACGACCAACAATTCGATTAATGTAAAACCTCTAATCACGCTTTTTCTCATATTTTAAAATCTCCTAGTTAATAGTGAATTTATAACAAAATAAGTAAACAAATAAAGTATATATTTAATATCTATTTTACTTAATAAGAGCGCCTACATTGAAAATTGGAGCATACATAGCAACCATTAAGCCCCCAATGGTTAATCCCATAAAAACAATCATTATAGGCTCAATTAAACTTGATAAATTGGAAACTGCGGTGTCAAATTCCTCTTCATAATATCGAGCAATCGAGCCAAACATTTCATCTAAACTTCCAGTCTGTTCTCCAACTGAAATTAATTGCGCGAATGTTTGCGGAAATATTTTTTCTCTATGAAATAGCTTTGTAAGAGACTCTCCAGAAAAGACTCCCTTCTTTATATTATCTAAGCCTTCAATAACTAATGTGTTAGTAGTAATTGATTTTGCAATATCAATACTTTCAATTAAATTTACGCCAGCTTGGTTTAAATTTCCAAGCACCAAAGCAATTCTTGCAAAAATAGATTTTTGAATGAGATTTCCAAAGATTGGCATATTCAGTATAAAGCCATGCCATTTTTTTCTAATTTCGTAATTAGTTTTAATTAAATGTCTAAATATAAAAACACCTGCAATAATTGAAACTAACAATAATCCTCCCCCAAATGGACTTCTGATAAAATTACTAATTCCAATAATAACAGCTGTTGGAGCTGGAAGTTTTACTCCCATACCTTGATACATTTTAACAAAGACTGGCACCACATTAATTAACATAAAAATGGTTACCATAATAGCAACTGTAAATAAGGTTGCTGGATAAAAAAGAGCACTTTTAATTTTAGATTTAATTTTTTCTCTTTTTTCTAATCCAATAACAATACGTTCTAGAAATATATCAAGTTTACCACTGGCTTCACCTGCTTTTGTTAAATTAACATAAACGTTATCAAATACCGCTGGGTGCTTCTCAAAAGATTTAGATAAAATAATTCCAGATTCTAGATCTCTTTTAATTTCTCCAACAATTCGTTTTAAATTTTTATTTGTAATTTGTTCTTCTAACATAATTAAAATATTTAAAACTGGCAGTCCGGCTCTCATCATAGTTGCAAACTGTTTTGTAAAAATCATCACTTCTTTTGTGGGAACACTTGTCTTTGAACCAAAATCAAAACTAGTTGTTTTTTTAATTTCAACTGTTGATTTTTTTTTAGATTTAATAAGTTTGGTAATTATAATTTTATCGTTCTTTAATTTAAAAGCTGCTTCTTCTTGATTAAGAGCTTGAACTTCACCCTCTACATATTTACCTGAAGCAATTCCTTTGTAGTCAAAATACAACATTAAACTAAAAGCACTCTTTGATACTCAGCAAAAGAAAGATCGCCTGATAATAATAAATCGTGACCCATTTCTTGCATGGTTCTAAAATTATTTTTTTTAGCTAAGGCTAAAAGTTCAAGTGTTCCAACATTTGCTAGAATTGCCTGTTTAATTTCTCTGCTGATATCCAAAACTTCATAGATTGCCATTCTACCTTTGTAGCCTGACTGATTACATTTATTGCAACCTTTACCTTTATAGATCTTTGCTCTAGCTGATTTTTCAGGGCTCATTCCAATAGAGCTTAACAATTTAATATTTACATTCTCATCAACCATTTTGCATTCAATACACATTTTTCTAACCAACCTTTGCGCAAGGATCATCGTTAGAGCTGCTGAAATTAAATAATCAGGAGTTCCCATATTTTGTAATCTGGTAATGGTACTAATTGCATCATTAGTGTGGATAGTGCTGAAAACTAAGTGTCCTGTTAAAGCAGCTTTTAATGCAATATCTACTGTGTCTTTATCTCTAATCTCTCCAATTAATATAACCTCTGGATCTTGTCTTAAAAATGATCTCAAAGCTGTTGCAAAAGTATAACCGATATCTTCTCGTATTTGCACTTGTGCTATTCCTTCCATTTCATATTCAACGGGATCTTCTGCCGTTAGAATATTTAATTTCGGACTGTTGATGTGTTTTAAAATACTATACAGCGTTGTTGTTTTTCCAGAACCGGTTGGGCCGGTAACTAAAACCATTCCTTGAGAAGAACCAATCGCTTTTAAAATAACTTTTAAATCATTTTCATCAAATCCAAGTTGTTCAATTCTTTTCTCACCTGCACTCTTATTTAGAATACGCATCACCACTCGTTCATTATTATTAGTTGGTAATATAGAAATACGAAGATCCACTTCTATGCTTTTGTATTTAAAAGCAATGGAACCATCTTGGGGTAGACGTTTTTCTGAAATATCTAATTTACTTAAAATTTTAATACGAGTAACAACAGCTGAATAATTTTCATTTAAAAATTTTGAAAACTTATCCATATTATTTAAAATTCCATCTACTCGATATCGAACACGAGAGGTTTTTTTAAATGGTTCAATGTGAATATCGCTTGCGCCTGCTAAAATAGCCTCAGTAATGATTGCATGTCCAAATTTAATAACATCCGACTCGTTTTCAATGGGTGTTATTTCTTTATCTTCTTTAGCGCTTTCTAATTGAACATCTTCTAATTTTGAAAGATCAATACTTTCAATTTCTTGATCATTTTTTTTAATATCATGATCATTTAAATTTTCATCTTTTTTTAATCTGGAAATAAAACCTTGAATATCTGATATACTTGCGGCGTACAATTCTGGCTCTAAGCCAGTAATTGTTTTTAAATTTTTAAGCAAACTTAGTTTTGAAGCATCAGCAATTGCAATCTTAATATTTTTCCCTGAAATCTCGAAAGGCACAAGTGAATTAGTAACAATATAATTAATTGGAATAATTTTTTTTATATCATCACTTAAATTTTGATCCTTTAAATTAACAATAGGTAAAGAGTAGGAAGTTGATAATAGTTTTAAAATTTTTGCTTCATCTGTAAAATTTAAATCAAAAGCAATTTCTAATTTAGTTTTTCCAGACTCTTTGCTAATTTCAGTTATTTTTTTTACTTGATTATAATCAACAATGGAATGTTCCATGAGCATATTCAAAATGTTCTGCTCGCTGGACTGATCTATTTTAATCATTTTTTTTACTTAATTATTCTTGGCGCAATAAATACGATAAGTTCATTTTGACTGTCAGAAACATCTTTGCCCATTGGAATATTAAATAATGGAGTGCTGTTATATGTTGTATCTTTTTGATCAATTTTTATTCCACCTATAACAATAATATCTCCATCTCTTGCTAATAAATTAGTGTTAATTTCCATTTTATTAACGGTAGTATCGTTTTTGAAACTGTCATTGTTAACTTTGATATTCACCAAAACATTTCCATCACCAATAACACTAGGTGTCACCTCTAGCTTTAAGGCAGCTTCTTTAAACGTAGTGCTTGTTCCTGTTGCTGATGAATTTATAAATGCTTTTTCATCTCCTTGCGTAATTGTTGCTTTTTGATTGTTAATCGTAAAAACTTTCGGGTTAGATAGTATTGTAGTAGCACCTTCTTTTTGTAGTGCAGTAAGTTCTAATTTTAACACTGTAGCGCCAACTGATCTTAATATTCCAAGGCCACTTGTTGCTCCAGCAACCGGAAAATTAAAAATACTTCCTTGCGCGATTTGATTAGGATCGGTTGCATAATTTCCTAAAGTAGGAGTTCCTGCAAACGGTACTACCCCTTGAATATCTGTTGTTTTTCCATCTCTATTTGATTGTGTTGCCATCCCAATTCTAGTGCCCAGATCTCTTTCAAAACTAGAATTTGCTTTAACAATAAATGCTTCGATTAAAACTTGCTCAGTAATAGTATCAATTTGTTTTACAAATTTATCAACAATATCAATATCGGCTTTTCGACCTCTAACTAAAATAGATCTAGTATAATCTTCTATAGTAATTCTAAGTTGTGAAGTTGTTTGTGCCGCCCCTCCTCCAGCCGAACTTGTTGCGCCAATTGAAAAAAGTTCATCTAAAGTTTTTTTAGCTTGTTGAGGTGTAATATAAAATAATTTAAACATTTCAGTAACCACTGGTTCAACAGATGTTTCGAGTGCAAGTCTTTTGCTTAAAGTATCTGCCATTTGAGATTTAAACTGATATTGCTGCGTTAATTTTTCAGGAGACTGAACTCTGATAACTCGCGCTTCTGTATCAAAGTCACCAGCAAAATTTTTAAGATCAAGCACTGCTTGAAAGGCCTTATCCCATGCAACATTATCTAACCTGATAGAAACAGTTCCACCAACTTCTTCGCCGATCAAAACGTTAATGTCACCAAGTTCTCCCATAGCTTCGAGAACGTTTCTAATTTCAACGTTATTAAAATTTATACTTACATTCTGTTTTAAATTTTTATATTTAGTACCAACGCCAATAAAGCTTCTAGTTTCTTCGGAGGTGATGTTCTTTCTTTTATTTTCTTGTGCCTTTTTATATTCTTCAGTTTCAGTAATTGGTCTAGGACCCAATCTTGCTGTTGCCTCAACTTCTTGTCTTGCCTTTTCAAGAAGTTCATCAATCTTAACCATGGGTTTTTCAATTTTCCTCTCAGCACAAGACGATATGAGTAGCAAAACTGAAAGTATTAAAATATTTAATTTCATTTTTTTAATTTTTCTTTAATTTTTTCAACATCAATATCACTTACTTTTTCCATGTCAGGTTTATTCAAATCACCATCTTCTCTAATAATTTTTGGCTCAGCATCAGGATTATAAGAATCGTCTATTGGTTCCTTCTTTTCTTTTTCTTTTTTAATATTTGGTTTTTTAATATTTTCTTTTTTTGTTTTAGTTAGACTTTTTTTAAGTTCTCTTTCTTCCTCTTCTTGAATTAATTTAATTTGTCTTTGTTCCTCTTCTTCCTCTTGAACAATTTTCATCTGTTGTAATTCTTCTTCATCAATTTTTGGTGCTGTTGTATTTTCTTTAACTATAGGCTCTTCTTTGCTTGTAGGCGCAGGTTCTGTTTTTTTAGTTTTTTTTGTGCTTGGCTTTGGTTCTACTGTTTTTTTAACAGGAGCTTGTTTTTTCGGAGCAAGCTTTGGAGCTAAAGGATCTACATTTGGATCTAATGAATTTTCTAATTGCTGCTCTAATTTAAGTGTTTTTTTAGGTGCAGCTTTCTTTCTCTCAACGGGTTTAATGACATTGTTAAAATAAACCTCGTATTCGTTATTATCTAAGCTCGCAACTAAGATTTTGTCTTTATATATTTCAAGAATTTTATATTCAGAATTGATTTTTTCATTCTTCTTAAAACGATTAATTTGTCCCTGGGCTGATTGTAATACAGCTATTCTTTTTGTCTCACCAACAATAAGTCCAACTAATGTTTGATCAACGAAGTTTGCAAGATCAGGATTAGTGTTTACGTCAATACTTGCGGTACTTGCGCTACCACTAAATGGATCTATTAAAATCTGTTCTGTTCTTTCTTTTTTAGGAGCCGCTTGTTCTGGATTAACTATTACTGGAGCTCCTGGATTTACTGGACTTACAGGTGATACATTCGCCGGTGCTTGTGGTTTTACATTATTCTGCTGTGCCCAAGCAAATGGGGTTTGCAAAATTAAAAATAAAATAAAAATTTTAATTAAATTCATCTGGCAATCCTACAATTGATATAGCGACATCTGCTGTTACAGAATTTGTTTTGTCGCCTTGGTTAACTGTTATTTTTTCATTATCAAAATTTACAAATTTATTTGATCTTGAAAGTGCTAATCGAAATTTTAAATAGCCGATGTAACTTCCTTTAACTTGAAACGTTACTGGTATTTTATAATAATACTGGCCGCCTGGAGCTGTAGGCTTGCCGTCTTTACCAACGGTAGGCGCTCCGCTAACATTAACTTTTTGCGCATTTCCTTTAACTAAATTAGTAATGTTCAATCCATTGGACGTCGCATACGTACTTAAATTTTGATAAAGCTCTTCACTTTCTTTTTTACTAAAAAAAAGATTTACGCTGTTGGTTACATTTTTAAATGAGTTAAGTTCATTCTGTAAATTTCCAAAGTTAGCATTATATTGCACGGTCTTCTTTTTATAATCATCCATTGTTTTAATTTTTAGACTTTGTTCAGCAAGTTTTGGTGATAACCAAACTGAATAAATCGTAAAGTTTATAAAAAATATAACTAAGCCTATTGCAACTTTTGTTACAAAAGTTTTGTCTTTGAATAATTCTTTATAAGATTCAAAATAACCTTTTAAATCTTCTAATTTAAAATTCTTCAATTTATCAAAATTAATATCCATTAGCTTGCCCTCACTTGACATAAAATTACAAAAGCTTTTGATGGTGCTGCTGATAATCCTTGCTGCTGACCTGCAACATTCACCGATGATAAAGTTGCTGAAGCAATTGTTTTTTGTTTATTAAGCGCTGCTACAAAATTTAAAATATCTTGATCTGAAAACGCTGTTCCTTCTATTTTGACATTTAAATTGCCATCATATTCAATTTTTGAAAATCGAACTCTTGGCTGTGTACTGTTAGAAATCTGCACTAATGTTTGATAAGAACTGTTTTGATTTGATCTTAAAGTAGTGCCAATTTGGCTCGATTGTTTTAATAAATTAACTTGTCTGTTAACTGTTGAATATGGAGCATTAATCTTAATAAATTCTGCCTCTATTGCTGCAAATTGTTCAAGTTTTTTATCGTTATAATGAATTCTAAAAAATGAAAATGCAGTTAAGAATATATAAAGCGCAACAAGTCCAAGTGCAAAATTCTTAAAAGCAAATCCTGATAAGAATTTAAATTTAGCCTGCTGACGAATAGCATCACGATTAGGCAAAAGGTTAATATTTTTAACTGCAGTTACAAATTTATAATATCCAAATACATCTAATTTTCTGTAAGCAAGGCCGATTGCTGATGTGAAGGGTGATTTATTTTTAATATCTGTTTTTTCTTTATTATATTCTGGAACAGTAACCTCGGATAATGGATCTAAAATATTCACTCCAATATTTAAAATATTATTTTTAAACATTTTCATAAATACTTCATAATTTTTCAAAGAAGTAATAATTTTAATATCTGAAATTTTAGACTGAAATTTTGTTTCATAATCAGCAATCGCTTGCTTAATTTGTAAAGTATATCTTCGGATAAGATCTTCTGCTTCTTGAGGGATATTATTTTCAGTTACAGATGTTAAAATTGATTTTTCTTGCGGACGTAAAAAGATATCTGTGATGATTGGAATACTATTGTGAATAATAATCAGATAATTTTCTTCTAATCCAAATTCTAAAATTGCTGATTGTGGTTCTATTTCTTTACTCTCTTTAAATAGTAATCTTGTTTTAGATCTTTCATCTACTGCATTTTTTAAAGTGAAACATCGAACGTCAATGATGATAGGATTAAGTCCTGCTTTTTTAAATAATGCAGAGTAACCGTTCACATCGGATAATTTTGATGCAACAAAAAGAATATCCATTAAATTTTTTGCAGTATCACGGTTAATGACTTGATGAAAAATAGAATAGTCATTTAAGTTATCTGATAATTGAATTAGATTTTCCCATAAAGAATTTGTCTCAACAGCATTTTTTAATTCTTCTTCGCTCATGAGTGGGCTACTCACTACTCGAATGATGGCGCTTGTTACTGGAATTGAAAGAGCAACGTTTTTAGTTGTGATATTTGCATTAGCAAGCGCTAAGGTTATTTCTGAAACTAAATAATCAGGTGTATCTAATAAATTTTCTTTAAGTTTTGTTTGATCTAAAAATCGATAAGAAAATTTATCAAGGATCCATTTTTCATCAGATTTTTTACTTGCTTGCGCTACATGGATAGCTTCATGACTAATATCAATTCCAACAACTTCTTCTGTAGTTGCATTAATTTTGCTAATTTTACTTGAGAAAAAATCTGAAAATTTTTTTGATAAGTCGCTTAAAGAACTATTTGCAGATTTGTTTCCATCTACCGCTTGTAACTTAGACTTTGGGAAAAGTGCAAATTTGACATTCTTTAACTTAAACTTGTCTAGCATGAATATTATTAAAATCCCCCAGATAACTATTTAAAACTGGCTGATTTGAGCACAGATTAACAACCGTGACAAGAATTTATTTACATAAAATATAGATATTTTTTGTATGCTTTATCAATTTATATATAAAATTTTTATACAACTGATCAAATTTTACAGAAACTACTGTCGTAAATTCTTGGTGATTAAATTAGAATAATGAGTGTGAGGGGTCTTAAATAATTAGTGACTTAAAATAAAATTAAGCATTTTTTTGTGGCTTTCCACAAGACTTTTGCTTGGAATGATCACTTTTTCTCTTTTATCTTTTTTTGAAATAACTCTGGTAACAATTCCAGCTTTTTCAGACTTTTTGATAAGATTTAAAACAGCATTACGTGAGCCAAATTTAGGATCAATCCCTGTAATGATCTGTTCTGCTGTTAAAGGCTTATTCTCATAATAACCCTTCATAATGTTATAAAGAACTAAAGTTCCATAACCAGATACTTTGAAATTTAAGATATTGGCGTCAGTTGCTACAATATTTTTGTACTTATCTAAAAACCTATTGTTATATTTAACAATTTTTTGCTGTTCCATATATAATTTATATACAATTTTAATATATTTATTCAATAGCAATTTATAAGAAAAATTAAGGAAATTAAGAACTGTGTATAAATTGTATATATAAAACTTATTATTTTATACCCCCCCCATACCTTTAAAGCTTCTTTTAATTATAAAAAAATAAAAGGAAATATAATGAAAATAAGAAACAAAATAATTGCATTAATGATTTCATTAATTGCAATGCCTACTTTTGCTTTAGCGCAAAAAAGCAAAGCTTATGTAGGAGCTGAATATACTAATAACAAAATTAACACAGGTATTAGCAACGTATCTTCTTCTTTAGACGAAAAAGATAATGGTTACTCAATATTCTTAGGTACTGAAGTTAATAAGAACTTAGATGTTGAAATTTCTTACAATGACTTTGGAAAAGCAAGCTTAAGTGGTGTTAGTGGAAATCAATTTAGATACAACGGAACTCTTTATCAATTTAATCAAACGGCAACTATATCAGAAGAAGCAACATCTTACGGTTTTGCACTTAGACCAAAGATGGATATTAGTAAAAATGTAGATTTGGTTGGTATATTAGGTGTTCATAGATGGGATGCTAAATTAAATGTTGCAGCAACAACAACTGGTGGAAGCGTTTCTGAAACTGGAACTGATCTATTTTATGGATTAGGTGTTAAAGCTAATTTTGATCAATTTTCTGTTGGTTTAAATTATAGCATTTACAAAGTTGACTCTGATGAAATTAAAAGTTGGGGTTTAAGAGCGGCTTATACTTTTTAATTATTTAACGTGAAAAATATATTTCTCGTTATTTTTTTTACTCTACTATCTCTAGCTTCTGTTGAGGCTAGAGATGTAGCGGTAAGAGGCTATACTAAAGATAACGGAACATATGTTCAGCCGCATTATCGTTCATCTCCAAATGAATATAAAAATGACAATTGGAGCACATCAGGAAATTCAAACCCCATACGGGAAAAAGTGGAACAAATACCCACAAAGGGACATGCTCTGCTCTCACAATTAACTGTTAACTTAATCAGATTAACGTAAGCTAAATAATATGAATTTAAAATTTTTAACTATAATTTTATTTATAATATTTTTACCTTCTTGTGTTCCTCCAATTGAAAGAGTTAATCAAGCTAGAAAAGCAGATGATGCTAATCAATTAACATTGGGGAAAGTTCAACAAACTTTAAAAAAAGGAATGAAACAAGATGAAATTGTATTGGCGCTTGGATCACCTAACATGGTTACCGTAGATAGCGCTGGCCTTGAAACTTGGATTTATGATAAGTTAAGAACAGAAGTAAGCTCAGCCTCAGCAAAAGATAGCGTAAATATTCTAGGCGGAGTTATTGGTGGTTCGGCAGGAATAGGTGGTGCTGTGGGTTCGTCTTCAGGAGCTTCAAATCAAACTACATCACAAAAAACATTAACAGTTGTTTTGAAATTTAAAAATAAAACCTTAGAAGAATTCAAGTATAATGCCACAACTTTCTAAAAAATTATTTAAAACTTTTAATTTTTTATTAATTATAATTTATTTTTTTTATTCACCTTTATTAAATTCTCAAGAAAATCAGCAACAAAAAAGTTCTACTGACATACAAGCTGTACAAACCCGAATATACAAACAAAACTACAAAGATGTTTTTAGAACTGTTGTCTCTGTATTGCAGGATAATAAATTTAAAGTAACTTTTACTGATATTAATACTGGAGTTATTACCGCGTTTGGCACTCCTCAGGCTACAGAAAATATTAGCCAAGGAGCAGCAGCCATTGCCGATATTTTCCTTGGTGGGCTTGCATCGTTAAGTAGATCTGAAGAGGTAGAAAGATGGACAATATCAAGTAATATTGAAGAACTTAGCAAAAATAGAGGTACTTTGGTGAGATTAATAATTGTTAATGAAAAAAAGACATCTAGTTTCTTTACAACTGCTGAAGAAAAAAATAAATCAGATGATTTAACAACAACTAAACCTGAAATTTATCAAAATATTTTTGCAAAAATTGATAAAGCTTTATTTATTAGAGATTCAATAAGATAAATTTAAAATAAATTATATTTAGATTATTTTAAGTAGCAACTAAGTGGTCTAGCTAGTTACAAATTTTGCAGTTGTTCTATTAAGTGCTTCTTCCGCTGGGTTGGTTTATTAATCGAATTCAAGGTATCTCGAATAATTTAATTAGAACTTGGTGTTGCTGAATCGGTGGTACCAATATAAATTCCAAGAGCAAATGCGGTATCCACTAACCCTTCATTTTGATCAACGACTTTATAAGTATTAACTGCATCATCTATTGCAACATCAACCACATGCCTGTTCTGCCAAGCAACCATTCTATTAAATTTTCCTCGTGCTAGTAAATCAACAGCATGAACTCCAAAAGCACTTGCTAAAATTCTATCGTTTGCTGTTGGTCTTGCACCTCTTTGAACGTGTCCTAATGTTGTAACTCTGCATTCAATTTCTGATTTTTTCATAATCTGTTCAGCAATATAATCTCCAATTCCACCAAGTCGCTTTTCACCATCTGCGTATTTAACCATATACGTCTCACCATTTTC
>Ga0209299_1001524_pt1 | contig 12747 bp, 5 predicted proteins | sample S_140806_MF_Meta_FD_187326 | JGI IMG/M metagenome (GOLD analysis project Ga0209299, IMG submission 187326) | Freshwater microbial communities from Lake Simoncouche, Canada to study carbon cycling - S_140806_MF_MetaG (SPAdes) (version 2) | ecosystem: Environmental > Aquatic > Freshwater > Lake ...
TGGGTGATGACATCCCCCTGGCGATTCTCTCCAGCAAGCCCCACCTCCTTTACGACTACTTCAAACAACGCTTCGCCCAGGTCACCAACCCTCCGATTGACCCGTTGCGCGAAAAACTGGTCATGGGTCTGGAGATGCATCTGGGACGGCGAGGATCCGCCTTGCGGCCGGACGCCGCCGGAGCCGCCGTCTTGCATCTGGCCAGTCCCGTCCTAAACGAATCCGAATTGCAGAGCCTCGGCTCCAAGGGTCTGCGCCTGACCACTCTTTCAACCCTGCTGGCGGTAGAGGGGGGTCCCTCGGGCCTGGAAGCAGCTTTGAGACGCCTCTGCTTTGAGGCGGAGGCCGCCGTTCGCGCCGACAGCCAGATCCTGCTCCTCTCCGATCGCTGCAGCGGTGGCATCGGCGCTGCCTCCATGGCCATACCCCCCCTACTGGCCATTGGGGCTGTCCACCACCATCTCTTGAGGCTTGGTCTGCGCCTGCAGGCCTCCATCGTGATCGAAACCGGCCAGTGCTGGACCACCCACCATCTGGCCTGTCTGATCGGCTATGGCGCCAGTGCGGTCTGCCCCTGGATGGCCTGGGAAACCAGCCGGCACTGGCTAGCCCATCCCAAGACCCAATCCCTGATCGAAAGGGGCAAGTTACCTGCCCTGACACCTATCAAGGTTCAACAAAACGTGCGCCAGGCCCTTGAAGACGGCCTGCGAAAAATTCTCTCCAAAATCGGCATTTCGATGCTTGCGAGTTATCATGGTGCCCAAATTTTTGAGGCGATCGGTATCGGCGCTGATCTGATTGATCTAGCCTTTACCGGCACCACCAGCCGGGTGGCTGGTCTCAGCCTCGAGGAACTTGCCAGCGAAACCCTCGCCTTCCATACCAAGGCCTATCCCGAACTCAACCGCACCAAACTGGAGTTCATGGGTTTTGTGCAGTACCGAAGCGGTGGTGAATTCCACCTGAACAGCCCCGAAATGGCCAAGGCACTTCATGCCGCCGTGGCAGCGGGTCCGGGTTACGACCACTTCAACACCTACCGCCAACTCCTTGAACATCGACCGGTAACGGCCCTGCGGGATCTACTGGAACTCACGCCCGCCCCAACCCCATTGCCCCTGAACGAGGTTGAGAGCGTCGAAAGCATCTGCAGCCGCTTTTGCACAGGCGGCATGAGCCTGGGTGCCCTTTCCCGAGAGGCACACGAGGTGCTGGCTGTCGCCATGAATCGCATCGGCGGCAAGAGCAATAGCGGCGAAGGGGGTGAGGATCCTGCCCGCTATCACCCTCTCCACGATGTCGATGCCGAGGGCCGCTCGGCGACCTTGCCCAGCATCGCTGGCCTGCGCAATGGCGACAGCGCCTGCTCAGCCATCAAGCAAATTGCCTCTGGTCGATTCGGTGTCACCCCGGCCTACCTCCGCAGTGGCAAGCAGCTGGAGATCAAGGTCGCCCAGGGGGCCAAGCCTGGGGAAGGGGGCCAATTACCGGGACCCAAGGTAGATACCTATATCGCCTGGCTGCGCAATAGCAAGCCTGGGGTAGCCCTGATATCACCTCCTCCCCACCACGATATTTATTCCATCGAAGATCTGGCCCAGCTGATCCATGACTTGCATCAAGTGCATCCCAAAGCGAAGGTTTCGGTGAAACTGGTTGCCGAGATCGGCATCGGTACGATTGCCGCCGGCGTTGCCAAAGCCAATGCCGATGTCATCCAAATTTCCGGCCACGATGGTGGCACAGGGGCCTCACCCCTAAGCTCAATCAAGCATGCCGGCAGCCCCTGGGAGTTAGGTCTAAGCGAGGTTCATCGCAGCTTGCTGGTCAACGGACTTCGGGATCGGGTGCTGCTGCGGGCCGATGGTGGCCTCAAAACCGGCTGGGATGTATTGATGGCGGCCCTGCTTGGCGCCGAAGAATACGGTTTCGGTTCAGTGGCAATGATTGCCGAAGGCTGCATCATGGCCAGGGTTTGCCACACCAATAATTGTCCCGTCGGCATAGCCACGCAGAAAGAATCTCTGCGTAAGCGGTTCACAGGTCTACCAGATCATGTAGTCAATTTCTTCCTTTTTGTCGCCCAGGAGGTACGCCAACTTCTCAGCGTGCTCGGGGTCGCCTGTCTCGAAGATTTGATTGGCCGCACCGAGCTGTTGCGTCCCAGATCAGTCAAGCTCACAAAAACCAGCCGGGTGGACCTCAGCTGCCTGCTGAGCCCAATCCCCCAGGCCAAGGATCGTTCCTGGCTGAAGCACGCTGCCGAAGCCCACGGCAACGGGGTGATTCTCGAAGATCAACTCCTGGCCGATCCCGCTGTCACCGAGGCCATCAAGGGCCACGGGCAACTGGACAGGAGTCTGAAAATCCTCAACACAGACCGCAGCGTCGGAGCCCGACTGGCCGGCGAAATTGCCGAGCTACATGGCAATAGAGGCTTCGCTGGGGAGATCAATCTCCAGTTCGAGGGTGCCGCTGGCCAGAGCTTTGGGGCCTTCCTATTGCAGGGCCTGAACCTGCGCCTCATCGGTGAAGCCAACGATTATGTCGGCAAGGGAATCAACGGGGGTCGGATCACGGTGATCCCCCCCCCCGCCTGCATCAATCCAGGCGAAAAAGTCATCCTCGGCAATACCTGCCTTTACGGTGCCACCGGTGGCGAGCTTTATGCCCTCGGCCGCGCCGGTGAGCGGTTTGCGGTGCGTAACAGTGGCGCCCGCACTGTGGTTGAAGGGGCCGGTGACCACTGCTGCGAATACATGACCGGAGGGGTAGTTGTTGTGCTCGGAACCACCGGCCGCAATGTTGCTGCGGGCATGACAGGCGGTGTTGCTTTCCTGCTGGATGAAGCCGACGGTGTCCAGCAACGCCTCAATCCCGGCACGGTGAGTCTTCAGCCCCTCAGCACCCCTGAACAGGAGAACCTGCTGAAACCCCTGCTTGAAGCCCATCTGGCCCACACGGGCAGTGCCAGGGCGGCGACTATACTGGCTGACTGGGCCAATTGGAAAACCCGTTTCAAGGTGATCGTGCCCCCCAGTGAGAAAGCACTGGTCGGTTTGGCCACCCTTGAGCCCGTGGCGGTTTAATGGCCTCGCTGTGCCTCTAGTTCAACGAGGATTTTGACGCATCAGCCCTTGAACCTCACCGGCGTGATAGCTACTGCGGGTCAATGGGCTGCTGATCACTTGCAAGAAGCCAAGCCCATGCTCACCTTGGTGCCGATAGGCATCAAATTGTTCAGGGCTGACGAATCGGTCAACCGGCAAATGCTTGGGTCCTGGAGAAAGATATTGGCCGATTGTCACGATATCTACCCAATGTCGTCGCAGGTCAGCAAGTACCTCAATCACTTGGGCGTCGGTTTCCCCCAGTCCCACCATCAGGCCTGACTTTGTATAAGTACGGGGCCACCCCAGGTGAACCCTCTGCAGGAGTTCAAGCGAACGGCTGTAAATTGCTTGCGGCCTGGCCTTTCGATACAGGCTCGGCACCGTTTCGATGTTGTGATTGAGGACCTCAGGTGCGGCCTCCATTACGGTCCCTAGGGCATCCCAGTTACCGCAGAAATCAGGAATCAGCAATTCAATCGTTGTGCCGGTAGAGCGCTGCCGCACGGCGTTTACGCAGGCGACAAAATGGCTAGCACCCCCATCGGCCAAATCATCCCGGTTGACCGATGTGATCACAACATGGCGCAAGCCCAGCCGGGACACCGCTTCCCCCAACCGCTCCGGTTCGCTGGGGTCAAGGGCCCGCACGCTCTTGTCGAAGTCGATGTCGCAGTAGGGGCAGGCCCGGGTGCAGCCTGGGCCCATGATCAAGAACGTGGCCGTGCCGCCGGCAAAACATTCACCGATATTGGGACAACTGGCCTCCTGGCAAACCGTGTTCAACTGCAGATCGAGCAGCAAATCGGCAACGGCCCCAATGCGCTGCCGCTGGGGGGCTTTCACGCGTAACCAGGGCGGTTTGGGCACGACCGAGGCCATGGAATCCAGGCAGAGGGAAAAAGCCGCCGAAACGGTGCCCCATGCTTTGCCACGGGGGTGGAAATTCTAGGCAAGGCAGTGGCCAGGCTTTGGTTCCACCCCTACCAGCTCGGGTCAGTGCAATGGGAGGATCGTTCGATCCTTTAAAGTTCAACCATCGGGATGTGGCGCAGCTTGGTAGCGCACTTCGTTCGGGACGAAGGGGCCGCAGGTTCGAATCCTGTCATCCCGATTACTCAAGGGCCACGGCTGATTCCCAACACTCCTCAACCCAGTTCGGCGCCTGGGTAACCCCTTGGCGTTACGAAGCGGCCATGTTTGACATAGCTGGTGCTGTTGCCGATGAGCACCAGGCTCAACATGTCGATCTGCGCGATGGGCAAGTGCTCCAGGGTGGTGAGCGTCACAGCTTCCCCTTGGCGACCAAGCTGGCGGGCGATCAGCACAGGCGTGGAGGGCAGGCGATGCTGCATCAAGAGTTCAAGGGCACGACCCAGCTGCCAATCACGACCCTGCGAACGGGGGTTGTACAAGGCCACCACGAAATCCCCAGCCGCAGCACCCCTTAGTCGGTCTTCAATCACGGGCCAGGGTGTGAGTCGATCACTCAGGCTGATCGTGCAGAAATCGTGCATCAGCGGGGCCCCCGCCCTTGCTGCCGCTAGCTGAAGCGCAGATATTCCGGGATGCACCTGAAAGACGGGGCGATCCTTTGCAGCCAGGCCAAGCCATTGCTCTAGCGCCAGGCCAGCCATCCCGTAAATGCCACTGTCCCCTGATGAGATCAGGGCAACACGCAGACCCTGGGCCGCCAGGGCAAGAGCCTCGGCGCAACGGCCCGTTTCCTCGGTAAGGCGTCCCTCCCGTCGCACCTGATCCGGCCGGCGCAGAGGCTCCAGCAAATCCAGATAGAGGCTGTATCCCGCCCAAACACCGCATCGAGCCAGCGCCGAGCGGCCAGCGCCAGTCAAGAGATCCAAGGAGCCGGGACCGCTACCGACCAGGTGAAGTTCACCACGGGCCGGCCCCCATTGATGAAGTGCCTCGGCCACTGCCAGGGTGGCGGCGCCCTTTTCCCCTGCTGCCGCGTGGGCCACCGTTTTGGCTACCAACAAGGTCGCCCCTGTCCCATCACGTCCAGCCGCCGCGAGCAGGGCAGCCGCCTCGGCGACGCTGGCAGTGCCCATCGCCTCTTGCACAACCCTGGAAGGATGGGGGACTGGCACGTCAGCCAAGGCAGGGGCGGAGAAACAAACCAGCCTCCAGCCATGCCGTTCGCACAGAGCTTGAAGGGCCGGCTCGTCGGCTTTGCGATCGACGGTTGCCAGGCCAGCAACCGCCTGGATGGCCAAACCATGCTTCGGCAAGGTTTCGTCGACAAGCCTTTCTAAAACCGACAATGTGGTGTCTCTTTCACATCCCATACCGAGCCAAAGGGAAGGGGGATGCCAACGACAGCCGCGCCCCAGGCGAGGGCCAATCACCAGATCTGGTTCCTTGCCATCTGGTTCAAGGTCAGGGCCATGCAATTGCACCAGACCCATAGCTTCGGCGGCCTCGCCCTCCTGCCAAAGGGCCGTGCCGCTCTCCTGAAGCACCCGTAAGGGGGGGCGATCGAGATCTTGGCGAGCCGCCAACATCAGGGCTTGCCAGTCGCCGGCCCCCCGAATCCAGCCCCAGTCGCTGCCAAAGCTATCGAGGCACAATCGCCCCGTGGCCGAGCTGCTGCCAGTAATCACGGCCTGTCCACCGAGGAGTGCGGCTAGCTGGCGCGCCAACGCCTCGCCACCCGCCCCGTGGCCACCCAGGATTGGCACGGCAAAACGGCCTTCTGGATCAAGAACAACGATCGCCGGATCGGTGGCCTTACTGACCAGTAGCGGTGCCACGAGGCGGGTCACGAGCCCCACGGCCGCCACGGCAACAACAGCCGATGCGAGGGGCCATTCCCGGGCCAGCCAATCGGCAGGGGAGATCGGATCGTCTGGCCAGCGTATCTCCGCAAGCAATCCTGCCTGCTTCAGGCGTAGCAACAGGGGATTGGCCTCTTTGGAAAGGGCGAGACCCACCACCCTCGACGGCGTGAACGGCATCTCAGGAATGCCCCAGTCGGCGGCGAAGTCCCTGGCCCAGGCGAGCCAGGCCCCCCCCTGAAGGAGGCGGAACCATGGTTGGATCTAAATCCCCCTCCCCAGCAGCGGACAGGACATCCTTGAGCTCCTCCAACTCGATGTACTTGGGCGAAGCTATGTCTGGCAATGCGGTCGCGGGCCGATCCCGCCCTCGCCGCTCTGCCGTAGAGCCCATCGAACCTGCCTCAGCTAAGGGGGTCTCGGGCTTGGCAGGGCCATCAGGCAGAGGGTCCGGAGGAGGCGTATCGAGATTGGGTACGGTGAGGGTTAGCGCATCTGCAATGGGGTTAATCGGGTCCGCTGGAGCTGAAGGGTCTGGGCCACTATCCGGCTGAGCCTCCTCTAGTCCATGGCCAAGATCTCCAGGCGATTCACCACCCGCAAGCCCCTCCGAAGAAGATTCTAGCAACACTTTATTATCGTCAAATTGCATTTCATTACTATTGTCTATTTTATCTTTATCTTGCAAAAGAGATGCAACGTTTTCAGGCTGGACTGCCATTGAAGGCAGTGACTCTTCCTGCACCTGGGGAACAGGAGTCACTGGGGATACTTTTCCCACCAATACGTCTAAAACATCAGAATCAATTCGACCACGCAGCCAAGGCGAATTTAACGGCTTGGAGGCTTTTGAATCTTCCAAGTACAATTCACTGACGATGCTATTAAAAGGAGCGTTAAGTGGTTCTCCCCTTCCATCAACCAGCTCCCATAACAGGGCATTGGCCCCGGAGCGCCAACCGCTGAGCCAGAGAGGAGTCTGTTGATCCACAAGAAAACTTTCACCATTCACAGTGATTCTCAGACGCCAACTGGCATCATCATGGCGCAGATTTTGCAAAGGTGCATCGATTAAAAGCCAGTCCACCAATACAGGCTGACCCATATTCTTGGAATTCGAATTCGGAGATGTAACGAACAACTGGGCGCTTCCAAGAGGAGGCACTGCTAAAGGATTGGCCGCAGCACGATGCAGACGAATTTGATCCAAAGCCCCATGGCTCTTGATAACCTCTCCCCATGGCCAAGCTGCGGCCACCGTCAAACGATGACTGCCTGGGCTCAGGGGGGGCATCTCGGTCTGCGTTGCCGTGAGGACCCGTGGAGGCTCGCCATCAAGTATGGCCAACAGGTGGGGGCCCAACCCCAACGAACCACCATCAATTAAAGGCCAGTCAGAAACCTTGACCCGCAAGGTCCAAGCTCCATCTGCCACCATGGCGCCATTGGCAGGCTCCAGAATCTTCAATTGGGGGAGCTTCTCGCCAAGCGCATCCTTGAACTGTTGAACCGCCGCAGGCGGCGACACCTCCTGCAGTTGTGCGGAACCAGTCCGGGCGGCTGGACCCATTGGATTGGGGGCAGGGACCTGGCGCTTCGGTAGCCGCCAAGCCGCCTGGCTGACCGCCGGGCTGCCAAAACTTATAACGGCCAGCAAAGTGACACCAACCAAGGCTGACCACCACCGCCTGAGCCCGAAGAACCTTTTAGGCATCAACACACCAACTCCAACTCCCGCCATTCTGCTGAAGGGCGTATTGGGGTTTAAAGCCAAGCCGGCAGCCCAGAACAGGAAAGAGGGCCCCGAATCATAATAATTATAGTTACATCTACACACAAAAGCCCCTTTCAATGCAAAACAACGCCCAGTAGACCCCAGTCCCAGCCAGGGAATGGCGGGGATTGAACCTTTGTAACTGGATGCGGATTAGGCATGTTTTTGGCCCCTATAGTTCGGCCAGCGGTCCCCTTTGGGGCCCAATGCCCCAGTCATGGCAAGGATTCACTCCCCTTGTGCGGCTGGCGCCCATGGCGACGGTTCAGTGCCTGGCATGCCCATGCACCCCACGTCATGGGGCCCAACGGCCCCGGAATTTCCGGCAGGCCGAAGGGGTGGACCTCCACCTCGATTCCGTCCCTCGAGGAACCTCTCGATGACCATCAGCCCACCAGAGCGTGGGAAAAAGGCGCAGGAGCTAGTCGATCGGAACACAGTTCCGGCGACCTTCGAGCTTTTCGAAAAACCCGGCTTTTTCGATCGCACCCTCGCCAAGGGTCCCAAAACCACAACCTGGATTTGGAACCTCCACGCCAACGCTCACGACTTCGACAGCCACACGAGCGATCTCGAAGAAGTCTCACGAAAGATCTTCAGCGCTCACTTCGGCCATCTGGCCATCATTTTCATCTGGTTAAGCGGCGCCTTTTACCACGGTGCTCGTTTTTCCAATTACGCCGGCTGGCTCGCCGACCCCCTGCACGTCAAACCAAGTGCACAGGTGGTTTGGCCGATCTTTGGCCAAGAAATCCTCAACGGTGATGTGGGAGCTGGCTTCCACGGCATTCAAATCACTTCAGGTCTCTTCCACGTATGGAGAGCCTGGGGAATCACCAGCGAGTTTCAACTTCTTTGCTTGGCCATTGGCTCCTTGGTCATGGCCGGCCTCATGCTCAATGCTGGGGTTTTTCACTATCACAAGGCAGCTCCGAAACTGGAGTGGTTCCAGAACGTTGAGTCGATGCTCAACCACCATCTGGCTGGCCTGCTGGGCCTGGGTTCCCTTTCCTGGACAGGGCACCTCCTCCATGTTTCCCTGCCCACAACCCAATTGATGGATGCCATTGATGCCGGCAATCCGCTGGTTCTCAATGGTCGAACGATCGCATCAGTTGCGGACATCCCGCTTCCCCACGAGTTCTTAAACCAAGATCTCCTTGCTCAGCTGTACCCTGGTTTCGGGGCTGGCATCTCAGCTTTCTTTACTGGAAACTGGGCGGCCTACAGCGATTTTCTGACCTTCAAAGGCGGCCTGAATCCGATTACCGGCAGCCTCTGGATGACTGACATCGCCCATCACCATTTGGCGATTGCCGTTCTATTCATCGTTGCCGGTCACATGTACCGGACCAACTGGGGAATTGGACATAGCATCAAGGAGATCCTTGAGGGTCAAAAAGGCGATCCACTCTTGTTCCCGGCAACTAACGGGCACAACGGACTCTTCGAATTTTTAACAACGTCTTGGCATGCGCAACTAGGTATCAACCTGGCCATGCTCGGTTCGTTGACAATTATCATCGCGCACCACATGTATGCGATGCCACCGTATCCCTACATCGGCATCTCCTACGCCACGCAACTTTCATTGTTCACCCATCACATGTGGATTGGTGGCTTCCTGATCGTTGGCGCTGGTGCCCATGCCGCCATCGCGATGATCCGCGATTACGACCCAGCCAAAAACGTCGACAACGTTCTTGATCGGGTCCTCAAGGCTCGCGATGCTCTCATCAGCCATCTCAATTGGGTGTGCATCTGGCTTGGCTTCCACAGCTTCGGCCTTTACATTCACAACGACACAATGCGTGCCCTGGGCCGTCCCCAGGACATGTTCAGCGACACCGCGATCCAACTGAAGCCGATCTTCGCCCAGTGGGTTCAAGGTCTCCATGCTGCTGCTGCTGGAACCACCGCGCCGAACGCCCTGGCAAGTGTCAGCGAGGTCTTCAACGGCTCAGTTATCGCAGTAGGCGGCAAAGTTGCCGCAGCGCCGATCCCCTTGGGAACGGCCGATTTCATGGTCCACCACATCCACGCCTTCACGATCCACGTCACCGTGCTGATCCTTCTGAAGGGTGTGCTTTACAGCCGCAGCTCCCGCCTCGTCCCCGACAAGGCCAACCTCGGCTTCCGATTCCCCTGCGACGGTCCCGGCCGTGGCGGTACATGCCAGGTATCCGCTTGGGACCACGTGTTCCTGGGTCTGTTCTGGATGTACAACTCCCTGTCGATCGTCATCTTCCACTTCAGTTGGAAAATGCAGAGCGACGTCTGGGGAACAGTCAACGCAGACGGCACTGTCCAGCACATCACCAATGGGAATTTCGCCCAGAGCGCGATCACCATTAATGGATGGCTGCGCGATTTCCTTTGGGCTCAAGCGGCCCAGGTGATCAACAGCTACGGCTCGAGCAGCAGTGCCTATGGCCTGATGTTCCTGGGTGCCCACTTCATCTGGGCCTTCAGTCTGATGTTCTTGTTCAGCGGCCGCGGCTACTGGCAAGAATTGATCGAGTCCATCGTCTGGGCCCACAACAAGCTGAAAGTGGCTCCGGCCATCCAACCCCGTGCCCTTTCGATCACCCAAGGACGTGCGGTTGGTGTTGCCCACTATCTGCTGGGCGGTATCGCTACCACCTGGTCCTTCTTCCTGGCCCGCATCATTGCGGTCGGCTGACCTCCACCTGACCTTTCCCAATGGCAACGAAATTTCCTAATTTCAGCCAGGGGTTGGCACAGGACCCGACAACCCGTCGTATTTGGTACGGGATCGCCACGGCTCACGACTTCGAGAGCCATGACGGAATGACTGAAGAACGGCTTTATCAAAAGCTGTTCTCTACCCATTTCGGTCACCTGGCGATCATCGGCCTCTGGGTTTCGGGAAACCTGTTCCATATCGCCTGGCAGGGCAACTTCGAGCAGTGGGTCGCCGATCCTCTGCATACCCGTCCCATCGCCCATGCGATTTGGGATCCTCACTTCGGCCAGGGAGCCATCGCTGCCTTCACCCAGGCCGGTGCCTCTTCACCAGTGAACATTGCCTATTCCGGTCTGTACCACTGGTGGTACACGATTGGTATGCGCAGCAATGCCGAGCTGTACCAAGGATCCATCTTCATGATGATCCTTTCAGCTTGGGCACTGTTCGCTGGTTGGCTCCATTTACAGCCCAAATTCCTACCTTCGCTGGCCTGGTTCAAAAACGCCGAATCACGGTTAAACCACCATCTCGCCGTACTTTTCGGATTCAGTTCCATCGCCTGGACAGGTCACCTGGTCCATGTTGCGATTCCTGAATCCCGCGGAGTGCATGTGGGTTGGGACAATTTCCTCTCGGTGTCTCCCCACCCCGCCGGTCTTGGTCCCTTCTTCACAGGAAACTGGGGCGTTTACGCCCAAAATCCAGATTCCGCCCAGCAGGTTTTCAACACCACTGAAGGCGCTGGAACGGCCATCCTGACTTTCCTTGGCGGCTTCCATCCCCAGACCGAGGCGCTTTGGCTGACGGATATTGCCCATCACCATCTGGCGATTGGCTGTCTGTTTGTGATTGCTGGCCACATGTACCGGACCAACTTCGGTATCGGTCACTCGATCCGCGAGATCCTTGAGGCCCACAACCCCCCCAAAGGCACCCCCTTCGGAGGCGCCCTCGGCGCCGGCCACAAGGGCCTCTACGACACGATCAATAATTCCCTTCACTTCCAACTTGGTCTGGCTCTGGCCTCCCTTGGGGTGGTGACAAGCCTGGTGGCACAGCACATGTATGCGCTGCCTTCCTACGCCTTCATTGCGCGGGATTACACCACCCAGGCTGCCCTTTACACGCACCACCAGTACATCGCCATCTTCCTGATGTGCGGTGCCTTTGCCCACGGGGCCATCTTCTTCATCCGTGACTACGATCCTGAGGCAAACAAGAACAACGTTCTTGCTCGGATGCTTGAGCACAAAGAAGCCATCATCAGTCACCTGAGCTGGGTTTCTCTGTTCCTTGGCTTCCACACCCTCGGCCTCTATGTCCACAACGATGTGGTCGTCGCCTTTGGAACGCCTGAAAAGCAAATTCTGGTTGAACCCGTTTTTGCCCAATTCGTGCAGGCGGCCAGCGGCAAAGCTCTCTATGGCATGGACGTGCTGCTTGCTAATCCCAACAGCCTCGTCAGCAATGCCCCTGGCCCCGGAGCAGTCTGGCTCCCAGGCTGGTTAGACGCCATCAATGCTGGCAACAACTCCCTGTTCCTGCAAATTGGTCCAGGTGACTTCCTTGTTCACCATGCCATCGCCCTGGGACTACATACCACCACCTTGATACTTGTCAAGGGTGCTCTGGATGCCCGGGGTTCAAAGTTGATGCCCGACAAAAAGGACTTCGGCTATTCCTTCCCCTGTGATGGTCCTGGCCGTGGTGGCACCTGCGATATCTCCGCATGGGATGCCTTCTACCTGGCAGTCTTCTGGGCTCTGAACACGGTGGCCTGGCTCACCTTTTACTGGCACTGGAAACACCTGGCCATCTGGCAAGGCAATGTTGCCCAATTCAATGAATCCAGCACCTATTTGATGGGCTGGTTCCGGGACTACCTCTGGCTTAACAGCTCCCAGCTGATCAATGGATACAACCCCTCAGGCACCAACAATCTGGCTGTCTGGGCCTGGATGTTCCTCTTTGGTCACCTGGTTTGGGCCACAGGTTTCATGTTCCTCATCTCCTGGCGTGGCTATTGGCAGGAGCTGATTGAAACCATTGTTTGGGCCCATCAACGCACTCCTCTCGCCAACTTGGTGGGCTGGCGTGACAAGCCCGTGGCCCTCTCTATCGTTCAAGCTCGTGTTGTTGGTCTGGCTCACTTCACCGTGGGCTTCTTCCTGACCTATGCAGCCTTCTTGATCGCCTCCACGTCAGGTAAATTCGGGTAACACCGTTTCATACCTGTCTCCTTGAGGGACGAATTTGCCCCCGGCTTAAGCTGGGGGTTTTTTGTTATGAGACGTGCCAGAATCTACAAAATTCGCCATTAGTGGTTACGCCACCTAACATCACCCCCCCAAGCCC
>Ga0209299_1001527_pt1 | contig 12742 bp, 7 predicted proteins | sample S_140806_MF_Meta_FD_187326 | JGI IMG/M metagenome (GOLD analysis project Ga0209299, IMG submission 187326) | Freshwater microbial communities from Lake Simoncouche, Canada to study carbon cycling - S_140806_MF_MetaG (SPAdes) (version 2) | ecosystem: Environmental > Aquatic > Freshwater > Lake ...
TAAATATAATAGGCCGGTTATGATTTCATTCTTCTCTCTTGCCTGATGAACCGCTTTCATAGCAGAAAAGCGATCTAATGGATCCCAATCACTATCTAATTTATTGAAGGCTAACATGGAACCATCGTGTAATTTTATAGCATGTTTTTCACCAGATTCATAGTTGGTCGTTATTTCCTCCATCTCTGGCACAAAATCAAATGTTCCCGTGGCTTCTAAATGATCCCGCACAAAGTCATAAGATTTGGTGGATCCCTTGTTATTATTAAAAGTGACACAAGGTGAAATTACATTGATAAAGGCGAATCCATTATGTGCCATCGCCGCTTTTATAAGGGGAATAAGTTGCTTTTTATCGCCTGAAAAGCTTTGTGCAACAAATGTTGCGCCTAATTCGATGGCTAGGCCACATAAATCAATAGCCTGAAACTGATTGACTATGCCTGCTTTACTTATAGAACCATTGTCTGCTGTTGCTGAATCCTGACCCTTCGTTAAGCCATAACATCCGTTATTCATGACTATGTAAATCATCTTAAGATTCCTCCGAATGACATGAACAAATTGCCCCATTCCTATAGATGCAGTATCCCCATCGCCTGATACGCCCAGATAAAGGAGTTCTTTATTGGCCATATTTGCTCCAGTTGCAACGGAAGGCATTCTGCCATGTACACTATTAAAACCATGCGAATTACCTAGAAAATAGGTCGGCGTTTTAGAAGAACATCCTATCCCTGAAAGTTTAGCTAATTTGTGTGGTTCAATATTCATTTCAAATGCCGACTGTATGATCGCAGCACTGATGGAGTCATGACCACATCCTGCACATAAAGTAGATAAAGCTCCTTCGTAATAGGATATGGTATAACCTAATTTATTCTTTGGTAAATCAGGATGTCTGAATTTAGGTTTAATGAAGGTCATACGGTGGTATATTTTTCAACCCTTTCCAAAGAATGAGTTATTTGATTAACAATATTAGACGCAGTTATAGGTAATCCATCATAATTTAGAACAGAAATGAGCCTTTCCGCCGAAATACCTAACTCAATCATGAGTAAACTTTTCATTTGAGCATCTCTATTTTGTTCTATGACAAATATATATTTATGCTGTTCCAGAAAGGTGATGGCAATAGAATCAAAAGGGAATGATTTTATGCGAATACCATCGACTTTATGATTGTTCTCTTTGAAATTATCCATCGCTTCTTCGGCTGAATATTGGGAAGTACCAAAAAATAACATACCATATTCAGATTCATTTTCTTGCTGATATAACTGTGAAGAAGGTACATAGTCTCGCGCGGTAATCCATTTTTTTACTAATCGATCCATATTTCTTTGGTATGCAGGACTATTTTCTGTGTAAGCTGCATATTCATCGCGGGAAGTTCCTCTGGTAAAGAAAGAACCTTTTGTTGGATGTGTTCCAGGGATAGTTCTATAGGTTATACCATCATCATCCACATCTAAGTATCTGCCAAATCGCTGAATTTCTTCTAATTCATCATAGTCAAGTACTTTTCCCCTTTGGTATTCTTTGTTGTCATCCCAGGTAAAGGGTGCAGAAACGTGATCATTCATACCCAGATCTAAATCGGTCATGATGATTACTGGAGTTTGTAATTGTTCGGATAAATCGAATGCCGCAGCGGTTAAATCAAAACATTCTTTAGGAGTGGAGGGAAAAAGTAATACATGTCTGGTATCTCCATGTGATGCATACGCTGCCTCTAAAATATCCGATTGTTGCGTTCTGGTAGGCATTCCAGTAGATGGTCCAGTCCTTTGTACGTCAATTAAAACTAGAGGAATTTCAGCAAAATAGGCAAGACCCAAAAATTCATTCATTAAGGATAAACCAGGTCCACTTGTCGCCGTAAAAGCTCTTGATCCATTCCAATTGGCACCTATAACCATTCCAATCGCAGCCAGTTCGTCTTCAGCTTGTATAATAGCAACTTTTCTTTTTCCTGTTTCTTTGTCTTCTCTGAATTCATCGGCATAATCCATAAAAGCCTCAACAACAGAAGTCGATGGAGTGATTGGGTACCAGGCTGCAAAAGTAGCTCCTCCATAAATAGCACCTAAGCCACAAGCACTATTGCCATCAGTCATGATTGCGTCACCCAATAAATCTCTGCGTTCGACCTTTAAATTAAAACCTTTTTTAAAGTTTGATTTTACATAATCTGCACCGAGTTTTAAAGCATTAATATTGGGCGCAATAAGTTTTTCTTTTCCTTTGAACTGATCAGCAAGTAAAGATTCAAAAACAGAAAAATCAAATTGCATTAATTCTGCTAAGGCTCCCACATAAATGATGTTTTTAAATAATAGCCTTAAACGGGCATCTGTATAGGTAGCATTACAGATTTCCATCAAAGGAATGGGGATAAAATGGATATCTTCCCGTTTAAAATGATCAGGTAATTTTTTACTGCTATCATACAACAAATACCCCCCAGGACTAACACTCTTAATATCAGCCTCCATGCTTTGCGCATTTACGGCCACCATTATATCGATGCCATCTCTTCGGCCTAAATATCCTTTTTCACTGACTCTAACTTCATACCAGGTTGGTAATCCTTGTATATTAGAAGGAAAAATATTTTTCGGGGTAACTGGCACACCCATTCTAAAAATAGCCTTGCAAAAAAGCAAATTGGCACTTGCAGACCCTGTCCCATTCACATTGGCGAACCTTACGACAAAGTCATTTATTTTTAATTTATCTGACATAATATGAAATTAACCTGCTTTAGTCACTTTATATAAAAATTTATGCATATCCCAAGCCGATGTGGGACATCTTTCTGCGCATAATCCACAATGAAGACATACATCTTCATCCTTTACCATGACTCTTTGGGTTTTTAGTGGTGCTGAAACGTAAAGATCCTGATCTTTATTTAAGGCAGGCATATTTAATAATAGTCTTAACTCGTCTTCTTCTGCATTTTCGGTAAAAGTGATACAAGCGGTGGGGCAAATATCCACACAAGCATCACATTCAATACATTTATCTTCAACGAAAACGGTTTGGGCATCACAATTTAAGCATCGCTCGGCTTCTTTACAACCTTCATGTTTAGTAAAACCTAACTCAACTTCTGTTTTTCGATTACTTAAGGTAATTTTTTTATCAGCTTGTGCAACGGCATATCTTAAATCATTAACGACCTCACTCTCATAAGCCCATTCGTGAAGTCCCATCTTTTGACTTACTAAATTCACAAAAGGGGAGGGTCTTTGAGTTAATGGCAAACTTCTGCAAAATAAGTCCATTGAAATGGCTGCCTGATGACCATGCGCCACGGCTGTTATCACATTTTTAGGTCCCCAGGCTGAATCTCCACCGAAGAATACTTTAGGATGAGAAGTTGCGTGAGTTAAAGTATCCACAACAGGCATACCCCATTTATCAAAGTCAATACCTGCATTTCTTTCGATCCAAGGAAAGCTATTTTCTTGCCCTATAGCTATTAAAACATCATCTGCTTCAATAAATTCAAGGGGTTCTCCTGTTGGAACTAATTTTCTTTTTCCATTTTCAAATATGGGAGTTACTTTTTCAAAATTCATGCCTTTCAAAATCCCATTTTCCACGACAAAAGCTACAGGTACGTGGTTATCAATGATGGGAATATCCTCATGTATGGCATCTTCTTTTTCCCAGGGTGATGCTTTCATGTCACTGTAAGGACTTCTAACTACTACCTTAACAAATTCACCGCCAAGTCTTCTTGAAGTCCTACAGCAGTCCATAGCGGTATTTCCACCTCCAAGAACAATGACCTTTTTTCCGATTTTTGTAGTATGTTCAAAAGCTACATTGGCTAACCAATTTATACCAATATGAATGTTTGCAGCCCCTTCATCTCTGCCAGGCAAATCAGGTAAATCTCTTCCTTTGGGTGCTCCTGTACCTACAAATACAGCATCGTAATCTTTCGCCAGTAAGTCATTCATACTACTAACAAAATGATTAAAATGACTATGAATACCTAAATCAAGGATATAATTTACTTCCTCATCTAAAACTGATTCTGGTAATCGGAAGGAAGGAATCTGGCTTCTCATGAAACCTCCACCTTTGAACTGTTCGTCGAATAAATGAATTTCATATCCTAAAGGAGCTAAATCTCTGGCTACTGTTAAGGAAGCTGGACCACCTCCAACCAAGGCTATTTTTTTACCATTTGATGGAAATGGACCCTGAGGCATGAATGGTTTTACTTCCCCTTTATTGTCCGCTGCTACTCTTTTTAATCTACAGATAGCTACCGGTTCTTCATCAATTCTTCCTCTTCGGCAAGCCGGTTCACAAGGTCTGTCACAAGTTCTGCCTAAAACGCCTGGGAATACATTCGACTCCCAGTTAATCATATACGCTTCTGAGTATTTTTCTTGGGAAATAAGACGAATATATTCAGGAACTGGCGTATGTGCAGGACAGGCATATTGGCAATCCACTACTTTGTGAAAATACTCAGGATCTTTGATATCGGTTGGTTTCATGCATAAGGTTTAACAGGTGTTTATGTAAATGTAAGTTTTTTTACATTTTTGGCAATAAAAATCTTTATAAATTACATATTTTAAAATTAGATTCTTTAAAAATAAGAAAATACCATTAGTAATTACCAGATTTTGCACAACGAAAACCTGTATGTTCAGAACCTGTATCTGGACTTGATTTCATTCTGGCTGCCACTCTATATCCCGCGCAATAAGAATCATTGCAAAGGAATGAACCTCCACGCATGGTTTTTTGTGCCGTATTTGGAAAAGATGGATCGAAACTATTAGAGGGTCCGGAAGGATTTTCAACGTTGTTATTTTCTAAATCACAAGTGTAAGCATACCAATGATACCAGTCATTACACCATTCCCAAACATTTCCACTCATATCGTAAAGTCCATATTCATTGGGTTTGAATGTACCAACAGGACTTGTTTTAAGGTACCCGTCTTCTCCAGTATTTTTATTAGGAAAGACTCCCTGCCAATAGTTTCCCTGTGATTTCTCTTGACCTGGTGCACTATTTCCCCAGGCATATAGCGCTGATTCACTTCCACCTCTTCCTGCATATTCCCATTCAGACTCTGTAGGTAATCTTTTTCCCGACCATTTACAATAAGCCATTGCATCATACCAACTTACATGAACTACGGGATGATCTGCTTTGTAAATGCTTCCCGGTCCTTGCGGGTGTTTCCAGTTAGCTCCAGCTGTAAATGTCCACCATTCTGAAAAATGATTTTCTTCTGGAGAAACCTCCCTAAACACCAAAGAACCAGGTTTTAAGGTTTCAGGATCGGGCAGGGGAGTGCCAGGAGGCATTTGTTTTGCAATTTCAGCTATATCAATGGGTCTTTCAGCAATAGTAATCCATCCTGTTGCTTTTACAAATTTTTCGAATTCTCTATTTGTAACCTCATACATATCCATATAAAAGGAGGGGATTTTTATTTTATTCAATGGATATTCATCTTTCCTAGGCAAACTACCTTGGGTTTGATTTCTATCACTGGGGTATTCTGTTGCACCTCTAAAAAAGGTTCCTCCAGGAATTAGAACCATACCATCTGTTTCCTTTGCTTTTTTTAGGTCAGGTTTAATTTTGTTAATTTCCTCTATCCAGGATTTTTGAATGGCTTCGTCTCCCAAAATGCCTTGATGACACATAGGTAAATCTATTGAGCTAATGTCTTTTTGAAGGGTTCCTTTATTTTCGTTTTTGCAATGGAAAAAGCCAAAACATATAAGGACTAAAGCTATATTTTTCATAAGTTTATTTAAGTTAAGGGTTTAAAATATCCCCTAATCGGGCTATCCTGAATTTCTTGTTCTCAGATGGAATATGCTGAGAAATAAGTATTTTAGATAATTCAGCTACTTTTTCGGGGAATTGTTGACTAAGGTCTTTTTCTTCTTTTGGATCATTAGTTAAATTAAAAAGGACTGGAATTCCTTCTCCTTTATGTAATTGAAGACGTACCAATTTCCAATCTCCTTGCCTGATAGCTTGTTGACCTCCATATTCGGGGAATTCCCAATAAAGCCATGGATGAACTTTTTGTTTGCCTTTGTCCAGTAAAGTGGGCAAAAAGGAAAGGCCATCTAAATTTCCAGGGATTTTTGTGCCAGTTAAATCGCAAATGGTTGGAAAAATATCTGGAAAATATCCTACATAATCTGAAACTGTACCTGGTTTTATTTTACCGGGCCAATGAGCAATGAAGGGGACGCGTATGCCTCCTTCATAGACAGAGCCTTTGATTCGATCTGCATTTTCTGAAAATGGCCCAGCAGAGTTAAAATATGCCGCATCAACCCCGCCAGCATAAGTAGGACCATTATCACTGGTGAAAATAATTAAAGTGTTTTCATATAAGCCTATTTTTTTTAAGGTAGATACCAATTCCCCAACCTGCTCATCCAGATAGGAGATCATAGCCGCATAAGTTGCTTTTGGAGCATGAGCAGGAACATATCCTTTGTCTCCCAGATAAGGATTTTCTTTTCCTAGCTTTTTCTTATAATAATCAATCCACCGTTTGGGTGCTTGTAATCCAGCATGCGGAATTGGTGAGGCATAATAAAGAAAAAATGGATTGTTTTTATTTGTTTCAATGAAGTTTACGGCCTCTCTTAGCATGGATTCAGGGGCATATTCTAAACCTGTATATGGGGCATAATTTTCTTCTTTTGTTGAATCAACTCCTGATTTCCATTTTTGGGCAGCCAGTATTAAAGGATTTCCCAGTGGAACTCTCTTTTCATTTTTCCATAAAAAGGGTGGATAATAAGTATGGGCCCAACGTTGACAATTATAACCATAAAATAAATCAAAGCCTTGTCTTGTAGGCAATCCTTCGGTTTCGGGGGCACCTAACCCCCATTTTCCTATAGCAGCAGAGGAGTATCCTTTTGTTTTTAGCATTTCAGGAATGGTATAGGTGCTGTCGGGAATTGGAAATTGCCCTTCAAGACGCGGATTTTCTAACATAGCAGAAAAACTCCATACATCTCCTCTTGTTCCCCATTCATCATTTCCCCTGATAAACGAATGACCGGTATGTCTGCCTGTTAATAAAGTGTATCTTGCTGGAGCACATACTGGGGCTCCAGAATAAAATTGATTAAACTTTAGTCCTCCTTTTGCTAAGGCATCTATATGAGGTGTTTCAATTTTATCTTGTCCGTAAACACCCAAATCACCATATCCTAAGTCATCAGCTAAAATATAAATGATGTTTGGCGACTTATTTTTTTGGGCACTAATTTCTTGATGAAGAAATATGCTCAAAAGGAATAAAATATATCTCATGCCTATTTTCGTTTAGTTTACTGTAAAAGTACTTTAAACGAAAATAGGCATTTAATAATAAAGTTTTTAATTATTTGGTGCACCAGCATTAATCCAACAGGTGAATTTTTCTAATTGTGCTGCTGTTAAACTGTTTGGTCCATTGGAATTTCTTGGGGGCATCGATTTGTTTAAAAGTACTACCTTTTTGAAACTACCGTTAGCTGCTTCCCTACCTAGTCCTGAATAATTAGTGTAATCACCTAATCCATTGCCTGATACATGGCACGATTTTATGGCACATGTCTGTGTAATAATTGGAGAAATGTCGGTTTTGAATGTTACCGTTGAACAAGGACTTGTTGGATTAACCAGTGGATCATCAACTGCCTTAGTACAAGATAAAACAATGATTACCATTGATAAAGTTAAAAACAAAGGTCTTTTCATAGTTTAATTTTAATTCATTAACGAGGAAATTAAAATGGAGGTTGCCTTTTAAAGGATAGATTCAGCTATTATGTAATCAAAATTTTATAAGAAAAATTGTGAAAATTATAAAATTAGTGTATTTTTGCACCCTCAAATGGTTCCGTAGCTCAGCTGGATAGAGCAACTGACTTCTAATCCGTAGGTCACAGGTTCGAATCCTGTCGGAATCACAAGATTTAAAACAAACGATGAAATAAAAAACTCCGGGTTAATTTAATTCCGGAGTTTTTTATTTAATTCTTGTCAATGTAAGGTGAAACACCTTCAGTTACCTTGACTGACTGGTCTGCAAAATTTTCACCAAAATAAGCGCGCAGGGTGTAATTCCCTGCTTCAATAAATTTGTCGTAGTGAACAAAATAAGGAGCATCACTTTTTCTCTTTTCTGCTGTAATGTCCCAACGAAATTGATTGAATCCTTTATTGCCGTTTATATTGATTTGCCAAATTTCATTGTTCATTTTATTAAATAAAGCAAGTTTCATTGTTTTTGCTTCCTTCAACCAGAATGAAAAATCAGCCTTTTCAAAACTTTTATAATTAGCTTCTCCTCCGTTTGAATTAAACCAAGGTCTTTGGATCGTTGCAACTTCAAATAAGTAATCTTTTTCCCTTACTAGTTGCTTATTTACCAATTGCTGAATGGGCTTTAGGTTAATTTTATAAATTCCTCTTCCATGTGTGGCAGCCACAAGGTCCATCGTCACTTCGTTAATTTTTAAATCTGCCACTGCAGTTTGCGGCATCCCATATCCCAGGTAAGACCAGTTTCGCCCTTTATTAATGGAAACAAAAACTCCTCTAATGCTGCCTGCATATAAAATATTTTCGTTGGTAGGGTCTTCTTTAATAACATTCATGGGCTCATCAGGTAATCCAACTGAAATATTTTCCCAATCTAAACCATAATTTTCTGATACGTATAAATATTTATGAAGATCATCCTTATTAAGGCCAGTCATGGCAAGGTAAACCCTTGATTCTTTAAATTTGGATGGGCAAATACTTCTTATATAATTATTTGCCAAGCCTTTAGTATTTTCTTCCCAAGAATCACCATCATTTTTTGAAACCCAGAAAGCACCCATGTCGGTACCTGCATAAAGAAGTCCTTTTTTGATTTGGGATTCAACCAGTGCGCCGGCAGCAAATGATTTTTTTTCTTTTATTGCTGAATTGCCAATATTCGGACTTATTACTTTCCAGGTATCTCCTTTATCTGTAGACTTAAAAATATAATTTCCCCCTTGATACAAGGTTTTATTTTGGAATGAGGATATAAAATAAGGCGTTACATAATTGAAATGGAGGGTATCTGATATTGACTTTGGAAGTTTAGGTTTAATGGAAGTTGCCTCATCGGTAGCTTTGTCCAATCTGACAACCTCGCCATGTTGCTGACTATAATAAATAATATTTTTATCCAGAGGATCAATTTGTGAAACACAACCATCACCTCCGTCCCAAGGATCAATCCAAACATATTTCCAGGGATCATTAAAATGGGTATTTAACTCATTAGCTGGTCCAGATACAGTTGCATTATCCTGCGTTCCCCCATAAATAAGGTTAGTGCTGGTATCTATGGTTATGTCATAAAATTCCCCAACTGGAATATTATTATAGTGCATCCAAGAATCACCCTTGTCGTAGCTGACATATAAACCCCCATCATTTCCAAGTGCAAGATGTCTAGGATTTTTAGGATTAATCCATAATTCACATTGATCCAAATGTAATCCCTGAGCAATACTTGGGGTCATCCGATTTACTTTACCGTTAATAAATGTGAAGGTTTTTCCTCCATCTTTACTGTGAGCAAGTCGAATTCCCAGACAAAATATTTCCTCATCATTTAAAGGATTGATGTTAATATTAGTAAAATACCAACCGTATGCAGAAAATATTTTAAATGGACTCGTATGTGTTTTAGCCCAGGTTTTTCCACCGTCCTCGGTTTTATAAACTTCAGCAGTATGTTCTTTTGGATTATTCAGATTGTCAATCAATGCATACGCTTTATTTGGATTGGTATAGGAAACCGTGATTCCAATTCTTCCGATATTAGGGCCTGCAGGTAGTCCATTTTTACAACGCAACCAGGTTTTACCTGAATCGTTGCTTTTATAAATGCCACTGTTTTCACCACTAATACCTGGATTTACTTCCCATAAGGTGGTGTACATGATATTCGGATTGGAAACAGATATGATAACATCATTTCCCCCGGTTTTATCATTTATATATAAAACTTTATCCCATGTTTTTCCTCCATCAGAAGTCCTAAATACTCCCCTGTTTTCGTTTTTTGTCCATAAGTGACCTAGAACGGACACGATAACAATATTTGGATCTCGCGGGTGAACCGCTATTTCAGCTATTGACCAGGAATCATCTAAGCCAATATGCTGCCAGGTTTTTCCTGCATTATTTGAACGATATATGCCTGTACCTGGAAGTGTGAAGTTTCGTGGTTTCTTCAGGTGTTCTCCTGTACCAAGATAAAGTATGTCAGGATCTGAGGGTGCTATGGCAAAATCACCAATACTATAAGCGGCTTCCTCTTCAAAAATGGAATTCCAGCTTAGTCCATTATTTGTTGTTTTCCATAACCCTCCTGAACCAAAGCCTACATACATCGTTCCAGGATTGGAGGTGTCTACTTGAACTACATCTGCCCTGGCACTATTGAGTGTTGGACCTAAGGAAATCCAGTTCAATTTAAAAACACTTGTTTCTTTCATTTCCTTAAACACTTGAAATGAACTAATTAATGGAGAATTAGTTTGTTGGGCAATTACCAAAACGAGGCAACTAAAATACACATATAATGTGGATAGAATAGTTTTGAACTTCATTAAATTCTTATTTATGTAGATGGAAAGATAGCCACGTTTTTAAAAATACTATTTATATTTTAAAAATTTAGGTAGAAATGCATTAAATTACAATTTGTTAATTGAAATGACATGAAAAAATTTATTTCGCTTTTTATTTTCTTTGTTGCAATAATTGAATTTATTGACCCATTGTGTGCTCAGAATGTCTCAAAGGATTCCTTATCCATTCCCAAAGAGGAAAAATCTATCACGCATCATAAAGTTATCATTGATGGTAAAACTATTCAATATACAGCAACGGCAGGAGCAATAATTTTAAGAAATAATCAGGATGAGCCCATTGCGTTTTATGGTTACACCGCCTACACAAAGGATGATGAGTCTACATTAAGTAAAAGACCCATTACTTTTGCATACAATGGTGGTCCTGGTTCTTCTTCGATCTGGTTACACTTGGGGGCTTTAGGTCCGAAACGAGTGGTGGTAAATGATCCATATAATAATAAAGCGGCACCCTATAAAATGGAGGATAATCAATTTTCGATTTTAGATATAAGTGATGTAGTGATGATAGATCCTGTGGGTACTGGTATCAGCAAGGCTGTAGGAAAAGCAAGTAATAAGGATTTTTGGGGAGTTGACGGAGATATAAAATCTGTAAGTGGCTTTATCAAACAATTTATAAATGAAAATAACCGCTGGCAATCCCCTAAATATATATTAGGTGAAAGTTATGGTACGATGAGAAGTGCAGGGGTGGCCAATTATTTGCAAGAGGAATTAGGTATTTCACTTAATGGTATTATTCTGGTTTCCACTGTTTTAGATATTCGTACCCTGACCTTTCAACAGGGTGATGACATTTCTTATATTTTACACCTACCAACTTATGCAGTTTCTGCTTGGTATCATGATAAAATAGGAAATAAACCTAAGGATATTAAAATATTTGCGGAAGAAGCGAGAAGATTTGCGGCGGGAGATTATGCAGCAGCTTTAATGAAGGGCTCTGATTTATCAGATGCTGAAAATGATAGAATAGCTACCCAATATGCGGCATTGACAGGCCTAAGCAAAGACTATGTGTTAAAAGCAAACTTACGCGTAAAAGAACCACAATTTTCGCAAGAATTGCTTAGGAACGAACGTATGACCGTTGGTAGGTTGGATGCCAGATATAAAGGAATCAATGAAAATTTATTAAGTGAAATAACGTCTTATGATCCGCAAAGCAGTAGTATTAGTCCGCCTTATATTTCTGCTTTTTCAGACTATTATTATAATGAGCTAAAGGTTAATAAAATGTTGACTTATAAGACATCGGCTTATAGTACACCAGGTTTTACCTGGGATTGGAAACATAAGAAAAATCATGTTAACTGGGATCCCGTTACGCCTAACACAGCGGTTGATTTAGCGGAAGCCATGAGTCGTAACCCAAATTTAAAGGTTTTGGCCATTAATGGGTACTATGATTTGGCAACCCCTTTTTATGCTGCTGAATACACCTTTAAACACATGGGGTTAGATAAGAGCATTCAAAATAACATTATTTTGAAATATTACGAATCCGGTCACATGATGTATACTGATCCAGTCTCAGGCAAACAGTTTAAGGACGATATTATTGAATTCATAAACCTATCTTTAAAGTAATTTAGTTCCATTTTGGCCATATTCTTCATAAATTAATCTACGAAAATGGACGTGATTTTAATTTAAAATCAGCATATTTTATGAATGGTCAAAATAAATCTTTTACTTATAATTAGATTCATTTTGCCTTAACTCATTTTTAAACTGATTAATATTCCCTATTTCTTTATGAATTAAAGCGAGTTCTATTCCAGCTATTTCTGCAAAATCCTGTAATGTTTCTTTCTTTATATTTTGACTATAAACGGTATGATGTGCGCCACCAGCCAGTAACCATGCTGCACATGCCGTTTCCATATCAGGCTCAGGTTTCCATAAAACCCTTGCAACTGGAAGCCTTGGTAACGCATGCACAGGTGTTATAGCTTCCACCTCATTTACTAAAAGACGGAATCTATGACCAAGATCTATCAAGGATGCATTGAGCGCT
>Ga0209299_1001531_pt1 | contig 12719 bp, 9 predicted proteins | sample S_140806_MF_Meta_FD_187326 | JGI IMG/M metagenome (GOLD analysis project Ga0209299, IMG submission 187326) | Freshwater microbial communities from Lake Simoncouche, Canada to study carbon cycling - S_140806_MF_MetaG (SPAdes) (version 2) | ecosystem: Environmental > Aquatic > Freshwater > Lake ...
GGACTGTTCGTTGAAATCTCAGGCGCTGGGGAAGGACCGCGATCCAGCCAGAACCAAGCTCCAAATGCCAAAATGACGACCGCTGCTGCCGCCCAGACAACCCAAGGAATGCCGTCACTTTTCCCATAGGGACGAAACTCGGCCGATTTAGCGGGCTTTTTGGCAGAAGGTCCTTTTTCATTATCGGATGCATCCTGCCAATCTTCTTCGAAATCAGAGATCGCACCGACGCTTTCCATTTGTTCGACAGGGACGAATTCACCGCGCAAACGCGTCGCAAGGTCCGCCACCGGAGCGGAAAGCGTAACTTCAAAACGATCCATGAACTCCATCGGAGAGATGGCTTTGCCATCTGTCTGAGCCTGCTCCCAGGCTTCGCGGACAAAGGCGGCTGTCGCTTCAGGCACCGATTCGCCAAATTGAAGCTTCCCGCCCATCTGACGCTCACCCGCGAGGAGGTAAGCAGCGAGAACGACAAAGGAACGATGACGGAAATCTCGGTCACGAAGGTGCTCTTCGGCCTCGGCAGCATCGGCGTCAAAATCTACCAGCAGCGGCTCATAAAGGCTGCGCATGGTCATGTGCGGACGGATCTTCACCGTGAAGGGTGGCCAAGCATCAAGGCGCTTTTGCATGAGCCGCTCTGCCTCACGAGCCATGATGCCACCATTCTTGCCCACGCGTAGCAGGATGTTCGAGGGATGCAGATCCACCCGCGGCACACCGCATTCCACGGCCTGCTCCAGAGCGGAGCGCACTTGGCGCATCAGCACCACCAGTTCATTGGCATTGAGAGCCACCCGCTCAGCCATCAATCGGCTCAACGTAAAGCCAGGCTCCCGTTCTTCCGTAAGAAAGGTCCAATCCGGACTCTCCCACAGGCTCAAGGAGCGCAGAATGTTTGGATGACGACCCGCATTGAAACGCCAGATTTGAAGCGGCACGGCTTCGTACATGGATTTATCCACGATGCGCGTTGGCGGCAGCATGTGGACCGTGATGAGCTGCTCGGATTTGGCATTGATGGCCGGGATGGAAAAGGGATAGCGTCGGGCATTGTCCATGTCCTCGACACGGAATCGGTTGCCGAAAATCGTCTGCACGGGAACATTCTCCAAAAGCAGGTCTTGGAGATTGGAATGCGGCTGCAAAGGTCCGATGACCACGAGGTGTTTGCGCAGATTTCGTCCTTGGGAGGAGGTGGTGAGAGCGGTGAAGGCCTCCCGCACCTCGTCACGCAGCTTTTCAAGGGAAGCCGGTGCGTTTTGAGGGTCCATCAAGGCGGCACGGAGAGTCGTGCGAAGGCTGGTGGGGAGCTGCGTGAGGATGGGGAAGCGGTCCGGATTGTCTCCTCGGTAAATCTGCCCCGTCAGCATCAGGAACATCACATCACACAGCTGCGCCACAAGCCTGGAGGCATCCGGCGCCCCGGCATCAGCCCGCGTGAGGCCATAATCGACCACGCGAAGCTGGAGAAAGGTATCCTCAAGCGTGCTCACCAGAAGCTGGTTCAGGCAAATGCCAGAAAGCAGCCGTGGTTGACGAGCCTTGAGCTGGAGCACATCGTCAATGAGCTGAAAGAGCAGAGCGAAAGCCGTCGATGGCGAAAGAGCCCCACGACGGGAAACATAATCCTGAACATACTCACCATCATTCAGATTGCTTGTATAATAGACCAACCCTTTGTCCTCACCCACTTCGAGCACCCGTAGCAACGAAGGCATGCGCACTTCTGTCGCTTGCCGAGCACGGTCAAAGGCGGAATGCTTGGCGACCGCCTCCATGGGTTCCCCCTTGTTGAGAATGTGGAGTTCCACCAGGCGCCTGATCCGAGTGTCGAAGGCGAGGAAGACAAGCTCGTCTCGTGAGCGAGACAGCTCAACGCTACTGCCTTCCTGTTTGCGCGAGATGCACAAACTGCCGAATTGCGAAATGTCTCGGTCCATGGTGGGTTAGGGATAAACGAATGATGTGACAGACGAGCAAGGACCGGGCCGAGAGAGGCGGCGATAACAATTTGGATTTCCCAATTCTAATGTTTGTGCCGCAAAAACGCAAAATTATTCCCATAATTCTGGTTATTTGTATCTTCGGGTCTCATAAACTTTCTTTTTTATTTTATTTATAACTAAATTGCATCCCAAGAGACGCAAATTACCCGATTACATCCCCGCCTTGTCCTTGAACGGGGAGGCCATGACCTCCAGTAGCGCTTTCCGGCTAATGTAGAAGACATCCGCATCCCCCTCCACCTGCCCGTAAAAGAAGGCGGTATCCGCATTCGGCTGGGTGGGTGCGAGGGCGAGATTCACCTGACGCACCGGACCGTCATCCTTGCCGGGTTCGCCGAGCACCAGTTGAATCCTCAAATAGGGGGTCTTCAGCGCCAGAAGTGCCTCACTGCGACTGGCTGACCAGTCCTGAACCGTCAGCTTGGAGAGCATGCCGGCCATCCGGTCCGCCTTGATACGGTCAATATCGGCCGAGATATCCTTCCCTGCCCTCGTTCCGGTCCAGGAGGCAGCGGAGGACTTGTAATTGAGCACAAGCGGGGGATTCGCCCCCACGGAGAGCGTGATACGGCGCAGTGCAAAGGTCGAAAAGCGCAGGGCACCGAGTCCTTTCCATTTCAGGCTATCCGGCGGAAGGCTGGGGAGCAGGGAGGCTTCGATGCGATAAACAAAAGGCTCGTCCTCATACTTCACATAAAATTTCGTGCTGTCCGCATTGCTGCCAAAGTGCAGTTTGATCGGCCTGAACTGAGGATAGGTCCAGGTGATGGTCTGGAAGGGTTTATCCAGGCCGAACACGGCGAGGTCTGCAGCGGTATCAGCACTGTATTCCACGATTTCATGGGTATTAAGTGCCTCGATCATACGGGCCAAGCGTTCGCCATTGGCCCCTTCCCATTTGCCATGACGCTCCAAGAACCAAGTACCCTGATCATTACGCAGCTTCACTTCGGGAAAAGATAAGCTGGAGATCGAGATCGTGCGCACCACATCCGCATTGATCTGCGCCAAGAGATGGTCACGCAGTCGATTTGGTTCGCCCCACAACCGGAAGAGGTTTTTGGACGAGACGGTGAAAACGGCCTTTCGATGTCCGACGGTGGCCGTCGTGGAAGCTTCTTTCTCACCCGCAGGCTTTTTGATGACCATCTCAAAGGTTTCACCCTTCGTCGAGGTATCCACCCGCACTTTCACCTCCTCGGAAACCGTCGTGGCAGAGGTGGCCGGGCCATTCTTGGAGGCTGCCACCTCGCGGGCGTCTAGGACTTCGATGTTAAGCAGCGCCGAGAGGATCTCGTTCACGCGATCCTTACCGGCCCGCGTTTTCAGCGGACGCAGCAGCACCCAGGGCATGTGTTCGTTTTCGCGGAAAAGCTCGATCTGACCATCCGCACGCGTCAGCGTCACCCGCACGATACGCTCGGTTGGCACGCGCAGGAGCTTTGGATCACGCCAAGAGGCCTGAGGAGTCGCCAGGATGGCGGGCGCTGTCGTCCGGGCCAAATACCAGGCCATGCCACCCACATCAGGCTCCTGCGCTGATCGCATGCCGATGTAGAATCCGCCGTCCATCACACCGGCTGCCCCGAACCAGCATTCGCTCACCACACTGGCACCGACCATCAGCCGCACCTTGTGACGAGGTTTGTCCAGCCCCGTCTTCGCCCATTCACCGGCATCGAATTCCTCTCGATGCACTCGTTCGACCCATTCAATGCCGTCGATAGCCTGGAGAAGGGCATTCACCTTCTCAGGATCAGCTAGGTCAGGCTGCCCCTGAGCCAGTTCCCATCCGAGAGTGGCTTTTTGAAGCTTAAAAACAGCGCCCGCCGTGTCGGCGATCTCGATCAGCGTCACCTTATCACGCTCCACTCGGGATGGACCACGCTTCATTTCCCGGAGCTGCACGGCAGAAGGAAAATATCGCTCAATGCCAAGGATCAGAGCGCCCAACGTCATCACGGCCACAAACAGAAAGATCGTCGTTCTTGTGCTCATCTCGGTATCAAGAGGTCGGTTTCGATTTAGGCGGCACGCCGGCCCGCCCACACGAGCAGCCCCAGCAGCAAAACGATGCCCGGAAGAGCGACCGACGTAATCCAGAAAATGATTTCATTTTGCTTCGGGGTAAGCTGGATGCGGTAAGCCATCTTCGGCTTCGAGGTGATGCCGATGAGCTTCTCGCGATTGATGATCCAGTTCAGGCTCGCGGCGATGAAATCACGGTTCACCGCGATCATGCTCGTTTTATCCAGCAGGGTGGGATTGGAAACCACCACCATGCGGGAGCTATCCACCCGCTTGCTCTCATCGTTCACCGCACCGCGCTCCACACTCGCCCCCACATACACGGGTGGAAAAGCATCCTCGTTTTCATCGGCCACGGGCAGATCATCATAGAACTGCGTCTCCCCCCAGAAGCTATCCACCGCCTTGATGATCGGCATCACGGTGATCGATTTCTCCTTCATCCGCGGATCATCCGGCCCGGCCAAGGCGAGGGATTCAGTCTGCCCGCCAAAGGTCGTCACTGTCGTGCTCAAATGCTGCGTGAAAGGCACCTCACGGCTAAACTCCGCCTGCACGGAAAATTCCTTCTTCGCCCCGGTGCTCGTGCTTTGTGCCAGCAGCACACGGTCTCCGCGTGGCTTAACCCCCATGCCTTCGAGCCATAGATTCATGTTCTTCGTGCTACGATTCGGGTCGAGCAGCATCAGAATCCCTGCCCGCTTACCCATCCAGTAGTCATCGATCATCGTCAGCTCACGCTCCGTGAAATCATAACGCGCACCGATCAAGATGATGCCATCCGCGTGCGTCGTGATCGCCGTAATGTCACTCAGATTCACCGGGAGCACCTCAAAATTTTGCTGTCGCCCGATCTCCGTCACTGCGCTCAAAGCATCCACCACCGCCTCATCCGAGCGAGCCCCCTTCCCGGCGATGAAATAGAAGCGCCGAATCTTCCCCTCCATCACACTCACCAGCGCTGAAGTCACCGCATCCTCACCACGAAACTCCGTCACCTTCTTTTCCGTGCCCGTGCCCGCCTCACGGATCACCAGTTCTTCCTCCGTGATGAACCGCTTGTTCGGACCAGAGGTGATCAGGATGCCATTTTGGGCCAGCGAAAGACCCGTGCGTGTCTTCAGCGACTCCGCACGCTCAATGTCACGCACGGGATCGATCGAGCGCAGCTTGATGCGCTGCTTGCCATGCAGGCGATACTCTTCCAGCAGCGTCTGCACTTCACCATAGAGCTTCGAGTCGCGGGCAAAGACGATGTGGATCTCCACATCACGCGTCAGCTTGCTCAGATAGTTCATCGTCGCCTGGCTCAGCGTAAAGGTCTGCTGCGGGCTCAGGTCAAAGCGGGAGTAATAACGATAGTTCAGCCGATTGATGCCCACAAAGAGCGCCAAGCTCAGCAGCACCTGAAGGAACACATTGATACCGATGCCCAGACGGCGCGGCATCGCCTCCGCGGCAGGCGGGGTGGCGTCAGGGGCGCTGGGGTCAGGGGGTAAATCAGACATGGCTCATCAGGGTTTCCAGCGGCGGAATTCCACCACCTGGAGCGTAAAGGAAAGAAACAGCAGCGTGAGGCTGGAATAATAGATCAGGGGCCGCGTATCGATCAGCCCGGAGGTAAAGATGCGGATATGCTCGGCACTGGCAAAGTAAGCCACCACATCCACCACCGAATCCGAGAGCTTGCGGCCGATCACCATCACAAACACGCCAAGGAGGAAATGGCAGAGGCTCAACGTGAAGCTCAGGATCGCCGCCACGATCTGGTTACGCGTCAGCGACGAGGCAAAGATGCCCATCGCCAGATTAAACATCCCCATCGCCAGCAGGATGATGTAGGAGCCACCCATCGTACCCGCAGGGATCTCCACCTGCCCGGCACTGATCCAGTGGGCCACGCGGAAATTGAAGAAACTCGGAGCCCACAGCAGCGCGTAAATGATCAGCGTCGCCACGAATTTCCCGGCCACCACCTGCCACGCCCGCACCGGAGCCGTGAACAAGGTCTCAAACGTCCCCAGACGCCGCTCCTCCGCAAAGGTGCGCATCGTCAGCAGCGGAAACACAAAGAAATACGACAGCCAGAACCACTGCGGCTGAAAGGTCCACGTCACGATGCTGCCCTCACTCGGCGCACTTTCCAGGATCGAAAGTGCCGCACGGAAGGCAAAACCATTCAGCACCATCACCAGCGCCAGCACTACATAGGCCACCGGCGAGACGAAAAACATCCGCAGCTCCTTTTTCAACATCACCCAGAAGCCTCTCATGACAGACGTCCTCCCTTCATCACTTCGGCGGATGACGCCAACTCCACAAACACATCTTCAAGGTTCGGAAGCTCGCGATGCAGTTCCCGCACCCGCCATGCTTCCGCCGTAGCCAAGGCCTGCACCGCCTCACGCACATCAAAACCCGGCTCCACACGCAGCATGAAGTGACGCCACGCGCCGCCCTCCACCGCCTCCTCCGTGCATTTGCGCACCCCTTGGATGCCTTCCAGCTTCAACGGAGCCTTCTCATCCTTCGTCTCCACCTCCACACGCACCACCGTCGAGGTATTCAGTCTCGACGCCAGATTCCTCGGTGAATCATCCGCCAGAATGCGGCCATGGTTCAGCATGATCACCCGGTCACAAGTCACCTCCACCTCATGCAGGATATGTGTCGAAAGCAGCACCGTATGCCGCGTGCGCAGCTCTCGCAGCAGCTCCCGCACCTGGCGGATCTGCACCGGGTCCAGGCCATTCGTCGGCTCATCCAGAATCAGCAGCTTCGGATCATGCACCAGCGCATCTGCCAGCGCCACGCGCTGCCGGAAGCCTTTGGAAAGATTATCAATCAGGCGACGCCGCACGTCCGTCAGACCACACAGCTCCATCACCTCCCCTACCCGGCGGCGCATCGAATGCCCGCCCATGCCCTTCAGCTCCGCCCGAAAGCGCAGATACTCCTTCACCTTCATATCCACATACAGCGGAGCCATCTCAGGCATGTAGCCCACCGCCCGCCGCACCTCCAAGGAATGGCGAAACACATCAAAACCAGCCACCATCGCCTTCCCGGAAGTCGCCGGCATAAAACCGCTCAAAATCCGCATCGTCGTCGTCTTCCCCGCCCCGTTCGGTCCCAGGAAGCCCACGATCTCCCCCGGCTCCACCTGGAAACGAATCCCGTCCACCGCCGTACGGCCAGCGTACTGCTTGGTGAGGTTTTGAACGTCGATCATGCGTGAAAGGCTAAAGAGGCTGAAAAAGTTGGAGAACCTGCCTTTTATAACCACCCAGCCATAAAGACAATCTTTGAATCAAAGTTTTGCCCACATCCCCAGTCTCACTTCTCAACGTCTCCAAGTTTCAAAGTCTTCCCCCCTGAGTGAAGTAAGCGCCCCACGCCTTCCTCCGCGAACTTGCCCACCAAATACTCGGTGTGACGCTAAAATCACCCGCGTCACTAGATTGCTTTTGGCGAATCTTTCCGCGTCGAGCTAAAGGCGGCCAGCTCCTCAACACGCCTCACCCCATGCACAAAACTACGCTTCTACTCTCCCTCGTTCTGGCCTTCGCCAGCCTGATCAGCTGCACCACCGCCCAGAACGAAAACGAAGCCGCTCTTGATGCGTCGATGAACGAGCAGGCTCAATTGGAAAACGATCTCGCGCTTGATGAGGCCATGGATGAGCAGGCATACCTTGAGCGCTCGCTCGTCCGCCGCTAAGCTCCCCCTGCCCCATGACTCTCCGCGAACCTGAAATCGTCGAACTGCAAACACCCACTGGGCCGATGCGCACGATGGTGCTGCGTCCAGCGGCAGCGGGGCGGTATCCGGGGTTGTTGTTTCACTCGGAGATTTTTCAGATCACCGGCCCGATCCATCGCACAGCGGCGTTTCTGGCAGGGCACGGCTTTGTCGTGGCCCTGCCGGAGATCTACCATGAGTATCTGCCCGCAGGCACCGTGCTCGCTTATGATCAAGACGGCTCCGATGTCGGCAATCGCTTGAAGACCGAGAAGCCCGTGGCTGCCTACGATGCGGACAATCGCGCCGTTCTCGACTTCTTGAAGCAGCACGAGGCCTGCACCGGTCGCCTCGGATCATTCGGACCCTGCATCGGCGGTCATCTCACCTACCGCGCCGCCTTGCAGCCGGATGTCGCTGCCGCGACGTGCTTATATCCGACCGATCTGCACAAGCGCAGCCTCGGTGCCGGCGTGAACGACGACTCCCTCGCCCGCGCGGCGGAGATTCGGGGCGAGCTGATGCTCGTCTTCGGCCGCCAGGACCCCCATGTGCCCGTCGAAGGCCGCGAACTCATCTACAAGACGCTCACCGCCGCTGGCGTGAACTTCACCTGGCATGAGCTGAATGCAGCCCACGCCTTCCTCCGCGATGAAGGCCTGCGCTACGATGCCGAACTCGCCCGCCAGATGCTCGGCATGACGGTGGATTTCTTCCGGCGCGTGCTGGCATAAGCAGATCGTTACCGCGAAGATATGGAATATCTACTCGAAGAACCAGCGTTGCAAGGCCTGGAACACAGGAGTGATGCGCACGAGCGTAGGCTGAAATAAAAAAACCGCCGGGCAGATGAACTGCGCGGCGGCGGCATCGTTGGGGAAAGATGAACTTACTTGGCGGGGACGGCGTAAACCTGCACTTCGCAGTAGTGGTTCATGTCGGAGGCGGTGTTGCCGTTGCTCCAGAGGCGGACGTAGCGGGCTTTGGTGCCTTTGGCGTCGATCACGCGGCCGTGATTGGTTTCGATGTAGGCGGGGTCAGCGCCTTTGCCCATGGCGGAGGTGTCGTCGTGGTCGCTGTTGAAGAGAGTGGTGACACCGGTCTTAAACTCTGCGTCGTCAGAAACCTGAACGAGCACGTCGATGTAGGCCTGGGCCTGCTTGTGGTAATGCCAGACGGCGATCTTGGAGATGTCGTGGGCCTTTTCGAGGTCGATCTGCACCCACTGCTTGCCGGGCATCAGCTCGACGAAGTTGCCATCGGCACCGTCGGCATCGCCATCGGTCACGAGAGTGAGGTCACCGATGATGGGGGCGGAGTCAGAGGAGGAGACTTTCTTGCCCTTGGCGACGTTCACGGTGCCTTTGGCGGCCATGAAAGTCTTCACCACCTTTGTGGGATCAGGCTTTTCGAGGTTTGGAAGGGCGGTCGGCACGGGAGTGCCGATGAACATTTCCTTGGGGAAGGTGAGCTTGATCTCTTCCTGATCGCCAGCAGGAACGGCAGCGGCAGCTGCAGCTGCAGCAGGAGCCGCAGCGGAACCGGACGAGTCAGACTTGCCGCAAGCGGCGAGGACAATGGCGAGCGCGAGGCCGCCGAGGAGGTGCGTGGTGTTTTTCATTGGGGGAAGGGAGAGATTAAGGATGGGTGATGGGATCAAATCGCGAAGTCTTCGGGTTTGAACAGGTACTTGGAGCCGGTCTTGGCGGCTTCGTAGGCTTTGAGGACGGTAACGCAGGATTTGTAGGCCATGTCCACTGGGCAGGTGAGGTGGGAGGGCTTCTTTTGCTGCACGGCTTCGATGAAGTTCTGGACGTGCGGGCTGTGGGGCTTGCGCTGAAGCTTCACGGCGAGTTCCCACTGGGAGAGGGCCTTGGACTCACGGACGTCGGCCATGCTGACAGCGCCGTAGGATGGGGCCTTGGGCTTTTCCCAGTCACGTGGATGCTCCCAGAATTTGTTCTTCGCTTTGTCGGCAGGCTTGGCGATGGGCGGATTGTTACCGAGAGCCAGTTCGTCGAGGGCATTGCCAGGTTCGGCGTAGATCTGGTTTCCGTTCGTATCGAGTTCGGATATAAGGGCGGTGCCATTCACGCCCATGTGCTTTTCATAAGCGCCTTGGGAGCCGGTGGTGGTGAGCACTTGGTAGTAGGCGCGGAGGAGCCCAGCATGGGTTTTGAACTCGTAGATGCACATCATGTTGTCCGGCAGCTCATACTTCGGACGGCCTTCGAGACCGTCGTAGTAATCGACCGCACCCGTAGCGATGACAGACACGGGATCCGCCTCATACATCCAGTTGAACATGTCGATCTGGTGAGCACCGAGATCGGAGAGAGGGCCGCCGCCGTATTTGGCAAAGTAACGCCAGTTGCGGAACTCAAACACATTGCCGTAGCCATTCTTTGTGAGAACGTCCTGCGGTATATCGTAGCCCTTCACCTCACCCTGCGGCTGGGAGCCGGAGACACCACGATTCCACTGCGCGTAGCAGTGGGTCACGCGACCGAGTACGCCCTTCTTGATGATGTTCTCACGCAGGTTCACATAGCGTGGGTTCGAGTGGCGCTGGTGGCCGATCTGGAAGATCTGATTCGGGAATTCCTTGCCGGCTTTGGCCATGTCGAGAGCGCCTTCAATGCTGTTGGACATCATCTTCTCGCAATACACGTGCTTTCCCTTGGAAAGGCAGAGGCGGGAAAGCGGAGCGTGGAGGAAATCCGGCGTGGCGATGAAGACAGCTTCGATGTCGGGCTGCTTTTCGAGCATGGCCTCGACGTCGTCGTAGATCTTCACTTCGCCGTCGATCTGGTGCTTGTTTTCACCGAGGAAACCGCCGCGTGTTTTGGCGACGGAGAATTTCCAAATGTCGCACATGGCCACCCACTGGATGCCGGGAACATCTTTGGAGGCGGTGCGGAGGGCATTGCCCTGGGCACCGCAGCCGACGAGGGCGCACTTGATGGTGCGGCCAGCGGCGGTCTCTAGGGCGATGGCGGACTTGCTGGTGGCGAGGTGAACGGCACCGCCGGTGAGGACGGTGGTGCGCAGGAAGCCCCTGCGATCAAGGAAACGGGAGAGAGGAGCGGAAGTCGTGTTCATGCGGAGGACGCGTGAAGGGTTAAAAGTGAACGCACCGCGCGATGGCGGTGCGAGTGAGGCTTATTCGGCCTTCTTCTTGCCGCGGAGAATGCCGTCGAGGGAGAATTTCTTCGCGTGAGCGGTCATCAGGCAGAGAGCCACGAGGCCGATGGAGAGGCCGATGTTGCCGACGAGTTCGGTATCGTCAGGAAGGCAAGCCAGACCAAAGCCGAGGGAGAGGAAGACGAGGCCGGCGGCGAAAAGGCCGAGCTCGGTGAAGATGCCCACGGCGGTCCAGACGCCTACGAGGAGGAGAACATAGCCGATGGAATTGGCAAAGCCATTGCACATGGCTTCGGGGAGGAAGCTGTTGGAGGCCATCAGCTTCGCAATCGGCGGGCCTTTCAGCTCCGTGTAATTGGAGATGCTGAAGGTCGTGGTTTCGCCATTGCCCCAGCGGAATTTATCCAGACCCGCCATGAAGAGGCGCATGCCTACCCAGAGGCGGAGAAGCAGGTGGGCGTAAGCCGGAGCGAGGCTGGAGCAGCATTGGGGGGCGAGGGAGCTTTCGGACATGGTCGGAGGCGTGTTGTTGGTGGTGGGGATTGTAACAGATACGAAACGAGCGAAGGGCGCGGATTCTGGCTCGTTGAGGGCTGAAATCCAGCGGAAAATCCACGCTGGGTTCAGAGGTCAGAAGACAAAGTTCAGAAGTCAGAGTGGTGCGTCCCCTGCCCTGCGGATGGCTGAGGGGTATAAAAAAAGCGGGAGTCCAAGGACTCCCGCTTCAGGGTGTAATGGAATGGCTTATTTCTTCGGCTCGGCGGGAGATGGAGCAGGAGGAGTGGTGGGTGCCTCAGTGGGTTTCAGCTCGGGCTTGGGAGTGGCCGGTGGGGTGACGGGCTTGTCCTTGATCTCGTTGGCGGGGGGCACGGAGATCGGTGGGGTGGTCACAGTGATGGGGGCGGGCTTTGTGGCGGCATCGGCGGAGGGCTTGGCGGGTTCCGCAGGAGGCGTGACGGGCTTGAGGCCGGGGATAGTGCCGGGAGTGAGGCCTGGAATGGTAGGAGCGGGGGCGGCGGGTTTAGCTTCCTCCGTTTTGAGGAGTTCACTGCGCTTCTTGAAGAGGGTGTTCACGGTGTATTCGGTCACCTGATAAACCCAGCCATCGCAGGCTTTTTCTTTGGCGAGCTTTTCTTCGAGGGTCTTTTTCTGGGCGTCGAAATTCTCGTCGTTGGTCTTTTTGTCCTCAGGCTTTTCATCCTTCACCGCTTCGCGTTTTTGCGGGATGGCCGCGGTGGTGGTGACGGTCATGTACCATTTGTCTGCACCATCGACGGCCTTCTTGGCAGCCTGCACGGTGTAGGTGAAGCCGTCGAAAGTGGTGAGAACGGCTTTGACGGCGTCTTTGAAGGTTTCGGCGGCTTTGTCCTTGGCGAGCACGTCGTCGAAGGTGGGGCCGGAGAGGAAGCTGGAGAGGGCGGCTTTGGCATCATCGAGCTTTTCATCCGCCTTGGCACCTTCGAGGCCGAATTCGGTGTCGCTTTCGGCCTTTTTGGAAGCTTTCCAGGAGTCTTCAGCCTTGGGCGCGGTGACTTCGATACTCTTGAGTTTGGAGACAGCGATGAAGTCTTTCAGCACCCAGGCTTCGGGTTTGTTTTCGAGGTCGCTGAACTGGTTGGCGACCTCGTAGATGGTTTCTTCGTCCTTGAGGCGGACGAAGCGATTGCCCTGTGGGCCACCGCCGAACATGCTCATCTGGTCATCCTGACCGCCGGAGCTGGTGACTTTACCACCGAGGACAAAGGAATGCTTCACACTGCCGGATTCATCGAGGAGTTCGATGAGCGTGCCGAC
>Ga0209299_1001532_pt1 | contig 12715 bp, 13 predicted proteins | sample S_140806_MF_Meta_FD_187326 | JGI IMG/M metagenome (GOLD analysis project Ga0209299, IMG submission 187326) | Freshwater microbial communities from Lake Simoncouche, Canada to study carbon cycling - S_140806_MF_MetaG (SPAdes) (version 2) | ecosystem: Environmental > Aquatic > Freshwater > Lake ...
CAGTTCGCCTGCGAGCGTCTGCGCGAACTCAGCCTTCGTCTTGCCGGCGGCTTCGGCAGCCTCGTCGGCATCGGCGACAACGGCGCGGACGGTGGTAGCCAACGCATCAACCTTCTCGGTTAACTCGTCGATCGCGTCGGTAGACGGGGACGCGGCGGCGGCTTCTTGCAACTTCTTCTCCAGCGCAGCGAGGGCTGCCTTCAGGGTATTGATCTCGGCGGAAGCGCGCTGGGCAACGGCCCCAGCGGCAGCCTCAGCGGCCCTCTGCGCGGACGTCTCCACCTCGGCGATGCGGCGGTTCAAGGCCTCATTGCCGGCGCGGACGTTGTCACGCTGGAGATCAATCTCCTCGGCGAGCTTGGTACGGAGGCGGGCTGCCTCGGCCTGGCGCTCGGACTTGCCACCGCCGTCCTTCAGCACCGGAATCACCACGATCAGCGAGGCCGCGAGGATGGCGACCATAATCAGGAAGGTGTCCAGGCCGTCGCGCTTATCCGGCATCGCGACCAGGATCGCGATCACCGCGATCAGGTCGGCGGCGACCAGGAACCATTTTTCTTTGAGCAGTTTCTCGAGTTCGCGGTTCATATTGGGGTACGGGGTAAGGGGAGAGTAATCAGCGCGGGCGCTCGACGAAGCCGACCTTGCGGTTGACCTTAGAGATCGTGCGGAACGCAGTGGCCTGGGCCTGTTCGGCGCCGGACTTAAAAATGCGGTCGAGCTCACCGCGGTCCTTAATGAGTTCGTCGTAGCGCACGCGGACAGGGTCGAGCGTCGCGACCACGGCGTCGGCGACGGTCTTCTTGAAGTCGCCGTAGCCCTTACCGACGAACTCGGACTCGAGCGTGGCGACGGAGCGGCCTGTGCACGCGGACATAATGGAGAGTAGGTTGGTGACGCCGGGCTTATCGGGGCCAGAACGGACATCGACGGAAGAATCGGTCACGGCCGACATGATCTTCTTCCGCACTTCCTCGGGAGGGTCGGTGATGAATACCGTCGCGGTGTGATTCGGGTCGGACTTCGACATCTTCGCGGTCGGATCCTGCAACGACATGATGCGCGAGCCGACCTTGGAGATAAATGGCTCGGGCACCTTGAAGGTATCGGAGTAACGGCTGTTAAACTTCTCCGCGAGGTCGCGGGCGAGCTCGAGATGCTGCTTCTGGTCGTCGCCGACTGGCACGAGTGAGGCATTATAGAGGAGGATGTCCGCCGCCATAAGCACTGGGTAGAAAAGGAGCCCGGCGTCGATTGACTGCTGCTTGCGCGACTTGTCCTTGAACTGGGTCATGCGCTCGAGCTGGCCGAGCGGGCAGAGGCAACCGAGGATCCAGGCGAGCTCGGTGTGGCCGATGACATGCGATTGGACGAAGAGCCGGCTCCGGGCGGGGTCCAGGCCGCAAGCCACGTACTGGGCCAGACAGGAATAGGTGTTCTCGCGGAGCTGGGCCGGGACATACGGCACCGTGATGGCGTGCTGGTCGACTATGCCGAAATAGCATTCGTTATCGTCCTGCATCCGTCCCCAGTTGAGCACTGCTCCGAGGTAATTACCGAGGTGGAGTCGGCCGGTCGGCTGGGCGCAGGTCAGCACCACGGGCTTGGAGGGCTTTTTTTCGCTAGTTTCGCTCATTCCAGTCCCCCCAGCGTGGCGAGGGGGCCGTCCCGCATCAAGCGGATTGGAGGCTCAGTGACGCTTGAAATGCGGGAAGCGTCCGCCTAGAAAGCCCTTCGCCTAATTCGTCCCCGCTATGCTGCTCGCCCAATCTGCCCCTGTCACCACCCCTGCCCCGGCCGCCGTCCACGTGGACCACTTCATCATCGGCGACCTCAGTAAGGTCATCGCCAAGGCGCCTGACGACTGGAGTAAGGTCATCATCCACGCCATCGGCTTCATCGCGGTCGCTTACCTGGTCGGTTGGGTAGCCGGCAAACTCATGCGCTGGATCTCGACGAAGTTTGGCAACAGCCCGATCGCCGAAGCCACCGTCGCCGCCCTCGGCAAGTCACTCCCCTACATCCTCCCAGCCTATACTCTTCTTTTCCTCATCAAGGACCTCAAGGATGCCCTCGCCTACATCGGCTGGCTGAATTTCGCCGTCACGAGCGGGACCTTCTTGTGCTCCTTGGCGCACTCCGCCTCGGTCTTCTACCTGGTCGCCATCCCCATCGCCTGGGCCCAGAAAATCGCCGACCAATCCGAGAACAAACTGGACGACATCCTCGTCCCGATGTTCTCCACGGTCGTCCGTATCGCGGTCATCCTCGTTGGCACGTTCAAGGCTATCTCGATCATCGACCCGAAGTCCTCGGAAGCGATTCTCGGACTGCTGGCCGGCGCCGTCGTCGGCCTAGCCTTCGCCTCGCAAGACACGATTAAGAACGTCTTCGGCGCGGTCATGCTCATCGTCGACCAACCCTTCACCCTCGGCGACTTCATCAACATCGGCACGCATGAGGGCAAGGTGGAGTCCCTCGGCCTGCGCTCTACGACCATCATCATGCTCGACGGCCAGCGGCTCGCCATCCCCAACGGCGACCTCGCCACGCGCGCCATCGTCAACATCACGCGCCGTGATTTCATCCGCGCGCAGGACCTCGTCCACCTCGAGGCGAATACGCCGGCCGCAAAGGTCCGCGAGGCCGTCGCCATCGTCCACGAACTGTTGGTCAACCACGAAGGCTTCCAGCCCAGCCACCCGCCCCTCGTGCACGTGACGGAGTTCGCCGACTGGGCCGTCAACATCCGCCTGATGTACTGGTATCACCCCGCCGCCCCAGTGAAGCAGTTAGAGTTCAATCAGCTGCTGATCATCCGCATCGCGGAGCGCCTCCAGCAGGCCGACATCCGCCTCGCCGTCATGGGCACCCCGCAAACCCGCTAACTTTTCCGCCATGCCCCTCATTGAAGCCAAGAACCTGTCCAAATCCTTCGGCGCCATCCGCGCCGTAAATGCCGTCTCCTTCGCCGTCGACCGCGGCGAGGTCGTGGGATTCCTCGGACCCAACGGCGCCGGTAAATCCACCACGATGAAAATGCTCACTGGCCACCTCCGCGCCGACGAAGGCGCCGCGGTCATCGCGGGCTTCGACATCGCCGACCAAGCTGTCCAGGCCAAGCAACATCTAGGCTACTCGCCGGAAGGAGCGCCCGCTTACGGCGAGATGACCGTCCGTGAATTCCTCCGCTTCGCCGCCGATCTCCGTGACTTGACCAATCCGGCCGAAAGCGTCCGTCAGACGCTCGAGCTCTGTCGCCTCAACGAAGTCGCCGCGCAGACGATCGACACGCTCTCCAAAGGCTACCGCATGCGCGTGGGCTTCGCCCAGGCGGTCATTCACGACCCCGAGGTGCTCATCCTCGACGAACCGACCGACGGCCTGGACCCGAACCAGAAGTTCGAGGTGCGCCGCATCCTGAAGGAGATGGCCGCCCGCAAGGCCGTCATCGTCTCGACCCACATCCTCGAGGAAGTCGGCGAACTCTGTACCCGCGTCATCGTGATCGCGAAGGGCGAAGTCCACTGTGACGAGTCGCGCGAGAAGTTCCTCGCGCGGGGCTCCGACCTCAACGCCGTCTTCCGCCAACTCACCGCCTAATCTTATCGTCATGTCCTCTTCCGAAAAATCCCCCTCGCCCGGACTCAAGCCTTTCACGGCTATGGTCCGCCGCGAATTCGCCGGCTACTTCCGCACGCCGCTGGCGTACGTCTTCCTCGCCGTGTTCAACGCGTTCGCCGTGTCCCTGGCGTTCTTCGTCGGCGGGCTCTATGAATCCGGCATCGCTAGCCTGGACCGGTTCTTTCTCTACCATCCGTGGCTCTGGGCGTTCCTCGCCCCCGCCGCCGGCGCCCGCCTCTGGGCCGAAGAACGCCGCCAGGGCACCATCGAGCTACTCCTAACCTGGCCAATCACCGTGTGGCAGGCCGCGCTCGGGAAATTCCTCGCCGCCTGGCTCTTCCTGGCGTGCGCGCTGTTGATGACCGTCCCCGTCGCCCTCACGGTCGGCTGGCTCGGCGACCCTGACTGGGGCGTAATCATCGCTGGCTACACGGGATCGCTCCTCTGCGCCGGTGCCTGCCTCGGTATCGCGGCTATCGCCTCCGCCCTCACCCGCAGCCAAGTCATCGCCTTTGTGACCGGCTTCCTCGCCTGCTTCATCCTCGTGCTCGTCGGCTACGGTGTCTTCGACGAACTCCTCTCCGGCCTACTCGGCTCCGCCGGCGTCGACGAGATCCGGCGCCTCGGTCTCTGGCGTAATCTTGAACCGTTCACGCTCGGCCTCGTCGACGTGCGCCCGATTGCTTACTTCCTCTCCGTCGCCTTCGCCGGCCTCGGGTTGAGCACCATCATCGTCGAACGCCGCTAACCGGAAACCCCAGCCATGAACCGCTCCCAAGCCCTGCTCGCCACCTTCGCCGTCCTCGCGGCGGCGTTCTTCGTCAACCTGATCTCCGGCGCCGTCCCCGCCCGCGTCGATCTCACCGCCGACCGCACCTTCACCCTCTCACCAGGCTCGAAGCGCATCGTCACCAAGCTCGATGACCCGGTGACGCTCGAATTCTTCGTCAGCCGCTCCGACGTGAAGCTGCGCCCGTATCTCGAAAGCTACTCGCGCCGCATCGAGACGCTCCTCCGCGAATACGTCGCAGCCTCTGGCGGCAAGGTGAAGTTGATTGTCACCGACCCGCGCCCGGACACGAAGGAAGAACAGCGCGCCCAGCGTCACGGCATCGCCCCGATGCGCGCCGCCCAAGGCAACGCCTACCTCGGCCTGACCGCCCAGCAGGCCGACACGGTGAAGGCGGTGCCCATGCTCGACCCCTCGCGCGAACGCTTCCTGGAGTTCGATCTTTCCAAGCTAATCGCCTCGGCCTCGCGCCTCGACCGCCCGAAACTCGCTTTCATTAGTTCGCTTCCAATCAGTAACCAAATCCCGCAAGGCGGCGAACAGCAGCCTAGCCCGGCCGACTTCCTCCTGGCTGAACTTAGCCAGACCTACGAGGTGATCACGCTCAATACCACCGCGAGCGAACTGCCGAAGGACGTCGCCGTCGTGGCGCTCGTCCACGCGCATCATATCGACGAGCAGCTCGCCTACGCGGTCGACCAGTTCCTCCTTAAAGGCGGATCGGTCTTCGCGGCAGTCGATCCTCTCTCGCGCATCCAGAAGTTCTCGCAGGGCAACATGCCCTTCATGATGGCGCCGATGGCCCTCACGGCCGCGAGCGACCCAGCCCTCCTTCGCGCCTGGGGTGTCAACGTCGACCTCGACGCCGTCATCGGGGATTCCACGAGCTCGGTCGCTATCCGTAGCTCCCGGGGCGATCCAGTCCAATACCAACCAGCCTTCGCCGCGGGCGCCGCCGCCTTCTCCAAGGACTCACCGCTCACGTCGGACCTGCGCGAACTCGCCTTCATGGAAGCCGGCTCGATCGGCCTGATCTCCGGCGCCGAAGCCCGCCTGAAGTTCGAACCACTCGTCACGATGAGCGGTCCCGGCATGGGCGCCATCGACGTGGCCTCGGCTAACGCTGGCCCCTTCGAGAAGGTCGCGCTGTCCTTCAAGACCGACGGCAAGTCTCGCGTGATCGCGGCTACCGTGTCCGGTGAATTCGTTTCGGCCTTCCCGAAGGGCGCGCCTGCCCCCGGCAAGCCTGAGCCCACGCCGCCCGGCCAGCCGCCGAAGCCGGTCGCGAAGCCCCTGCCCGGCCCGCACCTGGCGGTAAGCAGCAAGCCCGGCCGTATCTTCGTGGTCGCAGATTCCGACTTCATGATGGACCCGTTCACGGTGCGCCAACGCCAGGTCGGCGGCCAAGCCGCGATGGAACCGATCAATGATAACCTGGGCTTCGTCGTCAGCGCGCTCGAGACCTTGGGTGGCAGCGACGAACTCGTCAGCCTGCGCTCCAAGGGAACTTCGCTACGTCCCTTCAAGAAGGTCCAAGACCTCGAACGTGTCGCCCAGCTCCGCTACCAAGCAAAGCTGGATGAGATCGAACGCCGCCTCGAGGAGGCCAACGCGAAGGTCACCGAACTCTCCAAGCAGACCGGTGGCGTCACCGCCAAGGGCATCGTGATCACGCCCGAGATGCAACGTGAGATCGAGAAGTTCCAGGTCGAAGCCGATAAGCTCTCCGAAGAACGTCGCATCATCCGCCGCGGTCTCAGCGAGGACGTCAACTCCCTCGGTCGTCGCCTGCAGGTGCTCAACCTGCTCGCTGGCCCGGCGCTGGCCCTCCTCTTCGGTCTGTTCTACACCCTGGCTCGCCGCCGCAAGCTTTCGTAATCCGCCATGCGTAACAAGAACCTGCTCATCGCCACGCTCGTCCTCGGGCTGCTCGCCTTGGCGGCCGTCCGCCTCACCCGCGAGGCACCCAAGGCTGATACCGCGAAGAAACCGCTCGTCGAAGCCGGCCTGCTCGACGGCGCCAAGTCGCTCACAGTCACGGCAAACAATAAGAGCGTCACGGTCGAGAAATCCGCCGACGGCTGGACGGTGAAGGAGAAGCTCGGCCTTCCCGCCGACGTCGAGAACCGCCTGCTGCCACTCATCCGCGGCCTGCAGAAGGCGAATAACTTCGGTCAGCTCACCGCCAATCCGAAGCGCCTCGATAAGCTCGGGCTCGCCGACTCCTCGCTCACGATCGTCGGCCCTGATGACAAGAAGACGACGATCCAGTTCGGCAAGCAGACCGAGGACGGTCTTGGTGCCAGCGCCCGCCTCGTTGGCCAGGAATTCGCGATCCGCACCGACTTCTCGGCCTACCTCGAAGGCGACCCGCTCTCCTGGGTCGACCTGACGCTGTTCTCCGCCAAGCCCGCTGAGATCAAGTCCATCAGCTTTGAATGGAAGGACGGTAAGGCCTCCTTCTCGCGCAAGGAGCTCGGTGCCCCGTTCGAAGGCAAGGAAGGCCAGGCCGTCGAGGACATCGTCGCAACGCTGGCGACCGTCCGTGCGGCCGACGCCGTCGCCCTCGACGACAAGGACGTCGCGAAGGCCGTCCGCTCGTCGCAGGTGAAGCTCACGCTCTTCGATGGCGCCATCGCCACGCTGACGTTCGCGAAACTCGCGGGTACGACACCCAACGACGCAGGCAAGACCTTCGTGCACGTCGAACACTCCGACCCGAAGCATCAGGCCAACGCGACCGCCAAGCTGGCCGTCTTCATCGCCCCCGCTTGGCTCGCTGAACAGATTCCCGGCTCTCTCGCGGAGTTTAAGAAAGGGCAGCAACCCGCGGCCAACGCCGAACCCACGGCACCGACCATTCAGATACCCGGTCCAGCCCCAACGATCATCACTTCGCCTGAGATTAAGCTGAAATAAGGGCACTTTCGCAAAAGCCCTTGCCTCCCGAGGCGAGGGCTTTTTTGTGTCTATCACCGATGGCCGCCGCCGAATCCCAGTCCCTCAGCACCTACCTGCCCGCCCTCGTGCAGATCGTCCTAGGTCTCTCGATCCCCGCGATCATCCTCATTGTCAGCCACCTCTTCGGCCAGCGCGCCAAGGGCAACTACATCAAGGACAAGGCCTACGAGTGCGGCCTGCCGATGGAAGGAAAGCCCCACCCTCGCTTCGCCGTAAAATTCTACGTGACGGCGATGCTTTTCATCCTCTTCGATATCGAAGTCGTCTTCCTCGTGCCTTGGGCCCTGGTCTACCGCGAGTTCCTCGCCGCCGGCATCGCGATTACGGCGGCTACCGCCGTCTTCCTCGGCGTCCTCGTCCTTGGCCTCGCCTACGAGTTCAAGCGCGGCGCGCTGGAATGGGAGAAGTAAGCGCTCGGGCGACGCTCACGATTGGGCTGGCGGAAGAACGCTTCTGGGGATAGTCGTATTCACTTCATGAATACCCTCATCCCCGTCGTCGCGGGCATTACCGAACAGGAAATCGCCGCGTTCCTCATAGTCGCCGTCAGGCTTCTAATCGTCTTCTTTATCGTCTACTTCGTGATAAGTATCGTCCCGGCCGCCATCGGCATGTGGAAAGTCTTCACCAAGGCCGGCCAGCCGGGCTGGGCGGTCCTAATCCCGATCTATAACATCATCTTACTCCTGCGCATCGCCGGCCTGCCTTGGTATTGGGTCTTCACTCCGCTCATCGTCGTCATCCCGTTCCTCGGCTGGATCGTCTACCTTGCCTGGGTCGTCTGGATTCACCATCGCATCTCGACCCGCTTCGGTCAGGGCATCGGCTTCACAATCGGCCTCACGCTCCTCGCCCCGATATTCTGGCTCATCCTCGGATTCGGTGACTCTAAGTACGTCGGTGAACAGCCCGCTCAGACCTAAGCTTGCTGTCATCCAAACAAAAAAGGGTGTTCGATTGGACGCCCTTTTTCGTGCCTGTATGCGTATCGCTCAGGGACCGCAGATGCCGCAGCCGCCGGGCAGTTCGCGGAAGAAGTCGTGGCCTTTGTCGTCGACGAGGATGAACGCGGGGAAGTCGACGACCTCGATCTTCCACACTGCTTCCATACCAAGCTCAGGATAATCGATGACCTCGACCTTACGAATATTCTCCTGCGCAAGAATCGCAGCGGGGCCACCGATGGAGCCGAGGTAGAAACCGCCGTGCGCTTGGCAGGCTTTAGTGACAGCCTCGCCGCGGTTGCCCTTGGCAATCATGACGAGCGAGCCGCCATGCTTCTGGAAGAGTTCGACGTAGCTGTCCATGCGCCCAGCAGTGGTCGGTCCAAACGAGCCGGAGGCCATGCCGACGGGCGTCTTGGCCGGGCCGGCGTAGTAGACGGGGTGGTCCTTGATGTACTGGGGGAGGCCTTCGCCCTTCTCGAGACGTTCGCGGATCTTGGCGTGCGCGATGTCACGGGCAACAACGAGCGTGCCGGTGAGCGCAAGGCGCGTGGTGACGGGATGCTTAGAGAGTTCGGCGCGGATATCCGCCATGGGGCGATTGAGGTCGATCTTCACGACCTGCGTGGCATCAGCATGCTTGCGCGCCTCGGCGGGAATGAAGCGGCCGGGATTCTCCTCGAGCTGCTCAATCCAGATGCCGTCCTTATCAATCTTGGCCTTGGCGTTGCGGTCGGCGGAACAGGAGACGGCGAGGCCGATCGGGCACGAGGCACCGTGACGCGGCAAGCGGACGACGCGGACGTCGAGGGCGAACCACTTGCCGCCGAACTGCGCGCCGATGCCGAGCTGGTGCGCGACCTGGAGGAGCTCGGCCTCGAGCGCGATGTCGCGAAAAGCGCGGCCGTGTTCATTGCCAGAGGTCGGCAACGCGTCGTAGTAGTGGGTCGAGGTCAGCTTGACGGCCTTCATGGTCGCCTCGGCGGAAGTACCGCCGATGACGAACGCGAGGTGATACGGCGGGCACGCGGCGGTGCCGAGGGACTGCATCTTCTCGGTGAGGAACTTGACGAGGGACTTCGGGTTCAGGACGGCTTTGGTCTCCTGGTAGAGGTAGCACTTGTTAGCAGAGCCTCCTCCCTTGGCGACGAAGAGGAACTCGAACTTCGATCCGCTCACGGCGGCGATGTCGATCTGGGCCGGCAGATTCGTTCCGGTATTCTTCTCGGTGTAGAGATCGAGCGGGGCGAGCTGTGAGTAGCGTAGGTTGTTCTGCGCGTAGGCCTGATAGACGCCGAGCGAGAGCGCTTCGGCATCATCGCCGCCGGTCCAGATCTGCTGGCCCTTCTTGGCAGTGATGGCGGCGGTACCGGTGTCCTGACAGAACGGGAGCACGCCTTTCGCGGCGACCTCGGCGTTACGCAGCATCGCGAGCGCGACGGTACGGTCATTGTCACTGGCTTCCTTGTCCGCGAGGATCGCCGCTACCTGTTCGAGGTGCTCGGTCCGGAGATAAAAATTAATGTCATGCAGCGCCTGGTTGGCGAGCAGCGTGAGGGCCTCCGGGGCAACCTTGAGAACAGGCTTACCGTCGAACTCGGCGACAGAGACGTGCTCCTTGGTGAGCAGGCGATACTTCGTGGTATCGGGGCCCAGCGGGAAAGGTTCTTGGTAATGGAAAGGAGAAGCCATCGCAGTCATCATACGAGACGCCGCCCTACCCGCAAACGGAAACAAGTCAGCGAGCGGCCATCAGCGCCGGCGCACCGATCCGCACCTCGCCGAGGACCGCCCCTTCGGGCACATCGACCGACACCAAAGCCAGGCCGACGTTGCCGACCGCGGAGCGCACGGTGCCAAGGACCTTCCCTTCCGGCGACTTGAGCTCCTGCCCGACCACTACCACTCCTGACACACGACGGAGGATACGACGCAGCGAACCCAGAGACTGGATGCGGGCCATGACTTCTTGGCCGAGGTAGCAGCCCTTGGTATAACTGACCCACGCCTCGAGCCCACACTCCTGCGGAAATTCGTTGGCCCCGCAATCGGCGGGGACGGCCGGCACGCCGGCGGCGAGGCGCAGGGCATCAAGCTCGGCGAGCGAGGCCAGCTCGCCTGATGCGGCGACGCCGACCGGCGTGAGCACATCCCAGGCGGCGACACCGAAGCGTTTCGTGGCGAAGACCTTCGCGTCGGCGGTCCCCGGCTCCGCACCCCAGACGACCCATTTCTGCCAAAGGGCGGACTCGTCCGTCGCCACGACGTCGTCAGCGATGACATTCGCGGTCACTACAGCGATTAGCGCTTCGGCGGTAAGATGCGGACAAAGCAAAAGGTGTGAGCCATCGGCCTCCTTCGAGATAATCGTATGTGCGAGCACCCGGCCCTTGCGATTGAGCCAAAGAGCATCGGCCGGCGCGCCGTCACGGAGATCGGCCGAGCACTGCCCTTGCAGGAAAGCCGCCGCATCTTCGCCCGTCACCCGGACGACCGCGGTATCAGCGGGAGCGCAGCGCGGAGTCATCAGAGAATCTTCCAAAGCAAGGCCAGCCCATGCAAGACGAGGTTCGCGTAGACCGCCGCCATCACGTCATCCAACACGATACCAAAGCCTCCAGGGAGTTTCTCGAGCGCCTTGATGCCGAAAGGCTTTGTGATGTCGAAAAGCCGGAAGAGCAGGAAGCCGAGTAGGATGAAAAGCAGACCCGTCTTCGTGCCACCATGCATTGCGGACCCCATCGGATTGAAGAGGTAAACCAGCGGCATGGCCACGAATTCATCCATGTTCACTTCTTGCGGATCCTTTTTACCGATAATCGCCGCCGCGACGCCACAGAGTACGATACCCATGACCACAACCAACGAGTCGAAGATCAACTCATGGTACCAACCTTTATTAAAAGCCAGGCGCACGACGAGAGCCCACCATAAGACCCCGGCCGCAGAACCCCAGGTACCCGGCGCCTTGAGGCGACCGAGCGGACCGAGCGTCGCAATCTGGACAATCATGAAGCCAGACCTGGCAGGTGACGACGATGCCGGATGAGGTAACTCGCGCCGGAGATCACAGTCAGCAGAACCGACAGCCAGAAGAGTGCCATGATAATAACCTCCCAGTTCTGGTGCCATTCAGCGGAAAGATTCCAGTGCGTCTCATAAGCGCGAAGGCCGATGAGGTGGCCGATGGCGAGGATCTGGAGGAACGTCTTAATCTTACCGAGGCCCTCGGCCTCGAGTACCTGACCTGAAGCGGCGGCGACGAGGCGCAGGCCGGTGATCAGGAACTCCCGAATAAGGATGAGCATCACGCCGAAGGAAGTGAGGAGCACCGTGGCGGCATCAGGGTTGATATGTACGCCCGCATCGTTGACCCTGATGACGGGCAAGCAATCGATGGCGGCGAGGCCGACGAGCAGGCCGAGAATGAAGATCTTGTCGACCAAGGCGTCCATGAGACGGCCGAAGTCGGTCACGGCGTTCAGCTTGCGGGCGATCCAGCCGTCGAAGATGTCGGTCAGAGCGGCCAGGATGAACAGGGCCAAAGCGGCACTGGCCCAGGGGCCGGCCCAATAGGTCCAGAGGGTGATCAGGAAGATGGCTGGCAGGCGGGCGGCCGTCAGGAGGTTGGGGAGATGCCTAAGAAAACGCATGTGGGCTTGCCGAAAGGATGTTCCCGCCCGAGACTACGCCGCAACAGGAAAACGATGTCCCGCCTCCCACGCATCGCCGTCTACCCCGGCACCTTCGACCCAATCACACTGGGGCACCTGGACGTCCTCCGTCGCGCCTCACGCCTCTTCGATAAAGTCATCGTCGCCGTGGCCGCCAGCGACAGCAAGAACCCGTGGTTCAACGTCGAGGAGCGCCTGAGCATGGCCCGCCAGGCCTGCAAGGGCATCCGCAACGTCAAGGTCCTCGAACTCGACGGTCTGACGGTTGAATTCGCCCATAAGCACAAGGCGGCCGCCATCATCCGCGGCCTCCGTAAATTCAGCGATTTCGAGTTCGAATTCGACCTGGCCCACGCCAACCGCCTGATGGCTCCTGAGATCGAAACGGTCATCCTCATGCCCAGCCAAGACCAGTTCGTGACCTCTTCCAGTTTCGTGAAGGACATCGCCCGCCATAAGCTCTCTCAGGCCGCGGCCTTCGTCCCCCGGTGCGTCCTGCCCCTTCTGCGCAAAAGGTTGGCTGAAAAGGCCTGAAAAGGCCTGCCTTCCGCTGTTGACCGTGGGGGGTAGTTCTATTTGCTCGGCCATTCCCCCACTGCGTCTGCAGACCCGGGGCCTCCCTCCCTTTTATACCTACCATGGACATCAAAATCCAAGAAACTAACCCGACCCGCCGCTCCGTCACCGTGACGGTCCCCGCCGCGGCCGTCGCCGCCGCCGAG
>Ga0209299_1001537_pt1 | contig 12672 bp, 14 predicted proteins | sample S_140806_MF_Meta_FD_187326 | JGI IMG/M metagenome (GOLD analysis project Ga0209299, IMG submission 187326) | Freshwater microbial communities from Lake Simoncouche, Canada to study carbon cycling - S_140806_MF_MetaG (SPAdes) (version 2) | ecosystem: Environmental > Aquatic > Freshwater > Lake ...
ACTGTAGGTGAAGACTTTAGCCGTAACTCAGTTTTTAGTGCGGACACAGCCATAGCTTCGCAAGCAAAATTTGATTCAGCAGACGGTTTGCCTCGTTTTAAAGATCCTAGAAACGTAGACATTGCAACGGACTGGACGACTAAATATGCCGCTGGCGTTAATCGCGGTCTAATACCATCAGAAGATAAAGTAGATTTGTCAACAATTGCTGCATTCCAAAGTAAGCAACCAATGGATATGCCTAGTAAAGTAATAGCAGGTAAAATTCCAGGCAGCAGCGGAGTAGCTACGTCATGAACCCCTTAGCCTCAATCCTTTCTGGCGCACGAATGGCTGGCCAAGCTATGAAAGCCCACTTTACTGATCCAGCAGTACTTTCATCTCTTGGTAAACAAGTAGCCCTTGATACGGCTGTTGGTGCAGCAGCTCAACAAATACTGCCTCGTCTTACAAATCAACAATCACAGCGAACAATACCACAATCTTTAATTAACGCAGCAGTGCATTCAGGTATTGCGTCCCCTATTTCCAGTGGAATGACGGCCTTGGGAGTACCTGCTTCCGTAGCTGCATTGACAGGTCAAATTGCAGCAACTCCACTATCGCATGCAGTTTCAAATATAATCACACCAGAATCACATCAGCAACCCTATGCTTCTGGTAATGATTTAATGCAGATGCAACAATATCATGCAGACCTTGAGCAACAACGTTACAATAACGAAATTGCTCTAGCCATGGCTAAAAACTATCGCACACCAACAGAAATTGTACACCGCAATCCAAGTGCAGATTTAGAAACAATGTATAGAGTAATGTCTGGACCTGTCCCTAATTACGGCTAATGAACGTCAATACTGTTACAAATTACTTAACAAACAGTCTTGCATCTGTTCAGAAGTTTGTTCATTCGGCAGCTGATGAGTTACGTAATATTGTTTATAAAAGTCGTTATGGATACGGTTCCGCCGCAGGACCAGCAGCACGCAACGTTTCCCAAATAAGTAAAGATCCTGCTGGTACAGTTGCGGCAGCTATTGGTGATGTACTTACAGATCAATCTAGACGCGCAATCTGGAAATATACAAACATTCCACGCATGGCTGGAGAAGTTGGAAAAACAGTTTCCAACATAACGGGGATGGATCCAGTCACTGGGGCAATGCTTGCAGTAGGTACCCCAGCAGTTTTACTAGGACTTAGTGGGCGTACAGGACCGCTTTCAGAAGGCATGCGTCCCAAAGGATACAAGGCAGTAGCACCTACCTCTAAAGAAGAAGATCCCACTGGCCGCACTCCTCAATCAAAACTTTTAGAAGCAGGGCTACGTTACGGTTTTGGACAGACCAGTCAATTACTTCCTTATCAAGAATTTAAAAAAGAACGTCCAGATGTTTCACCATCTACTTACTCACAATATCGTCGTTATGAACATTCCAAGCCAGAAGCCGGTAAATTAGTAAGCATTGATCCAGAAGGACAATCTTTTACCACCGTAGGTGGCTTAGTTCGCGGAACCGCAAAAGGATTGAATGATCCTGAAATCAGAGTTAAAGGTATGCCAATTACGCTAAGCGGAGCAATTGGTACGGCAGCAGGATTAGGCGCAGCAGCTACCGCCTACTCTGCACTTCCCCTTGGCGTAAAATATGCGCGTTCAACTATAGATTTATCACGTTCAGGTCCAACAACAAATCCAATTACAGGTAAAACTGAAACTGGTGCAGCACGTACTTATTCGCCTTCTACTCTTACTTCATTAGGAGTAGCGGCTGTTGGATTAGGTACAGCCGCTGCAGTTGGGGCTGCGACTAAAAAACTTTTTCAAAAAGCCGCAGAACAACGTATCAAAAAAGAGAATCCTGTAGAATACTTAAAGCATAAACACGGCTCACTTGAGCAAGCAAGTACTGCCTTAGGGGTACCGCAAGCTCAGAGCTGGCAGCAACTTGTTCCTCACATTAAATAATCATGGCATACGGTTTTAACATAGGAACCAGTGGAAGCTGGAATGAAAGTAATAACTTTGATCCAGAAAATATTGACTGGAGCGGATCGGATACTGCTTTACCTGGTGGTTCCTGGGAAGCCAAACCAAGTGATTGGGGTACTTCAGGAACAAGTGACCCTAAGACTGATTACTTATCATTATTTAAAACAGTAGCTGGTTCTTTATCAAACCAACTTGAAAAAGATAAATATAGAAGCCAAGCTGAGTCTTCTACAAATCCATTTGATACTGGTAGACGTAGGCAAATAGGAGAAAGCGGTTTTGCGGGTGAGATTCTCCCTGGCGTGGCCCTTTATACCCCACAACAACAACAACCGTTTAGTTTTACTACTGGCGGAGGATCTAAACAGAAAAGTGGCTGGGGAGGTACAATTGGAGAGATTGCAGGTGCTGGACTAGGGCTTCTTGCTGGTGGCCCAGTTGGTATGGGAATTGGTGCCAAACTTGGTGGAAGCATTGGCAGTAATTTTGGATAAAGATTATTCCGCCTAAAATAACAATCAAGAGGATCTAAATTATGTTACCTGCTCTTTTAACTGGTGGCCGGATGGCAATGCAGGCGTTGCCTTATATTACTGCTGCAATGGGAGCACTGCCCGGTCTCCGTGAAGGTGATGTTGGCAAAGCCTTGATGGGTGGAGGACTTGGCTATCTTGGTGGTGGGCTAGGTGCTAAAGGACTTGGTGCAGCTGAGAAATCCCTTGGACAAGCCGGGTTGCCTGGATTACGTGGAACAGGTGGGATAGGTCCTATGACAAAAACAGGAGCGCAATTAAATAACATTGCGAAACTTGGCATCCCTCTTGCAGGCGCAGCAGTTGCTGCACCTTTAATTGGTGGAATGGCATCTGGACTTGGTGGCGGCGTTTCCAAGATAGGTGGTCAGGCGCTTGGTGTAGTTCCTCAAGCAGTAGGCGCTACTGGCGCAATTATGGCTGGACAAAATCAACCTTCCGGTCAGTTTGTTTCACCGGGTGGTGCCGTACCTGCTGACATTGCTGCGCAGGCTCATGGTATGACCCCCTGGAACATTATAGATCCTACCGGTCAGGCACAGGCCTCCTTCCTAGCTCAACGTTTACAACAAGACATTGGCTTAGAAGGCATGAAAAAAACAATGCCTTATCTTTTTGAAGGTTCAGAAGCACGTTCAAAAACTGAAATGCAACGTCAAATGGCAGCTGCTCAGATCCGTCGTAATATTGATACCGCTGCCCAGATGATGCTTGGTGGCCAAACTGCCGCGCAAAATATGTCTGCAAACGCAGCAGCTCAAATGGGTTCTGCCTTAACTCAACAGTATCAGTATTCCTAGTCATGGCCTCTACCAATACCGGAAGCAACTGGTTTCAACCATCATCCTCATATCCAGACTTCTCAGGTCAAACATTTGGGCAACCAGGTGCAAAAACTGACTGGTCAAAAATATACGGTGGTACTTTGCCGTTTCCGGTAGTTGGTACAGATCTTTCAAGTGGAAAACGTGATCAAGTTGTTGCAATGGCTCAGCAACAACGTCCGTCACAAGCCCCGCTTCTGCCAACAGGATACGATCCAATCGGGTCTTTAGATCCGTTATTACAATCAATAGATCAATTTAACAAGTATAATGATCCCCGTCAATTACGACTTGCTCAAGCAGCAAACCAACAAGCAGCTCAATTAGGTCTTGAGCAAATGTACGGTGCATATCCAATATTAGAACAAGCTGCCGAGTCTGCTCAGCGGCGCAATCTTCGTGGTAGCTTCCAGTGGGACATTAACTCTCCAACGCGTGAGATGGCTCGTAGGGCCGTCGCACAAGACATTGCGGCATCCAGGCAGGGTCAAGCTTATACAGCCGCCCAAGGGGAAGCAGCACGCGCAAACGCTATCGCTAATCAAGCTGCAGCAGCCGCATCCCTGATGAACCAAGGCCTACACCGTAGCGTATAGTATATTTTTTATTTTATTATTTCAATAAAGCAGTAAAACCATGGCCGATCAAACAGTATTACTACCTCCAGCTCAACCCAATCCAGAGAAAGTAGATATACCTACTCAGGCGTATCGGACGCAGCTGGACTTAGGTGATATAAGTGCTGCTCAAACCCGCCTTAATATGGAGGTAGGCGCTCAGCTAGATCGGTACAACGCTACTTACTTTACTGGCGAAGACGTAAGACGAACTCAAGCAGCAGGTGCTGAGTCACGTTTGAATATTAGCCAACAAGGGATAGAGAATCGTAGCACTGTTACCAGGCAAGCCGAAGAAGAACGTAATACCTTACTTACACGATATGCTGGAGAAAAAGGACTCGCACAAGAACAAGGAACTCAAGCACGCCTCACTCAAGCAGAACGTTATGCTGGAGAAGAGACCCTGATTGGAAAGAGCGGTGAAGAGCAGCGTGCCAACATAGGCAAGACAGGACAAGAAGAACGATTAACCCAAACGGAGCGCTACGCAGGAGAACGTGGTTTAATTACAGAAACCGGATCTGAGCAACGTTCTACCATTGGCGTGCAATCTGCAGAAGAACGCACAACTGTAGGCAAGACCGCAGAAGAACAACGTGAAACCATCGGTAAATCTGGTGCAGAAGAACGTGAAACCGTTGGTAAAACAGCAGAGGAACAACGAGAAACCATTGGAAAGTCATCCACAGAACAACGCACCACTGATCTTCAACAGGAGATGTTTAGGCGCTATAAAGAAAACAGGGATTACGAACAAGCCCAGAACCAGTACAGATCATGATTAAATGGGTTCAAAGCCTAACTGAAAAAGACCGAGAATCTTTTTTTGCGTTTTGCAAAAAAACCTCTACACCAATTCAAATGTACCTCTATGCCCGTTTCCTCGGGTTTAAAGGTAGCATTGTTGAGTGCGACGAGTGGTCAAAGAAAGAATATCCAAAAAGAAACTTTAATACGTTACTAGAGGAAGAAGTTGACTCCATGCAGCAAGACATTGCAAAACTTCGTGACGCAATTGATCTTGGCATGGTAAAACAAGATATGGGAACCTCCCGTATTGCCATGCTTCAAAAAGAATTGCGTGGCTCAATTAAACAGATCAACGACGAGAAAGTTCTTACCGATAAACAAGGTTTGATTCTTGCTGGTGCAGACCGTGCACTAAGGGAAATGCTTTCCATCTTCCGTGACGATCCAATTGAAGGCCCACTTCAAGAAGCGTCCATGGGTGTCTGGACAAGAATTCTGTCAGAAGAGTCCTAAGGTTTAGTACACTAAGCTGATTGCATGTCTGGTACTTCCCTATACTCCGTTTACCGGAGGACTGCACGTGCTGCAGCAAAGCAACAGGTAGTAAAAAAAAGTTCCGACATTGATATTGAACGGGCACGGGTAGACTTTGCTTACTTCTGTACTGTAGTTGGTGACAAACCGCCAGCAGCTCACCACCTCCTCTGGCACCAGCACCTATGCACAGGAAATGATTCTGAGTGCTTGATTGGTATTGCAGGACCAAACGTAGACATATTAGGACCACGGGGTTCAGCTAAGTCGACTATTTTAGGTTTGTTTACAGCATGGACAATTGGTGTACACGCATTAAATAAAAAACCACTAAAGATTCTTTACATTTCTTATACCGTTGATGTTGCTCGTCCCAAGAGTGCAGCCATCAAAAGAATTTTAGAAGGAAGTAAAACATACAAAGAAGTATTTCCAATGGTAAAGATTGCCAAAGGAATCAATAGTAACGAATACTGGAGTATTGATTGGAAGTTTGCTGGCATTAAATCTACTGGTGAAGAAGAATTTACTCTTTGTTGCGCTGGACTAAAAGGTGCTGTGACCTCAAAACGTAGCCATTTATGCCTGACAGGCGATACACTTGTCAATACGCAACACGGCTCCGTTCCGATCCATGACCTGTATCAACAACCAAAAAATTATAGAGTCAGCACATACAACCCAGAAACAAGTGCCATTGAGTGGTCAGGAATACACGCAGTGTCTAGACGCCTTGCCGACCGGTTTATCCACGTGGAAACAAGCACTGGAGATCTCATACGGGCAACCCCAGAACACCCTTTTTATATCCCAGGGCGGGGAATTGTGTGCGCCAAAGATCTCAAAGCTGGGGATTGGCTGCTTAGTTATTCCGATTGCCTTCAAGATAAAAATAAAAACAAGTTGTCCAACCTGTCAAACAAACTTTCAGGTAAATACAAACTGGAGACAGATATCCCGAAACAGCAAAATAAAAATGTTTTTCTGTTCAAAAAAGTGTGCAGGAAAATACAAACAAATTTTGTTTCCAAAGATTTGCCCAGAATGCAATCAGAGTTTTCAACCAAGAAACTCGGAAAGCGTCTACTGTACAAAAATTTGTTCCTCCAAAGTTCATTCCAGAATGATGAAGGGGAAGTGGAACTCAAATTGGCGGCACGGCATGAGCAGGCCAAAACTACCGGAGCTGCGAGAATTAATTTTAAAAAGGGACAATATGACCTGTTCTCTATGCAATATCAAGGAACAAATGTTGACTGCAAAAAATCAACACGTAAGAACCAACTTAGTTGTGCACCATATCGATGCAAATCCGAAAAACAACGTATTACAGAATTTAATTACTGTCTGCAGGCCCTGCCATACAAGCTATCATCAATTAGCAGAAAAAGCAAAGATAGTGGAGCTACCATTTCCGCCGTTTCAGAAATTAGCAGCGGAGAGGAGTATGTCTATGACCTTGAAACAAGATCCACAAACCATAACTTCTTTGCGGGTAAAGGTAAGTTCTGTGTAGCAAATTGTATAATAGATGACCCGATTAAGAGCTCTGACGACATTAAGAACAGGGATATCCGAGTAGCAATGGAAGATAACTGGAACTCAGTTATTACACCAACAATGTTTGAAGGTGGACGTGCAATCTGTCTAGGTACTAGGTTCCGTCATGATGATGTTCATGCCAGTACCTTCACCCCTGGCAATGATTGGGTACAGATTGTCCAATCTGCCATTACTGTGGACGAACAAGGCGACGAAGTTTCTTACTGGCCTAAAATGTGGTCACTTGAGTACCTTCAAGATCGCCGTCGTCAAGCTCCAATCAGTTTTAGTTTTCAGTATCAAAATCAAATTGTACAGACCAGTGAACTATCTATCTCACCTGACTTAATTGTTAAGGGTCAAATTTCTACGCACTTTGATTCACTTGGTATTGGCGTTGATTTATCTGCTGGAGTAAGGGAACGTAATGACTACACCGCGTTTGTTATGGGAGGCAGAGTAGGTGACAAAATTCACATTATTGATTGCAAGCGAATTCGCATCATGGGAAACCTAGAAAAACTTGAAGCTTTAATGGAAATGCTGTATGAATGGGGAGTAGTGCATAAAGACGGTAATGATTACCACCCAACCGGAAGCAGCATTGATGTTTGGTCGGAAGCAGTTGCATATCAGGCATCCCTGGAGGCAGACTTCAGAAGGATATGCCAAGGTGACCACGGTCTTTACAACATTAACTGGCATGCGGTCAAAGGATTTCGCGGGGACAAATTAACACGTTTCAGGGGGATTATGGGTTTATTTGAGCAACGTAAGCTAGTCTTTAACAGGTACCGCAAATTTATGGCTCTAACTGATGAGATTGTAAATTTTGGTGTCAGCTCCCACGACGATTGTGTCGACGCTCTTGTTTGGCTTTGTAATGGTTTAATGACCAGAGGAAAACTAGAGTTAGAGTATTGACGCAACTTAAACTTATAAAACCACTCAGCAATGTCTACCGGCTACTACGTCATCGAGCTTGAACAGGACGCTTACGGCTCTGCCCTGCTTCCACTTCCCGACGAACTCTGTCACGACATGTCCCTTACCCCTGGGGAACGGTTTGATGTCGAGGTAGAGGACGATGTGATTACACTCAAAAGGCTGCACGCCGGTTACGAAGTTGAGGCATAATATAGAAACAGGTACTAACCACAAATGAGCGATAGCAAGTCGGCACTGGATTCTATCCTCAAGTCTGTCGTCAGCCGAGACGGAGAAGGCTCTGCGGACACCATGCTGGTGAACGCGCATCTTTCACAGATGCGTATGTTTGGAATTCGCCAAGGCGTGGAATTCTATCCGCATCAGGATAATTTCGGTACTCAACGATTTGATTTTGTCCAGCAGGTTTTAAAATTTAATAAGCTTGATGCCAGGTTGGATTCGATTTGGGATCGCTTTCTTTCGTACGGAAAAGGACTGTTCTATATACGGCCCACTAAAAAAACGTACAGATTGTATTGGTTTGATAAAGACGCATACCGCTCATACTATACGCCGGACGGTGAACTAGATGAAGTAATCATTATCTACCCGTATAAAGTAAAATCCAACAAAGGATTCTCTGGAGTAGGCCTATCTACCGATAAACGGTATATGCGTCTACGGATTACGGCAACTGAAATTGAAGAGTTTCATAGCGAGCAAGAATTAAACTTTGACTCCCCAATGGAGTTTGCCACGCTTAACAAAAAAACCGTTGCAAACACCATGGAGTTTATTCCATGTGTTGAAGTATTTAATAATCCAGATGCCTTTGGCACTGAAGGTAGTGGTGAGTTTGAATGGCTTGGTAATCAGATCATCGCCCACGATGAGATGGTTAAAAACATTCGGGCAAACCTTTCTTTCTTTGGTAACCCAACACTGCTGTCTTCTCGGCCTAAGCAAGACATCATTGAACAGAAAGATGGTGACGTTGCACAACGACCAAGCATTGCAAGCCAGTCTGGTTTCCAATCTGATTTTGCGCTATCAAGTTCTACTTATCGCCAAGACAACGTAACCCGACAAGCCCCTGGCTACCTAGGAAAACCTGGTACAGGCATGAGGGTTCCTCGTGTTATTGCTAACCTGGAGCCAGCAGATCGTGTAGGGTTTATTACACCTAATGCAATTAGTACTGATCAGGCCAGGTATGCAGAACAACTACGTTCTGAAATACGTCTAGCCCTTGGCGGCATTGATGATCTCAGTATTACAAACGTAACTGCGACTGAAATTAAATCAGCATATGGCCGCGTAAGTGCAACAGCTAAAAAGAAATGTTTACAGATTTATACATACGGTATCTGTAGATGTTTTGAATTAATGATTTTTCAGGAAGAACAAATCTTCCGAAAAACAATGGCGTACCAATCTGGATTACAGTATCCAGCCCCGCCAGAAGATCCAGAAGATGAGAAGTTAAAAATCAAATACGAGAAAGCAAAAGATAAGTATGAAAAGAGTTTACAGGCTGCAATTGATAATGCAGTACAAACAAAAAAGGTCCCTCCCGGCGTTCTTGGCCTTGCTCCAGACGGAGATAGAACGGTCTGCTGGCGCTGGATGGGACCTGTTTATGAAGACACCGCTCAAGACAAACTTAACCAATCTATCTTTACACGTAACCTACAGGAATTAGGTGTTGATAGCATTGAAGCACTGAAGTATTTGTTCCCTTCAAAAACGGACGACGAAATCGCGGGCATGCTCTCCGGTTTCCCATTCCGTATGGTGGGTGAAGTACAGAGGGCGATGTCCACTTTCATTGACCTAGTCAACCAGGAAATGAGGACACCGCATCCACAGCAACCGGATTTACCGATGGCTGCGGACCCCCGTCTCGATCTCACACCGTTCCTTTACCGAACTCTCGAAAGCCTACAAAAAGAGGTAACCTATGCAGGCCGATACCGCAATGCCGATCCAATCGGCACCCCAAGTATCTCAGACCCAACCGATCAGCTACGCGGCTCCGGTAGCACAAACGGCAGCCCAGGCTCCGGTAGTTTCAACAACTTCCCAATGGGTGGCGCCTTACCAGCAGGCAACGGCCCCAGCCCCGCAAATGCAGGCCCAGATGGGGGTCAGCCCGTCCCAATACGCCCCTACAGCGTCGTACCCCCAGGCCTACCAGGCAGCCCCACAGGCCCCACAAGCCCCGCAGGCGGAGAATCCGTACAAGGAGGCGTTCAACAGGGTAGTGGGACTCCTGAGCTCTCCAGTTCAGTTCCCGTTCCAGGGTCAACAGTCTCAAACGAGTACTCAGTACGCTCCGGCCAACTACAGTTCCCAAGCGGTTCCCCAGTACAGCAACCAGGGGACGGAGATCTATACGCCTGGGATCAACAACAGCCAGGGGTACTCCAACGGTTATTCCCAAACCTCACCGGCACCCAGCCTCCAGCAACAGGCCCAAGCAAGCGGAGTAAGTCAAGAAAGTCTTAACGTAATTGATCATTTTGGTGCAGATTCTCCTGCCATCCTTAATGATTATGCTTGCCGCATTGAAGATGCTCTTATTGTAACCAATAATCAATTGGTTCAAGCAGTAAATCTTCTACAAGAACTGTCTAATGAGCATCGTGCTTATGAGACAATTCTTACCGATCCTGACGTACTTGCTGACTACACCTGTGAATTCTTCGGTGAAAACGGTCCTTATCCGATTCCCGATGAAACTCCAGTTTACGGTCAATCAGTTGGTCAACAGTTTGCGCGTCCTGCTGCTGCTCCTGCTACTCAGTATCAGCGCCCTGAGATGCCCATTCCTCCCCAACCTCAGCAAACACAAGGCGTTCCAGCTGATTTCTGGAATAGCTTTGGTTCCCTTGCCGAGCGCGATCCTGCCAATGCCTGGCGCTATCTGAACGCAGCACAACAGAACCCTGATGTGTTCCGTCAGAAGCTCCTGGTTATGGAATGATCAATAGTTTGATCAATTTAGTTTAGAATATGGGGTAGTAAGTGCTACCCCTTTTTTATTACATATAAGGATATAGAAATGTTTAACATGCCGCAGGGCGTTCAATCTGCTGTAACTGGCGCAGGTGCAGCAGTTAGGAAAGGTGTTCAAGCAGTCCAACAAGGTCCTGTAGGTCAGGCTGTTGGACAAGCTGGTCAGGCAGTAGGTCAAGCAGCAGCTACTGCAGGAAACCGTGCTTCTCAATTCCTTTCTTCAGTAACTACTCCTCCTTCAGGCCCACCATCATGGGGTGGAGTTGCAGCAGCCGGTATTGCCGGTCTTGGTGCAGGCGCGGCAGTAGGAGCAGCAGTTGCTAACCAACAAAACAAAAAAGGCCGTATGGCTGGTGACGCCATTCAAATTGGTTCGCCCCATGTAGGAGGTTCACCTATGCCCCAAGATCTTCAAATGGGTTACTTGAATCTAAATACATTTGGTTCACCACTACCTCAGTATGGTGTGTTGGCAAGTCATAATCTAAGGGCCGCACAAATAAATCAAGATCAAGGTACGGCATATCAACAACAAATGATGACTGGTTACATGCCGCCAACCGGACAACTTCCTATTGGCGCAATGCCACCACAACCTCAACAAAAAGGTCGCCGCTGATGGACGCCAAAAAAGCAAAGACTGCTAAGACAAAGGCCAAAGCTCGTAGCAGCCAGAAGAAAGCCTCTGCTGATCAAGCCGCACAACAGCAAGCCAATGCACAAATGATTGCCTTAGCCCAATCACAAGGCGCTGGCATCAATCCTGAAATTCAAGCTCAGCAGATTGCTCTGCAGACTCCCACGACTAATCCTTATCACATGATGGGTGCCATGGCACCTACATCTTATCGGTACGGAAACATGGTCGATGGTTATGCTGGCGTGGATCCACAGTTCCATCCAATGGGTTAATAACTGCCATAAGTAAGTTTCTGTTATAATTTTATCAATGGGACGAAAGTTCCAGGCCAGTAATGGCACGAACCTAGAAAATTGAATAGATTTTCCAGATTTTTGGTCATTGCTACCATGGATCTTTCTGATCCTGGTATCAGCTAAACCCTTATGCTGAATAACCAACATGTTTATCGATAACGACTTTCCCAAGCTATTGGGTGCGGAACTGTACCGCCCTCATCCAGCTTACATTGTGGAAATGGCGGCTGAGCCCGTCGTGGTCCATGACTTTACCAAACAGCCTGGACAAACTGTCCAGCTTGACCGCTATCGTTTCTGGGGCAACCCTGGGACGAAGACCAGCCGCGAGCGTACCCAAGATCAAACCATCGGTTCCGCTAGCAGCCGTGCCATCGTAAAGGACAAGGTTTTGGTCAGCCTCCGCGAGTTAATTGGTAGCTCCCTTGCCGCGTAATCGGCACTGAATAATAGGGTGAATTGCTGGAAACCTTCCAACCTTTAAGGCACTCATGCCTTACCCTGGTCTAGGTAATCAGCAGCCAAGCCGTCTAGGAATAGGCGGAAGGTTCAACGACTACCATTGTCGGATGCAGCACATTCTTCCGTGTGTTGCATATAAAACCGACCTCAACCGTACATGCTCTGTTAAAGAGTGGTTGAGCGAGTCCCAACATCAGACACTGATAGTGGACGATAAGATGGCACGAGCGCCCTACACCCAATTGGTTTTACCCAAGGGTGATGATATAGTCTGAACTTGTGGGATGGAAAACCACAAGAACTGAAAGATAAAGAACTTTCAGGATAACAAATTGATACCGGTCCTGCTGACCCGAACAACACCAACCTCCCGAGCACCTTCAAGATTGCTCGTGAGACCCTGATGACCGCTCAGCGTCTGCTGCTGGACACTGGGAACCTTAACATGTTCCACCAGTCCATCGGTTCGCTGACCCTGCTGGACGACTACCGCCGTTGGAGGGACCGTGTGTTCCTTGATGAAATGGCTA